>OGCH01000203.1_pt1 | contig 37828 bp, 40 predicted proteins | sample 1570111 | NCBI WGS metagenome assembly OGCH01 (sample SAMN03436243, study PRJEB24508) | hot springs metagenome | biome: Desert Springs; feature: Hot Springs; material: Water | place: USA: Great Boiling Spring, Nevada | collected 2008-12-01 | depth 0 m m | reverse complement strand
GGCATGGTGGGGACCCTTCTGGAGGTGGGCCTGGGCAGGCGCCCCCCGGAAAGCCTTAGGGCCCTCCTGGAAACCGGGGAGCGCCGCCTGGCGGGCCCCAGCGCCCCGGCCATGGGGCTTTACTTCCTCGAGGCCGCCTACCCGGAAGAGAAGCTCAGGCCCCACTCCTGAAGCCAGCTTTAGAGGCGGCTCCTGGGGTCCAAGGCATCCCTAAGCCCGTCTCCCACGAAGTTAAAGGCCAAGACGGTGATGAAGATCATGAACCCTGAGGGCAGGGCCAGCCAGGGAGCCATGAAGATGTACTCCTGGGCGTTGGCCAGCATGTTCCCCCAGGTGGCCACCGGGGGCTGGATGCCAAAACCCAGGAAGGAAAGCCCCGATTCCACCAAAATGGCGTAGCCCACCTGCAGGGTGGCCAAGACAATCAGGGGCGCCAAGGCGTTGGGGATGAGGTGGCGGAAGAGGATACGGCTGTCCGAGGCCCCCAGGGCCTGGGCGGCGGTGGCGTAGTCCTGCTCCCTCAAGGATAGGATGGTGCCCCGGACCACGCGGGCCGGGGTCAGCCAGCCAAAAAGAACCAGAATGGCGATGATGATGAAGACGCTGGCGGCATCCCCCAAAACCCCTTGCGCCCACTGCCCCACGGGCACCCTGGGGTCCCGCAGGAGAGCGGAAAGCACCAGGAGCAAGGGAAGGGTGGGAATGGTGAGCATGAAGTCAATGAAACGGCTGATGAGGGTGTCCAGGTCCAAGCGGATCTCCCCCTTCAGCCCCCAGACAGCGGCGAAAAGGAGAAGCAAGAGGGACACCCCCAGGAAAAGGTAAGCCCCCCAAGCCCCCGCCTCCCGGCCCGCCTCGGTAACCCCCAAGACCATCTCCAGGAGGAGGAAAAGCGCCCCGTAGTAGAGGAACCAAGAGACGACCCGCCACACCGCAAAGCTCCAGGGGTAAAACCCCTCCTTTTCCCGGCGCAAGGGGCCCAGGAAAAAGCGCAGGGGACGACCCGCAAAGTAGCCCGCCAAAGCCCCTAGGAGGAGCCCCAGCAACACGCTGGAAAGGGCCACGGAAAACCCCACCAAAAGGGAGATCCGGGCCCCATACATGAGACGGGAAAGGACGTCCCGCCCCAAGTCGTCGGTACCCAGGAGGTGCTCCCGGCTTGGGGGAGAGAAGATCCGCTCTCCCAGGTCCTCCCCTCGAGGCTGGGCAAAGGGGTCGTGAGGGGCTATCCAGGGAGCCAGGAGGGCCACCAGGAGGAGGAGCAGGATCACCACCAAACTAGCCATGGCCAGCCGGTGCCGGCGGAAGCGACGCCAGAAAACTTTCCAAAAGGTCCTCTGCTCGGAAAGGGGAACCATCGCCTGCTGCATGCGTTGCCTCCTAGCTGTAGCGGATCCTGGGGTCCACCAGGGCGTAGGCCAGGTCCGCCAAAAGGTTGAAGAGGGCCACCATCAGAGCCAAAAAGGCCAAGGCCGCCATGGCCACGTTGTAATCTTTCTCCACCAAGGCGTCAAAGATGGCCCGTCCCATTCCGGGATAGCTGAAGATGGTTTCGGTGAGAACCGCCCCGCTCATCACCCCAGGGATGGCCAGGCCCACCAGGGTGACGATGGGGATCAGGGCGTTCCTGAGGGCGTGCTTGTAGAGGACCACCCGCTCGGCAAGCCCCTTGGCCCGGGCGGTGCGGATGTAGTCCTGGGAGAGGACCTCCAGAAGGGAGGCCCGCATGAACCTGGTCCACTCCGCCATCTGCAAGGAGGAGAGGGTGATCACGGGCAGGATGAGGTGCCAGGCCCACTGCCCCAGGTACTCCCACAGGCTTACCGCCCCTGAGCGCACGTCCTCCCAGAGGAGGCCCGGCACCCCCCCCGTGGGGAAGCGGGGAAAACCGGGTATGTTCTCGGGGAGCCAGATGGCGAAGAGGTAGAGGAGCAGAATCCCCAGGAAGAAGACGGGCATGGAAAAGCCCACAAAGGAGAGGAAGGTGATGGCGTAGTCCGCCAGGGAATACTGGCGCACCGCCGAGAAGACCCCCACGGGAATGGCTACCACGAGGGCTAGGGTCAGGGCTAGACCGGAGAGAAGGAGGGTCTTGGGCAGGCGCTGGACAAAGATATACTCCGCCGCGGAGATGCCGTAGGTGCGGCTGTAGCCCAGATCCCCCCGTAAGGCGCGGGAGAGCCACTTGAAGTAGCGGATGTGCAGGGGCTGGTCCAGGCCGTAGGCCCGCTTCAGGGCCTCAAACTGCTCGGCGGTGATCCTGGGGTTCTGCCGCCTGAGCTCGTCCAAAGGGTCCCCGGGCTGCAGGGCCAAAAGGGCGTAGATGACCACGCTGGCCGCCAGGAGCAAGGGGACCATCTGCAAAAGCCTGCGTACCGTGTAGGCGAACACGCTTGTACCTCCCGTTTATGCCATTAAAAAGCCCGCTGGGGTTTTCCCAGCGGGCCCCACTATACCACCCAGGCTACTTGGTGGAAAGGGCGTACTTTGCCTGGTCCCACTTCTTCACGGCGCCCCGGCTCTCCCAGCCAATCTCCCAGGCGTTCCAGCCGGGGTAGCCGTTGCCGCCCGCGTAGGCGCTGGCCACGTAGTTCACCAGGCCTTTGCGCACCACGTAGGGGTTGGCCCGGAAGTAGAGGGGCAGGGCGGGAAGCTCCTCGGCCCAGATCTCCTGGGCGCGCCAGAAGAGCTGCTTCCGCTTGGCCTCGTCAAACTCCAGCACCGCCTGGCTGGTGAGGCGGTCAAACTCGTCGTTGCGCCAGCCGCCGATGTTCTGGCCCTGGTAGTTGTTCTCCTTGGTGGGCACGAAGATGGCCCCGGTGTTCAGGTTCTTGTACTGGAAGAGGGAGCCGTCCTCGGCCAGGCTGGACACCCAGGCGAACTCAAACATCCCGGTCCACTTGCAATCGGCGGCCCGCTGGATGAAGTCGTCGGAGAAGACCACGGCGCTGGGGGCGTTGTTGATCTTGACGGCGATGCCGATCTTCTTGAGGTCCTCGGCGAAGAACTGCTGGGTGCGCTCGCGGATGGCGTTTCCGGCGGTGGTCACGTACTCAATCTCAAAGCGCACGGTGCGCCCACCCACGGTGCGCTGGAGGATGCCGTCAGGGCCCTTCCTCCACCACATCTCCGCCTGGAGAGCCTCGGCCTTCTTCAGGTCAAACTCGTACTTCCGCACGTTGGGGTTGAAGAGGGGGTTGACGGGGGCGATCCAGGTGTGGGCCACGGGCTGGAGGCCGTCAAAGAAGGCCTTCACCAGGCCCTCCCGGTTCATGGCGTGCAGGAGCGCCCTGCGGGTGCGCACGTCGTTCAAGCCCAGGTCCTTCACCTGCTGGCAGTTCTCAAACTTGTTGATGTCAATGTGCTCCCAGATGGCCCCGGGCACGAACCAGATGTCAAAGCGGCCGGGGGCGCGGGAGGTGAGCTGCCGGGAGCGGCCCTGGTCAAAGGTGAGGGCCACGCTGGAGGTGGCGTCAATGGAGCCGCCGATGATGGCCACCAGGAGGGAGTTGGTGTTCTGGATGAAGCGGTAGGTGATCTTCTGGATGTACTTGCTCTCCCCGCCCTCAGGCTTGATGGGGAAGTTGGGGTTCCGCTCCATCTCAATGGAGTTCCCCGGGACCCAGCGCTTGAACTTGAAGGGGCCGGAGTAGACCATGGCCCCCCGGTTCAGGGCCTGAGGGGTGGAGAACTTGAGGAAGAAGCTGCGGTAAAGCTCGTTGAGCTTCTCCGCGTCCTTGTCGGGGTCCAGGGTACGGGCCGCCGCCTTCACCTTCTCCCACTCGGGCCCCATGATGTGCTTGGGCGCGTAGCCGATGGGGGAGCCGTAGGTGTCGTAGTAGTAGGCGGGCTCAAAGGAAACGGTGAAGTTGCGGGCATCCTTCACCTTCAGGTCCACCCGCTCCCAGTAGTCGGGGTTGAGGACGGGCATGCCCTTGGCCTTGCCCACCTCAAAGTAGAACTGCACGTCCTCGGTGGTGATGGGCTTGCCATCGGACCACTTGGCGTCGGAGCGGATGGTGAGGTCCATCTCAATCCGCTTCTTGCCCCCGCCGATGTCCTTCACCCGAAGGCGCCCGTTCTGCAGGGTGGGCACCTCCGTGGCCAGAACGGGGAAGTTCTGGCTGTCGGCGTTGAAGCCGATAAAGGGAGCAAAGAGATAGCCCTCAATCTCTGACTTGATGGCCTGGTTGGAGATGACGGAGAGGAAGTCTCCCGCCAGCACCCTGGGCTCCTGGGAAGCCCCGATGACCAGGCTGTTATCCTGGGGCCCCGCCAAGGCCAGCCCTAAGGCGGTTAAACCGAGTACAGCCAGTTTGCCTACTTTTCTCATATGGCCTCCTTTCACGTTCTTGGCACTCCCTTGGTGGCCGAGGGTATTATACGCCAGCCGGGCTTAGGGTCAATGGGGAGAAGCTAAAGGGGCCTGAAGCCAGGCCCCCGGGCTTCCCAAAGCCTAGTGGCCGCAGGTGCGGGCCTCCCCCTCCTGGTCCTTGGTGCGGAAGGAGTGGCCGCAGCCGCAGGTGCTGGCGGCGTTGGGGTTGTGGACGGTGAAGCCGCCCCCCATGAGGCTTTCCACCCAGTCTATCTCCGAGCCCACCAGGTAGGGCAGGGACATGGGGTCCACCACCAGGCGGACCCCGTGCATCTCCACGAAGGTGTCCCCCGCAAGCTCCCTTTCGTCCACGGCCATGCCGTACTGGAAGCCGGAGCACCCCCCGGACTTGATGTAGACCCGGATGGCCGCCCCTTCCTTGCCGTAGCGGGCCAGGATCTCCTTGGCCTTCTCCGCCGCCAGGGGAGTGATGCGGATCACCGCTTCCTGGGTCTCGGTCATGGGAACCCTCCCTACCCGTGAGGGTAGCACAGGAGGGGTAAGAGAAGGTGAGGCAGGTTCCAAGGGGTTAGGATGCTCCCATGGACATCCCCGGCGTGCAGGCGGTCCTCAAAGAGGAAAGGCTGGATGGCTGGCTCCTTTACACCTTCGGCGGGAGCAACCCCCTGGCCCTACAGGCCCTGGGCCTCGGCCACCTCCACCTGACCCGCCGCCTGGCCTACCTCATCCCCCAGGAAGGGGAGCCCACCCTTCTCTGCCACGCCATTGAGGCGAGCCTGCTTCCTCCCCTTCCCGGGAAGCGGCGCACTTACCACACCTGGCGGGGTTTTGTGGAGGCCTTGGCTGAGGTGCTGGAAAACAAGCGGCGCGTGGCCTTGGAGTACGTGCCTGGGGGGCAGATCCCCTACCTCTCCCGGGTGGACGGGGGGACTTTGGACCTCCTTAGGGGAATGGGCCTCGAGCTCGCCTCCTCCTGGCCCCTCCTCCTCCTCTTCCAGACCTGGGGCGAGGAAAGGCTCCAAAGCCACCGGCGGGCGGCCTCCGGCCTGGTCCGGGCCAAAGACGCTGGCCTGGCCCTCCTGCGGGAAAACCCCCGGGCCACGGAGAGGGAGGTCCAGGCCAGGATGGTGGAGGTCCTAAGGGGCCTGGGCCTCACCTTTGACCACCCCCCCATGGTGGCCTTCGGCCAAAACAGCGCCAACCCCCACCACGCGGCCACGGAAAAGCCCCTGGAGGAGGGGGAGGTGGTCCTTTTGGACCTCTGGGCCAAGGAGCCCGGCGGGGTCTACGCCGACCTCACCTGGATGGCGGGGTTTGGGGTGGGGGAGGCCGCCCACCGGGCCTTCCAGGCGGTGCGGGAGGCCCGGGACCAGGCCATCGCCTTCGTGGAAAGGGCCTACCGGGAAGGGCGCCACCCCAGGGGGTACGAGGTGGACCGGGTGGCCCGGGGAGTCCTGGAAGCCTTGGGATACGGCCCTTACGTGCGCCACCGCACCGGCCACCACCTGGGAGAGGAGGTCCACGGCTCGGGGCCCCACCTGGACGACCTGGAGACCCACGACTTCCGCCCCCTGGTCCCGGGGCTGGCCTTCACCGTGGAGCCCGGGGTCTACCTGCCGGGGTTCGGGGTACGCACGGAGGTGGACGTCTACCTTCACCCGGAAGGGCCCGAGGTGACCACCCCCCTCCAGGAAACCCTCACCCCCCTCTAAGCCTGCGAAAGGAGCGTGGTATCTTGGGGGACGGCATGGACCGCCCCTTGCTGATCTTTTCCGGCCAGTCTAACCGCCCCCTGGCCCAGGCCATCGCCGAGGCCCTGGGCATCCCCTTGGGTAGAAGCACCACCCAGCGCTTCGCCAACGACAACCTCTTCGTCCGCTTTGAGGAGAGCCTCCGGGAGGGGGATGTCTTCCTCGTCCAGTCCCTCACCCCCCCGGTCCAGGACCACCTCATGGAGCTCCTCATGATGGTGGACGCCGCCAAGGGGGCCAGCGCCGCCCGGGTCACCGCCGTCATCCCCTACTTCTCCTACGCCAGGAGCGACAAAAAGGACGCCCCCCGCATCTCCATCGCCGCCCGGCTCATCGCCGACCTCCTCCAGACCGCGGGGGCGGACCGGGTCCTCACCATGACCCTCCACTCCCCCCAGGTGCACGGCTTCTTCAAGATCCCCGTGGACCACCTCTCCGCCGAACCCGTCATCGCCAACCACTTCGCCACCCGGGTGGACCTGGAAAACGCCGTGGTGGTGGCCCCGGACGCCGGGGACCTGAAAAGGGCCAGCTCCCTGGCGAGAAGGCTTGGCCTGCCCCTGGCCTTCATAGACAAGGAGCGGGTCTCCGACACCCAGGTGCGGGTAAGGATGCTGGTGGGGGAGGTGAAGGGGAAGACGGCCCTGATCGTGGACGACGAGATCTCCACCGCAGGAAGCCTGGTGGAGGCGGTGGAGGCCCTGATGCAGGCGGGAGCCCAGGAGGTCTACGCCGCCGCCACCCACGGGGTCTACGTGGGGCCGGCCCTGGAGCGCATCGCCAAGAGCCCCGTGAAGGAGGTGGCCGCCACCGACACCTGCCCCCCCAAGGAGGGCCCCAAGCTGAAGACCCTGACCGTGGCCCCCCTCTTCGCCGAGGCCATCTGGCGGATCCACCGGGGGGAGTCCGTGTCCAGCCTCTTCACCTAGCATGGAAAGGCGCCTTACCCTGGCCGGCCTTCCCGTCCTAGCCCAGATTCCAGAAAGCCCCAGGGCCCTCCTCCTCGCCCTCCACGGGCTCCAGGGCTCCAAGGAGCACATCCTCTCCCTGCTTCCGGGCTACAAGGAGGCGGGCTTCCTCCTCCTGGCCCCCGACGCCCCCAGGCACGGGGAAAGGGGCAGGCCCCCTTCCGCCAAGAGCGGGCGCTACGTGGAGGAGGTCTACCAGGTGGCCCTGGCCTTCGCCGAGGAGGCCTGGCGGGTGGCGGAGGAGGCCCAGGAGCGCTACAGCCTGCCCCTCTTCCTGGCGGGGGGTAGCCTGGGGGCCTTCGTGGTCCACCTCCTCCTCTCCCAGGGCTTCCGGCCCCAGGGGGCCTTGGCCTTCATCGGGAGCGGTTTCCCCATGAAGCTCCCCCAGGGGCAGAGCCTCCAAGACCCCAGGGTGGTTGCCCTCTACCAGAACCCCCCGGCCACCAAGGGCGAGGCCTACGGGGGCGTCCCCCTCCTTCACCTCCACGGCACCAAGGACCTGATCGTCCCCCTGGAGCGCATGGAGAAGACCCTAGAGGCCCTCAGGCCCCACTACCCCGAAGGCCGGCTGGCCCGCTTCGTGGAGGAGGGGGCGGGGCACACCATCACCCCCCTCATGGCCCGGGTGGGGCGGGCCTTTCTGGAGGCATGGCTCTAACGCCACCCCATGCCGGCTTGGGCCAGCAGGGGGGCCCCGACAAGATCAGGGTGGGGCTCCAGGGCTACCGGGGCTTTCCCGGCGGGTTCAAGGCCTACCGCCAGGTCTTCTCCACGGTGGAGCTCCCCTGGTGGCACCGCCTCCCCGACGAGAAGACCCTAAGCCGCCTAAGGGCCCTGGCCCCCGAGGGGTTCCTTTTCAGCGTCCACGGCCACAAGCACCTCACCTACAGGCCAAGCGGGGAAGAGAGGCGCACCCTGAGGCGCCTCTTTCGGCGCTTCCGGCGCTTCGGGGAAAAGCGGGGGGCCATCCGCCTTTCCCTCCCGGAGGGGGTGGAGCCCGAGGCCCTTTCCTCCTGGCTTTCCCTCTTGGAAGAGGTGATGGCGGAGGTGGGCCCCACGCCCCTCTTCTTCCAGGCCCCCGAGGCCCTAAAGCCCCTCCTGCGGGCCAGGGGCCACCTTTTGGTCAACGAGGAGGGCCCCCTCGTCTACCTCCTGGACCCCCCAAGGCTTCCCGAGGGGGAGGGCTTCGCCTACTTCTCCTCTTTGCAAGCCCTGGCCCAGGCCCTACACTCATAGCGGAGGTTGACCCGGATTGAAGACGGCCAAGCGTTTTTCCTCTAAAGAAGCCGAGGAAGTCTACCTGGTGCCCTACTGGGGAGCGGGGTTTTTCCGCGTGGGCGAGGACGGGGAGCTGGAGGTGACCCCCCTGGGCCCCAAGGGGCCTTCCGCCTCCCTTTTGGAGATCGTGGAGGCCCTGAGGGACGAGGGGCGGCCCCTGCCCCTCGTCCTCCGCTTTCCCCAGATCCTCGAGGCCCGGGTGCGGGAGCTCAACGAGGCCTTCCTCCAGGCCATGAAAAAGTACGGGTACCAGGGGGGCTACCGGGGGGTCTACCCGGTGAAGGTGAACCAGCGCCGCCTGGTCCTGGAGACCGTGGCCAAGGCGGGAAGGCCGTACCACTACGGCCTCGAGGCGGGCAGCAAGCCAGAGCTGGCCCTGATCCTGGCCCAGGACCTCTCCCAGGAGGCCCTCATCACCACCAACGGCTTCAAGGACGACGACTTCGTGCGCCTGGCCCTTATGGGGAAAAAGCTTGGCCGCAACGTGGTCATCACCCTGGAGAAGTTCGCCGAGCTCCCCAGGGTCCTGCGCCTTTCCCGGGAGGTGGGGGTGAGGCCCAGCCTGGGGATCCGCTACAAGCTGAAGGCCAAGGGGGCAGGGCAGTGGGAGGCCTCGGGGGGGGAGAACGCCAAGTTCGGCCTCACCACCCCGGAGATCGTCCGGGCGGTGGAGATCCTCAAGGAAGAGGGCCTCCTGGACACCCTGGTCATGCTCCACGCCCACATCGGCAGCCAGGTGACGGACATCCGCCGCATCAAGGCGGCCGTGCGGGAGGCGGCCCAGACCTACGTGCAGCTCAGGAAACTGGGGGCCCCCCTGCGCTACCTGAACCTGGGCGGGGGGCTGGCCGTGGACTACGACGGCTCCAAGACCAACTTCTACGCCTCCGCCAACTACACCCTGGAGGAGTACGCCGAGGACCTGGTCTACGTGACCAAGGAGGTGGTGGAGGCCCACGGGGAGCCCCACCCCATCCTGGTGACGGAGTCGGGCCGGGCGGTGACCGCCTACCACGAGGTCTTGGTCCTGGAGGTCATTGACGTCATCACCCCTCCTGGGGAAAAGCGACCCCTTCCCCCAGGCCAGGAAGCCCATCCCCTGGTGAAGGAGCTCTGGGAAAGCCTGGAAAGCCTCTCCCCCAAGAACTTCCGCGAGGTCTACCACGACGCCTTCGCCGACAAGGAAACCCTCCAGACCCTTTACGACCTGGGCCTGGTCTCCCTGAAGGACCGGGCCCTGGCGGAGGAGATCTTTTACCACATCGCCCGGCGGGTCTACGCCATCGCCCAAGGCCTTCCCTACGCCCCTGACGAGCTTGAGGACCTGGAGAAGCTTCTCGCCGACAAGCTGGTGTGCAACTTCTCCATCTTCCAAAGCCTTCCCGACGCCTGGGCCATCCACCAGCTCTTCCCCATCGTCCCCTTAAGCCGCCTCCAGGAACCGCCCACCCGCAGGGCCACCCTGGTGGACATCTCCTGCGACTCCGACGGCAAGATAGACCGCTTCATTGACCTCCACGACGTGCGCCACACCCTCCCCGTCCACCCCGTGCGCCCGGGGGAGCCCTACTACCTGGGGGTCTTCCTGGTGGGGGCCTACCAGGACGTCCTGGGTTCCAACCACAACCTCTTCGGCCAGGTGGGGGAGGCCCACGTGGTGGTGGACGAGGAGGGCTTCGCCATTGAGCGCTTCGTGGCCGGGGAGACGGCGGAAAAGGTGATTGAGAAGATGGGCTTCACCGCCCGGGAGCTCATGCTAGGGGTGGAGCGCCTGGTGCGGCAAAGCCGCCTCTCCCCGGCGGAAAAGGGAGCCTTCCTGGAGCGCTACGCCCGGGAGCTTCAGGGCTACACCTACCTGGAGGACTAGGGGGGTTAAGGCGCCGTTAAGGGGGCCGGGCCATGATGGGGGTATGGCCTGGGTTAGGGTGTACCCTGAAGATAGGTTGCATCCCACCCTCGAGCTCCTGGACCCCCTGAACCCGGTGCGGCGGCGGCTGGCCCTCTGGCTTCTGCCCCTGGGAAGCCTCCTGGCCCTGGTGGCCTTCCTGGCCTCGAGGTCCAGGCTGGACCCCGTGGACCGGGTTTTCCTGCCCCTCCTGGTCGTGGGCTTCCTCCTCCTGGCCCTGGCCCTAAAGCGCCACCCCGCCTCCGCCCGCTGGGCCATCCCCCTGACCCACGCCCTCATCGCCCTCTACCTCCTCTCCACCCTCACCTACCAGCTCCTCTTCGTCCCCAACCCCCAGGGCCTCTCCCCCGCCGCCTTCTGGGTACCCTTTTTTTACTTCTCCAGCTACCTCTTCTTCCCCACCCAAAGGGCCCTCCGCCTGGCCCTCCTCTACCTCCTCACCCTCTTTCTCCTGGCCCTTTTGGGAGCCTTCCGGGGCCACTACACCCCGGTGCACCTCAACGCCCTGGCCCAGTTCCTGGGGTCCAACCTGGCCTATGTGGGCCTCCTCTACCTCCTGGTGCGCCTCAAGGAAGGGTACCTGGAGGCCCAGCTGGACGCCTACACGGACTTCCTCACCGGCCTCAGGAACCGCCGCTACCTGGACCTGGTCCTGGACCGGGAGCTCTTCCGCGTGGCCCGCTACGGCCGCCCCCTCTCCCTCATCCTCCTGGACCTGGACGGCTTCAAGGCGGTGAACGACACCCACGGCCACGAGGTGGGGGACCGGGTCCTAAGGGCCCTCGCCCGCTCTCTGGAGGAGCACCTCCGCCAAAGCGACCGCGCCGTGCGCCTGGGAGGGGAGGAGTTCGCGGTGCTGCTGCCGGAAACCGGGCTGCCCCAGGCCCTGCGCCTGGCCGAGCGCCTGCGCCAGGCGGTGGCCGCCCTGAAGGTGCCCCCCGTGGAGAGGCTTTCCGCCAGCTTCGGCGTGGCCCAGGCGAGCCCCACCGACTCCCCCCTCTCCCTCCTCAAGCGGGCGGACGAGGCCCTCTACCGGGCCAAGCGCCAGGGGAAAAACCGGGTGGAGGCGGCCTGAGGGCGGGCCTTACGGGAAGCCTTCCCTGAGGCTCAAGCCCTTTTGGAGCCCGCGGCGGGGTACTTTAAAGCCCCGCCTCCCGCCTCAGGGCCTCCACCCGATCGGTTTCTTCCCAGGGGAAGCCTGCACGGCCGAAGTGGCCGTAGGCCGAGGTGGGGGTGTAGATGGGCCTTAGGAGGTCCAGCTCCTCAATGATGGCCAGCGGTCTGGGGTCAAAAACCTTGGCGGCGATGGCGGTGAGCTTCTCGTCGGGCAGGACCCCGGTGCCGAAGGTCTCCACCCGCAAGGAGACGGGCCGCGCCTTGCCGATGGCGTAGGCCAGCTCCACCAAAGCCCGCCGGGCGAGCCCCGCCGCCACCAGGTTCTTGGCCATGTAGCGGGCGTAGTAGCTGGCGGAGCGGTCCACCTTGGTGGGGTCCTTACCGCTGAAGGCCCCGCCCCCGTGGGGGACCGCCCCCCCGTAGGTGTCCACGATGATCTTGCGACCCGTTAAGCCGGTGTCCGCGTGGGGCCCTCCCAGGATGAAGCGGCCCGAGGGGTTGATGAGGTACTCCGTCTCCCCCTCCTTCAGGTACTCCTGGGGGATGGCCTGGCGCACCACCTCCCGGATCAGGTCCTCCCGAAGCTGGTCCTGCTCCACCTCGGGGGAGTGCTGGGCGGAGACCACCACGGTCTTCACGTAAAGGGGCTTATCCCCCTCGTAGACCACGGTGACCTGGGCCTTGCCGTCGGGGCGGAGGTAGGGGAGGAGGCCCGTCTTGCGCACCTCCGCCAGGCGCATGGTGAGGCGGTGGGCCAGGGTGATGGGGAGGGGCATGAGCTCCGGGGTCTCGTCGGTGGCGTAGCCGAACATAAGGCCCTGGTCCCCGGCCCCCACGCGGTCTAAGGGATCGGTGGACTTGAGGACCCGCCACTCGTAGGCCAGGTTCACGCCTCCGGCGATGTCCGGGGACTGCTCGTCTATGGCGGTGAGGACGGCGCAGGTGTCGGCGTCAAAGCCGTACTTGGCCCGGGTGTAGCCCACCTCCCGCACCGTCTTGCGCACCAGGCCGGGGATGTCCACGTACCCCTCGGTGGTGATCTCCCCCGCCACGAAGACGAGCCCCGTGGTGACCAGGGTCTCCGCCGCCACCCGGGCCTTCTTGTCCTGAGCCAGGATGGCGTCCAGGATGGCGTCGGAAACCCGGTCCGCCAGCTTGTCGGGGTGCCCTTCCGTGACCGATTCAGACGTGACCAGCCGCAACTTGCGCACCTCCTTGGATGGCCTGCCCCCCTCGGGGCAACCCCGATAGTATACCACCCCCCCTTCCCCGTCCAGTATGCTTGGGGCCCGTGAGGAACCCCAAGGCCCCCATCGGCGTCTTTGACTCGGGCGTGGGCGGGCTCACGGTGCTCACCGCCCTAAAAAAGGCCCTTCCCCAGGAGGATTTTCTCTACTTCGGGGACACGGCCCGCGTGCCCTACGGGGGCAAGCCCCTCGCCATGGTGCGGCGCTTCGCCTGGGAGATCGCGGGCTTTCTCCTTAGGGAGGGGGTGAAGGCCCTCGTGGTGGCCTGCAACACGGCGAGCTCCGCCGCCCTCCCCGACCTGGCGGAAGACCTCTCCGTGCCGGTCTTTGGGGTCTTGGAGCCCGCGGCCGAGGTGGCCCGGGGCTACCGCAGGGTGGGCCTCATCGGCACAGAGGCCACGGTGGGTAGCCGGGCCTACGAGCGCTACGTGGACCTCTCCTGGGCCAGGGCCTGCCCCCTCTTCGTGCCCCTGGTGGAGGAGGGCTTATGGGACGACCCCGTGGCCCTCCTCATCGCCCGGCACTACCTCGAGGAGGCCCCAAAGGACCTCGAGGCCCTGATCCTGGGCTGCACCCACTACCCCTACCTAAAAAAGACCATCCAGGAAGTTCTCCCCCAGGTGGCCCTCATAGACTCCGCCGAGGCCACGGCCAGGCGGGTGGCCGAGGCCCTGAAGGCCGAGGGGCTTTTGAACCCGGAAGGCAGGGGCCAGGTGGTCCACTACGTGACCGGGGACCCGGAGAGCTACCGGGCCCTGGCGGAGCGCCTGGGGGTGCGGGTGGAGGCCCTTAGGCGGGTTAGCCTGGAAGAGCTCTAACGCCACCCCATGCTGGCTTGCGCCGGCATGGGGGCCCCGGGAGAAGAACGCACACCGACAAGGGTCTAGCACGGGCTGGCTCGGCCCAGGGCGAAGGTCCGGGAAGGGGTCCTCCTCCTTAGGCTAAGCTAGGGCCATGCCCAGAAAGCCCCTCATTGACCAGCTCCACCACGAGGACAGCTGGCGGCTTTTCCGCATCCTGGCGGAGTTCGTGGAGGGCTTTGAGACCCTCTCGGAGATAGAGGTCCCCCTGGTCTCCGTCTTCGGCTCGGCCCGCTTCTCTGAGGGCCACCCCGCCTACGCCCTGGGCTACCGCCTGGGGAAGGCCCTGGTGGAGGCGGGCTTTGGCGTGGTCACGGGAGGGGGCCCCGGGGTCATGGAGGCGGTGAACCGGGGGGCCTTTGAGGCGGGCGGGGTCAGCGTGGGCCTCAACATAGAGCTTCCCCAGGAGCAAAGGCCCAACCCCTACCAGACCCACGCCCTCTCCCTGCGCTACTTCTTCGTGCGCAAGGTCCTCTTCGTGCGCTACGCCGTGGGCTTCGTCTTCCTCCCCGGAGGGTTTGGCACCCTGGACGAGCTCTCCGAGGTCCTGGTCCTCATCCAGACGGAAAAGGTCCACCCCTTCCCCGTCTTCGCCCTGGACCGGGGCTACTGGGAGGGGCTTCTTTCCTGGATGGCCTTCCTCAAAGACCAAGGGGCCATAGACCCGAAGGACCTGGCCCTCCTCACCCCCCTGGACACCCCCGAGGAGGTGGTGGCGGCCCTAAAAGGGGTATCCTAGAAGGGATGCGGGTCATCCTCGCCACCTCCAACCCCGGCAAGGTGCGGGAGCTGAAGGCGGGTCTGGAGCCCCTGGGCTGGACCCTCCTCTCCCTGGCGGACTTCCCCTTGCGCATGCCCAAGGAGGAGGGGGCCACCTTCCTGGAAAACGCCCTCCTCAAGGCGGCCTACGTGGCCAAGGCCACGGGCCTTCCCGCCCTGGCGGACGACTCGGGCCTCGAGGTCTTCGCCCTGGGGGGGGAGCCCGGGGTCTACAGCGCCCGCTACGGGGGAAGGGAGACGGACCGGGAGCGGAACGTCTACCTCCTGGAGAGGATGCGCCACCTGAAGGGGGAGGAGAGGCGGGCCCGCTTCGTGGCCGTCTTGGTCCTGGCCTACCCCGACGGGCACGCCGAGGCCTACGAGGGGAGCGTGGAGGGGGTGATCCTGGAGGCCCCTCGAGGGGAAGGGGGCTTCGGCTACGACCCCCTCTTCTTCGTCCCCGAGGCGGGGAAGACCTTCGCCGAGATGAGCCCGGAGGAGAAGGCCCGCTACTCCCATAGGGGCAAGGCCCTCGAGGCCCTCCTCAAGGCCCACGAAAAGGGCCCCCCGCCCCGGGAGATCTCCAGGCTGGAATGAACCTCCTCTCGCCCCACATCGCCCTCTACCGCCTCTTTGACCTGGCGGACGAGATAGACCTCGCCCGCCTGGGCACGCCCCGCCTGCGCCTCTCCCGCCCCAGGCTGGGGGCGGTGCGCTTCCAAAACCCCCCGGCCCAGCTGGAGCTGGGGGTGAGGAGCGTGGAGGGGATCTTTGGCCTCCTCACCGCCCGGCTCTACGAGTTCGGGGTGGCCTCCCTCTCCTTCCGGGTGCACCTGGGGGAGAAGGTGCCCTGGGAGGCCTTTCTGGAAAAGGCCCTGGCCCTCCCCGAGCTTCCCTTTTGGGAAGGGTTTTTTATGGCGGAGCTGGCCGCTTTAGAGCCCTACCTCCAAGGAGCCCTCCTCCGCCCCGAGGAGAAGCGCCTCTCGGAAGAGTTCGTGGTCTACCACGCCCTGGGCCTCGAGGGGGCCAAGGCCCACGCCCCCGGGGTGGACCTCACCCCTTTATGGATGGGGACCCAGGAGGAGTTCGCCCCCGAGGTGCGTCAGGAGATGGCCCGCTACCGCTACAGCTACTCCACCGAGGACCTGGCCCTTTTGGGCTTTGACCGGGTCCTCATCCTGGACTCGGAGGGCATATGGGACGTGGCCGACCTGGTGGAGTTCGTCCACGCCCAGCTCCTGGAGCTCTCCTACTACGACCGGGTCCTCACGGAGGAGCTGGAACAGGTGCCCCAGGTGCTGAAGGAGCGGGGGCTTTGGGGCTATGGGAGGCTTCAGCGCCTGCGCCGCCGCCTCATGGCCCGGCACGCGGAGATCGCCGACGTGAAGGCCCGGATGGAGGGGGCCTTGCGCATCACCGAGGACCTCTTCTACGCCAAGATCTACCGGGCCGCCCTGGAGCTCTACGGGGCCCACGAGCTGGAAAGGAGCGTGGAGGAGAAGCTCAGGGCCCTCGAGGCCACCTACGAGATGGTCACCGAGGAGGTGGTCCACCTCCGCAGCCAGGCGGTGGAGGTGGGCATCCTGGCCCTCATCGCCTTTGAGGTGGTGCGGGCCCTCCTTTAGGGACCCTTGTCCTTGGCCAAGGGTGGTATGCTTTGGGGGCAGGGCGCGGAAAAAACCTTGGAGCGGAAACGCTACCACGCGCCCGCAGGTGGGAGTATGAGAAAAGCGCTGGCGGTTTTAGCCCTAGGCCTCTCCCTGGCCCTCGCCCAGGGGAAGATCACCGTCTGGACCCACTTCGGCGGCCCCGAGCTGGAGTGGCTCAAGGCCCAGGCCAGGACCTTTGAGAAGACCTCCGGCACCAAGGTGGAGGTGGTGGAGGTCCCCTTCGGGGACATCAAGCAGAAGTTCATCCTGGGGGCGCCCCAGGGGCAGGCCGCCGACCTCGTGGTCTCCATCCCCCACGACTGGCTGGGGGAGATGGCCCAGGCGGGGGTCCTGGAGCCCATGGGCAAGTACGTCACCCCCAGCTACCTGGGGGACATCCAGCCCGTGGCCGTGGAGGCCTTCACCTTCGGAGGTAGGCTTCTGGGCCTACCCGCTTTCGCCGAGAGCGTGGCCCTCATCTACAACAAGAAGTACGTGAAGGAGCCTCCCAAGACCTGGGAAGAGTTCCTGGACCTGGCCCGGCGGCACACCACCGGCTCCACCTTCGGCTTCCTTTACAACATCGGCGACCCCTACTTCAACTTCGGCTTCTTCCGGGCCTACGGGGCGGAAAACGTCTTCGCCAAGGACGCCAAGGGCAACCTGGACCCCTCGAGGCTCCTCCTCGGGGGCGAGGTGGGGGAGAAGGCCCTCCAGTTCATCAAGGACCTCCGCTTCAAGTACAACCTGGTGCCCGAGGGCGTGGACTACGGCGTGGCCGACGGGGCCTTCAAGGACGGGGCTCTGGCCATGATCATCAACGGCCCCTGGGCCCTCGGGGACTACAAGAAGGCCAAGATTGACTTCGGCATCGCCCCCTTCCCCACCCCCCCTGGGGCCAAGAACCCCTGGGGGCCTTTCCTCGGGGTGCAAGGGGTGGTGGTGAACGCCTACTCCAAGAACAAAACCGCCGCCGTCAACTTCGCCAAGACCCTGGTCTCCGGCAAGAACCTGGTGAGCTTCAACCAGGCGGGGGGTCGCATCCCCGTGTCCAAGAGCGCCGCCAAGACGCTGGAGAAAGACCCCGTGGTGGCGGGCTTCTCCAAGGTCTTCGCCCTGGGCACCCCCATGCCCAACATCCCCGAGATGGGCAAGGTCTGGGGCCCCTGGGGGAACGCCATCTCCCTGGCCATCCAGCGGCCGGACTCCAACGTGAAGAAGATCGTGGAGGACATGGTGGCCGAGATCCGGAAGGCCATCGGCAGGTAAGCCCCACGACCGCCCCCCACGGGACCTTTATCCCCCGTGGGGGGCCTTATCCTTAGAACCATGCGGCATCCTCCTGGCTTAAAGGGCTTTCTCCTGGCCCTCCTCCTTCTCCTCAGCCTCCTCCTCCTCTCCACGGGGGTGGGGCTTTTCACCTTCTTCCTCCTGGAGCCCCACCTGGACCTTCCCGGCTGGACCATCCTCCTGGTGGCCTTCCTGGTCCTGGTACCGGGCGCGGTGGCCGTGGGCCGCCTTTTCCCTTGGCTCACCGACTGGTATTACTTCCTTCCCGCCTTGGCCTTCCTCCTGGTCTTCACCCTCTACCCCATCGGCCTCACCATCTACCTGGCCTTCACCGACTACTCGGGCCAGAAGAACAACTTCCCCGACCGCTCCACGGAGACCGCCGTGGTGAAGCAGGAAGGCGCCAGGCTCCTCCTGGAAGAGCCCGTGGCCGAGGCCCTGCGCTGCGACCCCTGCCAGGGGGAGCCCGTGGAGGTCTACGCCGAGGGGCACCGGATGCGGGCCAGGATCCTGGAGGCCCAGGGGGCGGAGCTCCTCCTAGACCGCGCGCCCCCCTTCCAGGCGGAGTTTGTGGCCAAGGTGAACGCCTTCCGCTTCGTGGGCCTGAAGAACTTCGCCTTCATCCTCTCCCAAGCCAATCAGGCCCTCTTCCCCGTCTTCGTCTGGAACGTGGTCTTCGCCACCGCCACCGTGCTCCTAAACGCCTTCCTTGGCCTCATCCTGGGCCTCGTCCTCAACAACAAGGCCCTCAAGCTCAGGAACCTCTACCGCACCCTGCTCATCATTTCCTGGGCCCTGCCCGGGGTCATCACCGTCCAGGTCTGGGTGGCCCTCCTCAACTACAACTTCGGGGCCATCAACCGCCTTCTGGGGGTCTTAGGGATCTACCCCATCCCCTGGCTCAACGACCCCGACTGGGCCAAGGTGGCCATCCTCCTCGTCAACCTCTGGCTGGGCTTTCCCTACATGATGACGGCCACCCTGGGGGCCCTCTCCACCATCCCCGACGAGCTTTATGAAGCGGCCAAGGTGGACGGGGCCACGCCCTGGCAGGCCCTATGGGGCATCACCCTACCCCTCCTGGAAAAGCCCATGGTGCCCATCCTCCTCTCCTCCTTCGCCTTCAACTTCAACAACTTTTACATCATCTACCTCCTCACCGGCGGCGGGCCCGCCCAGGAGGGCCGCCTGGCCACGGCCCAGGCCACGGACATCCTCATCTCCTGGGCCTACAAAACCGCCTTCAGCGCCGAGGGGCAGTCCGCCTACGGTCTGGGAGCCGCCATCAGCCTCATCATCTTCGCCATCACCGTGGCCATCAGCCTGGTGAACTTCCGGGTCACCGGGGCCCTGAGGGAGGTGAGGTAGATGCGGAAGGTTCTGGCCTTCCTCCTTACCGGCCTTGTCCTCTACGGGGTCTACTGGTTTGCGGCCCACCGGCTTTTTGACGAGGGCTCTTACCGCAAGCAGGTGGCCTTCGGCAGCGTCTTCGTGCCCTACGGCTGGGCCTACGCCCTGGGGTTTCTCCTCCTTCTGGTTCTTTTGGTCCTCCTGTACAGCGTGGGCTACACCGCCCTCACAAACCGCCTCCAGGGAAGGCGGCGAAGCCCCTGGCCCCTCTTCCTCCAGGGCATCACCCACCTCTTCCTCTGGGTGCTGATCCTCCTGGTCTACTACCCCGTGGTCCAGGTGGTGGCCGCCAGCTTTGACCCCACCAACAACCTCTTCAGCTTCCGAAGACCCAACACAGGTTTCCTGCTCCTGGACGCCAAGGTCATCCCCTACCTGCCTCAGCCCTCTTTGGAGAACTACGCCAAGCTGGTGGAAGGGGTCATCCTCTACCCTTACCAGCTGGGCCTTCTCCTCCTTGCAGGTCTGGCCCTTTTGGGGGTGGGGGGGATTGGGCTTATGCGCCGCCTCCTTCCCGAGGAAGACTGGATGGGCTTCTGGCAGGGGAGGCTCCTCCTCCTGATGGCCCTTTCCGTCTTCGCCCTGGCCCTCACCCTCTCCCCCGATCAGTTCACCGGCCAGGGCACGGAGACCAAGTTCCTCCTCTGGGTGCGGAACACCTTCCTCATCTCCGGGCTCACGGGGCTCCTCGCCGTCTTGCTCACGGCCACGGCGGGCTACGCCTTCGCCCGCTTCCGCCACCTGCCCGGGCGCTACCCCCTCCTCCTCTTCTTCATCTTCGTGCAGATGTTCCCCGGGTTTTTGGCCCTGGTGGCCATCTACTACCTCCTTTCCTGGCTGGACCTCCTGAACTCCTTCACCGGCCTGGTCCTGGCCTACTCGGGGGGCATCATCAGCTTTGGCACCTGGGTGTACAAGGGCTATCTGGAGAGCATCAGCCCGAGCCTCGAGGAGGCCGCCATGGTGGACGGGGCCACCAAGTGGCAGGTCTTCACCAAGATCCTCCTCCCCCTTTCCGCCCCCATGTTCGTCTTCATCTTTCTCCTGCAGTTCGTGGGCACCTACTCGGAGTTCGTCCTGGCCAACCTGGTGCTCACCGGGGTGGAGAGCTGGAACGTGGGCGTGGGGCTTAGGAGCTTCACCACCGGCCAGTTCCAGACCAAGTGGGGCATCTTCGCCGCCGCCAGCGTCCTGGGCTCTTTACCCATCCTCTTCCTCTTCTACGGCTTCCAGCAGTACTTCGTCTCCGGCTACACCGCCGGGGCCGTGAAAGAATAAAGGTGTGGACCTGGTAGCCCTCCAGAAGAAAAGGGAGGCCATCCTGGACCTCTGCGCCCGCCACGGGGCCACGAGGGTGCGGGTCTTCGGCTCGGTAGCCCGGGGAGAAGCCCAGGAGGGGAGCGACCTGGACCTTCTGGTGGTCTTTGAGGAGGGCCGCACCCTCCTGGATCACGCCCGCCTAAAGCTGGCCCTGGAAGGGCTTTTGGGGGTACCGGTGGACGTGGTGAGCGAGAGGGGCCTGGCGCCCAGGCTTCGGGAACGGGTCTTGCGGGAGGCCGTTCCCCTATGAGGAGTCCCCAGGAGCGGCTTCTGGATATCCTGGAGGCCATAGCTCGCATAGAACGGTACGTTGCCCTGGGGAAGAAGCGTTTCTTAGAAGATGAGCTGATTCAGGTCTGGATGGTCCACCACCTGCAGCGCATAGGGGAGGCCGCGGCCAGGCTGGGACGGGAGTTTCACGAGGCGCACCCTCAGGTTCCCTGGCGAGAAATGGTGACCATGCGCAATCTCCTGGCGCACGAGCACTTCAGCGTGGACCTGGAGGTATGGGAGACAGCGATCCGGGACCTGCCCCTCCTGAAGGCTCAGATACAAACCCTCTTGGAAAGCCCATGACCTATCACGACCTCGAGCACCTCTCCCCTCCCTTCCCCCGCCTGGGGGAGGAGGTGGAGTTCTTTCTGGAAACCGAGGCCCAGGAGGGGCTTCTCCTCTACGAGAAGGACGGGGAGGTCCTGCAAAAGCCCATGTCCAGGGTCCCGGGCGGGCTCAAGGCGAAGGTGGCCGTGGCCCAAAGCCCCTTCCGCTACCTCTTCCGCCTGCCGGAAGGCTACTGGGGAAGCCACGGCCTGGAGAAGACCCTCCCCCGCTACGACCGCTTCTTCCATCTCCTCGCCCATCCCCTTCCCCCAGAGTGGGCCCTGGGGGCGGTCTTCTACCAGATCTTCCCCGACCGCTTCCGCCAGGGGCGTCCCGAGCTCGCCCCCCAGGACGGGGCCTGGCTTTACGGGGCGAAGCCCATCCGCAAGAAGGCCTGGCACGAGCCCCCGGGGCCCGAGGGCTCCCGGGAGTTCTACGGGGGGGACCTGTGGGGGGTTCTGGAGGCGTTGCCCTACCTGGAGGAGCTGGGGGTGGAGGTCCTCTACCTCACCCCCATCTTCCAAAGCCCCAGTAGCCACCGCTACGACACCGAGGACTACCTCCAGGTGGACCCCCACCTGGGCGGGGAGGAGGCCCTAAAAGCCCTCTACCAGGCCCTCGAGGCCCGGGGGATGCGCCTCGTCCTGGACGGGGTCTTCAACCACACCGGGGCCACCCACCCCTGGTTCCAGAAGGCCCTGAAGGACCCCATGAGCCCCGAGCGGGGCATGTTCACCTTCTACCCCGACGGCACCTACGCCAGCTTCTTCGGCGTGAAGCAGATGCCCAAGCTGGACTACGCCTCCCCCCTTACCCAGGAGCGCCTGGTGTGGGGCAAGGAGGCCCCCATCCGCCACTGGATGCGCCTCGCCCACGGGTGGCGGCTGGACGTGGCCCATTCCCTCGGGGAAGGGGGAACGAACCGCAAGAACGCCCGCTGGCTCAGGGCCCTGGCCCGGGCCGCCAAAGAGGAGCGGGAGGACGCCCTGGTCTTCGGGGAGCTCTCCTACGACACCATCCCCACCCTGAGGGCCCACACCCTGGACGGGGCCATGCACTACGCCGGCTTCGCCCACCCGGTCATGGCCTGGCTCTCCGGGCGGGACATCCACGGCCACCCCGTGGCCCTGACGGCCGAGGAGCTCTGGCAGGTCCTCCACGACCACTACGCCGCCTTACCCCTCCAGCTCCGCCACGCCATGTACACCCTCCTCTCCTCCCACGACATCCCCCGGGCCCTTTGGCGGCTAAAGGGGGACAAGGAGCGCCTTAGGCTGGCCTACGCCCTCCTCTTCGCCTTCCCGGGAAGCCCCGCCATCTACTACGGGGACGAGATCGGCCTCTCCCAGCCCAACCCCTACGAGGTCTGGGCGGGGGACCCCTACTGCCGCGCCCCCTTTCCCTGGGAGGAAGGAGCCTGGGACCGGAACCTCCTCCGCTTCCTAAAGCGCCTGGTCCACCTGAAGAAGACCCACCCCGTCCTGCGCCACGGGGGCCTTCTGCCCCTGAGGGCTCCCAAGGGGGTCCTCGCCTTCCGCAGGCGGTGGCGGGGGAAGGAGGTCCTGGCCTACTTCGCCAAGGAGGGGGCCAGACTTAGCGTGCCCCGGGGGGTGGACCTCCTTAGCGGGGAAGAGGTGGCGGGGGAAGTGGAGGCCCGTTACCTCCTCCTGGAGCCTGTATCCTAAGGGGGATGGAACCCAAGGACTCCCGGCGAGAGGACCTCCTTCTTTGGGCGGAACGCCTGCGGGGCGTGGACCCCAGGACCCCGGGCTTCAGGGAAAGGCTCCACGCCCTCCTCCAGGAGGCCAAGGCCCGCTGGGAAAGCCTTTCCCCGGAGGAAAGGAAAAGGCTTCTCGCCCTCTTGGGGGGCCTCCTCACCCTTCTCCCCTGGGGGAGGCTGGGGCGGATCGGGGTTCTGCTCCAAAAGGCCGCAAGCCCCCAGGCCCAGGTCCTCCTGCGGCTGGCCTTAAGGCTCCTAAAGGGCTAGCCCCGGGCTATACTGGACCTTTGTGCGGGATGTCCTCGAGGTCCTGGAGTTCCCCAGGGTAAAGGCCCTACTGGCGGAGAGGGCCAAGACCCCCTTGGGGCGGGAGCTGGCCCTGGGCCTGGCTCCCCTTTCCCAGGAGGAGGCGGAAAGGCGCCACGGGCTCACCCAGGAGGCCCTCAGCTACCCCTACGCCCTCCCCGAGGCGGGGGCCCTGAAGGCGGCCTGGGAGCGGGCCAGGGCGGGGGCGCGGCTTAGCGGGGTGGAGCTCCTGCGGGCGGCCCAGGCCCTGGAGGGGGCCATGGCCCTAAGGGAGGAGCTTCTGCCCCTGCGAAACGCCCTGAGCCAGGTGGCGGCGGGCATCGGGGACCACGAGGCCTTCCTGGCCCGGGTCAGGAAGGCCCTGGACGAGGAGGGGGCGGTGCGGGACGAGGCGAGCCCCCGCCTCAGGCAGATCCGAAGGGAGCTCCACCCCTTGCGCCAGGAGATCCTGGAACGCCTCTACGCCCTCATGGACCGGCACAAGGAGGCCATCCAGGACCGCTTCGTCACCGTGAGGCGGGAGCGCTACTGCATTCCCGTGCGCGCCGGTATGGCCCACAAGGTCCCCGGCCTCCTCCTGGACGAGTCCGAGTCCGGGGCCACCCTCTTCATAGAGCCCCTCTCCGTGGTGAAGCTCAACAACCGCCTCTACGCCCTGAGGCTCCAGGAGGAGGAGGAGGTGAACCGGATCCTGAGGGAGCTCTCGGAGCGCCTGGCCATGGACCCCGGGGTGCCGGGGACCCTCGAGGCCCTGGCCCTCTTGGACCTCATCCAGGCCCAGGCCGCCCTGGCCCGGGACCTGGGGCTTTCCCGCCCCCGCTTCGGGGAGGCCTACGCCCTGGAGGAGGCCTTCCACCCCCTCATCGCAAACCCGGTCAAGAACAGCTTCGCCCTGGACGAGGAGCACCGCCTCCTCCTCATCTCCGGCCCCAACATGGGGGGGAAGACGGCCCTCCTCAAGACCCTGGGCCTGGCCGTCCTCATGGCCCAGTCCGGCCTCTTCGTGGCCGCGAGGAGGGCCACCCTGGCCTGGCCCGACCGGGTCTACGCCGACATCGGGGACGAGCAGTCCCTCCAGGAAAACCTCTCCACCTTCGCCGGACACCTAAGGCGCCTCAAGGAGATGCTGGAAGGGGCCACGGAGAGGAGCCTGGTCCTCATAGACGAGCTGGGAAGCGGCACCGACCCCGAGGAGGGGGCGGCCCTCTCCCAGGCCATCCTCGAGGCCCTCCTGGCCCGGGGGGTCAAGGGCATGGTCACCACCCACCTCTCCCCCCTGAAGGCCTTCGCCCAGGGGCGGGAGGGGGTCATGAACGCCTCCATGCGCTTTGACCTGGCCACCTTGCGCCCCACCTACGAGCTCATCCTGGGGGTGCCGGGGCGGAGCTACGCCCTGGCCATCGCCAGAAGGCTCGCCCTGCCCGAGGAGGTCCTGAGGCGGGCTGAGGCCCTCCTCCCCGAAGGGGGCCGGCTGGAAGCCCTCTTGGAGAAGCTAGAGGCCGAGCGCCTGGCCCTAAAGGAGGAAAAGCGCCGCCTGGAAAAGACCTTGGAGGAGGCCGAGGCCCTCAGGCGGGAGCTTCAGGCCCGGGAAAAGGGCTTCGCCGAGGAGCGGGAAAAGCGCCTGAAGGCCCTCGAGGAGGAGGTGCGGCAGCGGCTTCTCCAGGTGGAGGCCGAGATCAAGGCCATCAGGGAGAAGGCCAGAACCGAGGGCAAGCGGGACGCCCTGAGGGAGCTCATGGCCCTGAGGGAGCGCTACGCCAAGAAGACCCCCTCTCCTCCGCCCCCGCCTGGCCTCATCCCGGGGCAGGCGGTGGAGGTGCCCTCCTTAGGGAAGCGGGGCCGGGTCTTGGAGATCCGGGGGGAGGAGGCCCTGGTCCAGGTGGGCCCCCTGAAAATGAGCCTGAAGGCCGCCGAGCTGAAGCCCCTAAAGGAGGAGGCCGCCCCCAAAGCCCTCCCCCTCAGGCCCCGCCGGGAGGTGAAGGAGGTGGACCTCAGGGGCCTCACCGTGGAGGAGGCCCTTCTGGAGGTGGATAGCGCCCTGGAGGAGGCCCGGGCCCTGGGCCTAGGCGCCCTCCGCCTCCTCCACGGCAAGGGTACCGGGGCCTTGCGCCAGGCCATCCGGGAGGCCCTGCGTCGGGACAAACGGGTGGAAACCTTCGCCGACGCGCCCCCCCACGAGGGGGGGCACGGGGTCACGGTGGTGGCCCTGAAGGGGGGAACCTCCTCTAGCGCAAAAGGGTGAGGACCCCTAGAACCACGGCGATGGCCGTGAAGTAGAGCATGGCCTTGTTGAAGGCCGTACCGATCTCCGCCTTCATCTCCTGGCGAAGCCCAGAGATCTCCGCCTTCATCTCCTGGCGAAGCCCAGAGATCTCTGCCTTCACCTCTTGGCGAAGCCCGTCCATCTCCTGGCGAAGCCCGGAGATCTCCGATTTCACCTCCTGACGGAGGCCGTTGAACTTCTCCTCCATCTCCCGGCGAAGCCCAGAGATCTCCGCCTTCACCTCCTGGCGGAGGAGATCCATCCTCGCCTCCAGGGCAGACACCCGGTCGGGGAGGACAGCCATCACCCCCTCCACGATGCCCTCGAGTTTGTAGAGGCGTTCTTCTACGGTCATCTGGCTCTCAGGATAGCAAACCCGCCCACACCCTAAAGAGGCCTTCCCTCCATTTCGGCGATGCGGGCCCGCACCTCCGGGGGCAAAGGAGCGGGACGCCCCCCTTCCAGCCAGACCTGGACCGTCTTCCCCCGGGCCGCCTCCTCTCCCGCCGCCCGCACCAGGTACTCCATGTGAAAGCTGGAGCGGCCCAGGCGGGCCACCCGCACCCCCACCTCCACGGGGTCCCCCAGCAGGATGGGCCTCAGGAAGTCCACCTCCGCCCGGGCCAGGATGAAATGCCCCTTTTCCAGCCAGTCCCTCTGCAACCGGGAAAAGTAGGCCACCCGGGCCACCTCCAAGTAGGTCAGGTAGACGGCGTTGTTCACGTGCCCCAAGGCGTCCAGGTCGCGAAAGCGCACCTCTATAGGCACCACCACGGGAAAGCCTTCCACGGAGGAAAAGCTTACCATCTCCTGGCCTCTGACCCATGGGTCAGGTAGAGTGGGGGCATGACCGAGACCACCTGGGACCTGACCCCCCTTTTCCCCAGCCTGGAAAGCCCGGAGTTCCAGAAGGCCTGGGAAGGCCTGAGGGAACGTATCGGTCGCCTAAGGGGCCTGCTGGAGGCGGACGCCCCCCTGGCCGAGGTCCTATCCACCCTGGACGCCCTCCACGAGGACGCCCTTCCCCTCCAGGCCTACCTCTACGCCCGCTTCAGCGCCGACACCACCGACGAGGCCGCCTTGGCCAAGCTCTCCGAGCTGGAGATGCTCTTCCTGGATTTCCGCCGCCTGAGGCCCCGCCTCGTGCGCTACCTAGCCCTCCAAGACCCGGATGAGGCGGGGCCCTACCGCCTCCTGGTGGAGGAGGCCAAGGAGGAGGCCCTCCACCTGATGCCCGAGGGAGAGGAGACCCTGGCGGCGGAGCTCTCTCTTTCCGGGCGGCGGGCCTGGGACAAGCTCCACGAGAACCTGACCAGCCAGATCACCGCCGTGGTGGACGGGGAGGAGATGCCCATCACCAAGGTGCGCAACCTCTACTTCCGCCCCGAGGAGGAGGTGCGAAGGAAGGCCTATGAGGCGGAGCTTCTGGCCTGGGAAAGGCACGAGGTGCCCCTGGCCTACGCCCTGAACGGGGTGAAGGGGGAGGCTTCGGTCCTGAACCGCAGGCGGGGCTACCGGGACGACCTGGAACCCACCCTCCTGCAAAACCGCATCACCCGGAGGGCCCTTTTGGCCATGCAGGAGGCGGTTCAGGAAAGCCTCCCCCTCTTCCGCCGCTACTACCTCCTGAAGGCCAGGGCCCTGGGCAAGGAGCGTTTGGACTGGTGGGACCTCTTCGCCCCCCTGGGCCAGGGGCGGCGCTGGACCCTCGAGGAGGCCCGAGGCTTCATCGTGGAGAAGCTTTCCGCCTTCTCCCAAAACGCCGCCCAGGTGGCGGAGACGGCCTTCAGGGAGCGCTGGATGGACCTCCTCCCCCGCAAGGGCAAGGTGGGCGGGGCCTTCTGCATGCCAAGAGGCGGGGGGAAAAGCCTCATCCTGGCCAACTACGAGGAGAGCTTTGAGTCCCTTTCCACCCTGGCCCACGAGCTGGGCCACGCCTACCACAACTTCGCCCTGGCCCGGGTGCCCGCCTCCTTGCGGGAGGTGCCCATGACCCTGGCGGAGACGGCCAGCATCATGAACGAGACCCTGGTGGTGGAGGCCGCCCTCAAGGAGGTCTCCCCCGAGGAGGGCCTCCTCATCCTGGACGCCTACCTGCAAGGGGCGGCCCAGGTGGTGGTGGACATCTATAGCCGCTTCCTCTTTGAGTCCTGGGTGTTCCAGAGGCGAAAGGCCCGGGAGCTTTCCCCCAGGGAGTTCCAGGAGCTCATGGTGGAGGCCCAGAAAAAGGCCTATGGGGAAGCCCTGGCCTCCTTCCACCCCTACATGTGGGCGGTGAAGGGGCACTACTACGGCGCGGACTTCTACAACTACCCCTACACCTTCGGCCTCCTCTTCGGCCTGGCCCTCTACCACGAGGCCAAGGAGGACCCCGCCTTTATGGAGCAGTACGAAACCCTCCTCATGGAGTCCGGCATGCACAGCGCCAAGGCCCTGGCGGCCCGTTTCGGCTTTGACCTGGAAAGCCCGGACTTCTGGCGGCAGGGGTTGAAGGTCCTGGCCGAGAAGGTGGAGGAGCTAGAGCGCCGCCTCCCGGCTTAGCCTTTATCGGTCAGCCGCCCTCCTGACCGTCTCCTGACCCGAGGGGAGTAGCCTGAAGGGGATGCGGCTTCTCGTCCTCTGCACCCACAACTCCGCCCGCAGCCAGATGGCGGAAGCCTGGCTCAGGCACCACGCCCGGGCCCTGGGGGTGGACCTCGAGGTCCACTCCGCCGGCACAGAGAAGGCCTTCGTCAAGGAGGAGGCCAAGCGGGTAATGGCCGAGGTGGGCCTGGACCTATCGGCCCACTTCTCCAAGACCCTCTTTGAGGTGCCGGACCCCTGGAACTTTGACCTGGTCCTCACCGTCTGCGACCAGGCCAAGGAGGCCTGCCCCGCCTACCCGGCCCAAACGCAAAAGCGCCACGTCTCCTTCCCCGACCCCTCGGGGAAGCCCCTGGAGGAGTGGCGGAGGGTGCGGGACGCCCTGGGGCGGATGAGCCTTTACCTGGTGGAAAGCCTGAAGGAGGGCCGCATCCCTTCCGACGAGGAGCTCCAGGCGGCGAGCGGCCTATAGGTCCCCCACGTGGACCGCCGCCACGCCAAAGGTGAGGAGCTCGTAGCGCACGGCAAACCCCGCCTCCTCCATGAGGGCCTTCAGGACCTCGGGCGGAGGGAAGGCCTCCACGCTTTCCGGCAGGTAGCGGTAGGCGCCAAAGTTCCCGGAGATGAGCCCCCCCAAAAAGGGCAGGACCCGCTGGAAGTAGACCCGGTAGACCAGGCCGAAGACCCCCCTGGGGGGCGGGGGAAACTCCAGGATGACGAGCCTCCCCCCAGGAGCCAGGACCCGGCGGAGCTCCGCCAGGGCCTTCCGGTGGTCGGCGAAGTTGCGGAAGCCGAAGGCGATGGTCACGGCGTCAAAACGCCCATCGGGAAAGGGGAGGGCCAGGGCGTCCGCCTCCTGAAAGGCCACGGAAAGCCCCCGGGCCTCCGCTTTCTTTCGGGCGATCTCCAGCATGGGGAGGGCGAAGTCCGCCCCCACCACCTCCGCCTCGGGAGCGGAGGCCTTGAGGAGGAGGGCCAGGTCCCCCGTGCCCGTGGCCAGGTCCAGGATGCGCCTGGGGCCTTTCTCCAGGGCCAGGGCCACGGCCCGCCGGCGCCAGCGGAGGTCCGCCCCGAAGGAGAGGAGCCGGTTGAGGAGGTCGTAGCGGGGGGCGATCTCGGAAAACATCCGCCGCACCCTTTGGGCCTTTTCCTCGGGCGAAGCCGCCACGAGGGGAGTCTAGCACCCCCAAGGCTAGGGTACAATCGGCCACGTGCGAAGGGACCCTAGACGTCTGGGGCTTCTGGTGCTCCTGGGAGGGGGCCTTACCTTCCTCCTCTGGTACCTGGCCCCCTGGGCGGTGCCCCACCGGATCTTTGGCGGCGAGGGCGTGCTCCTAAGCCCCTTCGGCCACCACCTTCCCCAAGGAAACCTTCCCCAAGGCTACCAGGACGGCTGGCTCGGCCTCGTCTTCTACCTTTCCCTGGCTTGGCTCCTCCTCAGCCTGGCCCTGCCCTGGCGGATGGGCCCCAGGGGGGTTTACCTGGCGGGGGCCATGGGTTTAGGCCTCTTCCTCCTCGCCTACCTCCTCTTTCAAGGAAGCGTGGCCCAGGTGAACGCGGGAGCGGAAAGGCCCCTCCTCAGGCGGTACAGCCTGGGCCTGGGCAGCTACGCCACCCTGGCCTTTAGCCTCTACCTCCTCCTCCTGGCCCGGGTCTTCTCCCCGGGGGGACTGGCCTTTTTGGTGCGGCGGCGGGGGGTGGTGGTCCCCCTTTTCTCCCTCCTCCTGGCTTCGCTTTTGGGCGGGGTCATCGTGGCCATCCTCAAGGAAAGCCCCGGGGAGGCGGCGAGCCTTAGGGAAAGCCTCATGCTGAAGCTGGACCTCATCACCTACACCTACCAGCTCCTCTATAGCCCCCTGGTGAACCCCTCGGGCTTCCTGCAAAGCCTCCTCCTGGCCACCCCCCTGATCTTCACTGGGCTTGCCGTGGCCCTGGGCTTCCGGGGCGGCCTCTTCAACATCGGGGCCCCAGGCCAGCTGATCCTGGGGGCCATCGCCGCCATGCTGGTGGGGGTCTACCTGCCCGGGCCCAGGTGGCTGGTCCTGCCCCTGGCCATCCTGGCCGCCGCCCTGGCCGGAGGGCTCTGGGGGGCCTTGGTGGGCTGGCTCAAGGCCCGCTTCGGGGCCCACGAGGTCATCAACACCATCATGTTCAACTACATCGCCGCCAGCCTCTTCCTCTTCCTTATATCCGCCAACGAGTACAAGTTCTTCGGCTACACCCTTCACCTCCCCTTCAAGTACCCCGGCTACGAGGCCCGGAGCCACGAGATCCGCCTCGAGGCCCGCATCCCCCACTGGACGGACCTGGTAGCCCCGGGAGGGGAGCTCTCCTTCGCTCTACCCCTGGCCTTCCTCCTGGCCCTTGGGGGCTACTTCCTGGTAAGGAAAAGCCTGGGCCACCGGGTGCTCGCCGGCCTCCTCCTGGGGGTGGTGGGGTACGGGGTGGGGGGGCTTCTTCCCGGGGTGCCCGTGAGCTTCGGGCCTGACCTCACCTCGGTGCGCCTAAACGGGGCCTTCCTCATCGCGCTCCTCGCCCTCCTCTTCTTCCACTTCTACGTCTTCCGCACCGTGGGAGGGTACGAGCTCAGGGCCATGGGCCTCGCCCCCAAGGCGGCGGAGTACGGGGGGGTGGTGGCGGGGAGGAGGATCATCCTCACCATGTTCCTGGCAGGAGCTTTGGCGGGCCTGGCCGCCACCCACTACGTCCTGGGCGGGGGGATTGACGAGTACCGCCTGAAGCAGGCCCTCCCCTACTCCGTGGGCTTTGACGGCATCGCCGTGGCCCTCATGGGCCAGAACACCCCCCTGGGCGTGGGCCTCGCCGCCTGGCTTTTCGGCATCCTCCTCACCGGGGGGCTTCAGGTGAACCTGCAGCTTGGCATCAGCCGGGAGCTGGTGGCCGTGCTCCAGGCCCTCGTGGTGCTCTTCATCGCCGCTGGAGGCTTTTTGCCCCGCTACTTCACCGATCCCCTGAGGGCGGCGGAGGTGGAGCTTAAGGAGGAAGCCAGTAAGCGGGAGGCTGAGGAGGTGCAACGATGAACCTGGACGCGGCTTTTTGGGCGGCCCTCTTCCTTTCCACCCTGCGCCAGACCACCCCCCTCCTCTTCACCGCCTTGGGGGGGATGTTCTCGGAGCGGAGCGGGGTGGTGAACATCGCCCTCGAGGGCATCATCCTCTTCGGGGCCCTCACGGCAGCGGTGGTGGTGGAGCGGTTTGAGGCCTCCTTGGGCCCTGGCCCCCACCCCTGGCTCCCCTGGGTGGGGGTCCTCTCGGCCATGGCCGTGGGAGGCCTGGTGGCCGCCGTGCACGCCGTCATCTCCATCAAGTACCGGGCGGACCAGATCATCAGCGCCACCGCCATCAACCTCCTGGCCCTGGGGGCCCCGAGCCTGGTCCTCACCTACTTCTACGGCAACGCCACCAGCTCCCAGGAGGTGGCGAACCGCCTGCCCCTCCTCCTGGGCCTCTCCCCCCTGGTCTACCTGGCCTTCCTCCTGGTGCCCGTAAGCTGGTGGGTCCTCTTCAAGACCCCCTTCGGCCTCCGCCTCCGGGCGGTGGGGGAGCACCCGGAGGCCGCAGACACCCTGGGGGTGAACGTCTACCGCCTCCGCTACACCGGGGTCATCCTCTCCGGGGTGCTGGCGGGCCTGGCGGGGGCCTACCTCTCCATCGGCTTCCTCAACCAGTTCGTGCGGGGGATGTCGGCGGGGATGGGCTTCATCGCCCTGGCGGCCCTGATCTTCGGCAAGTGGCACCCCCTGGGCATCCTCTTCTCCACCCTCCTCTTCGGCTTCGCTTCCGCCCTCGCCATCCAGCTTCAGGGCACGGAGATCCTGCCCGCCGTTTTGGTGCAGGCCTTCCCCTACGTGGTCACCGTCTTGGTGCTGGCGGGGTTCATAGGCAGGAGCCGTCCCCCGGCGGCGGTGGGCAAGCCCTACGAGAAGTAGACCTCTTTCCTGAGCCGCCCCAGGCGGTAGAGGAGCCTGAGGCGGCTTCCGTCCTGGAAAGAGAGCTCCACCCCGCCCCGGAGGAGGGCGAAGCGAAGAAGCCCTTCGGGGATAACCCCCTGGGCGAACTGGGCGTGGGCGTCCTGCCTCAGGTACAAGAAGCCCTCCTCGAGCCAGACCTGGGCCTCGGTGCCCTGGCGGTTCAGGCTCAAGCGGCGAAACCTCCCGGCCAAGGCCTCCGCCTGGGTCATGGGGTGAAGACCTCCTCCGCCGGGCGGCCGTAAAGCCCCTTGCCGTAGTAGAGGAGGGCGAGGCCGGGCCTGGGCCGCCCCTTTTCGTCCAAGAGGGCCTCCTCCTCCCAGACCGCCACCACCCGGCCCACGAAGAGGTCGTGGTCCCCGTAGGTGCGGGCCTCCAGAAGCGCAAGCTCGTAGGCGGCGTAGGCCCCCTTCAGGATGGGGACCCCGGTCTGGCCCAGGAAATGGGGGGCCCTTCCCTTGTCCACCTCCCGGCCAGAAACGCTCCCCAGCCACTGGACCAAGGGGGCCTCGGTGTGGGGGAGGAAGCTCACGGCGAAGCGCCTGGCCTCCAGGAGGAGGCCGTGGGTGTGGCGCTTGGGGCTCAAGGAGACGCCAAAGAGGGGCGGGTCGGCGGAAAGCCCCGTGTTCCAGACCGCCGGGCAGAAGTTCACCTTTTCCCCAAGCCTGACCCCCACCACGGCGGGGACCCCGGGGTAGTAGTGGTAGAAGGCGGGCAGGGGACCTTCCACGGGGTAGGACCTCATAGGAGCTCCTCCTTGGCCACCTCGAGGCTCTTCCCCTCCTCCAGCAGGAGTTCCACCGTCCCCTTCAAGGGGTTCACCTTCTGCACCTTGCCGCAAAGGCCCGCCTTGGTGCAGACCCGGGCGTTCTTCTTGGGAAGCTGGGCCAGAAGCTCCTGGTACACGGGGTGCTCGTAGGTGAGGCAGCAGAGGAGGCGGCCGCAGGGCCCGGAGATCTTCTCCGGGGAGAGGGGAAGCCCCTGGTCCCGGGCCAGCTTGATGGAGACCTGGGCGAAGCCCTGGAGCCAGGTGGAGCAGCAGGACTCCATGCCGCAGGCCCCCAAGGCCCCCAGGTACTGGGCCTCCTCCCGGGGGCCCTCGGCCAGAAACTCCACCCGGGCCCCGTAGCGCTCCTGGAGCTCCCGGGTAAAGGCCCTGAGGTTCACCCGCTCCGTGGCGGCGTAGCGCACGGTGAGGTGGCGGCCGTCCAGGGTGAAGTCGCACCCCAAGACCTTGGCCGCCACCCCCTCCTCCTTGAGGCGGGCCTTCAGGTAGAAGAGGGCCTCCTCGGCCCTGGCCCGAAGCCTCGCCGCCCGGTCCAGGTCCTCCTTGCTGGCCAGGCGCACCACCTCCCCCGCCTCCTTCTCCCGCCTGGGGGGGGTGCGCACCCGGCCCACCTCGAGGCCCCGGCTGGTGCGCACCACCACGTAGGCGTCCAGGGGCGGGGGCTCCCCCTGGAAGCGGAAGTAGCGGAGGACGGGGGTGCGGAAACGGACGCCCACGGTCATGGTTCTAAGTCTAAGGCCAGGCGGGCCAGGACCAGGTCCGGGCTCACATAGGCCTCCAGGGCCTCCCGGGCCGCCTCGAGGGCCAGAAGGGCCCCGGGCCGTTCCTTGAGAAGGGCGTGGAGCGCGTAAAACCCCTCCTCCTCGGCCAAAAGCTCCTTTAGAAGGAGCATCCTCTCCAAAAGGGGGGCTTCCAGGGCGCGCCGGGCCCTCTCCCACCTCTCCCGAAAGGCCTGGGGCTCGGCCAGGGCCCTTAGGAGCCGCCCGGGGGCCCCGGCGGCGTAGGCCAGGAGGTCCGGGTCCTGGGTGAGGGCCCTTAGCCTCTCCTCGGGCACGGGGCCGAAGGCCACCTCCAGGGCCCGGCTGGCCAGGGTGGGCAGGAGGGTTTCTCGGCTTGGGGCGATGAGGATGAGGCGCCCGTAGCTGGGGGGCTCCTCCAAAAGCTTCAGGAGGGCGTTGGCGGCCGCCTCGGTGAGGAGGTGGGCCCCGTCCAGGATGGCCACCTTGACCCGCTCCCGGGGGTGGCTCTGGAACCAGTCAAAGAGGGGCTCCACCTCCTCGAGGCGCACCTCGGCCTCCCCCCTCAGGCCCCTTTCCTTGGGGCCGATCTCCAAGAGGTCGGGGTGCGCCTCCAAAGGAGGCGGGGGGAAGCCCCGGTTCAGGCCCAGGGCGTACCAGCGGGCCACGAGCCGCCTGCCCACCCCCTCGGGGCCGGAGAAGAGGAGGGTGGCGGCCTTGAGCCTGGGCAAAAGCTCCAGGATGGCCTCGTGGCCGATTATTCCCCCAGGGTGAGGCGGGTGTGGAGCCACTCGGGAAACCCCTCCTCTTCCAAGCGTCTTCGCACCGCTTCCAGGTCGTAGCCCACCCGGTGAAACTCCAGGCGGTCCCCCTCCCAAAGGGCGAAGGCCGCTCCCGGAACCCCGTCCCGGGGCTGGCCCACGGACCCGGGGTTGACCAGGGCCCGCACCGTGGGGGGAAGGACCAGCTCCCCGCCCTCGGGAAAGGCCTGGTAGCGGACCCAGGGCCTGGGCCCGGGAAGCTCCAAAAAGGCCCCCGCCAGGTGGGTGTGCCCGTGGAAGGCAAGCCGGGTCTCGGCGCAACGGAAGGCCTCGCGGGCCAGGGGAAGGTCGTCCAGGTACTCCAGGGGGTCGCAGGGGCTCCCGTGGACCAGGAGGGCCCCCCCCACCTCCTTCTGCCAGGGCCAGGAGGCCATGAACTCCAGGTGCCGGGGAAGGAGGCGGGCCTTCTGCCAGGCCAGGATCTCCAGGACCACCCCCTCCACCGGCAGGCGCTCCAGGGCCAAAAGCCAGGCGTCGTGGTTGCCCAGGACGCACTCCGCCCCCACCTCCAGAAGCCAGTCCAGGACCCGGTCCCCATCCGGGTAGTAGCCCACCGCGTCCCCCAGGAAGAGGACCCGGTCAAAGGCCGGGGCCTTCTCCAAAAGGGCCTCCAGGGCGGGCCAGTTGCCGTGGATGTCGGAGAGGACCAGGTAGCGCACGCGCTTTAGGATAGCATGGGCTTATGGCTTCCGCGCTTTTGGAACGCCTTTCCGAAGACCTGGAGGTCTTTTCGGAGCATGCCCGGGCAGCTTTGGACGAGTTCGGCACCCTTCTTTGCTACCTGGAGGGGGGACGGGGCGGGGGAACCACCCTCCTCCACGCCCCCTACACCGAGGCCATCCCGGTGCTCCAGGCCCTGAACGGCCTCGCCTTCCGGGGCAGGATCCTCCTGGCCCTGGACCCCTCCCCCCTTTCCCCCACCCTCGAGGAGCGCCCCCTCCCCGGCCCCACCCGCTCCCCCCTGGAGCACCTCCTCAAGGTCCACCGGCCCCAGCGCCTCCTCCTGGTCTTCCCCGGGGAAGGGCTTGGGGTGCGCTTTTCCGGGGGCAAGGAAACCCAAGAGGGCTGGCGGCCCCTGGAAGAAGAGGGAGCCCCCCTCACCCTCCACGTCCAGGCCCCCACGGGCCTCACGTATAAGGAAATAAGGGCCTACGATGCCTGGGAAAGCCCTCCCTTGCCCCTTTCCCTGCCCCAGGAGGAGGGCCCCTACCTGGGGAGCGTGGGGCGGGCCCTGGGCATTCCCACCTACGGGGTGGGGCTGGTAAACTTGAGGGCGAACCTGGAGGCGGCGCTCGGCCTCTGGTGAGGGAGGAAGATATGGTCTATATCGCGCTTTTTGCCCTGGGAGCGGCCCTGGTAACCCTGCTCTTTTACCTGATCCTCAACCCCCGGGTTCTCACCACGGAGGGGGAGACCTTTGACCTGCGCTTTATCCTCTTTATGCTGGTGTTGATCATCCTCTCCGCGGCCACCGTGGCCCTCATGCTCATCCTGGGCCGGATGTACCACCTGCTCTAGCTGGAGTCCTGGAGCAAGACCTCCGGGGAGGCCTCCCCCTGGAGGTACTTGAGGTCTTTCTCCAAGAAGGAGCGGGTGGCCTCGAGGACCGGGGCGAACTCCGGAGGGAACTGATCCTTTAGGTGGGCCATGCACACGAGAAGCCCCTCCACTACCTCCCTCTCCTGCGCCCGCCGCCTCTGCCCGCCCCTCAGGGCGCTTCGGGCCAGGTGTTCCAGCCTGCGCACCAGGCAGACCCGGGGCTCCCCCCCCACCCCCTGGCAGGAGAGGCCCGGGGCCCCGGAGCAACGGGCGTAGGCCTTTTCGTAGAGGGGGGCCAGCTCGGGGTGGCCCGGGAGGGCCGGGCCCAGGGGGCCGGCGTGGGCCGCCGCCAGGCGCAGGTACCGGGCGTGGCGGGCGCGGCGGACCTCCACCTCCATGCCCCAAGCATAGGCGCCGGGGTAAGGTACAAATGCCCCGGCAAAACCCCTCTAAAGCCGGAAGGGGGTCCTAAGCCCCGCCTGGGCGATGGCCCGGGCCTCCTCCGGGGCCCAGGAGAGGGCGAGGACCCCTTTATAGGCCCTGAGGGCCCTTTCCCGCTCCCCCGCCAGGTCCAGAAGCTGGCCGAAGCGGGCGAGGACGTAGCCCGGGAGGTACTCCGGGTGCTGGAAGTCCATGCGGAGGACCTCCTCCATGAGGCCCAAGGCCTCCCGCCACTCCCCCGCCGCCAGGTAGATCTGGGCCGCCAGGTAAAGGGCCTCCGGGCTCCCTATGGCGAAAAGCCCCTCCAGAAGCCCCGCCCAGTCGTCCTCCTCCCGAAGCTGCCAGGCCCGGTCCAAAAGGGCCCGCTCCCTTTCCCTCTCCGTGGGCTCGTGGGGCCCGGGAAAGGCCTCAGGGAAGGCCTCGGCCAAAAAGGGATAGTCCAGGACCTCGGCGACGACCGCCCCCTCCTTCCCCCTTAGGGCCTCGGCCACCTGGGCCATGCGCCGCTTACGGAAGCCCGTGGCCGGCCCCTCGCCGAAGGCCTGGGCGAAGCCCTGGTAGACCTCCCGGAGCTTCTCCAAAAAGGACCCGGAGGCGAGGGCCTCGAGGGTCAGGGGTGTCTCCAGAAGGTCCAGAAGGGCCTGGTCCAAGGCGGCCATGCGCTCCAGGTAGGGCTTGCCCCCGGGGTGCTGGGCCAGGGCCTCGCGGAAGACCTCCGCCTCCTCCTTGAGGTGGGCCTCCTGGTCCAGGGCCACCACGGGCACCCCCCGCTCCTCCGCCCAGGGGAGGAGGTGGAAGAGCAGGGGATCCTCCTCCCGCCAGCGCCCCGTCTTCAGGTCCTCCTCCGAGAGGGAGGCCAGGTAGAGGACCGGGGGGCGGGCCTTTTCCAGAAGGGCTAAAACCGTGGCGGCGTTGTAGCGTGGGTGGAGGATGTGGAGGGGACCGAGGGAGGGCAGGAGGATCATCCTTAGCATTTTAGGCGGGCTTTGCGGGAACCGGGGCCGGATCCTCCTCAACGGCTGGCTGATCTGGCTCGGGGACACGCTGATGAACCCCAACATCATCCTGGCCGGCTTCGCCGCTCGCCTCGGGGCCTCCCCGGTCCTCATCGGCCTCGTCCCCGCCCTTCCCCTGGCGGGGGGCCTGCTCCCTCAGGCCCTTTTGGTGGGGTGGGTGGCGCGCCACGGAAAGAAGCTTCCCCTCTACCGCAGGGCCTCGGCCTTCCGCTTCGCGGGGCTTCTTCTGCTCGTCTTTGGGGCCTTCTTCCTTGGGGCGTGGCCGGGCCTGCTTCTCGGCGTTTTCCTGGCGGGGCTTTTTCTTTTCGCCCTCTTCACCGCCGTGGCCAGCCTGCCCTACTGGGAGGTGCTGGCCAAGGCCGTGCCCCGCGAGGAGCGGCCCGGACTCTTCGCCGCGATCTACATGGGAGGCGGGGTTTTGGCCTTTCTGGCCGGCTTCGGCGTGCGGGCCCTTCTGGGCCTGGACCTCCCCTTTCCCCTGGGCTACGCCCTTCTCTTCGCCCTGGGAACCTTGGCCTACGGGGCGGCGTGGTACGTCTTCGGGCGGGTGGAGGAGCCCGAGGAGGAGGTGGCGGTGGGGCGCACCGACCTCCGCTTTCCCCTGAAGCGCCCCGGGTTTCGCGCCTACCTCACGGCCCGGCTCTTCCTGGGGCTTGCGGGCATGGTGGAACCCTTCTACGCCGCCTACGCGGTCCGGGTCTTGGGGAAGGAGGCGGAGCTCGGCCTCTACCTCGCCCTCAACGCCTTGGCCTTCATCCTCTCCAACGCCCTCTGGTCCGCCCTGGCCCGGAGGGGGGCGAAGGCCGTCTTTCTCGGAGGGGGAGTGCTGGTGCTCGCCACGCCCCTCCTTGCCCTCGCCCTTCCCCCCGGGGCCTTCGCCTTGGTCTTCTTCCTGCAGGGGGCCTACCTTGCCGCCTTGGGCATCGCCGGCAACACCTACCTCCTCAACCTGGCCCCGCCCGAGGAGCGGACCGCCACCGTGGGCCTCGCCAACAGCTTCCTGGGCCTCTTCGCCTTCTCCCCGGTCCTCGGAGGGTGGGTGGTGGGGGCTTGGGGCTACGGGGCGCTCTTCCTCCTTTCCGCGGGCCTGGCCGTCCTGGGCCTCTGGGGGGTCCGGCGGCTTCCGGAGGTGTGATC
>OGCH01000201.1_pt1 | contig 38163 bp, 34 predicted proteins | sample 1570111 | NCBI WGS metagenome assembly OGCH01 (sample SAMN03436243, study PRJEB24508) | hot springs metagenome | biome: Desert Springs; feature: Hot Springs; material: Water | place: USA: Great Boiling Spring, Nevada | collected 2008-12-01 | depth 0 m m | reverse complement strand
TAAATACTTAAACTCGGTTAAATAAAGAATTTCTTTATTTCTTCCTATAACCCCTTTATTTATCAAGTCTTCGAGTACATACTGATAAAATCCCTCAGAAATAAAAGAAGAAATCCTAGCTTTTAAAAGCTCTTTTGTAAGTCCAGGACTAAAAGGATTGTTGGTATGAAAATTTTTTAAAGTAGCAACGACCTGTTCTTTAAGCTCTTTTTCAGCCTTTTTGCTAAAATAAAAAACCTTTTCTCCTTCTTTTATCTTTATTAAGTCATTTTCCAGTTTTTCTACGATTTTTTTGAACTTTTCCCCGAAAATAGAGACCATAATTTGTAAGTCCTTTTCATAAATCCCTAAAAATTCTCTTTTTTCTACCCAAAACTTAATGAGGTCTTTTTCAGAGGCTTGAGATAAATATTCAAGTTCTTTTCTTTCCCAAGGTTTAGTCCTTTTTCTACGATAGGCTACAGGGTTTAAAACCTCACCACCTCCGACCGTCTGGTTGGTAGAGGTTCTCCTTAAAATAAACCTATCTCCTCTCCAAGCAACTACCGGCTCTTGAACAAATATCTGGGCTATATCTGTTTCTCCTGGATTTAGTTGGTCTTTTCCTAAAAGAAAAATTTTAGCTAAAGTTTCTTTGGTTCCTATATAAAAAAGAAGGGTTTCAAAGTTTTTAATAGGTGGGGTTACACTTTTTAAAGAATTAAGCTTAACATCTAACCACTGAGAAGGTTTTAAGACTTCAAGGTCTGCTAGAACGTCTCCTCGCTCTATTTCTTCTTTTTCTACTCCTTGTAGGTTAAGGGCTGTTCTCATGCCTGCATAGGCTACCTCTACATTTTTACCGTGGACCTGAATGTTTCTTACTTTGGTAAGAAGATTTTTAGGATAAACCATCAAGGTTTGGTTAAGGCTTACTTTTCCTGAAATGGCAGTCCCACGAGCCACCGTTCCAAATCCTTTGATGGTAAAAACTCCGTCTACCGGTAGTCTAAAAGGTTGGTCTTCAGCCTTTATAGAAATCTTTAAGGCCTTTTCATCTAAGGTTTTGAGAATTTCTTCTTTACCTTGGCCTGTAACCGCTGAAAACTCTAAAATAGGAGCATCTTTTAAAAAGGTATTTTTTAAAAACTCTTTTAGGTCTTCTTTTATCAATTCTAACCAGTCTTTTTCTACTAAATCTACCTTGGTTAAAACTACGATACCGTCTTTAATCCCTAAAAGTTCGCAAATTTCTACATGTTCTATCGTCTGAGGCATCACCCCTTCGTCTGCAGCTACTACCAACATAACTAAGTCTATTCCTGAAGCTCCTGCTACCATGTTGCGAATAAATCTTTCATGTCCAGGAACATCTACTATTCCTACAAGGGTTCCTGAAGGTAAAGTCAGATGAGCAAAACCTATGTCTATGGTAATCCCACGCTCTTTTTCTTCTTTAAGTCTGTCTGTATCAATTCCGGTAAGGACCTTAATCAAAGTGGTTTTACCATGGTCTATATGACCGGCTGTTCCGACGATGACCCTTCTCATATTCTACCATTTAAATAAAGGCTGTAAAATCACCAAAATTTTCAAAAAGTTCAGCTACCCTTTTTAATACCTTTAATCTGTTGTTCCTGATAGCCTCGTCTTCTACCATCACAAATACTTTGTCAAAAAATTTATCTATAGTTTCTTTAAGGCTTACCAGCTTGTCTAAATAGGAAAGATAATCTTTTCTGTCTATTAAGCTAAGTAATATAGGCCTTAAACTTAAGGCCTGTTGGTAAAGTTGTTTTTCTTCTTCTAACTGAAAGAGTCTTTCTTCTACTTCTTCTAAAAGCGGTTGTTGATCTACGGTTTTTAAAAGTTGGGCCACCCGTTTAAACCCGATAATCAGGTCGATAAAATCTTTTCTTTCTTGAAAATCTGAAAGGGCTTTTAGTCTTAGATATTGGTCGTAAGGATTAAGAGGTAAGGGGAGAACTACCCCCAAGATGTTTTTACTAAACCCTAAGGTTAAAAATTCCCCTTCTAGTCGCTTTTGGATAAAACCTCTGATTTCTTCTAAAGCCTTTTGATTTTTTAAGAAACCTTGTTTTTCTAACAGTCCTAAGGAAAATTCTATAGCCTCTTCTAAGTTTAAAAACTTTTCTTTACCTATTAACAATTTTACTATGCCATAGGCTGTCCTTCTTAGACCATAAGGATCTTTTTCTCCAGAAGGTTTTTCATTAACCCCAAAAAGGGCAGAAAGATGGTCTATTTTGTCGGCTAAAGAAAGGATAAACCCCTCAAAAGACTGAGGAAGGGTTTCTTCCTTAGGATAGGGCAGATATTGTTCAAAGACTGCCTGTGCCACCTCTTTTTCTCCAGCATGTTCAAGCAGGATTTTTCCCATAACTCCTTGCAGAGAAGGAAATTCACTTACCACTTCAGAAGCTGCGTCTATCTTTGCATAAAGACAGGTTTTTTCTATCTTAGAAAGAAGGGAGGGATATTCTAACTTTAAAGCTAAGTATTTACTAAGGTCTACTAACCTCTGAGTTTTTTCCCATAGGGTACCACATTTCACGTGATAAACTATCCCTTTTATCTTTTCTAAGAAATGATTAAGTGGTTGAGATAAATCCTTTTCAAAATAAAACTTAGCGTCTTCAAGCCTAGCTTTAGTTACCCTTTCATGTCCCTTTTTTACTATTTCCCAGTTTCGTGGGCGGTTGTTGTTAACCGCTATAAAGTAATTAAGAAGATTTCCCTCAGGATTTCTTAGACAAAAGTACCTTTGATGTTCTTTTAAGGCAGTGATGATTAAAGGTTCTGGTAAGGTTAAAAATTCTTCAGAAAATTTACCTACTATAGGAAAGGGATATTCCACCAGATTGGCATTTTCTTTTAAGAGGTCTTCGTCTATCTCAGGAATGCCGTATGGTTTAGCTACTTCTAAAATATTTTGCTCAGTAAGGTTTAGTCTTTTTTTAAGAGTAACAACTACATAGTTATTTTCAAGGATTTTTTCATATCCTTCCCAATCAGCCGAGCTAAGCGGAATGGGATCAGGAGTTAAAAATCTATGACCTAAAGTTTGATTTGAGGCTTTAACCCCTGCTATTTCTATCGGAATAACCTTTTGACCAAAAAGGCAGACCATCCATCTTATAGGACGTCCGAACCTAAGCTCATAAGAGCCCCATCTCATGGTTTTAGGAAAATAGATTTCTTTAAGAAGAGAAAGAAGAAGAGAAGGTAAAAGGTCTTCTGTGTTTTGTCCAGGAATGGTTCTTTTTAGATAAAAATACTCACCCTTAGGGGTTTTTTTGACCTTTAACTCCTCTATGTTTACTCCATATTTTTTAGCAAAACCTACCAATGCTTGACTAAAACCACCATCCTGGGTAAGACCTACGGTTACAGATGGCCCTAAAATCTCTTCCTCTCGGTCTTCTTGTTTTTCTGCCAATCCTTTTATAAAAAGGACCAGCCTTCTAAAAGTCCCTGCGGTTTTTATGTCTTCATAACTTAAGGAAAGGTCTTTTAGTTTTTTTTCTGCTGCTTTTTTTAAACTTGTGATAGCAGGTTCTATAAACCTTGCCGGCAGCTCCTCAGTTCCTATTTCCCAAAGGAGGTCTTTAGCCATCGTTTCCTTCTCCTTTGCTTAACCAAATTTCTGCCGCTTTTTTAGCCAATCCTCTTACACGTCCTATGTAGTTTGCCCTTTCTATAGGAGAAAGAATTCCTCTTGCATCAAGAAGATTAAAGGTGTGAGAACATTTTATCACAAAGTCATATCCTGGAAGGGCAAGACCTAAATCTAACAATCTGTTCCCTTCAACTTCATATTTATCAAAAAGGTCTTTTAATAAGGCTACATCGGCTTCATCAAAATTATAGATCGAATATTCTACCTCTCCTCGGTAATGAATGTCTCGATAGGTATAATGTTCGTTCCATTTTAAGTTAAAAAGGTTTTCTACCTCTTGAAGATACATCGTAATACGTTCAAGTCCATAGGTTATTTCTACAGTAACCGGAAAGCAGTCAAAACCTCCTATTTGTTGGAAATAGGTAAACTGGGTGATTTCCATTCCGTCAAGCCATACCTCCCAACCTAATCCCCAAGCTCCTAAGGTAGGTGATTCCCAGTCATCTTCAACAAATCTTATATCATGTTCTTTAGGGTCTATACCCAAAGCTTTTAAGCTTTCCAGATAAACATCCTGTATGTTATCAGGAGAAGGTTTGATTATTACCTGATATTGGTAGTAATGTTGTAACCTGTTAGGATTTTCTCCATACCTTCCGTCTGCAGGTCTTCTACAAGGTTGAACATAGGCACAAGCAAAAGGTTCAGGACCAAGGGACCTTAAAAAGGTAGCAGGGTGGAAAGTTCCTGCTCCTACCTCCATGTCATATGGCTGCAAGATTACACAACCTTTTTCTCCCCAAAACTTGTTTAAAGTAGCGATTACCTCTTGAAAATACATAGCCAAACTCCTCTAAACCAAAATCACCTGTGGTTCATTTTCTTCTCTTTTCTCTATATAGCCTATCACGTGATAACTTTCACCTAAAGCAGCGATGAGGCTGGTTATCTCTTCTAAATCTTGCTTATCTACTATCAACACCAACCCAATCCCACAGTTAAACACCCGATACATTTCTTCTTCAGAGATATCACCCCAGGTTTGAAAAAGCTTAAATACCGGAGGTTTTTCCCAGGAATTTTTTTCTATCACTGCCTTACAGTTTTGAGGTAAAATCCTCGGTAGGTTGTCTATAAAACCACCTCCTGTGATATGGGCGCATCCTTTAATATTATAACCCTTGTTAGTAAGGGTTACCATAACCGGTACGTAAATCTTAGTAGGGGTAAGGACTACCTCACCTATGGGTTTCCCTAACTCTTCTGGGATATAGTCTAAGTTTATATTTTTTTCTTCTAAGATTTTTCTTACTAAAGAAAAACCATTACTGTGAAGTCCGCTTGATGGTATGCCAAGCAACACATCACCTATAGAGACAGTAGAACCGTCTATGATTTTATCTCTTTCCACTATTCCTACGACAAACCCTGCACAGTCATAGTCTCCTGGGGCATACATTCCTGGCATTTCTGCCGTTTCTCCGCCTAAAAGGGCGCATTGAGAAGTTTTACACCCTTCCACTATCCCTGCAATCAATTCTTCAAAAATCTTTTCTTCAAACTTACCAAAGGCCAAATAGTCTAAGAAAAAAAGTGGTTTAGCCCCACAGGTGATAATATCGTTTACACACATAGCAACCAGGTCAATCCCAATACCCTTATGAAACCCAGCTTTGATAGCCAGTTTAATTTTGGTTCCTACTCCGTCGGTAGAAGAAACTAAAACAGGGTTTTTATAGGTATTAAGGTCTAAGGCAAAAAGTCCAGCATAGCCTCCAATACCTGAAATTACCCCTTTTTGAGAAAGACCAACGGTGTGTTTTTTGACGATGTCTACCAAAAGGTTAGCCTTTTCTAAATCTACCCCTGCTTCCTTATATTTTTCAGCCGCCTTCATAGACATCTCCTGGGTAAATAAGTTTGATGATTTCAAAATTTTATATTATATTTTCCTAAAAACAAGTTTCTTTTTTTACAAAGAGGTCTAAAAAATGCAAGGAAGATTTCCTAAAAAAGTAACCGAAGAAGAAAAGAAGGAAATTTTAACCTACCTTGAAGAAAGGTTTGGATTATTACCAGAGCTTTTTGAGGACTATGAAATACTGAAAGGGGTTTCTAACTTTTGGCTTTTTCCTAAAACTTCATATCTAAATTTTTTAACCTCTCTTGAGGTTCAAACCGTTGGGCTTCTTTTTTTAAGAAAGGTTTCTTCGTATCTTAAACCTACGTCTGCTTTCTTACAACGTTTTGGCGATCTTGCTACTAAGAACGTAGTTACCCTTTCTTCTGAAATCATAGAAAAGCTAAAAGAAAGAAAAAAGGTAGAAATAGACTTAGATTTATCTCCAGGATATGTAATCCTTAGAGACGAAAAATGGGTTTTAGGTTGTGGACTTTATCTACCAGGTAAACTTTTTGCGTATTTAGAAGAAAAGGTTTTAAGAAACTTGTAAATTTCTCTAATAAAAAGTCTTTGGAAGGGGGAGGATTAACCCCCCTTTAAGATATTAAAAGATTATTTTTGAACAGCCTTTTTGATTCCTTTAGCAAAACCTTCTGGTTCTCCGGTCTCTATAGGCTGTTTAGCCTCTTTCCATCCGTCAAAACCACCTTTTAAGTTGTATACATTTTTATATCCTAATTTTTTTAGGTCACAAGCAGCTACTACCCCTCTTCCTCCGGTTTTGCAATAAACTAAATAAACTTTTTCTTTGTCAGGAAGCCATTCATAGGCTTTAAAGTCTAAAAGTCCTCTTGGAGCCCAGATAGCACCAGGAATGTGTCCTGCTTTGTATTCTGTATATTCTCTTACATCAAGAAGAATCGCACCGTTAGCTATAAGCTTTTTAGCACCCTCTACGTCTACCTCCTGTACTCCACAAACAGTTTTTGCTTCTTTTACCCTTTCATCGCTTAAAGGAGTGCCTGTAAAACCTGTGCTTACTGTTAAAAAGGTAAAAACCAAAAGACTTAAAACCCAACTTAAAATACTTTTCCCTACTTTCATACCTCTACCTCCTTTTTTAGAGTTTAAGTTGATTAATTAATCTTAATAGATAATATTAATCTACTTTATAAAAAAATCAAGAGACATTTTTAAGATAAACCGTCCTGATGGGAAAGGGAATTTCTATTCCTTCTTCACGATATCTTTGATGTAGCCTTTTTATAAATTCGTGAATAATAAGATGCCTATCAATATAAGTTCTAACCCTTAAGACCACATTAAAGTTAATACTTGAGTCTCCAAAGGAGTAATAACGGATAAATGGTTCAAACTCAGGAATACCTCCTTGGATTTCTTTGAGCACTTCTTTGGCTACTTCAATCGTTACTTGTTCTACTTTTTTTAAATCGCTACCATAACTTACACCAACAGGTATTAAAATGTTCAATTCAGGTTGAGGCAAGGTATAGTTGGTAATAACCGAAGAGGAGATTTTTGAGTTAGGCACGATGATAAGGTTGTTTGTAGGATGACGAAGAAGAGTGTTTCTCCAAGTTATGTCTTCTACAAAGCCTTCTAAATTACCGTCTAACATAATGTAGTCTCCGGGTTTAATTTGTCTTGCCATCAACAGGTGAAGACCAGAAAAGAAATTTTCAAGGGTGTCTTTCAACGCTAAACCTACTGCAAGACCTGCTATACCCAAGGAGGTAATAAAAGGGGTAACGTTTATTTTAAGGATGTCTAAAACTAAGATAAGTCCGATAAAAAATATTATAATTTTAATCAATAATTCTATGATAGAAACACTGGGTATTACTCCTATTTTCTGGATTATATGCTGAGTAAAAAGGTTTATTAAAAGTTGAGAAAAAACCCATACTAAGGAAAGGATGAAAGATATGGCTATTAGTTTATTAAAAAGGGAGGTTAATCTTGGCAAAGGATTTAAAAATTCATTTATAAGATAAAAACCTAAGATTAAACACCATAGAAAAAAGGCCCAGGAGAGGAGGTTTATAGTTTTTTCTTTTAGGTTTATACCAAAAAATTTCTCTAATAATTTAAATTTTTTTTGGGTTAACCACTTGATTAAAAAAGAAAACCCTAAGGAAAGGCCTATCAAAAGAAAAGTTTTAAGATAGGTCGGAAAAGTTTCCCACATAATACTTATTATTTATAAAAAGAAATTAATTAAAAGTCAAGAACTCAAATATTACTTTGTTATCTGCAAGGAAATAAACGGCATTTCTTGATCTTGTAAGAGGTTTCTGTCTATTGTTCAAACAAAAAGGGATTTCCTCTAAGCCGTCAGGGAGAAATTTTTTAAGATAATAAGATGATTATTTTTAAAATTAATCTGTATTCAAGTGTATCCAGTGTAGTTTGAAGGTTTAACAATTTTTTAAGTTTGGTATAATAAAGTTTTAATCTCAGGTTTTTTTAAGGTTTGAGGTATGGTGAAGGTAAAGTTTTTACCCTTTGAGGAAGAGTATGAGGTTTTTGAAGGTGAAACACTTTTTGATGTAGCTTTAAGAGCAGGAATACATATTAATGCTTCTTGTGGGGGGGCAGGGGGCTGTAATCGTTGTAAGGTGCGCTTAATAGCAGGAAAAGTTGAAGGAGAGATTATAGAAGGTTTATATTATAAGGCTTGTCAGACCTATCCTTTAACCGATGTGGTGGTAGAGGTTCCTTTGACGGCTATTTTAGATAAAACCGCCCTTTATCGTCAGGTAAAAAAAAGGGCTAAGTCATTAGAAATCTCTGAGGTTAAATCTATATTATCCCCGCTAAGAGAAGTCTTTTTAAGACTTAAAGAACCAACCATAGAAGAAAACACTTCAGACTTTACCAGGTTAAAGGATGGACTGGCTAAACAGGGTATATCTGAGCCAGAGGTTCCTTTAGAAGTGTTAAGAAAGGTTCCTTATGTACTTCGTCAAAAAAAGTTTACCGCCACGGCTTATGTATACCAAGATCCAGGAACGTCAAAAAATTATCTGGTAGACCTAACCGCAGAACCTTTAGAACCTTTTTTAGGGGTTGCAGTAGACGTTGGGACTACCACCCTTCAGGTAGAGGTTATCGACTTAAGAAAAGGAGAAACCTTGGGGTTTGCTTCAGATTATAACCCCCAGATTAAGTATGGTGATGATGTAATCACCAGGATAGAATTTTGTAAAAAACAGGAGGGGTTAGAGGTTTTATCTAAGGTTTTAAAAGAGAAAATAGTTCTTTTGATAAAAGAGGCTTTAGGTACAAGAGGACGTTTGGAAGATATAAAGCTTATTTCCTTAGCAGGCAATACAGTTATGACCCATCTTTTCCTTGAGCTTGAACCAAGATATTTAAGAGAATATCCCTATGTACCAGTAGCTACTGAGTTTCCTGTTTTTAGGGGTGAAGACTTAGGGTTTAAAGGGTTCAATCCGGTTGTGCAGTTAATTCCTTGTAAAGCGAGCTATGTAGGAGGAGACATAGTGGCAGGGGTGGTGGCTTCTAAGATGTGCGAAGAGGCACCGATTACCCTTTTTATAGACCTTGGGACCAACGGAGAGGTGGTGGTAGGTAATCAGGATTTTTTAGTTTGTGCTGCTTGTTCTGCTGGTCCGGCTTTTGAAGGAGGAGGCATAAAACATGGCATGAGGGCAACCTTAGGCGCGATAGAAATGGTAAATATCGACCCCTATACTTATGAACCTATGGTAGTTACCATCGGTAGGGTAAAACCTGTAGGGATTTGCGGTTCAGGCATCCTTTCTCTATTAGCTTCGCTTTTTAGGGTAGGACTTATAGATAAATCAGGCAAAATAAAAAAAGACCTTTCTAACCCCAGGATAAGAGAAGGATCTGAAGGCTGGGAATATGTAATAGTTTTTAAGGAAGAGGCTCAAACAGAAGAAGACATAGTTTTTACCGAAGCTGATATAGAGAATGTGATAAGGGCTAAAGGGGCTATTTTTGCAGGATGCCAGATTTTGGTCGAATCAGTAGGGTTATCCTTAAAAGATATAGAGCGTGTTTATTTAGCAGGCACTTTTGGAAACTATCTTGATGTAGAAGACGCTATCTATATAGGGCTTTTGCCTGATTTAGAAAGGGACCGGTTTTTCTTTTTAGGCAATACTAGTTTAGCAGGGGCAAGATTAGCCCTTTTTTCTCAAGAAAGGTTTGCTAAAATGAGAGAAGTGGCTAATACTATGACCCATTTTGAGCTTTCAAACCATCCTGGTTATATGGACGCTTATGTAGCAGCCTTGTTTTTACCTCATACAGATGAAACCTTATTTCCTACTATTAAAAAATAAAAAGGAGTAAAAGCATGATACACAAAGATGGGTTCCCTTGGGTTTTTTATCCATTGCTGTTTGCTGGAACAAACCTTTTGTTTAAGAAAAGGAAAGCAGCTATCATAGGTTTAGGGATCAGTTTGGCTAACGCCTTCTTTTTTAGAAATCCTAAAAGAGAACCTGTGTTAGACCCTGAGCTTATCATTTCTCCTGCAGACGGAAAGGTGGTTACTTGTGAAATAGAGGAGAATCCTTCTTGGTTTCCGACCCCGCTTTGGAGGATAGGGATTTTTATGAGGTTATGGGATGTTCATATCAACCGAGCACCCACTACCGGAAAAATTTTACGTATGCAATACATAAAAGGAGAAAAACTTCCAGTTTTTAAGGAAGATGCTTTTGAAAAAAATGAAAAGCAGCTTTATTTGATAGAAAGGGAAGATGGTACTCCTTTTTGGATGGTACAAATAGCCGGCATGGTAGCCAGAAGGATAAAAAGTTTTGTGCTGCCAGGAGACGATGTGGTGGCAGGAGACCCTATTGGGATTATAAAGTTTAGTTCAAGGGTTGAACTTTTCTTTCCGGTTGAAAGGGCTGAGATTTACGTAAAAGAAGGTCATAGGGTTTTTGCCGGAGAAACGGTTTTAGGACGGGTTCTTTTAAATAAAGGTTAAGATGATAGCACTTGTACCTAATATTTTTACTACTTTTAACCTTTTGTTTGGATTCTATTCTATCATATCCTCGATAAACGGAGATTTTACTAAAGCCGGCTGGGCTATATTTTTGGCGATAATTTTTGATGTGTTTGATGGTCGGATTGCCCGATATTTTAACCAAACCACTAAGTTTGGGCTTGAATATGATTCTTTAAGCGACCTTATTTCTTTTGGGGTAGCCCCTGCTATTCTTATATATCAGTTTGTGCTTGCTGAGTTTGGTAAGATAGGTTGGTTGACTTGTTTTTTATACACTACTTGTGTAGCTTTAAGGCTTGCAAGATATAATGTGAAAACACATTCAGGCCTTGGTTATTTTGAAGGCTTACCTTCTCCTGCAGGGGCTGCTATCTTAGCTTCTTCTGTGCTTTTTATCCAAGCTTATCATCCAAGTTTTGAGGTTCCTAAATGGGCTATTATCACTGCTGTAAGCGTCATATCTTATCTTTTAGTATCCCCTATACAGTATCCTAGTTTTAAAGACATAAAGATAAAAAAGGCTCAAAGTTTTTATCTTTTGCTTCTTTTTGTGGGTGGGCTTACTATAGCGGCTTCTAACCCTTCATACTCTCTTTTTATTTTGGTTATAATCTACACCCTTTTGGGTCCTGTTTTATTTTTAAGGTACAAAGGGGCTAAAGTGGTAAAAAAAATACGTAAAAGAAAGGATTTTGGAGAAAAATTGACAAAATAAAAAAATGTTTTACAATAATCAAAAATAAACTTGTTTTTTTTCTTTTAAAAGGAGTTAGTACTCTTTTAAGGAGGTTTTTATGGGATGTAGTTGTAAACTTTTAAACATAGGTTTTGGTAATTATGTGGTAGCAGATCGAATTATCGCTATCGTAAACCCTAATTCAGCTCCGATGAAGAGATTAAAAGAGGAGGCTAAAGAAACAAGAAGACTTATTGACGCTACCCAAGGTCGTAAAACCCGTTCTATCATTATCACTGACAGCAATCACATCATCCTTTCTGCTATACAGGCTGAAACTGTAGCCCAAAGATTGATGACTGACAGTTTAGACCGGTTAGACAGAGATGAAGAAGAAGAATAATAAAGGTTTAATCATCGTTGTTACCGGTCCTTCTGGAGCTGGTAAAAGTACGATTCTTAAAGATTTACCAGAAGATGAGTTCTATTTTTCTGTTTCTCATACCACCAGAGCACCTCGTCCTGGAGAAGAAGAGGGAAAACATTATTATTTTGTGAGTCGTTCTACTTTTTTAGAGATGATAGAAAGGGATGAATTTTTAGAATGGGTTGAAGTTTTTGGAACGTTTTACGGGACGGCTAAAACAGAAATAGAAAAGGCTTTTTCTCAGAACAAACATTTGGTTTTGGACATAGAGGTAGTAGGTGCTACCAGACTTAAGTCCTATTTTGGTTCAGATGCGGTTTTTATCTTTATCGCTCCTCCTGACCTTCAGTCTCTAAAAAATCGTATCATTCAAAGAGGTACAGAAAACGAGAATGAGGTGCAAAATCGTTTAAGAAGGGCTAAAGAAGAGCTTAGGTTTGCTTCTTGGTTTGACTATGTAATAGTTAATGAAGACTTGGAAAAAAGTAAAGAGCTTTTTTTCTCCATCATTAGAGCAGAATTAAGCAGACCTTATAGAAACCTTGAGTGGAAGAACTTTTTATCTTCTTTTAATCTTAATCTATGAACTTTTTAATCTACGGTATAAATCCTGTTTTAGAAGCTCTTAAAAGTAATCCTAAGTCTATCGAGAAGATATGGCTTGAAAAAAAAAGTCTTTCAGGGAAAAAACATCAAATTTTAGAAAAGGCCAAAAAATTGGGTATACCGGTTAAAGTTTCGGAAAACCCTCCGCCCAAAGTACCACCTCATATAAGCACCCAAGGGGTAGTGGCTTATCTTTTAACGTTTGGCTATGCAGATTTAGAAGATATAGTAGCTAATTGGGAAAAAAGGAAAGAGGTCCCATTGGTGGTGTTATTAGATGAGGTAGAAGATCCACACAACGTAGGGGCTATCATCAGGAGTGCTGATGCAGCCGGAGCTCACGGTGTGGTTATCCCTAAGGTTAGAGGATGTGAAGTGACCGAAACGGTGGTTAAGGTTTCTTCAGGGGCGGTTTTTAATCTTCCAATAACTAAGGTAACCAACCTTAAACATGCCATTAAGTTTTTTAAAGAAAAGGGGTTGTGGGTTTTAGGGCTTACCCATAAAGCCGACCAGTCTATCTATCGACTTGATCTTAAAATACCTTTGGTATTGATAGTAGGTAACGAAGGTAGAGGTATAAGGCCTGGGATTTTAGAACAGTGTGATTTTTTAGCCAAAATCCCTATGAAAGGCAAGGTAGAAAGCCTTAATGTTTCTGTAGCTACAGCCATAGCCCTTTTTGAAACTTTAAGACAAAGAAGTATGGTCTAAAACAGACTTAAAGCCTGTTTATTAAGCCCCTTCAACCACCTTTTAGGTATAGGTTTAAAATTTTAGTTTCTATTTCTGGATTAAACGGTTTGGCTGGGCTAGGAGAGTAGGTTTTTATCTCGGTATAATGGGGTATGATTTCTGTTTTTCCTTTATATGTTTTATAAACATAAAAATCTATCAAGATAAACTCAGTAAGGTTGGTTATTATACCAAAATAGGGCAAAGGATTGGTTAAAAGTCTTGCTAAGCTTAAAAAACCTCTCTCAAAGCAGGACAAAAAAGTTTGAGGCTTATAATCTACCCAGAAATATGTTTGGTCTTTTTCCTGTATGATCAAAGGTAAAATTAATTCGTGGTTTATACCTGATAAGGAAAAAGAAAGTTTGAAGTTAAAGATAAACAAACTTTCCGGATAGCCTAAGGTTTTAAAGATTGAAACAAGATTTTCTAAGACCCGGTCTTGAGGAACTTTTTCTGGGCTATTTCCCATATTTTTTCTACTTCTTGGGGAGTTAAGCCAGCACCCAACCCTACTTTAAAAGCCATCTCCTTAGACATAAAATCTGAAGGGCTATGTCCGTCTGAGTTTATTATCAAGTTAGCTTCATAAGCCTTAGCCAGGTTAACCACATGTCCGTTGGTAAGACAATGACCTTTTCTTCCAGAGATCTCTAAGAATACCCCTTTTTTAGCAGCAAGTTTTACCTCTTCAGGTTTAATAAGACCAGGATGTGCAAGAATGTCTGCCTCTCCGAGAATAGCAGCAAGGTTGGTTCCTTCAGCAACCGGTTCTACTATTGTTTCTCCATGGACTACTACGATTTCAGCCCCAGCTTTTCTACATTCTTTGATGAGAGGAGGAATAAGGTCCGGGGGAACATGGGTTATTTCTACCCCTAAGATAAATTCTGGGGTAAAGCCTTGTAAGGCTTTTTTAAACTTAGAAAGATTTTGGATAATATGTTCAAAGTTTGAGTGGTCTACATGGTCGGTAATGGCTATAGCTTGATAACCTAAGGCTTGGACTCTCCTCCAAAGCTCTGCTGGTATAAGCTCTCCATCGCTAAAAACCGAATGGCAATGAAAATCAAACATCGATAAATTCCTTACATTTTGTATTTAAAAAGTTTTGGGTCTAACGTTTCAAGCATTTCTTTAAGTTTTTCTTTTTCTTCTTCGGTAGTTACTACCATTTCTCCTTGTTTCTCAGCTACAGGGGTATCAGAATAAAGCTGACTCTTTTTCAGCACTTCTTCTTCTACAAAAATCTCAGCGTTGAGCCTTAAGGCTAAGGCTATGGCATCGCTTGGGCGAGAATCTATTTCCAAGGTTTTATCACCAGTAGCTACAGTAATCACCGCATAATAAGTGTTATCTCTAAGGTCTACTATTTCTACCTTGGGAATGGTTATGCCTAAACTTTCAAAGATGTTTTTCATCAGATCATGGGTTAAAGGTCTTGGAAATTGTATGTTTTCAAGTTTGGCTGCGATAGAAGTAGCCTCTAACACTCCAATCCATATAGGAAGTATTCTATCCCCTTCTACTTCTTTTAACAACATTACCGGGCTGTTAGACATGGGATCCATAGCTATCCCATGTAACACCATTCTTATTTTCATAAGAACCAACCCCCTTTAGGCTTCTTTTTTAAAAAGTTTAATTATATGTTAAGGCTTAATCGTTAAAAAGTCAAGCAAAATTGAGGGTTTATGTGGTTACTATTTTAAAACGTCGTTTTATTAAAATGACCTCCTATAAAACCATTAAGGAGGTCAGCTTCATGGGAAAAGCTACATCAGGCAAACTCACCTTTAAATAGGCTTCCTTAGCCCTCGGCTTAACCTATAGACATACCCTCAGGCTCAAAGAAAGACTTAAAAACCTCGGTCTCATTGGAATTCAAAGAACAAAACCCAAAAACCTCTTAACCTTAAAATCACACCAGAACTAAGAAATACCATCATCTCCCTAAGACAAAAATACTACTTTGACTTCAATGTGCTTCACTTTAGAGACAAACTCATTAAGGACCATAATATTACTCTTAGCTACGAAACCCTAAGGAAGCTTCTGATAGAAGAAGGACTACATGAACCAAGAAGAAAAAGGAAGGTATATCGGAGACTAAAAAGGATGCCCAAAGTGGAGATGCTTGTTCAGATGGATTTTTTGCTTCAGCTAATTCACCACAAGCCAAAGGCAGGATAGAAAGGCTTTTCGGTTTTCTGCAAGATAGATTGATTAAGGAGCTAAGGCTTAAGAAGATAAAGGATTATGAGAGTGCGAACAAGTTTTTGGAGGAAGAGTTTTGGCCTTGGTATAATAACAGATACATGCTTCAGACAGAGAGTGTTTATAGGGAATTACCAGAGGGGTTAAATCTTGAGTTGGTATTTAGTGTGAAACAGATTAGGGAGGAAACGATATTATTAAGGCTGACTATTCTGAAAAGCTTTTATTTTTAGAAAGATTGAAGAAAAAGTTAGGATCTTTAAAAAATTATCCGGATAGGTAATTTTTATATGAAAAATGAAATCAAAAAAATAGTTAAACATGTTACAATCTGTTAAAATAAAGAACTTTTAATCAGAGGTTAAAGTTATGCCTAAGGTTTTTGTTTATGGCACTTTAAGAAAAGGAGAGAGTAGAAGTTTTCTTTTAACAGATTGCAAATTTCTCGGTTATGCCAAGGCTAAAGGCTTTCTTCTTTATAATGTTAGTTCCTTTCCAGGGATGGTTCCAGGTGAGGGAGAGGTCATAGGAGAGGTCTACGAAATCCCAGAAAGTTTACTGGAAAAGCTGGATAAGGTTGAAGATGTGCCTAATCTTTTTAGAAGAGAACTTATAGAGGTTGTGCTCGAAGATGGAATAGGTATTTTGGCTTATGTTTATCTTTATAATAAAAAGGTAGATAACAAGCTTCTTATACCTTCGGGTGATTGGAAAGATGTTAGTAAATTTTAGCGAGCTAAAGAGATTGCCTTGCGTTTTAATAGTTTATCTAAGCTTACATATGGTTTTTGAGTAAAATATTTAAAATGATCTAAAAACACCGAAATAGGTTTATCTTAAAAATAGATAGGTTTTTCTGATAAGGTTAGTTTTTTAGCTTATTAAGTATTAGGAAACTATTTAACTCTTTAGGAAATCGATAGGAAACTACCAAATTGATTTAGTTGCTTTGAGGGTTAGCTGTGGTACAATTTTAAAAAATTATGTAAGGTAGGTAAGGTTTATGGAAACAGTCGTAATAGACGGGGTTACCCTTTATCTTAGTCATCCTGATGAACTTGACATTCCGGTTTATGAAAGAAAAGAGATTTTAAACCAGATACTTGCTTGTTGGCTTACGGTAGATGAAAAGGACCTTCCTCTTACTCCCAGGTTGATAGGTAAACCAGGGGTAGGGAAGACCACCCTTGCCTACTTAGCTGCCAAAAAACTTAATAAAGAGGTTTATATTTTTCAGGCTACGGTAGACACCAGACCCGAAGACTTGATAATTACTCCGGTTATTTCAGAGGATAAAAAGATAAGGTATATAGCAAGCCCTATCGTTTCTGCGATGATTAAAGGAGGAGTAGCTATCATCGATGAGGCAAACAGAATGAGCGAAAAATCTTGGGCATCCTTAGCCCCTTTACTTGATAGCAGAAGATATGTAGAGTCTGTGATTGCAGGTATAAAGATAAAGGCCCATAAAGACTTTAGACTTTGTGTTACGATGAATGAGGATGCCTCTACCTTTGAACTTCCTGAATACATCCAATCAAGGCTTCAACCCCAGATTTTTATAGATTTTCCCGAGGCAGAAGAAGAAAAACACATTCTTAAAACTAACCTTCCTTGGCTTGAAGACACAACGATTAACTACCTTGTGGACTTTCTTCAGATAACCCATCAGTATGGAGAACCGTATAGTGTTAGAGACGGAGTGAATATAGGAAGGTATGTAGCTAAAAAACTGGCTTTTTTAACCCAAACCTCTCCCTCTACCCAGATAGCGGTTTTAGAGGTGTTAAAAGAGGCTATTGGTCTTATTTTAGGGCCTCAGGCCTTGGTTTATTTTAAAGAGTTTATCGAAAAAGGTAAAAAGTTTAAAAAACCTGTGCTTTTTACCATAGACTGATGTTAAAGCTTAACCTAAATAAAGAGGGGTCTTCCCTTTTTTTATTACCTTTTTTACCAGAAAATCTTGAGATTACTCAGGCAATATCCAAAGAGCTTATCCGTTTAAACCCTGATGGGATTGCTTTGGTCCTTCCTCCTTTTTTAAAGGAAGATTGGGTTTCTGCAGTAAAAGCCCTACCTACCATTACAGTTTTAGAAATACATTATAAGGACGAAACGGTAGAGTATCTCATAGTTTCTCCTTTATGTCCTTTGGTTGAGGCTACACGTTATGCCTTACGGTTTAAAAAAGACCTATATTTTGTAGACCTTCCTTGTAAAGAAGAAGAAATTTTTGAAGTAAAAGGTCTTGTTTCTTCCTGTTTTTTGCCTGCAATGGGATATCAAGCTTATACAGAAACCTTTCTTTCTGGACTGATTAATAGAGGGTTAAGCTTTGAGGTTAAGCCTAAGCATCGTTACATAGCAAACAAATTACTTCATTATTCAAAAAAAGGGCTGGTTGCTGTGGTATTGCCTTATCATTTTGTTCCTGGCGTTTTAAAGGCCTTAGAACATCCTGATAATCTATATTTTTTTCCTGAAAAGCAGGCAGTAGAGATAAACCTTTATTCCTTGCATCCCCAGAGCATAAGGGAGGTTCTTGCTGAACCAGGATTTTTTCAACAGACTTACGAAGAAAAACGAGAAGAAATTTTTGCAAAACCTGATTTTTGGTTAAATAGAGTTTCCCTTTGGGAAGATGTCTTAACCAAGGCTATAGCTAAGTTTAAAGATGAAACCGGCACAGTGCTTTCTCCTAAAGATTTAAAGGTGTTAGGGCAATTTTTAAAGAATTATCTTTTGGTAAGAGGAAACTATTTTCCTGAACTTTTTGATTTAGTGGTAGCAGCAAGGGGGGTAGGAGGAGATGAACTTGCCTTTTGGGTTTGGGAGATAGCTACTGCTTATGAATTAAAAAGGGAAGAAATAGCCTATCCAGAAATCAAGCTCTCTCCAGAGGAGTTAAATCTGTCTGTAAAAAAGCTTAGGTTATTTAGAAAGGTAAAAAGTTTAAGGGCAGGATTAAAGTTTTTACAAAAGTTTGCTTCTCGCGAGGAAAGGAAAAAGTTTGCCCAACGATTTTCAGGTAAAACTATCTGTTCTTTCCCTCCTGAAGACATAGTGGTTGAAACCTTTGGGAAAAAAGCCTCAGAAAAGGGGATAAAGGTAATTACCGAGAACTTAAGAAAAATAGAACCCTTTATTTCTTCTCTGAAAGATGGACTGGATATAAGAGAGACTATTAGAAACTGGTTCTTTAAAGAGATGATTTATATCAGAGAAGAACCTAAAACTAATGCCAAGATAGGGTCTTTAGTTATCATATTTGAAGAAGACCCAGACCCTATTACCGGAGAAGAAAAATATCCTTGGAATTTTACTTGGCACGGAGAGCATCATCAGGAATCAGACATGGCTTTTTATGCTACCGACCCTAAAGAAAAGGTAATCGGTCCAGGTATAGCCAGGGCTAAATATGGAGGGTTTATGTTGACCTACCCTCCTAAAAGGGTATATGATATCTGGACAGACCCTCTTTTTTCGTTGGCTGAAAACAAACCAGAAAGGTTGCTTTTAGCTGCTATAGACTACAGCCTTGAAAAATATGTGCTGTATATAGCCAAAAAACCTCCTACTTCTTTTGCCAAAAACTGGGCGTTTAGACAGGGTAAAAAGGTGATTTTTCTTCCGATCGGGTCTTTCTCAAAGAATTTGTTAGAAAAAGTAAGAACCTTTCATGTGCTTGAAGGGGCTCATGTAAGAGAATATGCCCATAAATTCATAGATAAATAGTTTTATAAAAAACTAAATTTTTAAAACAAGCTACCGGCTTCATGACAAAGGATTGGTAGTTTAACAAAGCACATCTTAAGTTTATAAACTTAAAAATTTTCCTAATAAAAAAATCTTGAAAAAAATTTTTTTAAATTTTTCAAAAATTTGACGTTTCTGTCAAAAATATGATATAATAACTTTCATGAGCTACTTAATAGAAAGCAAAAATCCGGTGATGAAAGAAGTCTATCGATTAGCTAAGAAGGTAGCTCCTTCAAGTAGCACGGTTCTTATTTTAGGTGAGTCAGGTACCGGAAAGGAAGTCTTGGCTAAATACATACATTTTAACAGTAAACGTCAAGGACCTTTTGTGGCTATTAATTGTGCAGCCATACCAGAAGAACTGCTTGAAGCAGAGCTTTTTGGGTATGAAAAAGGAGCTTTTACCGGTGCAATCAAGACCAAACCAGGTAAGTTTGAAATAGCTAATAAAGGTACCCTTTTCCTTGATGAAATAGGGGATTTAAGCGCCAAACTTCAAGCCAAACTTCTTAGAGTCCTTCAAGAAAGACAGGTAGAAAGATTAGGGGGAGAACATTCTATTAAAGTAGATGTAAGGATTATTGCTGCTACCAATAAAGATTTAGAAAAAGAGGTAAAAGCCGGTAGGTTTAGAGAAGACTTGTTTTATAGACTAAACGTTATTCCTATAAAACTCCCTCCACTTAGAGAGAGAAAGGAAGACATTCCCCTTTTGGTTAATTTTTTTCTCCAAAAAGTTTGTGAAAGAGAAGGGGTCCAGGTTAAAAGGTTGTCTGAGGAGACTTTACAAAGACTTTTAGCCTATCATTGGCCAGGTAATGTAAGAGAACTTGAAAATTTAGTAGAAAGACTGGTGGTATTGGTTGATAAAGAGGTTATAGAGCCTGAAGACCTTTCTTATCCTTTTGGTACTTCCTTTACTTCTGAAGAAGATAAGCTGCTTAAAGAGACTCTATCTCTATATACCACCATTTCTTCCAACCAAAATGGGATAACCCTGCCTGAACTTACTGAGAGAGGGGTTGATTTAAACAACCTTATAAAAGAAATAGAGCTTTTTTACCTGAAAAAAGCTTTAGAGAAGACCTCAGGGGTTAAAACCAAGGCTGCTAAGCTTCTTAATCTTAACCGTACTACCTTTATAGAAAAGCTAAAAAAATACAATCTGGCATAAAATTTGTTTAATTTTTAAAGGATGTCTAAGGGGTTAAAATTTGTTTGCTTATTTTTGGGTTTGTTTTTAGCTTACTTTATTCCTAAGGTGTTTTCTCAGCCTAAAAATTTACAAAACGCAACCCTTATTTCTTCTAACTTTACCTTGACCTATCAGCAAAAAGGAGAAGAAATTTTACAGGAAATAAAGAACGCTTATGCTCGAAAAGAGTATGAAAAAGTAGTATTTCTTGCTAAGTCTTTACCTGCTCTCTTTTCTGTAAGACCAGAAGAAAATTTGCTTATAGCAGAAAGCGCTTTAAAAGAAGGATTTTTATCAGAGGCAATCGATTTTGCTCAAAAGGTAGCTTCTGTAACCAAAGGCAGAAACGAAGCCTGTGTGGCTAATCTTATAAGGTTTAAATCCCTTTTTTTGATGGGAAAAGGCCCTTTAGTGGTTAAAGAGGTAAAAGAATTTCTTGATTCTTATTGTGATGATGCTATCAAAAAAGAGGCTAAAATTCTTTTGTATCACTTTAAAGTTTTGCCTGAAAAGGAGATAAAGGACCTTTCAGCTACAGAGATAAAAAAAAATATAAGAGAGTTTTATAAAACCCAAATAGTTTATCTCTTGCGTCAGGGTAAGGTTGATGAAGCAAGGTCTAAGGTTTTTTACTACATAAACGTATATGGGGCTCCAGAAGAAGCCCCAGAACTTCTGTTAAAACTTGCAGAAGCTTATTTTAAAAAAGGAGAGCGAGAAAAGGCTAAGAACCTTTATCAACTTATCATTACTTTTTGGGATAAAGGCAACCCAAGTTTGGTTTCTAAGTTTAGGCTTTATCAGATAGCTTATGAAAAAGCGCCTTTTAAAGAACTTTTACCAAGACAAACTAAAGAAGACCTCCTTTCTTTTTCCGCACAGGTAAAGGCTAAATTTTCTAAAACCCCTTTGGCTGAAGAGGCGCACTTAGTAGAGTTAAGGGTGCTTTCTGACCTTAAAAACTATAAATTTTTAAGAAAAAGCGCTTTAGAATTTTTTCAGCAATTTCCTGAAAGCTTAAACCTAAAAGAAGTAAACCAATTTTATTGCATGGCTGTGTCTCAACTTTTTAAAGAAGGTATCGAGGCCCAACGCATTTCTGAGGTTTTATCCTTAGAAAAAGAAGATAAAGAACAATTGGCTAAGGTAAAATGTGGTGAACCCTTTTATGTTTTAGGAAACATGTTTTTAGATTATAAGCTTTATACGAGAGCTGTCTTAGAATACATCAAGGCCTTTGAGGTTGGGGTGCCTGCTGAGATAAAACCTTCTCTACTTTTAAACCTCAGCTTTGTTGCGGTTGAAACAGAAGAACCTGAGGTGTTCTTTTCTGTTTTTGGGTACTTGCTCTCGACTTATCAAGAGAAAAGTTTAGCTACCTATCCTTTTTATCATTACCTTAGGACTTTATACGAAGGAAAAAAAAGTTTATCTCAGGCAGAAAAATATCTTACCCAAGCTTTATCTTCTAACCTTTCAGATTTTTATAAAAAAAGGCTTATTTCTTTTATGTTTAATCAGGCTCTTATTACTAAACAATATGCCAAAGCCTGGGGATATCTGCAAAATTCCTATTTTCAACCAGAGCTTAAGGATTACCTACTGATCCTTTTAGAAAGTTTAGGTAAAGACAACCTTACCTTTGAAAGGGCTCTTGAGGTAGCTAAACAAAGGTTCCCTAAAGAGCCTAAGATAGCCCTGATAGAGGTTTATTATTTAGAAAGCAAAGGAAAGATAGGAAAGGCAGATACCATATGGCAGGGATTGACCGAAGCCTCGAATTTAGAAAAAGAGCTGGCTGAAATTTATAAAAAAAATAAAGAGCTGGTAGAAAGAGCACAAAAGTTAGTTTTTTAGGAGAAAAATGAGAGGAAAGGTTGTCTTAATAGGAGATAGTTTAGAAATAAAACTTTTAAAAGACTTTTTGGAAGAAAGAGAGATAGAAACTTTTTGGTCTTCTAAAAAGGAGGCTTTCCCTAAAATAGACCCAAACGAGATAGATGTCATGGTTTATGAACTTGATTATCCCCAAACTAAAAGCTTAGAAATACTTCATCAACTTTTTAACCAAGGGGTTAAAAACATCGTTTTTTTAGCAGAAAAAGCAGACTTAGAAGATGCGGTTGAGTTTGTAAAACATGGTGCCTATGATTTTAAACTCCTTTCTACCCCTCTTGAGTTAATAGAAAAAACCGTGCTTTTCGCTTTAGAGGACAAAAGGATTTTATGGCAGGAAGAAAGTTTTATCACCCGAGATCCTTATATGTTAGACATCTTAAAAAAACTTGAAGTAGTATCCCAAAGTAAAGTTCCTGTTCTGTTGATAGGGGAATCAGGCACAGGAAAAGAGCTACTTGCCAAGTATATACATCAAAAAAGTCCAAGAAGGTTTGGTCCTTTTATAGCTATAAACTGTGCCGCCCTTCCTGAAACCCTTCTTGAATCAGAACTTTTTGGCTATGAAAAAGGAGCTTTTTCTGGAGCTAACTTTAGGAAAAAAGGAAAGATAGAACTGGCAGAGGGAGGGACTCTATTTTTAGACGAGATAGCTGAGATGAACCCTAATCTTCAGAGCAAACTTTTACGTGTATTGCAAGAAGGGGAAGTTGATAGACTCGGGGGATACCATCCGATAAAGGTAGACGTTAGGTTTTTGGCAGCTACCAATAGAGACATTGAAAAAGAAGTTCAAGAAGGTAGGTTTAGGTCAGACCTATACTATAGATTAAACGTTATTACCGTTAAAATACCACCTTTAAGAGAAAGAAAAGAGGATGTCAAATTTTTGTCAAGTTTTTTTCTGGAAAAATTTTCCCGTTTATACCGAAAGACTTTAAAAGGTTTTTCTGAAGAGACACAAAAATTTTTGTTGGAATATCCCTTTCCTGGAAACGTAAGAGAACTTAAAAACATGATAGAAAGAGCAGTTCTTATCTGTGAAAAGGACGTGATAGAGGTTAAACATCTGATAGACCCTTTTTCTCAAAACGAAAAAAGAGAAATGAGCTTAGGCATGAATTTTGATAATAAATCTTCGGATTTAGTGGTAAAACCTTTGGAAGAGCTTGAAAGGGAAGCTATCATGAAGGCTTTGGAAGTGGCTAAAGGTAATAAAACACGGGCGGCTGAGCTCCTTGGGATTACGGTTAGAACGTTGAGGAATAAGTTAAAACAATATCAGGCTACCAAGTTTTCTGAAGGGAGGATTTAAGGATGTGGGGGTTGTTTGAAAAGACATTTAATACCGTAAAATTAGCTCTGAACTTAAGGGCTAAAAAACATAGCTTACTTGCTTCAAACATAGCCAATGTTGATACCCCTGGTTATAGAAGAAGAGACCTCCCTTTTGAAAAAATTATGCAAACCTACCTTTCAAACGAGTCTAACCTTAAAACTACCAGACCTAAACATTTTACCGGTAAAGAAAACCTTGTCAAAAAAATGACGGAAGAAATGGAGAGGGTACAGACTTTAGGTACTCCGAACAATGTAAGTTTAGAAGAGGAGATAAGTTTATTGACTGAAAATCAGTTGATGTATGAAGCTACTTTACAGGCCTTGGCTAAAGAGTTGGAAAGGTTGAAAGAGGCAATTACTGAGGGAGGTAAGTAAAAATGAGACTTTTAGATATTTCTAAGGTTGCTGCAAGTGGGCTTTTTGCTCAGAGAACCAGATTAAACGTAGCAGCCACCAACATAGCCAATGCTCAGGTAACAAGGACTTTGGAAGGAGGTCCTTATAAAGCCAAAAACGTGGTGTTAAAGGCTGTTCCTCTTAAGGACAGAGAAAATCTTTTAAGGTTGGTAAAAGTAGATAGAATAGAAGATAGTAAAGCCCCGTTTAAAGAGGTATATGACCCAGGACATCCAGACGCAGATGCAAGAGGAATTGTCAAATATCCTAACGTAGACGTAATAACTGAGATGGTTGAGCTTATTTCAGCCGGCAGGGCTTATGAGGCAAACCTTTCTGTGCTTTCTACTTCTAAAAGTATGACCCAAAGAACTTTAGAGCTTTTAAAGTAAAAAGGAGGTGAAGGGATAAGATGAAAGTTAATCCATCGTTGTTAAATAGTTATCAAAAAGTGGGTAGTCTCACTCAAAAAGAAAAGGTAGAGGTTCCCAGTTTTAAAGATTTTTTAGTAGAAAAAATAAAAGAAGTTGACCAGGCTCAAAAACAGGCTTTAGCCTCCATCGAAGCCTTGGCTAAGGGTGAGGAAGTAGACCTTTCCGATGTGGCTCTTACCATTTCCAAGGCTGACACCAATTTTAAACTGCTCTTAAGGATAAGAAATAAAGTGCTTGAGGCCTATCAAGAAATCATGAGAATGCAAATCTAAGCTTAGGGGAAGACTGAAATGGCAATGCCTAATCTTAGGGAACTCCCTGATCAACTAAAAGAGTTTTGGTCTAAGTTAGATACCAGAAAACGTTTGATGCTTATAGGAGGAAGTTTAGGTCTTACTCTTTTGTTGGTTTTAGGGGTATGGTTTATTTCTAAACCAAGCTGGGGATTGCTTTATCGGAGTATGGATGAAGTTTCTAACAGTCAGATTATACAGTATTTAAAAGAGCAAAAAATCCCTTATAAAGTTGAGACAGACGGAAGTATTTATGTTCCTAAAGATAAGGTACCTGAGCTTCGTATGGAAATCGCTGGTAAAGGATTAGTAGGGGGTTATCGCGGTCCTGGGTTTGAACTTTTTGATAAAGAACAGATGGGTCTTACTGAATTTCAAGAAAAGGTAAACTATCAGAGGGCTTTAGAAGGCGAGTTGGCAAGAAGTATTCAAGGAATAAAGGGAATAAAATCGGTCAGGGTCCATTTAGCCATGCCTAAGGAAAGTCTTTTTATCGAAGAAGAAAAACCTCCAAAAGCCTCTGTTTTGATAGAACTTCTTCCTGGGTATGAACTTTCTCCTAATCAAGTAAGGGGGATTGTAAATTTTGTAAGCGGTGCTGTTCCTAAGCTTGACCCTAAAAATATAACCATCGTTGATGCTACTACCGGAAAAAGCATTAGACTTCCCTCTGAAGAGGAAGAATTTACTACTACTCAACTGGCTTATAAGAAAAAGATAGAGGATGAACTAAAAGCCAAGATAGAAGATATGTTAGAAAAGGCTTTAGGTCCGGGAAAGGCGGTTGCTCAGATTGCGGTAGACCTTTCTTTTGATAAAGAAAAACTGATGGAAGAGACCTACGACCCAGAAGGCACTGCGGTAGTCTCTGAAGAGGCAGAAGAAGAACAAAAGACCTCTAAGGGACCTTCGGAGGGAGGGATAGCAGGGGTTAAAGGTGCTCTTGAGCAAAAATTTGAGGCCACCTCTCCAGAGCAACCCCAAGGCGAAACTTACTTTAGAAAAAAGGTAGTAAGAAACTACGAGGTAAGTAAAAAGGTAAGGAACCTTGAAATTTCTCCAGGAGGTATTAAAAAAATAAGTGTAGCAGTGTTGGTTGATAAATCAGTGCTTACTGACAATTCTACCGAAAAAGTGGTATGGTTAGAAAATTTAGTAAAAGGTGCTATTGGCTATAATCCAGATAGAGGAGATGAAGTTAAGGTTGAGGCTAAAGAATTTACTAAACCACCGATAGTTAAACCTGGGGTTATGGATTACGCAGCTAAGTTTTATAAACCATTACTGATAGTTTTAGGTTTGATAGTCCTTTATCTTTTGGTGATAAGACCACTACTTAAAAGCCTTGCACCTAAGCCTACCCCAGCTCCTGAGTTAGAAAAGGTTGCTGAAGCTGTTTCTCCTACCTTAGAGGCTAAGGTTCCTGAAGAAGAGGGCCCTTTACCTCAGGAGGTTGCTTTAGGTATTATACACAGTCAGCCTGAAAAAGCTGCTATGTTGGTTAAAAAATGGCTCTTAGAAGAAACCTTAGAAGAAAGAAAGAAAGCTTTGGCAGAGGCTGGATAAATAGGTTATGGCTAAGATAGACCCTGATAAACTTACCGGTCCTCAAAAAGCAGCTATTTTTCTTATGTTAATGGGAGACGAATTTACCTCCGAGGTGTATAAGTACTTAGATGAAGACGACATAAAACGCATCGGTATAGAAATGGCTAAGATAGAATATATTCCTGCTGAAGCAGTAAAGAAAGTACTTGAAGAGGCTAACATTGAAGCCAAAGAAATGTTAGGAGATGTAACCATCTCTCCTGAAGAGTTTTTAAAACAGTCTCTTATTCGGGCTTATGGAGAAAAAGGAAAGGAACTTTTTGAGGAAATAAAAAAAGAGATAGGTCCAGAGACCTTTAAAAAACTTAAGAAACTTGACCCTAAAACTATAGCCAGTTTTTTAGCAAACGAGCATCCCCAAACTGTAGCCATCATTTTAGTCCACTTAGACCCAGAACTTTCAGGTCAAGTTATGCAGTTCCTACCAGATAAGCTTAGAGCAGAGGTGCTTTTAAGAATAGCCCTTTTAAACAAAGTAGACCCAGAGATAGTTAAAGAGATAAGCGATGCTTTGGAAAGTGAACTTCAAAGCGTAGGCGGGGCGTTGGGTAAAAAAATCGGAGGCCCTGAAAAGGCTGCAGAGGTGCTTTCTCATGCAGGAAGAGAGCTTGAGGATGAGATTTTAAGCGAGATAGAGGACGAAAATCCAACTTTGGCAGAGGAAATAAGAAAATACTTGTTTACTTTTGAGGATTTCCTCAATGTGGATGACTTCGCTATTCAAACCTTGCTTAGAGAAATCTCTACTGATGACTTAAAATTAGCTTTAAAAGGAGCCTCCCCTGAGATTAGAGAAAAATTTTTCCGCAATATGAGTAAAAGAGCGGCAGACCTTATGAAAGAAGAGCTTGAGATGATGGGGCCTGTAAGGATTAGCGAAGTTGAAAAGGCTCAACAAAACATCATTAGGATTGCTAAAAAATTAGAACAAGAAGGTAAAATCATCCTTAGCAAAGGCGAGGAGGAGTTTGTCTAAGGTACTTAAGAGCCATAAAATTTCTGTATTAGAACTTTTAACCCCAGATTTAAGCCCTACGGAAGAGGAAAGTTTTAAGTCCATTTTAAAAGATTTGGAAGAAAATCGTGGAGTTTCTATTAAAGAAGAGATTAATGCTTTATCGCCTGAAGAACTTTTAGAGGAAAGGCTTAAAGAAGGTTTTGAAAAAGGATATCAAGAAGGTTTGGATTTAGGAAAAACCGAAGGGTTTAAGCAAGGATATCAAGAAGGGTTAGACAAGGGATATAAAGAGGGAAAAGAAAAGGCTGAGCAAGAACTTAAGGCTAAATATAAAGAGTTAGAAGAGGCCCTTAAGAAGGATTTTGAAAATAAAGTAAAAGAGGTTTCTCAGTTTCTCCAAAAACTTGAAGAAGAGACCAAGACTTTAGTTTTAAACTTAGATAAAGAGGTGTTAACTTTAGCCTTAAAAATCGCCCAAAAGATAGTATTAAAAGAAATAAACATAGATAAAGAAACTACGCTTAACGTGATAAAAGAAGCTTTAAACTATGTAGCCGAAGGTATAGAAATTAACCTTAAGGTTAATCCTGAAGAGTTAAGTTTTTTACAAGAAAAACTTTCTCAGTTGATCGGTCCTTCTTCTAAGATAAACCTTATCCCAGATCCTACGATTTCTAAAGGAGGGGTTTTTATAGAAACCGCTTTAGGGGTGGTTGATGCTACCATAGAAAAAAGATGGGAAAGATTGTTGCAGGGGATTTTTAAAGATGAGGGTTAAAGATTTAGAGTTTTACCATAAAAGGATTGATAACCTTCTTCCTTTTGAGGTTTATGGTTATGTAACTAAAGTTTTAGGTTTAACCATTGAGAGTACAGGTCCCTTTTTAAAGGTAGGTGACCTTTGTAAGGTTGAGGGACAACAAAAAAGCATACTTGCTGAGGTGGTAGGCTTTAATGACAACCGTTTTATCCTTACCGCTTTAGGAGAGCTGAAAGGGATAGAAATAGGGGCTAAGGTTTATCCTTTAGGGTCTTCCTATGCTCCTGTAGGAGAAAAATTCTTAGGGAGGGTAGTTAATGCCTTGGGAGAACCTTTAGACCAAGGATTAGCCCCAAAGGCCTCAGATTTTTATCCACTTTATGGAGAACCTCTTAAACCTTTAGAAAGAGCACCTATTAAAGAGATTTTGGATGTAGGGATAAAGGCTATAAACGCCCTTTTGACGATAGGCAGAGGACAAAGAATGGCTATCATGGCAGGCTCAGGGGTTGGGAAAAGCACCCTTCTTGGTATGATAGCAAGATATACCGAGGCTGATGTTAACGTTATAGCCTTGATAGGAGAGAGAGGAAGGGAAGTAAGGGAGTTTATAGAAAGAGACTTAAGAGAGAGTATTAAAAAATCGGTGGTAGTAGTGGCAACTTCAGATGAAGCCCCTTCTATGAGGATAAGAGCAGCTTACTATGCGATGAGTTTAGCTGAATACTTTAGAGATAAAGGCTTAAGAGTGCTTTTATTAATGGATTCTCTTACAAGGTTTTGTATGGCAGGAAGAGAAATAGGGTTAGCCTCAGGAGAGCCTCCTACTGCTCGAGGTTATACCCCTTCGGTCTTTGCGATGCTACCCAAGGTGCTTGAAAGGGCAGGGGCTAAAGTAGGAGGGGGAGATATCACCGGTATTTACACCGTCCTGGTTGAAGGAGACGATTTTAACGACCCGATAGCAGATGCGGTTAGAAGTATCGTAGACGGACATATTGTACTTTCTAGAGACCTTGCCCATGAAGGGCACTATCCTCCGATAGACGTTCTGGCAAGTATTAGTAGGTTGATGAAAGATATAGTCCCAAGAGAACATTTAGACTTAGCTTATCAAACCATTTCCGTGCTGGCTACCTACAAAAAGGCTGAGGACTTAATTAACATCGGTGCCTACGTAAAAGGTTCTAATCCTGAAATAGATAGAGCTTTAGCCTTGATAAAACCTTTAAAAGAATTTTTAAAACAACATTTAGACGAACGCTATGACTTGCTAACCTCTTTAACCCTTCTTAGAAACATTTTAGCAGGATAAAATGAGAAATAAACTTAGAGCCCTAAAAACTTTAGCCTGGTATAAGGAACTAAAAGAAGAGCAAGCTAAGGCTACACTTTTACAAGCTAAACAAGTTTATCAAATCCTTTTAAAAGAAAAAGAAAATTTGATAAAGGAAAAAGAAGAGGCCTTTAAAGGTTTAGAGAATAAAAAGGTATTAACCGCAGAAGAACTAAAGACCTATCTGGAAATTTTAGAGGTTTTTTTTGTGGCTAAAGAAGAGCTTGAAACAAAAATAAAAACTCAAGAAAGAGAAATAGACTTACTTTTAGAGGCCCTAAAGAATGCCTATCAAGAAAAAAGAGTAGCTGAAATCTTAAGAGATAAAACCTACAGGTTATTTTATGAAGAAGGTTTAAAAAATTTTTATCGACAGATGGACGACTTGATGGTGATTAGAAGAGGGAAATAGATGAAAAACAAGTTTATCAAGCCTCCTAAAATTAGGTTAAATTTAGAAAAATTTAAAAAACTTAAGTTTCTATCAAGGACTAAAAACCTTTTTTGGGTTTTGTTTGGTTTAGGGGTTTTTAAAGTTTTTTTAGCTTTGTTGATTTTTGGGGTTTATACTTATGAGTTAAGCGCTAAAGAAGAAAGAATAACTGCAGGTTGTCCTCCTGATTTTGCAGATTTTTTACAGGTAGAAAGACAAAGACTGAGTGATAAAGAAAAGGAGTTAAAGATAAAAGAAGAGGAGTTAAAGCTTTTAGAGGCACGTATTCAAGAACAACTTACCTCATTGAAAGAATTAGAGGCCTCGATAGAGGACAAACTAAATAAGATACAAGCAGTTAAAGACCAGAGAACGATTCTTCTCGTAAGAGCTATCTCAGAGATGAAACCCTCTAAAGCTGCTGACATGCTGATAAACATGGACAAAGACATGGCTGTTAAGATTCTTTCTCAGTTAAAGAGTTCTCAAGTAGCAAGTATTTTAAGCGCCATGCCTCCAGATAAAGCTGCTTCCCTTTCAGAGGCCCTTTCAGGCGAAGGAAGTAAGGAATAGCAATAGATTTAATCTGCTATTACCCGGTTTTTACCAAGGTTTTTAGCTTGGTAAAGCCTTTGGTCTGCTATCTTATAAAGTTCCTCTAAAATTGTACCGTCTTCTGGTAGGCTTGCTATTCCAAAACTTGCGGTGATGTTTATGATTGTTCCTCCTTCTAAATCAATAGACATCCTTTCTATGAGAAGCCTAAGTCTTTCAGCCAGTTTTTTGGCTTCTGCCTTGGAGGTTTGAGGAAGAACTATGATAAATTCTTCACCTCCCCAGCGTCCTACCATATCCATTTCTCTTGTATTTTCTTTAAGCAATTTGGCTATTTTTTGAAGTGCTAAATCCCCGCTAAAATGACCAAATCTATCGTTTATAGTCTTAAAGTCATCAAGGTCTAAAAGTATGATAGAAAGGTTGCCCCCTTTTCTTTTCCAAAGGTTAAACTCTTTTTTTAAAAATTCTTGCACACACATCCGGTTGTAAACCTTGGTAAGATAGTCGGTATAGGATATTTCTTTTAGTTTGTTTATAAGGTAAAGATTAATGAAATAGAAAGAAAAGTTAGTAAGCATTTTCTTTAAGTTTTCTTTTTCCAGGTCATTAAAAGGACTCTTTCTTATAAGACTAAAAACCCCAACTACTCTACCTTCTAAAATCAAAGGATAACAGAAGAAGTAGATGTTTTGTTCGTTTTTTAAAATTGGACAAAATGTTTCCTTATGTTCTATCAAAGTACCTGTTCGGTAGGCTTTACATTCGTTTATGTTGCCCTCTACACATCCTTTCCATAAAACTTTGTCTCCTTGGACTTCAATCGACAGGATTTCTCCTGTTTCAGCGTTTATTTCTATAAACTGTAAGGTATCTATAAAATCAAGCAGATATTTATAAAGCACAGATAAGGCTTCTTCTATAGACTTGCAAAGGCTTAGCTCTCGGTTTAAATTTTCTATCTGATAGATAGGTTTAACCTTGCTTGATATTACTACATAAGGTTTGTCAAGGGTAATTTTAAAAACATAAGTTTCTACAGGTATTTTGTCTCCGTTTTTGGTAAGATAAAGCCTCTCACTTTTTATTTCTTTTCCTTCTTTTACCACCATATTAAGGTTTGTTTTTATTTGCTGATAAGGTAGGTAAACGAGGTCATAGATAGTTTTTTGGTTTATCTCTTCTTGATTATACCCAAGAATAGATAAAACCATCTGGTTGTAAAACCTAAAAGTTCCGTCTTCAGGGTCTACTACTAAAATCATACTATCTATCGAGTTGATCAAGGTTTTTATGACTTCTATCTGAGTTTGCAAATCGGTTAAAAAACGATGATTTTGGGTAATGTCTCTTAAAATTAGATGGATTTTTCCTTCCCCTTCAACCTGAAGTTTAAGATAAGACCCTGAAGCTTCAAAAATTTGTCCTTTAAGGGTTTTTATCGGTTCTTTATGGACCTTGTTTAATTTTTTTAACTTCCCGAACAACCGATACCAATCTTCTTGGTCGAAGACTTCATACACACTTTTTTCATTTATCTGTTCTCCCAAAAGTTCTTGGGCTTTGGCACTTCCCCAGTAGACGACCTGGTCATATCCTAAGTCTAAAATTTCAAGCACTACCTCAGGTAAGATATAGAGTAAATCTTTGGCTTGTTTAAATTTGTTTTCTATATAAGAACTATAAGTTTCTTTTGCCATAGACAATAAATCCCTAGTAGAAAGGAGACCTATTGCCCTTTCCTCTTCATCAACCACTACCAAATGATTAACCCCGCATGCCTTGAACTTGATTTTTACATAGGATATTGGCTCGTTTTTAGAAACGGTATAAACTTTTTTTAAGGCGATGTTGCGCAATTTTTCTGAAAGGTTTTTTAGCTCAAAATTAAAGATAAAATCTTTTTCTGTCAGTATTCCTACCGTCTTTCCCGTATCTTCAAGAATAGGAACAGCACCGATGTTTTTTTCTACCATCAAATTCAAGGCATCTTGTAAGGTATGGTCTGGGCTAAGGTAATAAAAAGGTTTGTTTTTGATAAAATGTCCTGCAGTTATTTCTTTTTTAAAAAGGTCTGGGTCTAAAATTTCAAAAATATCTTTGTGAGTTATTACGCCCCTATAGTTTCCCTTTTGGTCTACTACTATCAATCGCCTTATTCCATATTCTATCATAATGGTGAGTGGTATAGCTAAAGGCCTGTCTTCACGAATTTTTACTAAGTTTTTTTGTGCATACATCCGTACCTTTTCATCTAAGGAAACCCCTGCAGCTAAACATCTTATCAGGTCTCTTTCGGTAAAAATACCGGTAGGAAAGTGATTTTCCAGAAGGATTACAAAGGTCTCTCCGGTTTGATTCATCTTTTCTATTAATTCTTGAAAAGTCGTATTAACGGTGATGGTTAGAGCAGACCTTGGGATTAAACAGGCCAAAAGTTCAGTAAAAACCATTTTTAATTCCCTTTTTTTAAAATAATATCTCTTACCAAACTTTGGACCTCGTTACAATCTATCCCAGATTTTATCAAAAACCTAACATTTTTATAAGGATGTTTGTTTAAAAGTTCTTCTACCTTAGACTCTGCTGAGATTAAAATTACAGGGATTTTTGAGTTTTTTTCGCTTAAATAATCTAAAATTTCTATCCCAATCCCGTCGGCTAAAAAATAATCAAGGATTATTAAATCTATTTTTTCTTCTTGTAGTATCTTAAGCCCTGTCTGAGAAAAGTTAGTCAAAAAAAGAGTAAACTCGTTTTTCAAGCATTCTTTAAGCTGATGCATAACATATTCAGAGTCTTCTAATATGAGGAGATTTTTAGCACCTGATATTTCGGCTTTTAAAACCTCAAGGATTTTTGAGTCTTCTCTTACAGGTATGGAGAAATGAAAACAGGTGCCCTTCCCATACTCACTTTCAACCCAGATTTCACCTTTATGAAGCTCTATTAATTTTTTTGTGATAGCAAGACCAAGGCCTGTCCCTTTTGTAGATTTATAAAAAGGATTATCCAGTTGGGTGAAAGGATTAAACAGCTTAGGGATATCCTCTTTTTTAATCCCTATTCCGGTATCACAGACGCTAAAGATATAGACCTTTTTTGATTTTGACACTTTAATTTCAATCCAGATTTTACCCCCTTCAGGGGTAAATTTAATAGCGTTAGAAATCAGGTTGAGAAAAACCTCCTTTATTAGTTTAGGGTCTACATACAAATTAAAAGAAGAAAATTGAGGGTAGTAAAATTCAAGTTTTTTATTCTGGATAAGAGGTTTTACTATCTCAATAACCTGAAATAACACATCTTTTATGTTTATCTTTTCGGGTTTGAATTCAATTTTTCCAGCTTCTAATTTTGCAAAATCAAGGATGCTGTTCACCTGTTCAAGTAAGGTTTTTCCGGCTATGTAGATTTTTTCAACATAAGGCTTTATATGCTCGGGCACATCTTGTCGCATTTGCAAAATCTGAGAAAACCCTAATATGGCGTTTAAAGGTGTTCTGAGTTCATGACTCATATTGGCTAAAAACATGTCTTTAGCCTTACTGGCAGCTTCTGCTCTATTTGCTAATTCCACAAGGTCGAGTTCTCTTTGCTTTAATAGAATTAGCAGTTTGCTTATACCTAAAAGTAGTTGAACAAGGTCCTTTATGTAAGGTTTGTAAGGGTGGGGATATAGTCTTATGCAAAAATAAACTTTTCTATCATCAAAGACACCAGAAAAACCGTGAACTATATCATAATAGTTATCTTTGGGTTTTTCATACAAAAGACTTAGGTCTTCAATAGCCCATAAAAGAGTGTCTTTTAAAGTTTCCTTTATCGTTTCCGTAAGGTTTATGAATGTTCCTTCTCTAGTTTCTTTTAACTCTTCGTCTTCATAAATCATTTCTGTGATTTTATACAGGAGTTTTATTCCAGAGTTAATTAAAAGCACCATGCCGCAGGCTGTGTCTTGAATAGGTCTGAATAGGGCTTCCAAAATTTCTCGAGAGGTTTTTAAAAATTTTTCATAAATAGTATCTAATTCTTTAAGTTCTCCTTTTTCTACCAGCACTGCCATTTTATATAGATAAGAAAACCAATTTAATTTTAGATTTTTTACTTTTTTTAAAATTTCCTTATCTAACCCTATTTCTTCTTTTTCTATTTTTTGTAAATGTATTAGGAGAGGACATTCTTCAGGGGTTAAAGGGATGTTTTTTTCTTTTAAAACTTTGGTTAAACCTTCTTTCTCATTTAAGTCCCACCAAGCCCGAACTACCTTGACCGCTTTTTCATGAATTTTAACGGCTTTAAAAAGTTCGTTAATCTCTTGCAGTATGCTCTCATAGAAAAACCTATTTATAGGATTTTCATAATATTTTTCGTAAAAAGACAGTTCTACAAATTTGAAAAATTTAGTAATAAAAAGAAAGTTTTCTTTGATAAATTCATCTTTTTGTGCTATTTCATAGATTATAGAATTAAACAAAAGGAATCCGTAGCCTAAGTCTGCAGGTTTAAGTCCTTTTTGGAAATGAACATAAGATGTTTTTTCTATTAAAGCATCTAATTCATTTTTGAGGTCTGGCGAAAACCACAAATTCCTCCAAAATTCTTTCAGTTTTTTTTCAACCCTCGGTAAACCTTTTGCCGGAGATTTATCCTTAAACTCTGGGCGCTTTAAAATTTCTGTAAAAAATCTATAACAAATAAAGTCTTCATATAACCGTAATCTTTCTCCTATTTCTTTTCTTTTGTTTAAGTCCTCTACCTCAGAAAGTAGAAGTTCTTTAACCATCGCTCTCTTCCTGATTTATCAAATTTTCATAAAATACCGAGTAAGATTGTTTTATTAAAAATCCTAATTTCGTCATATCCTATGTTTGATATTTCACCGATACTGGTAAATCCATATATATCAACCTCTTTTTTCTTAGCACATTCAAAAACTTTATCTAGCTCTTTTTGAAAACCATCTTTTCCTAAAAATAACACCCTGGAAACACAGTCAAAAAGAAATCCTAATTTTTCTTTTGAACGCTGAAAGGCTCTTCGAGAGATTTCACAAGCCGAATTTATAAGTTTTTCTGGTTCTCCTTTCATTATAAATATCGTAGAAAACGAGGGGATAGAGCTAACGATCACAAGAGAATCGTTTTTTCCGATTGTTATAGGATCTCTGATGATAAATTCGTCGTCTTTAAACGAAACCATCCCTAAAGGATATGCCTTGGTGAATTCTTTAAAATTTTCACGGTTTAATTCTATCCCTTCTTTTTCTTTTATCGACTTTTTATAAACCTGAAAAGCAGGCTCTCCGTTGATTTCATACACCACATTTTTTTCGCTTTTTGTTACTACCAAAGGACCATAGATAGGTTCCCAGCCATGTCTAACCTCAGCATTTAGCTTTAAATTTAGTCCTATAAGCAACGCAGAGTCCTGATATGTCCCATTAAAATCAAAAATACAAGGTTTTTGGATGAAATCTTTACTTCCAACCCCAGCTCCTACAATCCTTGAATTTTTTAATATTTTTTCGATCTGTTTGATAAAATCTTCTATATAAGGACTTAACCCGTCTACAAACAACAATATACTTTGATAATCTTTGAGTTCCTCAACTAGATTCAAATCTGGTTTTTCCATGGAAACGACCACAGTTTTTGCGTTTTCGTCTAAGGGGACCAAGATCACCCCTTCCTTGATAAGCTCTCTGTTTGCGATAAGATAAGGGGCCATTATTCCGGCAATCTTAACTTTTTTATTTAAAAATTTATCTATTGTGCTTGTTAAGTTTTTAAACATTCCCTCTGTTAAAAACAACAAATAGTTACCCTTTTCTAACAGCTCAAACTCTTTTTTTGTTTTATATACCTTTATATTAAACGTTTTTCTCTTTTTAATGTATTTATCAAGTGCGTTTTTTACGTCTTCTATGTTTATAGGTTTGGGTATATAATCATCAAACCCTTCTAATAGAAATTTTTCTTTATCTCCTATAATCGTAAATGCAGTATAGGCAATGATAGGGACAGAAGGATTTTTTTCTTTTATTTTTTTTAAAAGTTCAATCCCACCTATTTCAGGTAATGCGATATCAGAAATCACTAAATCAATCTTTTTTGATGAAAATAGATTCAGGGCTTCTTTTCCGTTACCTACTGTTTCTACTTCGACAAAAGGATATAACAATAGGATGATATCTTTTAGAACCGTTTGACTTAATTCATCATCCTCTACTATCAAGACCTTCATTTTTTTCATCCTTATCAGAAAATCGTTCTTTTATTTTTAGAAAACTTTCTATGTTATTTAAAAATAAGTCCAAAAGTTCCGGGTCAAATTGGGTGCCTTTTCCTTCCCTCATTATCTCAATCGCTTTTTCTAAAGGAAAGGCTGGTTTATACACACGAGGAGAGATTAAAGCATCAAAGACATCTACGATAGCTACAATCCTTCCGTAGATATGTATTTCTTCCCCTTTTAATCCATAAGGATATCCCTTCCCATCCCATCTTTCGTGATGCTGAAGTGCTATAATCTTCCCAGCTTTTAATACAGGATACTTCTCTCCTCCATCAAGGATTTTTGCACCTATTATCGTGTGTTGTTTCATAATCTCAAACTCTTCAGGGGTAAGCCTTTCGGGTTTCAAAAGTATAGAATCTGGAATTCCTACCTTTCCTACATCGTGCAAAGGAGAGGCATAAAGGATTAACTCTTGTTCTTCCTTAGGTAGTCCATAAAGTTCTGCGAGTTTTTTAGAACCATGGCTTACCCTCATGATGTGCATACCTGTCTCTATATCTCTAAATTCTGCGGTTTTACCAAGTTTTAGAGCTATTTCATATTCTAATTCTTTGGAAAGTTTTAATGCCTCTTGAAGTTGCTTTGTCCTTTCTTTTACTTGTTCTTCTAAAATAGTAGTAACATTTCTTAAAAAATCGTTGTAATGCTTTATATCAACATAGTTTTTGGTCCTAAGCTTTATCTCTTCGATGTCAAAGGGTTTAGGTATGAAATCGTTTGCCCCTAAGGAAAGAGCCTTTTTCTTCTCTTCTGCGTTTGCGGTTATTACTATCACAGGAATGTATCTAAATTTTTCGTTAGATTTTAAAACCTTTAAAGTTTCGAAGCCGTTCATAACCGGCATCGAAAGGTCAAGAAGGATTACGTCAACGTCCTTCCCAGAATCTAATATTTCTAAAGCCTCTTTACCGTTTTTAGCCCTTAAAAATTCAACCCCAGTATTTTCAGCAAAAGCAAGTTCCAGAAGGTCTAAATTGAGCGGTTCGTCATCAACCGCCAAGATGACCATCTTATTCTTTTTTTCCATCATATAAGCTTAATTTTTTTATCTTAAAATTAATATTAAACTTAAAATATATTTTTACAATCCCAGATTAACGGTAATTTATGGTAGATAGATGTGAATACCGGGAAAACAGACCCTAACATTCGGGATGAAATCCCGAATGTTAGTTTATTAAAGGAGTTCACAAAAAAGATTTTTGATTTTAATTTTCCTTAGCTTTACATTCAGGACAAACACCTATAAACACTACTTGAAAATCCTCTACCTCACAACCTTTAAGTTCATTGGGCAAGGAGAATTGAATTTTTTGAGAAACATCTATTACTTTTTTACAGTATTTACATACAAAATGATGGTGGTTGTGAGTAAAGGCATCAAATCTCTTTTTATAAGGGTCTACTATAATTTCTTTAATGAGACCTTTTTTTACTAATACTTCTAAGGTGTTATACACTGTAGCAAAAGACATACTGGGGAAATTTTGTTTTAAAGCGTTATATATATCTTCTGCCGAGGGATGAGTCTTGTTACCTTCTAAATACTCTAAAATAGCAATCCTCTGAGGGGTTAGCTTTAAACCCAAACTTTTATAAAATTCTAATTTTTTTTCTTCCATCTTTCTCACCTCGTTTGTTTTTGATCTTTTTATTATTTTAAAACGTTTTTTAACTT
>OGCH01000198.1_pt1 | contig 38656 bp, 34 predicted proteins | sample 1570111 | NCBI WGS metagenome assembly OGCH01 (sample SAMN03436243, study PRJEB24508) | hot springs metagenome | biome: Desert Springs; feature: Hot Springs; material: Water | place: USA: Great Boiling Spring, Nevada | collected 2008-12-01 | depth 0 m m | reverse complement strand
GGGGGGAGGGGGCTTGCGGGTCTTGGGGGTGGGAGGCGGGGGAGGGGGTAAGGTTTTCAGGACGGCTTCGGCGTCCTTGTAGCCTTGGCGGAGGGCCTCCTCCAGGGCGCTTCTTGCCCCCTCGAGGTCCCCCTTGGCCCGGAGGGCCAGGCCAAAGCCGTAAAGGGCCTCCGATCCGCCGCTTAGGGTGCCCACCAGCCGGGCGAAGGCCAAGAGGGCTTCCTCCATCTCTCCCAGGCGGTAGTGGGCGAAGCCGGCGAGGAGGAGGGCTTCCTCTGGGGGGTCATACCCCTGGAGGAGGGGGGTCAGGGCTTCCAGGACCCTCCGCATCTCCCCCTTCTGGTACAGGTCCCAAGCCCCCTCCAAGGGGGAGGCCCAGGCCAGGGAAAAGAGGAGAAGGGGGACGAGAAGCTTCACGGACCCCCTTGGGCGGCCTGGCGGATGGCCGCCACCGCCTCGGGGTTCTCGAGGGCGGAGAGGTCCCCGGGGTCCTGGCCCAGGTAGGCGGCCCGGATCACCCGGCGCATGACCTTGGCGTTCCGGGTCTTGGGCAGGTCGGGGACGAAGAGGACCTTTTCGGGGCGAAGGGGCTTGCCCAGGGCCTCGGCCACCCTTTCCGCCACCGCTTCCGCTAGGGCCTCCGAGGGGGAGAAACCAGGCCTGAGCACGGCGAAGAGGACGATGGCCTCCCCCTTGACCGGGTGGGGGATGCCGATGGCGGCGGCCTCCTTGAGGGCAGGGTGCTGGGTGGCGGCGGTCTCCACCTCGGCGGGGCCCACCCTTTTCCCCGCCACCTTTAGCGTGTCATCCGAGCGCCCCAGGATGAAGAAGTGGCCCTCCTCGTCCAGAAGGCAGAAGTCCCCGTGCACCCAGACCCCGGGGATCTTGGCGAAGTAGGTCTGCAGGTAGCGGGCCTCGTCCCGCCAGAAGCCCTTGGTCATGCCCGGCCAGGGGGCGAGCACGCAAAGCTCCCCCACCTTTCCCACCACGGGCCTTCCCTCCTCGTCCAAGACGGCGGCCTTCATCCCGGGCACGGCGGTGTTGAAGCCCATGGGCTTGATGGGCCTGAGGAGGACGTTGCCCAGGATGCCCCCGGCGATCTCGGTGCCCCCGGAGTAGTTGACGATGGGGAGGCGTTCCCGCCCCGCGGCGCGGAAGAACCAGAGGTAGGCCTCGAGGTTCCAGGGCTCCCCGGTGGAGCCCAGGACCCTTAAGGAAGAGAGGTCCTGGCCCTCCAGGGGGCCTTCCCCGAAGGGGATGAGGGCCCGCACCAGGGTAGGGGAGAGGCCCAGGTGGGTGATGCGGTGGGCGGCCACCATGCGCCAGAGGCGCTCTGGGCCCGGGTGGTCGGGGGCCCCGTCGTAGAGGAAGACCGTGCTCCCCAGGATGAGCCCCCCCAGGATGGCCCAGGGGCCCATCATCCAGCCCAGGTCGGTGAACCAGAAGAGGCGGTCCTCCTCCCGGAGGTCAAAGAGGAGGGCCAGGTCCAAGGCGGCCTTCAGGGGGAAGCCCGCGTGGTAGTGGACCGTGCCCTTGGGGCGGCCCGTGGTGCCGGAGGTGTAGATGAGCATGAAGGGGTCCATGCTCTCCATGGCCTCCGGGGGGGAGGCTTCTCCGGAAAGGGCCTGGTAATCCACCTCGCCCGCCTTCAAGGGAAGGCCCAGGCGGCGCACCACCAAAAGCCCTTCCGTCCCCGAAAGCTCCCGGGCCTTGCGGGCCTCGGGAAGGAGCTCCACCCGCCTTCCCCTCCTCTGGAAGCCGTCCTGCACCGCGAGGAGCTTGGCCTCGGCGTCCTTGAGGCGGACGCTGGCGGCCTCGGCGGCGTAGCCGGAGAAGATGGGGATGGCGATGGCCCCCACCCAGGCGGTGGCCAGGAGGAGGACGGCGGCCTCGAGGCCCATGGGAAGCCAAAGCCCCACCCTGTCTCCCCGCTTTACCCCCAGGGCCCTGAGCCCGGCGGCCACCCGGGCCACCTCGGCCTTGAGCTCCCCGTAGGTGAGGCTTCGCACCTGGCCGTCCTCGGTCTCGTGGACCAGGGCGGGGCGCTCGGGGTCGTGGCGCAGGCAGGCCTCCACCAGGTTCAGCCTCCCTCCCACGAAGAAGCGGGGGAAGGGGAAGCCTCCCTCCACGACCCGGGTGTAGGGTTTGCGCCAGGGGATGGCCAGGTGGGTGAAGAACTGGTGGTAGAAGTCCTTCGCCTCCTCCACGCTGTAGCGGTAAAAGGCCTCGTAGTCCGAGAAGCCCAGGGTCTCCATGAAGCGAAAAAGCCTGGTGTTCTGGGCTTCTTCCGTGGGGTACCAAACGGGTTCCATGTGCTCCTCCTAAAAAAGAGAGAAGCGTTTCTTGGGCTTGGCCTCCTTGGGCGGCCCCTGGTCCTTGGTCCCTTCCCGCCAGGAGCGCAAGACCTCCAGAAAGGCCCGGATGCTCAGGCGCTCCTCGGGGTTCTTGGCGAGAAGCCGCCTCAGGGCCTTGTCCAGCCTGGGGGGGAGGCTCGTGGGGGGCGGGGGGAGGAAGAGGTGGGCGTCCCGCAGCTCCTCCAGGGTCTCCCCCTTGAAGGGCCTTTTCCCGGTGAGGAGCTCGTAGGCCATGACCCCGAAGGCGTAGGCCTCGCTCTTCTCGCTGGGGAGCCCCCCCAGGAAGAGCTCCGGGGCCAGGTAGTGGGGGCTTCCCGCGTACTCCGCGCCCCGGTCCAGGATGGGCCTCAGGGTGCCCAGGTCCCCGAGCTTATAGACCCTGTCCCCCACGAAGACGTTGGAGGGCTTTACGTCCTGGTGGAGGAGGCCTTTTTGGTGGAGGAAGAGGAGGGCTTCCCCTATCTGGGTTAGGGCCTTCACCGCCTCTTCCAAGGGAAGCCGCTCCTCGAGGAGCTGGGCCTCGAGGGTCCCCTTGGGAAAGTACTCCAGGGCCAAAAAGGCCTCCTTGCCCAGGGGCACCCCGGCCAGGCCCCGGACCAGGTAGGGGTGCTTGAGGGAGAGGCTAAAGGAGACCTCCCGGGCGAAGCGCTCGGCCAGCCTGGCATCCTGGCGCACCTCTTTCCTGGGGAGCTTCAGGGCTACCTGCCCCAGGCCCGGGGCCTCCGCCAGGTAGACCTGGGCGGTCTGCCCCAGGCCCAGGAGCATCTGCAGGCGGAAGTCCTTCCTAGTCAAGGACCAGCACCCCGCCAGGCTTCAGGGCGTGGCCCTCCACGCCCCTTTCCCGGGCCTTTTGCGCGAAGGCCTCGCCGTCTTGCTTTATGGGGGGGAAGGTGTTGTAGTGGATGGGGACCACCCTCTTGGGCTTGAGGAGGTCTAAGGCCTTCAGGGCGTCCTCCGGACCCATGGTGAAGTGGTCCCCGATGGGCAGAAGGGCCAGGTCCAGGTTAAGCTCGCCGATGAGGCGCATGTCGGAGAAGAGGGCGGTGTCCCCGGCGTGGTAGATGCGCTTGCCCGCAAGCTCCACCACCACCCCCATGGGCATGCCCCCGTAGGTGCCGTCGGGAAAGCTAGAGGAGTGCCAGGCGGGGAACCACTTGAGGAAGCCCCCTTCAAAGCGGTAGGTGCCCCCGATGTTCATGGGCAGGCTCTTGGCCCCGTGCTTTTCGGCGTAGGTGGCGATCTCAAAGGTGGAGACCACCACCCCGCCCTTCTTGGAGAGGGCCACGCTGTCCCCGAAGTGGTCCCCGTGGGCGTGGGTCACCAGGATCAGGTCCGCCTGGACCTCGGCCACGGAGGCCGCCGCCAGGGGGTTGCCCGTGAGGAAGGGGTCAATGACGATCCGGGTCTTGCCGTCGGAAAGCCAGACCGCCGAGTGGCCCAGATACCGCACCTCCACCATACGCACCTCCTTATACCGCCACTATACCCCGGCCATCCCTTTTTGGGAAAGGGTCTTTTCCAGGGTTCGTAGAAAGATGGCCTTGAGAAGGCGGAAAAAGGCTCTTTCTCCCCAGGTCCTGGCCTCGGGGAGGAGGAGGTCCACCTCCAGCCTCAGGAGGAGGCCTTCCCCCCTGGGGAGGGCCTCTCCTGCCACCGCCAGGGCGGGGGGGGGCAGGGGAATGGGGGTGAGGCGGGGGCCCTCGAGGCGGCTCTGGAAGGGGAGCAGCACCTCGCCGAAAACCGGATTGGCCTGGCGCAGGGTCCCTTTGAGAAGGTCCCCTTCCCACGAGAGCTCCAGGGGGAGCTCCTCAAGGCCTTCCCCGTTCAGGTAGACCTCCAAGGCCCTCATCCTTCCACCCACTCCACCCGGACCCGGCCTTCGCGGGCCAGGCGCTCTATTTCCGCGTCCGGGATGTTGACCAGGCGGGGAAGCTCCTTAAAGCGGGGCGTGGCCGAGGCCAGGCCCACCCGCACCACCAGGACCTCCTCCTCCTCAGCCCGGCCCATGCGCCAGACCAGGTGCTGGCCCAAGGCTTCCAAAAGGTCCTTCTCCACCCTTTCAGTCTACCCCCATAATGGGGGCATCGTGGCCGCTCCCCTTTTGGACATCGCCTACGCCCGTCTCGCTACCCCGGTCTTCGCCCTGGGGGCGGGAGGGCTGGCCGGGGCCCTTCTCCTGGGGGAGGTCCCCTGGTGGGCGGCCCTTCTCCTCTACCCCTGGTGGCGGCTTTGGCGGGGGTGGCGCCTCCTCCTCTTCCCCGACCACCTCCGCCTCCTTCCGCCCCTGGGTCCGGGACGGCGGATCGGCCTAGAGGAGCTGGAGGGTCTGGAAAGGGCGTACTGGCCGGCTGGGCCCCTCTCCCGGGGCAGGGAGGCCTTGGTCCTGGTCCTGAGAAGCGGGGAGCGCCTGCCTCTTCCCTTGGAGGAGGCCCTAGGGGAACAGATTAGAGAACTTCTAGCAGGGCGAACTTCAGGTAGTGGCTCTCGGGATGGTTGAGGAGGACGGGGTGGTCAAAGGGCTGGCCCCGCTTTTCCAGGACCCTGAGCGCCCGGTGGGCGTCCTGGGCGGCCTCGGTGAGCATCTGGTAGAAGAGGGGCTCGGTGAGGTGGTGGCTGCAGCTGGCGGTGGCCAGGATCCCCCCCTCCTTGAGGAGCTTGATGGCCCGGAGGTTCACCTCCTTGTAGGCCCGGTAGGCCCTTTCCAGGTCCTTCTTGCCCTTGGCGAAGGCGGGAGGGTCCAGGACGATGAGGTCAAACCGCTCCCCCGCCTTTTCCAGGGCCCTGAGGAGGTCAAAGGCGTTGGCCTCCACGGTCTTTAAGGAGAGGCCGTTCAGCCTGGCGTTCTCCTCCGCTCGGGTCAGGGCTTCCTGGGAGGAGTCCACGGCGATCACCTCCTTAAAGCCCAAGGCCAGGTGCAAGGCGAAGCCCCCGGCGTAGGAGAAGACGTCCAGGGCCCTTTCCCCGCGAAAGCCTTCCATGAGGATGCGGTTTTCCCGCTGGTCCAGGAAGGCCCCGGTCTTCTGGCCCCCCTTGAGGTCCACCAGGTAGCGCACCCCGCCCTCCCTCACCACCACCCGCTCCGGAACCTGGCCCAGGAGGGGGCGCACGTAAAGGGGAAGGCCCTCCAGCTCCCTGGCCCTGGCGTCGTTTTTGGCCAGGACGCTTTGGGCCAGGGGCTTTAGGACCTCCGCCACCTGGGGCAAAAGGCCCTCCCAGGCCTGGGCCGTGGCCTGGACCACGGCGTGGCCGGCGTAGTAGTCCACCACGAGCCCGGGGAGGAAGTCCCCCTCGGCGTGGGCCAGGCGGAAGCCCCCCTGGGGTTCCCTTTCCAGGGCCTGAAGCCGGCGGGCGATGGCCCTTTCCAGGTTCTCCAAAAGGGCCTTCGCCGGGTCCTCCGCCGGGCGGAAGCGGTAGGCCCGCACCCGGAGGTCGCTTTGGGGGTTGTAAAGGGCTAAGGCCAGGAAGCGCTTGCCCCAGTAGACGGGATAAAGCCCAGGGGCCTCAGGGCCCGAGACCACGTCCCGGGCGAAGACCCACAGGTGCCGGGAAAGTAGCCTCTCCGCCCCGCGTTCGTTGACGAGAATCCGCACCGCCTAAGTATACTGAAGCGGGGTTGGTTGACGCTTGCCCCGGAAGCCGGTATCATGGCCGGCGAGTGCGGTTTGCGCATCTTTTCACATAGGGAGGGGCGATGGGAGGCCTGGGACTTATCAAAAGTCTAGCGGAGAAGGAGAGGGAGCTCCTTGCCCGCCTCGAGGCCGCCAAGAAAGAGGCGGAGGACCTCCTTAGGCGGGCGGAGGCCGAGGCCAAGGCCCTTCTGGAGGAGGCGGAGGCCAAGGCCAAGGCCCTGGAGGCGGAGTACCGGGAGAGGGAGCAGAAGGAGACCGAGGCCATCCTGGCCCGCTACCGGGCCCAGGCGGAGGCCGAGGCCAAGGCGGTCAGGGAGAAGGCCGGGCCCCGCCTGGAGGAGGCCCTGGCCCTGGTGCTGAAGGAGGTCCTGCCGTGATCGCCCCCATGGAGAAGCTGGTCCTGGCCGGGCCCAAGGGCCGGGCCAAGGAGCTTCTCCAGAGCCTGCAGCAGGCGGGGGTGGTGCACCTGGAGACCCTCCGGGCGGAGGCGCTTTCCGAGTACAAGCTCTCCCCCGAGGAAAGGGAGGAGCTGAGGCGCTGGGAAGGGGTGGCCGCGGGGGCCGAGCACACCCTGGCCCTCCTGGGCCGGGAGGTGGAGCCCTCAAGGCCCTTCCCCGAGGGCCTCGAGGCCGCCGAGAAGGCCCTTGCCCCCATTCAGAACCACGCCGAGGGCCTCACCCGCCAGCGCCAGGAGCTGGAGGAGGAGCTCGCCCTGGCCCAGGCCTACCTGGAGCCTTTGGATAAGCTTTCCGGTATGGCCCAGGGTCTGGATAAAAGCCCCATCTTCCGGGTCATGCCCTTCCTCCTCACGGAGAAGGAGCTCCCCCTGGTGGAGGAGTCCCTGAGGAAGGCCCTGGAGGACCGCTTCCTCCTGGCCACGGAGCCCTACAGCAAGGGCCTTGCCGCCCTTTTGGTGGTCCACCGCCAGGACCAGGAGGCGGCCAAGGCGGCCCTTTCCCGGGCGGGGATGGCGGAGCTGAGGCTTTCCCTCTACGGGGACCTGCCCCTTTCCGAGCTCGCCCGCAAGCTGAAGGAGCGGGCGGAGGCCGCCCCCAAGGAGCTTTCCGAGGTGCGGCAGGCCCTCTACAAGCTGGCCCAGGAGGCCGCCTCCACCCTGCAAAGCCTCTGGACCCGGGCCAAGGACGAGGTGGCCCGGCTCAAGGCCCTGGAGGAGCTGGCCTCGGGCCGGTTTGGTTTCGGCCTTCTGGGCTACGTGCCCGTGAAGGCCAAGCCCAAGGTGGAGGAGGCGCTATCCCGGCACAAGGACAGCGTGGTCTACGCCTTTGAGCCCGTGGACGAGCACCACGAGGCGGACCGCGTCCCCGTGGCCCTGGACAACCCCCCTTGGGTCAGGCCCTTTGAGCTTCTGGTGGGCTTCCTCAACACCCCCAAGTACGGCAGCATTGACCCCACCCCGGTGGTCCCCATCTTCTTCCCCTTCTGGTTCGGGATGATCGTGGGGGACATCGGCTACGCCCTCCTCTTCTACCTGGTGGGGCGGTGGCTTTCCGGGTACGTGAAGCGGAACGAGCCCCTGGTCATTGACCTCTTCGCCCTCAAGCTGAAGCCCCCGGTACTTGCCAAGCTGGTCTACATCCTGAACTGGATGGTCTTCTGGACTGTGGTCTGGGGCCTCATCTACGGGGAGTTCTTCGGCACCTTCCTGGAGCACCTAGGGGTCTTCGGCACCCCGGAGCATCCGGGCCTCATCCCCATCCTCATCCACCGCATTGACACCGCCAAGACGGCCAACCTCCTCATCCTCCTTTCCGTGGCCTTTGGGGTGGTCATGGTCTTCGCCGGTCTCATCCTTCGGGCTTACCTCGGCCTCAAGCACCGGCACATGGCCCACTTCTGGGAGGGCGTGGGCTACCTGGGGGGCCTCTTGGGCATCCTGGCCCTGGCTGCCTCCTACCTGGGGAACCTGCAGGCGGGGTGGCTTTCCGCCCTCATGTACCTGGGCTTTGGCGTCTTCCTGCTTTCCGTGGTCATGAGCCGCATCTGGCTCATGATCCCCGAGATCTTCACCCAGGCGGGGCACATCCTCTCCCACATTCGTATCTACGCCGTGGGGGCCGCAGGGGGCATCCTGGCGGGGCTTCTCACCGATGTGGGCTTCGCCATGGCGGAGCGGCTGGGCCTTATAGGGGTGCTCCTGGGCATCGTGGTGGCGGGGGTTTTGCACCTCCTCATCCTCCTCCTCACCACCCTGGGGCACATGCTCCAGCCCATCCGTCTCATCTGGGTGGAGTTCTTCACCAAGTTCGGTTTCTACGAGGAGAACGGCAGGCCTTACCGGCCGTTCAAAAGCGTCCGCGAGACGCAATAGGGAGGGAAGAGATGAAGAAGCTTCTGGTTTTGGTTCTGGTGGCGGTGTTCGGCGCTTTGGCGTTGGCGGCGGAGGAGGCGGCGGCCTCCGGGGGTCTGGACCGGGGCCTCATCGCCGTGGGCATGGGCCTGGCCGTGGGCCTAGCCGCCCTGGGCACGGGCGTGGCCCAGGCCCGCATCGGTGCGGCGGGCGTGGGGGCCATCGCCGAGGACCGGGGCAACTTCGGTACCGCCCTGATCTTCCTCCTCCTGCCCGAGACCCTGGTGATCTTCGGCCTCCTCATCGCCTTCATCCTCAACGGCAGGCTCTAAGAGGCTTCTTGGGCCAGGCCCTCTTAAGGGCTTGGCCCTTTCCCAAGGAGGGAAGATGTCCAAACTGGAAGCCATTTTGAGCCAGGAGGTGGAGGCGGAGATCCAGGCCGTCCTCTCCGAGGCCAAAGGAAAGGCGGAAAGCCTGAAGGCCGAGGCGGAGGCCAAGGCCAAGGCCCTTCTGGAAGGGAAGAAGCGGGCCCTCGAGGCCGCCTTCCAGGCCGCTCTCCGCCGGGCGGAGAGCGCCGGGGAGCTCCTCCTCTCCACCGCCCGGGCCCAGGCCAAGGGGGAGGTGCTTTCGGAGCTGAAGGCCAGGGTCCTGGAGAGCCTGAAGACCCTTCCCAGCAAGCCCGAGTGGCCCGAGGTGGTGCGGAAGCTGGCCCTCGAGGCCCTCTCCGCCCTGGGGGAGCCCGAGGCCCTGGCCAGCCATCCGGAGAACCTGCCCCACCTCGAGGCCCTGGCCCGGGAGCGGGGGCTTGAGCTCCTGCCTGACCCCACCCTGCGCCTGGGGGTGCGGGCCATCGGCAAAGGGAGCAAAACCCAGGTGGAAAACGCCCTGGAAAGCCGCCTGGAAAGGGCCTGGGATGCCCTTTCCTCCAAGGTGGCCCAGGCGCTTTGGGGCTAGGCCATGGCGGACGATTTCGGCTACCTGAACGCCCGGGTGCGGGCTAGGCGGGGCACCTTGCTCAAGGAGAGCTTCTTCCAGGAGGCCCTAGACCTCGCCTTCCCCGACTTTCTCCGCCTCCTCTCGGAGAGCGTCTACGGCCAGGACCTGGCCGGGCAGGGGCTTTCCGAGGTGGACCGGGCCATCGCCCGGGGCCAGGTTAGGCTTCTTGGGGACCTTCCCCGCCTGGTGACGGGAGAGGCCAGGGAGGCGGTGCGTCTCCTCCTCTTGCGCCAGGACCTCGCCAACCTTCAGGCCCTCCTTAGGGCCAAGGCCACGGGCCGCCCCTTGGAAGAGGTCCCCCTCCTTCCCGGCACCCTGAAGGAGGAGCTCTGGCGGCAGGCCTTTGAGGCCCAGGACCTGGCGGGGATGGCCCAGGTCCTCTCCGTGCCCGGCCACCCTCTGGCCCGGGCCCTGAGGGGGGTGTTGCGGGAGACCCAGGACCCGGCCCGGGTGGAGGCCCTTCTCGCCAAGCGCTTCTTTGAGGACGTGGTCAAGGGGGCCAAGGGCCTGGAGGAGCCCGCCCTTCGGGACTACCTCTCCCTGGAGGTGGACGCCGAGAACCTGCGCACCGCCTTTAAGCTTAGGGGCCAGGAGGTGAACCCCGAGGCCCTCTTCATCCGCGGAGGGCGCTTCGTGGACCGCCTCCGTTTCGCCCGCCTCCTGGAGGGGGACTACGCTGCCTTGGACGAGCTTTCTGGGACCCCCTTGGGAGAGCTTGCCGGGGTGCGGGACCTTAAGGAGCTGGAAAGAAAGCTCCGCTGCATCCTCCTCAAAGAGGCCAGGAAGGGCACCGCCGACCCCTTGGGGGCGGGGCTGGTCCTGGCCTACGTGAAGGAGCGGGAGTGGGAGGCCATGCGCCTTAGGCTCCTCGCCCGGCGGGCCTACTTCGGCCTGCCCAGGGATCTGGTGGAGGAGGAGGTGACCTGCGCATGAGGATGGCGGTGATCGCCGATCCCGAGACGGCCCAGGGGTTTAGGCTTTCGGGCCTCGAGGCCCACGCCGCCCAGACTCCCGAGGAGGCCAAGGCCAAGCTGGAGGAGCTGGTGCAAAGCGGCCAGTACGCTTTGGTGGCCGTGGACCAAAGCCTCCTCCCCGAGCCCGAGAAGGCGGTGGAGCGCCTCATGCGGGGGAAGGACCTCCCCGTCCTCCTGCCCATCGCGGGGCTGCAGGAGGCTTTCCAGAACCCCGACGTGGAAGGCTACATGCGCGAGCTGGTCCGCAGGACCATTGGCTTTGACATCAAGCTGTAGAATGGAGGGAAGATGATCCAAGGGGTGATCCAGAAGATCGCGGGCCCGGCGGTGATCGCCAAGGGGATGCTGGGGGCCCGCATGTACGACATCTGCAAGGTGGGCCACGAGGGCCTAGTGGGGGAGATCATCCGCCTGGACGGGGACACGGCCTTCGTCCAGGTCTACGAGGACACCTCCGGCCTCAAGGTGGGGGAGCCCGTGGTCTCCACGGGGCTTCCTCTGGCGGTGGAGCTTGGCCCCGGGATGCTGAACGGCATCTACGACGGCATCCAGCGCCCTCTGGAGCGCATCCGGGAGAAGACGGGCATCTACATCACCCGGGGCGTGGTGGTGCACGCCCTGGACCGGGAGCGGAAGTGGGCCTGGACCCCTAGGGTGAAGCCCGGGGACGAGGTCAAGGGGGGCATGGTCCTGGGCACGGTGCCCGAGTTCGCCTTCACCCACAAGATCCTGGTGCCCCCGGACGTGAAGGGCCGGGTCAAGGAGGTGAAGCCCGCCGGGGAGTACACGGTGGAGGAGCCGGTGGTGGTCCTGGAGGACGGCACCGAGCTCAAGATGTACCACACCTGGCCCGTGCGCCGGGCGAGGCCCATCCAGAGGAAGCTAGACCCCAACACCCCCTTCCTCACGGGGATGCGGATCCTGGACGTCCTCTTCCCCGTGGCCATGGGGGGGACGGCGGCCATCCCCGGGCCCTTCGGTAGCGGCAAGACCGTGACCCAGCAGTCTTTGGCCAAGTGGTCCAACGCCGACGTGGTGGTCTACGTGGGCTGCGGGGAGCGGGGGAACGAGATGACGGACGTTTTGGTGGAGTTCCCCGAGCTCACCGACCCCAAGACCGGGGGGCCTTTGATGCACCGCACGGTGCTCATCGCCAACACCTCCAACATGCCCGTGGCCGCCCGCGAGGCCAGCATCTACGTGGGGGTGACCATCGCCGAGTACTTCCGCGACCAGGGCTTCGCCGTGGCCCTCATGGCGGACTCCACCAGCCGCTGGGCCGAGGCTTTGCGGGAGATCTCTAGCCGCCTCGAGGAAATGCCCGCCGAGGAGGGCTACCCCCCCTACCTGGCGGCCCGGCTCGCCGCCTTCTACGAGCGCTCCGGCAAGGTCATCACCCTGGCGGGCGAGGAGGGGGCGGTCACCATCGTGGGGGCGGTCTCCCCGCCGGGCGGCGACATGTCCGAGCCCGTGACCCAGTCCACCCTGCGCATCGTGGGGGCCTTCTGGCGGCTGGACGCCTCCTTGGCCTTCCGCCGCCACTTCCCGGCCATCAACTGGAACGGCTCCTATAGCCTCTTCACAACCGCTCTGGACCCCTGGTACCGCCAGAACGTGGCCCAGGACTACCCCGAGCTCCGGGATGCCATCTCCGAGCTCTTGCAGAGGGAGGCGGGCCTCCAGGAGATCGTCCAGCTGGTGGGGCCGGACGCCCTGCAGGACGCCGAGCGCCTGGTCATTGAGGTGGGGCGCATCATCCGCGAGGACTTCCTGCAGCAAAACGCCTACCACGAGATCGACGCCTACTGCTCCATGCGGAAGGCCTACGGGATCATGAAGATGATCCTCACCTTCTACAAGGAGGCGGAGGCGGCCATCCGCCGGGGGGTGTCCATTGACGAGATCCTGGGCCTCCCGGTCATTGAGCGCATCGGCCGGGCCCGCTACGTGAGCGAGGAGGCCTTCCCCGGCTACTTTGAGGAGGCCATGAAGGAGATCGAGGGGGCCTTCAAGGCCCTGGCCTGAGGGAGGGAAGCATGGACCTCTTGAAGAAGGAGTACACCGGCGTCACCTACATCTCGGGGCCCCTGCTCTTCGTGGAAAACGCCAAGGACCTGGCCTACGGGGCCATCGTGGACATCAAGGACGGCACCGGGCGCGTCCGCGGGGGGCAGGTCATTGAGGTCTCCGAGGAGTACGCGGTCATCCAGGTGTTTGAGGAGACCACGGGCCTGGACCTGGCCACCACCAGCGTGAGCCTGGTGGAGGACGTGGCCCGGCTTGGGGTTTCCAAGGAGATGCTGGGCCGGCGCTTCAACGGCATCGGCAAGCCCATTGACGGCCTCCCCCCCATCACCCCGGAGAAGCGCCTGCCCATCGTGGGCCTGCCCCTGAACCCCGTGGCCCGCAGGAAGCCCGAGGAGTTCATCCAGACGGGCATCTCCACCATTGACGTCATGAACACCCTGGTGCGGGGGCAGAAGCTCCCCATCTTCTCCGGCTCGGGCCTTCCCGCCAACGAGATCGCCGCCCAGATCGCCCGCCAGGCCACGGTGCGCCCCGACCTCTCCGGGGAGGGGGAGAAGGAGGAGCCCTTCGCCGTGGTCTTCGCCGCCATGGGCATCACCCAGCGGGAGCTCTCCTACTTCATCCAGGAGTTTGAGCGCACGGGGGCCTTGAGCCGCTCGGTCCTCTTCCTCAACAAGGCGGACGACCCCACCATTGAGCGCATCCTCACCCCCCGCATGGCCCTCACCGTGGCGGAGTACCTGGCCTTTGAGCACGACTACCACGTCCTGGTCATCCTCACGGACATGACCAACTACTGCGAGGCGCTGCGGGAGATCGGGGCGAGCCGCGAGGAGATCCCGGGGCGCCGCGGCTACCCCGGCTACATGTACACCGACCTGGCCACCATCTACGAGCGGGCCGGGGTGGTGCAGGGCAAGAAGGGCTCCGTGACCCAGATCCCCATCCTCTCCATGCCCGACGACGACCGCACCCACCCCATCCCCGACCTGACGGGCTACATCACCGAGGGGCAGATCCAGCTCTCCCGGGAGCTTCACCGCAAGGGCATCTACCCGCCCATTGACCCCCTGCCCTCCCTCTCCCGGCTCATGAACAACGGCGTGGGCAAGGGCAAGACCCGGGAGGACCACAAGCAGGTCTCCGACCAGCTCTACTCCGCCTACGCCAACGGGGTGGACATCCGCAAGCTGGTGGCCATCATCGGCGAGGACGCCCTCACGGAGAACGACCGCCGCTACCTGCAGTTCGCCGAGGCCTTTGAGCGGCACTTCATCAACCAGGGCCAGCAGAACCGCTCCATTGAGGAGAGCCTGCAGATCGCCTGGGCCCTCCTCTCCATGCTTCCCCAGGGGGAGCTCAAGCGCATCTCCAAGGACCACATCGGCAAGTACTACGGGCAGAAGCTGGAGGAGATCTGGGGCGCGCCCCAGGCCCTGGACTAAAGGGGGGTAGATGAGCCAGGTCAGTCCCACCCGGATGAACCTTCTGCAGAGGCGGGGGCAGCTCCGCCTGGCGCAGAAGGGGGTGGACCTTTTAAAGAAGAAGCGGGACGCCCTGGTGGCCGAGTTCTTCGGCCTGGTGCGGGAGGCCTTGGAGGCCAGGAAGGCCCTGAACCAGGCGGCGAAGGAGGCCTACGGCGCCCTGCTTCTGGCCCAGGCCTTTGATGGCCCCGAGGCCGTGGCCGGGGCCAGCCTGGGCGTTCCCCCGGTGGAGGGGGTGGAGGCGGAGGTGGAAAACGTCTGGGGAAGCAAGGTGCCCAGGCTCAGGGCCACCTTCCCCGAGGCCTTCCTTTCCCCCGTGGGCACCCCCGCCTACACCCTCGAGGCCCAGAAGGCCTTCCGCCGCTACGCCGAGGCCCTGGTCCAGGTGGCCAACACCGAGACCCGCCTCAAGAAGATCGGCGAGGAGATCAAGAAGACCACCCGGCGGGTGAACGCCCTGGAGCAGGTGGTGATCCCCGGGATTAGGGGGCAGATCCGCTTCATCCAGCAGGTCCTGGAGCAGAGGGAAAGGGAGGACACCTTCCGCCTGAAGCGCATCAAGGGCAAGATTGAGGCCCGGGAGGCGGAGGAAGGGGGGCGGCCCAACCCCCAGCTGGAGATCGGAGCCGGGCTCTAAGCCCCAAATCCAAAGGCCCCGGGGAGCCCCCGGGGCCTTGACCCTTTTCCCCTACTGGGCTTTGGTTTCCTTCAGCATGTTGAGGAGGACGGTCTGCAGGATGCCCCCGTTCTTGTAGTAGTCCACCTCCACCGGGGTGTCCAGGCGGGCGATGGCCTGGAAGCGGATCTCGGTGCCGTCCTCCCGCCGGGCCACCACCTCCACGAGCTTCCTGGGGTGGAGGTCGGTGAGGCCCAGGATGTCGTAGACCTCGTAGCCCGTGAGGCCCAGGGTTTCCCGGTTCTCCCCGGGCAGGAACTCCAGGGGCAAGACCCCCATGCCCACCAGGTTGGAGCGGTGGATGCGCTCGTAGCTTTCCGCCAGGACCGCCTTGATGCCCAGGAGGTAGGTGCCTTTAGCGGCCCAGTCGCGGCTGGAGCCGGTGCCGTACTCCTTGCCGGCGATGACCAGGAGGGGGGTCCCCTCCGCTTTGTAGCGCATGGCCACGTTGTAGACGAAGTCCACGTCCCCTTCGGGGAGCTTCTTGGCGTAGCCCCCTTCAATCCCGTCCAGCATGAGGTTCTTGATGCGGATGTTGGCGAAGGTGCCCCGCATCATGACCTCGTGGTTGCCGCGCCGGGAGCCGTAGGAGTTGAACTCCTCAGGAGGTACCCCCTTGCTGAGGAGGTACTGGCCGGCGGGGCTCTTCACCGGGATGGCCCCGGCGGGGGAGATGTGGTCCGTGGTCACGGAGTCCCCGAGGACCAGGAGGACCCGGGCTCCTTGGATGTCCTCCACCTTCCTCTGGCCCAGGTCCTCAAAGAAGGGCGGGTTCTGGATGTAGGTGCTCTCCGGGTCCCACTGGTAAAGGGTCCCCGTGGGGGCGGGGAGGGCCTGCCAGCGCTCGTCCCCCTCAAAGACCCGGCGGTACTCCTTCTTGAAGAGCTCGGGGTCCAGGGTCTTGCGGATGGCCTCCTGGATCTCCTCCATGGAGGGCCAGATGTCCTTGAGGTAGACGGGCTTGCCGTTGGGGTCGTAGCCCAGGGGCTCGGTGACGAGGTCAATGTCCATGCGCCCCGCCAGGGCGTAGGCCACCACCAGCATGGGGCTCGCCAGGTAGTTGGCCCGGACGTGGGGGTTGATGCGCCCCTCAAAGTTGCGGTTTCCGGAGAGGACGGCGGCCACCACCAGGTCCCCCTCCTCCACCGCCTTGGCGATGTCCTCGGGGAGGGGCCCGGAGTTGCCGATGCAGGTGGTGCACCCGTAGCCCACCACGTGGAAGCGGAGGGCCTCGAGGAAGGGGAGAAGCCCGGAGGCCTCCAGGTAGTCCGTCACCACCTTGGAGCCCGGGGCTAAGGAGGTCTTCACCCAGGGCTTGGTGTCCAGACCCGCCTCCACCGCCTTCTTGGCCAATAGCCCCGCCCCCAGCATCACCGAGGGGTTGGAGGTGTTGGTGCAGGAGGTGATGGCGGCGATGACCACGGAGCCGTGGCCCAGTTCAAACTCCTCGTCCTGCCTTTTGACCAGGACCTTCTTGGTGAGCTGGTCCTCTGAGAGACCAAAGCCCCGCTCCTTCACCGGCTTGGTGAGGTGGAGGAGGAAGCTCTTCTTGGCCTCCTTGAGGGGTACCCGGTCCTGGGGGCGCTTGGGGCCCGCCAGGGAGGGCTCCACTGCGCTTAGGTCCAGCTCCAGGTGCTCGGAGTAGCGGATCTTCTCCTCGGCCTCGGGGGTGCGGAAGAGACCCACGGCCTTGGTGTAGGCCTCCACCAGGGCCACGAGCTCCTCGGGGCGGCCCGTGAGGCGGAGGTAGTTCAGGGTCTCCTCGTCCACGGGGAAGAAGCCCATGGTGGCCCCGTACTCGGGGGCCATGTTGGCGATGGTGGCCCGGTCCGCCAGGGGGAGCTTGGCCACCCCGGGGCCGTAGAACTCCACGAACTTGCCCACCACCCCGTGCCGGCGCAGGATCTCGGTGACCGTGAGGACCAGGTCCGTGGCCGTGGCCCCCTCGGGGAGCTCCCCGTAGAGCTTGAAGCCCACCACCTTGGGGGCCAGCATGTAGTAGGGCTGGCCCAGCATCACCGCCTCCGCCTCAATGCCGCCCACACCCCAGCCCAGGACCCCCAGGCCGTTCACCATGGTGGTGTGGCTGTCCGTGCCCACCAGGCTGTCGGGGAAGGCCAGGGTGAGGCCGTCCCGCTTCTCGGTCATGACCACCTGGGCCAGGTACTCCAGGTTCACCTGGTGGACGATGCCCGTGCCCGGGGGGACCACCCGGAAGTTCCTCAGGGCCTGCTGGCCCCACTTGAGGAGGAGGTAGCGCTCCCGGTTCCTCTCGTACTCCTTCTCCACGTTGTAGAAGAAGGCGTAGGCGGTGCCGAAGGCATCCACCTGGACGGAGTGGTCTATGACCAAGTCGGCGGGGACCACGGGGTTGATGCGCTCCGGGTCCCCACCCCGCTTGGCCACGGCGTCCCGCATGGCGGCCAGGTCCACCACCGCCGGCACCCCGGTGAAGTCCTGGAGGATCACCCGGGCCAGCTTCAGGGGCACGTTGATCTCCCCGGGCTCCGGCTGCCAGCGGGCCAGGGCCTCTATGTCCTCCTTGGTAACCTGGTAGCCGTCCTCGTTTCGGAGGAGGCTTTCCAGCATGACCCGGATGGAGAAGGGGAGGCGGCTCACCTCCGCTAGGCCCTTGCGCTCCAGCTCCTGGAGGTCATGGTAGGCGTAGGTGCCCCCGGCCGTGCTTAGGGTCTTTAGGGTCTGGAAGCTATCCTTCATGGCTCCTCCTTTCCCTTCCCCCCTGGGGGAAAAAGGGATCCGCTTCGTGGCTTTTGGGGGAAGACTGGCTCCGAGGGGGGGCGCCCGCCCCGGCGCCTTCCACTATAGCACTTCCAAAAGCGGGGTGGCGTGGCCCAAGACGGCGTTGGCCTGGGCCTGCCGGGCGATCTTCAGGGTCTCCAGGAGGGCCTCCTTGGGGATCCCCAGGTTTTTGGCCCGGTGGGCCATGGCCTTGACGCAGCTTTCCGAGCCCGTGGCCAGGGCGATGCCCAGGAGGATGAGGGTACGGGTGGCCTCGTCCAGGGCTCCCTTTTCCGGCATGGCGAAGGTCCAGCTCCGGCCGTGCTCTAGAAGGAGGCCGGGGGCCTTCTCCGCCAGCAGGGGGATGGCTTTGGGAAGGCCTTCCCCCAGGTTCTTGCGCATGGCCTCGAGGATGCGCTCGTGGGTGCGTTCCATGGCCCTTAGCGTACCGCCTGGGGAGGGGGAGGGGTGTCCAGGCCCAGGCTTTCCAGGAAAAGGAGGACCTCCCGTCGGATCTCCTCCCAAAGCGCCTCCCGGGGTCTGGTGGCGGCCCTGTCCCCCCTTTGGGACCCGTAGGCCCCGAAGCCCGCGTGGTTCAGCCCCTCTAGGAAGACCACCCGGGCTCCCTGGGGGAGCCTTTTGGCCTTCTCCTTAGCCTCCTCCGGGGGGAGGAGGCCGTCTTCCGTGCCGTAGAGGGCCAGGGTGGGGAGGCGCATGCCCGAGAGGTCCTCTTCGGGGTAGGCGGCGAAGAGGAGGAGGGGAAGGCCCTCCCGGGCCGCCACCTCCGCCGCCGCCACCCCGCCCAGGCTGTGCCCCCCCACCACCAGGGGAAGGTGGGGGTGGGCCTTCTTGGCCTCGAGGGCCCGCTCCTTCCCCAAAAGGGCGATCCCCGAGGGCACTTTGAGGAGGACCACCCCGTACCCCGCCTGGGCCAAGGGGGCCAGGACGGGGGCGTAGGCCAGGGGGTCCACCCGGGCCCCGGGGTAGAAGGCGAGAAGGGCCTTGGGGCTTTGGGGTAGGAGCTCAAAGCCGTGAGGGACCTCCCGCAGGCTGAGCCCGGGGCCCCTTAGGTAGTCCTGGACGATGGCCTCCGCCTTCAGGGGCCTGAAGAGGTAAAAGGCCACCCCCAAGAGGGCCCCGCCCAGGGCCAGGGCCGCCGCCAGCAGGAGGAATAAGAGGCGTCTGGCGTCCACGTTTCACCTCAGCACGGGCTCTTCCCGCCGGACCCTTCGCCCTTCAAAGGCGTAGAAGGCGGCGGGGACCACGAAGAGGGTGAGGAGGGTGGAGGAGAGGAGCCCTCCCAGGATGATGACCCCAAGGGGCCGGCGGTACTCGGCCCCCTCCCCGGTGCCCAGGAGGAGGGGAAGGCTGATGATGAGCACCGTGAGGGTGGTCATGAGGATGGGCCGGAGCCTAAGCCTGGCCGCCTCCACCAGGGCCTCTTTGAGGGGCATTTCCCGCATGCGCTTCACGGCGAAGTCCAGGAGGAGGATGGCGTTCTTGGTGACCAGGCCAATGAGCATCACCACCCCCAGGACGCTGATCACGTCCAGGCCGGTGCCCAGGAGGTAGGTGAGCCAGAAGGCCCCCACCAGGGCCAAGGGCACGGGGAGAAGGAGGTAGAGGGGGTAGCGCCAGGCGTTGAACTGGCTGGCGATGACCAGGTAGTTGAGGACCAGGGCCAGGAGGAAGGCCAGGGGGGCCAGGCGGGCCAGATCCTCGGTGAAGCTCCCCAGGCCGGTGGCCAAAAGCTCCACCCCGTCCCCCAAAAGACCCTTTTCCTGGAGCTCCGCTTCCAGCTCCCTTTGGATCTGGAGGCTCCCCGGGGCCTCGGGCTTCAGGTTGATGTTGATGCCGGCGGCGTAGGCCTGGTTGCGGCGGGAGATGAGGGTGGGCCCCGGGCGCTCCTCAAACCGCCCCAGGCTCCCGAGGGGCAAAAAGGCCTGGAGGGCGGGAGCGTAGACGGGGAGGGCGAGGAGGTCGGCCTCGCCGCCCAGGCTCAAGGGGTCCGCCTGGACCACGATGGGGTACTCCTCCCCGCTCCTGCGGGCGGTGGCCGCCTGGGTCCCGGAGAGGTAGAGCCTCAGGGTCTGGGCCAGGTCCCCGGGGGTGAGGCCGGTGCCGGCGAGCCTGGAGGGGTCCGGCACAAAGACCCTCTCCCGCTGGGTGGCCTCGAGGGTGCTCTTCACGCTCAGGACGTAGGGCTTCTTTGCGATGTGGGCCACGATCTCCGCGGTGCGCTTCTCCAGGAGGGCCCGGTCGGGGCTGGTGACGAAGAACTGCAAGTCGGCGTCCCCCGCCTCGGGGCCCGTCTGGGCCAGGACCCTGAGGTCGGCCCCGGGGAAGCCCTTCAGGGCCTCCTTGCCCTCCCGGTTCAGAACCTCGGTGAGAGCGAAGATGTCCTCCCGCTCCCCTTTGGGCCTGAGGACGATCTGGAGCTGAACCCGGGAGGGGTCCCCCACCTGGGCTCCCCCGGTGGCGCTGGCCCCCACGGTGGTCACCACCCGCTCTACCGCAGGGTGGGCCAGGAAGCTGGCCTCGAGGGCCCTGGCCGCCTGGTCGGAGACGGCGAGGGGCGTGTCCTTGGGGAGGAGGAGGGTGGCGGTGAGGACCCCGGTGTCCGAGCGGGGGGTGAAGTTGAAGGGGATCCGGGGCAGGATGGGGAAGATGGAGAGAAAGGCCAAGGCCGCCACCCCCAGGACCAGGTAGGGCCGGGCCAGGGCCCCCCGGAGGCTTCGGGCGTAGGCCTCCGTGAGGCGGGAAAGGCTCCCCTCTGCCCCCTGGTGGAGGACCCGGGTGAGGAGGCCCGCCAGGTCCAAGAGGGCCCGCCCCAGGTAGCGGAGGAGGCCCAGGAGGGCGGGGTAGAGGGGGAGAAGGAGGAGGAATAGGGGCCCCCTTTGGAAGAGGAGGTAGGCCAGAAGAAGGCCCAGGAAGAGGCCCCAAGGGGTGCGGAAGCCCCGCCGGTAGGCCCAAAGGAGGTCCTTAGGGAGGAGGCGGAAGGCCCTTAGGGCCTCCCGGAGGGTGGGGGGCTCGGGGTCGGGGAAGTAGGCCAGGCGCACGGTGAGGAAGAGGAGGGCCTCCAGCCAGCTCACGGCGATGGCCGCCGCCATGCCCAGGCCGAACTGCTGGAAGATCTGGCCGATGATCCCGGGAAGGAAGCTGATGGGCAAGAAGACGGCGAGGAGGCTTAAGGTGGCCGCCGCCACCGCCACGCTCACCTCGCTGGCCCCCTTGAGGACCGCCTCCTTGGGGCCGTAGCCCAGGCGGCGGTAGCGGTCAATGTTCTCCGCCACCACGATGGAGTCGTCCACCACGATGCCCACGGCCACGGTGAGGGCGAGGAGGCTGATCAGGTTGTAGGTGAAGCCCAGGAGGCCAAAGAGGAGGATGGCCCCGGAGAGGGTGATGGGGATGGCCAGGATCACGGAGAAGACGGAGTTCAGCTTCCCCAGGAAGACGAGGACCACCAAGGAGACGGCCAAGGCCGCCAGGAAGGCCTCCTTCACCGTGTCCTCCACCGCCGCCCGGATGAAGCGGGTGGTGTCCAGGGCCACCTTCGCCCGGTACCCTGGGGGCAGCTTGATCTCCCCTAGGGCCTTCTTCACCCCGTCGGCCACGGCCACGGCGTTGGCGTCTGGGGTCTTGACCACGGCCAGGAGGACGGCGGGGCGGCCGTTCAGGCGGTTTAAGGTGGTGGGGGCCTCGGGGCGCTCCTCCACCCGGGCCACGTCCCGCACCCTTATCCCCCGGGAGGGGTCCAAGAGGAGCTCCGCCACCTCTTCGGCCGTGGCCGGGGTGGAACGGAGGGTGTAGACCAGGCGCTTTTCCTCCTGGGTGAGGCTTCCCAGGGGGAGGTTGAGGGCGGAGGCGGAGAGGGCCTGGACCACCTGGCCCGGGGCCACGCCCAGGGCCTGGAGGCGGCTTGGGTCCAGGTAGACCCGGATGGCCCGCCTGGGGGCCCCGGTGAGGCGGATGTCGGCCACCCCGGGGACCAGCTGGAGCCTGGGCTTCAAGGTGCGCTCGGCGTAGCGGAGGACCTCCGAGAGGTCCTCGCCCGGGGCCTCGAGGGCGATGTAGAGGATGGGGCTCGCCGAGGGGTCAAACTTCTGCACCACGGGGGCCGAGGCGTCCCTGGGCAGGGTCCCCCGGGCGGCGGCCACCTTCTGGCTCACCTCCACCGCCACCTGATCCACGTTCACCCCTTGCTGGAACTGGACGAAGACCAGGCTGAAGCCCTCGGTGGAGGAGCTGCCGATCACGTCCACCCCGCTCAGGGTGGAGAGGGCGTCCTCCAGGGGTTTGGAGACCTGCTCCGCCACCTCCTCGGGGCCCGCCCCGGGGTAGCTGGTGGAGACCGCCACCACGGGCACGCTGAAGCGGGGAAGGAGCTCCACCCCAAGCCCCAGGCCCAAAAGGAGCCCCACCAGGACCAGGCCCACGAAGATGGCGGTGGCGAAGACGAAGCGCTCCACGAAGAAGGCCACCAGGGGGTTTTCCCTCACCGCACCACCTCCACAGGGTCCCCATCCCTAAGCCCCTCGGGGACGGGATGGACCACCAGGGCGCCTTCCTCTAGCCCTTCCACCGCCACCTGGCCTCCCTCCTGGGCCAGGAGGCCCACGGGGAGGCGGCGGGCCCTTTCCCCTTCCACGGCGTAGACCACCGCCTGGCCCTCTTCTGCCCGCACGGCGCCGGCGGGGAGGAGGACCCCTTCCGCCACCTTCTCCGGGTAGCGGGCCTCCGCCGGGCCGGGGGTGAGGGGGGCTTCCGGCCTCAGGACCACCTCCACCAGGCGGTTTTGCCCGGGGAGGTCCGTCTTGCGCAGGAGGCGCGCGGGGACCTCCTTCCCATTCTGCCGGAGAAGAAATCGGGTTTCGGGGGCGAGGCGGGCCGCCTCCTCAGGGGGCAGGTAGGCCTTGGCCAGGAGGCGGTCGGTGGTGGCCAGGCGGAAGGCCCGGCTCCCCGCGCCCACGAACTCCCCTTCCTTCACGTACACCTCCACCACCTCCCCGGCGAAGGGGGCGCGGATGGTGGTCTCCTTTAGGTTCCGCTCCGCCTGGCGCACCTGGAGCCGGGCGGCCTCCACCTGGAGTTCCAATAGCCTCAGGTCCTCGCCCCTTTCCAGGCGTTCCAGGGCCTCCTTGGCGTTCTCATAAGCGCTTTGGGCCTGCCGGTACTGGGCCTCGAGGGCCTTGAGGTCCAGGGGGGCCAAGGCCCCCGCCGCCAGGAGGTCCTGGCCCTCCCGGTAGCGCCTCTCGGCGGCCTCCAGCTGGGCCTTGGCCGCCTCCAGCTGGGCCTGGAGGACGGGGCGGTTGCCGGAGAGCTGGTTCCGGGTCCGCTCCAGGTTGGCCTCCGCCTGGGCCAGGGCCAGGCGGGCCTGGCCCAGGGCCTCCTGGAAGGGGGCGGGGTCCAGGAAGACCACCCCCTCCCCTGGGGCCACCCGGCTTCCCGGGGTGAGGGTCTTTTGCACCCGGCCCGCCACCCCGGCGGCCACCAGGCTGTCCTTTTCCGCCTGCAGGCTCACGGCCACCTTGGCGGTCCGTTCCAAAACCCCCCGCCTGGCCTCCACCACCCGCACCTGGACCCTAAGGGGTCCCTGGGGTTCCCGGGAGGGGGCCTCGGCCTCCTGGGGGGCGCAGGCGAGGAGGAGGAGGGGAAGGAAGAGAAGGGCTTTTCTCATGGCTCACCTCGAGGCCAGAAGGCCGTAGTAGGCCTTCAGGTAGGCGTGCCGGGCCTGGGCCAGGCTGAGCTCCGCCTGGAGGAGGGCGAGTTCCTGTTGCCAGAGCCCAAGCTGGCTGGTAATCCCCGCCTGGAAACGCCTCTCCTCGGCGGCGTACCGCTCCTTGGCGGCCCGGAAAGCCTCCTCCGCCGCTTGGGCCCCCTGGAGGAGGGGGGAAAGCTGGTCGTAGCGGGCCTTGAGGCCCACCCGGAGGGAGCGCTCCAGGTTGTCCAGGCTCACCTCCAGGGTCCGGATCTGGTCCTCCAGGGCCTCTATGTCCTTCCTGGCGGCGAAGCTCTCGTCCAGGAGGCCCCGCTGGAAGCGGAGGAGCTCCAGGCTCTGCCTGAGCTGGAGGAGGTCGGCGTGCTCCTGAAGAAGGCGCTCCACCAGGCCCTCTTCCGGCAGGGGGGGAAGCTCCACGGGCTCGGGCTTCCAGGGGCCCACCAGGTTCTCCAACGAGGCCCTAGCGGCGCTTTCGCCCCTCCTGGCGGCCTCCAGGTTCTTCCTGGCCTCCAGGACCCGGTTCTGGGCCTCCAGGAGGTCCAAGGAGGTGGCCCCTCCTCCCTTCACCCGGACCTCCGTGGCCTTCAGGGCCAGCTCCGCCACCGCCAGGGCCTTCTCCGCCAGCCTCACCTGGAGGGAGGCCTCGAGGGCCTGGGCGTAGGCGCTTGCGATCTCGCTTTCCGCCTGGGCCAGGGCGCGCCTCAGCCTGGCCTCGGCCAGGGATAGGGCCTGCCTAGCCTGGAGCTCGCTTAGGGGCGTGCGCAGGGGGTCTTCCAGGGTGCGGGCGAGGTCCTTGGCCTTGGTTTCCACCTCCAGCTTGGCGTTGAGGACGGTGGGGATCTCCAGGGCCTTCTTCAGGGCCTCGGGCAGGGGCTGGGCCAAGACGGGAAGCCAGAAGAGGGTAAGGACGAGAAGCTTTCTCACGGGTTCACCTCCAGAATCTCGCCGTAGAGCTGGTAGAGTTCCATCACGCGGTTCCTATGGTTGTTTTGCGCCTGAAGGAGGGAAAGTTCCGCTTGCATTAGGGAAAGCTCCGCCCGCTTGAGGGCTAGGGCGCTTTCCAGGCCCAGTTCCAGGCGCCGTTTCACCTCTTCCAGGGCCCTCTTTTCCCCTTCCAGGCGAAGCTCGGCCAGGGCCAAGGCGGCCTCGGCGCTTTGGAGGGCGTTCCTTAGCGTTTCCTCCTGGAGCCTGGCCTGTTCCTCCGCCGCCCTTAAGGCCTCCTGGGCCCCCTTTAGCTGGGCCTCGGCCGCCTCCAGGCCGGAGAGGAGGCCCGGGGAGAGGGTGAGGGAGAGGGAGAGCCTGAGCTCCTCCAGGTTCCGGTAGCTTCCCCCCCCGGGCACCTGGGTAGCGGGGCGGGCGGGGTCCTGGCGGGTGTAGCTCAGGGTGGGCTGGAGGGTGCGGCTATTCAGGTTCAGGGCCAGGATATCGTTCCCCGAGGGGTAGCGGAGGTAGCTGGCCTCCAGCTTGGGAAGGAGGTTGCGGAGGGCGCTCTGGTAGGCGATCTGGGCCTCCAGGACGCCAAGCCTCGCCTCCTCCACCTGGAGGTAGGCCCCGCCCTTGGGGAGGGGGATCCCGGGGAGGGGGGCCTTGAGGTCCACCAGGCCTTGGGCCGCCCGCTCCGCCAGGGCCACCCCCCGCCTGGCCTCCTCCAGGCGGGCCTCCGCCTCCTTGAGGGAAAGCTCCGCCTCCCTCAGGTCCCTGGCGCTCGCCTGGCGCTTCCTGGCGGCCTCGAGGGCCACCTGGGCCAGCTCCACCCCCTTCAGGGCCAGCTTTTCCCCAAGAAGGGCCTCCTGGTAGCGGCCGTGGGCGGCCACCGCCTGGGCCTGGAGGGCGGTGAGGGTCCTGCGGTAGCCGAGCTCCGCCCGCCTCAGGGCGATCCGGGCCCGCTCCACGCCGTCCGCCACCTCCCCGAAGGGGAAGGGGGTGAGGACCAGGGCCAGGGTGAGGTTGCTGGCGCTACCGGGGAGGTTTTGGCAGAGGGATTCCGGGGTGCACGCGTAGCCCAGGCGGGTGTGGCCTCCCTGTAGGTTCAGGGCCAGGGGGCTTTCCTGGGCCATGAGGGCCTTCCTCGCCGCCTCCAGGTAGCTTTGGGCCTGGCGGGCCAGGGGGTGGTCCTTGAGCGGGGCCAAGGCCGTCTGGGCCAGGGCGGGAAGGAGCAGGAAGAGAAGGACCAGGGTCCTAGCCATGGGCCGCCTCCGTGAGCTTCCGCAAAAGGTCCCGGAAAAGAAGGAGCTCCTGGGGGTCTAGCCGGCTTAGGTGCTGGCTGTAGGCGGCGAGCCAGGCCTCCTTGAGCCGCGCCTGGGCCTCCTCCCCCTTGGGGGAGAGGCGGAGGAGGACCCGCCTCCGGTCCTCGAGGTCCGGCTGGCGTTCCAGAAAGCCCGCCTCCTCCAAGGAGGCCAGAAGGTGGGAGACCTGGGAGGGTTTGACCTCGAGGTGCTCCGCCAGCCGGGAAGGGGTGCTCGCCCCTTCCTTCACCAGCCTTAAGACCTCGGCCTGCAGAAGGGAAAGCCCCTCCTGGGCGAAGACCTCCTTGGCCCGGGCGAGGAGGAGGCGCATGAGGGCATAGCCTAGCCGGGAGAGCTCCTCCACCAGGGGTGCGGGGGGACCGTTCATACCCTTTAACTATATATGCCCGTCAAGCAAGAAGTGGGGGGCGGGCTACGGTTCTTGGTGTACAATGGCCCCAGGTGATATGGACAGACCTCCCAGTCGGTGGCTCTTCCTCCTGCCCTTCAGCTCCTTAGCCCTGGCCCAGTCCCAAGCCCCAAGCCCCGGGGAGATTTTTCTTTTGGTCTTCCTCCTGGGCCTTTCCGCCTTCTTCTCCGCCAGCGAGACCGCCTTCACCACCCTCTACCCCTGGAAGGTGCGGGAGCTTTCTGAAAGCCAGGGGGGGCCTTTCCGCCTCTTAGCCCAGGACATCACCCGCTTCCTCACCACCATCCTGGTGGGCAACAACCTGGTCAACGTGGCCGCCACCGCCCTGGTGACCGAGGTCAGCACCAAGGCCTTCGGCTCTTTGGGGGTGGGGGTGGCCACGGGGGTGATGACCTTCCTCCTCCTCTTCTTCGGCGAGATCACCCCCAAGTCCCTGGCGGTGCACCACGCCGCCGCCGTGGCCAAGGTGGCCGCCTGGCCCATCTATGTCCTCTCGGTGCTCCTCTACCCCGTGGGCCGCTTCTTCACCCTGGTCTCGGGGCTTCTCCTCAGGTCCTTGGGCCTCGAGCCCCGCAACACCCCTCTGGTCTCCCACGAGGAGCTCAGGCTCATCCTGGCGGGGGCCGAGGAGGCGGGCACCATTGAGGCCCAGGAGGAGGAGATGATCCACTCCATCCTGGAGCTGGAGGAGACCCCGGTGCGGGAGATCATGACCCCCCGGGTGGAGATGGTGGCCATAGAGGCCGAGGCCACCCTGGAGGACTTCCTGCACCTCTTCCGGGAGCACCGCTACAGCCGGGTGCCCGTGTACCGGGAAAGCGTGGACCACATCGTGGGCATCGCCTACGCCCAGGACCTCCTGGACTACTACTGCGAGGAGGACCTGAAGGGGCGCACCGTGGCCTCCATCGCCCACCCCCCTTACTTCGTCCCCGAGAACATGGACGCCTGGAGCCTCCTCAAAGAGCTCCGCCGCCGGAAGGTGCACATGGCCATCGTGGTGGACGAGTTCGGGGGCACCGCCGGTCTCGTGACCCTGGAGGACGTCATTGAGGAGATCGTGGGCGAGATCTACGACGAGACCGACGAGCCCGAGGAGGCCCCCATCCGGCGCCTGGCCGACGGCTCCCTCTCCATCCAGGCCCAGACCCCCATAGACGAGGTCTCCGAGGCCCTGGGGGTGGAGCTCCCCGAGGGGGAGTACGACACCCTCTCGGGCTTCCTCTACGAGCGGTTTGGCCGCATCCCCGGCGTGGGGGAGAGCGTGGAGTGGGGGAGCTTCCGCTTCGTGGTGGAAAGCGCCGACCAGAGGCGTATAGAACGGGTGCGGGTGGAGAGGCTGGTGGAGCATGGAGAGGATTAAGGCCCTGCTCAAGGCCTACGTGGAGCGGGCCTACGCCCCCTATTCCGGCTTTCCCGTGGTGGCTCTGGTGGAGGCCGAGGGGGAGTACTTTTTGGGCGTGAACGTGGAAAACGCCGCCTTCCCCCTCTCCCAGTGCGCGGAAAGGAACGCCGTGGCCGCCATGGTCCTTTCGGGGAAAAGGCGCATAGACCGCGTCCACGTCTATAGCCCCAAGGGTCCCATCCCCCCCTGCGGGGGGTGCCGCCAGGTGCTCATGGAGTTCGGGGGGCCGGAGGTGGAGGTGGTCCTCCACGGGCCGGAAGGGGAGGTGGCCACCACCTTAGGGGCCCTCCTCCCCATGGCCTTCCGCCTTTAGAGGGGGAGGACCAACTCCTGGACGAAGAAGCCCGGGACCTCGAGGCGAAGCTCCAGCCGCCCGCTCCCCCGCTCCAGGCCGGGCCTGAGGCCCACCACCTGGAGCCTCCCTTCCCCTTTGGCGGGCAGGTCTACCCGCACGGCCAGACGCTGGCCCAGGAGGACGAGATGGCCTTCTGCCCGCAAGGGGACGGGGTTGGGGTTTTCCAGGAAGAAGTTCACCCCGGCCCGGCGCACCCTGGGGGGCTCCAGGGGGAAGCTCAAGCGGGTGCGGAAGAAGGTGAGGGGCTGGCCCAGGGTCTGGCCCTCGAGGGCCACCTCCGCCCCTTCCCGAGAGAGGAGGGCCCTGGCGGTGGCCAGGGCCTCCTTGGGGGTGAGGCGGAGGAGGAGGGTTTCCTCCTTTTCCCCTGGGGGCAGGGTGAGGTCCAGGGGCAGGACCACCTCCCCCACCCGGAGCCGGGCGCCGAAGGCGGAAAGGGGCAGGGGGAAGGGGTTGGGGTTCTGGAAGGCCACCTTTAGGCCCAAAAGGAGGGCCGGGCTTGGGCTCAGCTCCAAGCCCCGGATCTCCCCGCCCAGGAAACGGGCCTCGGGGGCCAGGGTCCTGGGGGCGCAGGCGGCGAGGAGGGCCAGGAAGACCAGGAGAAGACCGAACCTTTTCATAGAATCCACCCCTCTTCCTTTAGGGAGTCTAGCACCGGCACGAACTCCTGCCAAAGGGGGCTTTCCTGGGGGTAAGGGGGCCTGGGGTAGCCCGCCGGCAAGCCCAGGTGCCGTAGGGCCTGCTTGAGGAGGGGAACCCCGCCCCTCCCTAGGAGCTCTCCCAAAGGGAAAAGCCGCCGCTGCAGGGCCTGGGCCTCCGCCATCCGCCCCTCTCGGAAGTGGGCGAGGAGGGCCTTATAGGCTTTCGGGGCCAGGTTGGCGGCGGCCAGGATGCCCCCTTCCGCCCCCAACGCCAAGGCGGCCAGGAAGGTGGGGGCGTGGCCGGTGAAGACCCGGAAGTCCTTCAGGTGGGCCTGGTAGAAGGCGAGCCGAGGCATCTCCCCGCTGGAGTCCTTGATGCCGAGAATGTTGGGGTGCTGGCCCAAAGCGGCCACGGCGGGGAGGGGCAGGTCCACCTTGGTGTTCTGGGGCACGTGGTAGAGGAAAAGGGGCATCCCCTCCGCCAGGGCCTCGTAGTAGCGGAAGAGGCCCTCCCCCAGACTGGCGTGGTAGTAGCGGGGCGGGGTGGCGAGGAGGGCGAAGGCCCCGGCCTCCTTGGCCTCCGCCAGGGCCTTCTCGGCCTGGGGCAGGGTTTCCTCCATAATCCCCACCAGGAAGGGCTTCCTAAGCTTTAGGGCCTTTAGGCCCTGGCGGCGCTCCTCGGGGGAGAGGTGGACCCCCTCCCCGTTGGAGCCGTAGATTAAAAGCCCGTCCACCAGGGGCTCCAGGGCCAGGGCCAGCTCCCGGAAGGCCCCCGTGTCCAGGCGGCCTTCCCGGTCAAAGGGGGTGGGGATGGGGGGAAGGATCACGGCGCCCTCCGCAAGGAGCCTACCAGGAAGAGGAGGTGGAGGCCGTAGGCCAGGAGGAGGAGGCCCACCCCCTGGCCCTCCAGGGCCCAGAGGAGGCCGAAGGCGCCGAGGAGGAGAAGCAGGAGGCCAAGCCCCGAGGAGAACCCCAGGCTCCCCGGCACCAGAAGGCGCACCGCCAGGGCCCAGGCTTGGGGGAGGGCGGCCTTCCTTCTGGGCAGGAAGAAGGCCAGGAGGTGGTAGAGGAGGACCAGGAAGAACCCCAAAGCCGCCCAGGGCCTGGCCCGTTCTGGGAGGGGTAGGGAGAGCTGGGCCACCCCCTTCAGGGGGTCCTCCAGGAAGGCCTCAAGCTCCAGGGAGAGGAGGGTCAGGTAAAGGGTGCGGGTGCTGGGCCCGGGCTCCCGCTTCCCCCAGGGGTCCTGGCCCAGGCCCAGGGCGCTTTGGATGGGCCCCTCGAGGGGGGCCTCCCGGTAGGCCTGGGCCAGAAGGGCTTCCTCCCCCAGGAGGGCCTTGGCGAAGGGGTAGCGGCCCTCGGCCAGGAGGGCCTTGGCCTCCTTAGGGGACTGAGGTAGGAGGGCGTAGCCCAGAAGGGCCTTGACCTCGGGGATGGCGGGCTTGGCCTTCAGCCAGTCCAGGGCCTCCTGGGTGCGTAAACTCCCCCGGTCCAGAGGCGGTGCGGTGGCGGCCTCCCGGGCCTTTTGGTCCAAGCCGTAGAGGAGGAAGCCAAGCCCCAAAAGGACTAGGAGCAAAAGGGCGAGAAGCCTCTCCCCCAAGCTGGCGTAGGCCAGGGAGAGGTGGCGGAGGCGTAAGAGGGGGTGGCGGAGATACCCCCCAAAGAACCCCCCGATGGCCCGGAGGTCCCTCATCTGGGCGGGGAGGTAGTAGACGAAAAGGTAGAGGATGAGGGCCAGGTAGGCCAGGCCCAGGGCGTAGGTGGCCTGGGGCAGAAAGCCCAAATCCGGGGGAAGCCAGGTCCTAAGGCGCTTTGCCGCCTCCTCAAGCCTCAGGGCCTTGGCGGGCTCCCCCTGGGCCTTTAGGGCCTCGGCCCGCTCCTGGAAGAAGGCCAAGGAGCCCGGGAAGAGGGGGGTGTAGGCCAGGAGGGCCTCGGTGAGGCGCTGAGCCTGGGCGGGGTCCTCTTTGGCTAGGGCCCGGGCGGCCTGGGCCATGCGGACCACCCCTTCCTGGCCGTGGAAGAGCTCGGGGCGGTGGCTCCTCTGGAGGAGGTCCTGGCCGTAGGCCAAAAGGTCCTCCTCGGTGAAGTTCTTGGGGTCTTGGGTCCAGTAGGCGTAGTAGGGCCAGGGCTTGGGGGGGTTCAGGGCCGAAAGGAGGGGCTTCAGCGCCCGCAGGTCCTCCTCGCTTCCCTCAAAGGGGAGAGGCGGGAAGGGGATGGGGAGGACCCAGTCCCCCATGACGGCCTCGGGACCGGGGCGCAGGGCCTCCACCCGCTTGGGGGCGAAGTGGAAGCGGGCGCCGGGCTCCTTGAGGCTCGCCTCCACCACCAGAAGACCCTGGGCCACCAAGACCCTCTCCCCCTCCACCAAAGGCCCCAGCCAGTTCCCAGGGGGCAGAGGCAGGAGGCCCCAGGGGAGAAGGAGGCCCTCCTCGGTGAGCTCGGGGGCCTGGGGAGGGGTGGCCTGGACCCTCCCCTCCAGGGAGCCGGAAGGGAGGATGAGGCGCAGGCGGTACTCGCCCGGGGCCTCGAGGACCAAGGGAAGCCGGAAGCGCCCTCCCTGGACCTCCACCTCCAGGGTCTTGGTCCCCTGGGGGCCGGAAAGCTCCAGGGGGAAGCGGCCCTCGGGGAGGTCCTTGCCCTCCACGGGGAAGGGAGCGCCCACCTCCGCTTTATCGGGCAGCAGGAGGGACTGGCCCAGGGCCAGACCCAGGAAGGCCAAGAGGGTCCACGCCCGCATGGGGTTATTCTACTGGCATGGGCCTTTTGGACATGATCGGCCCCGTGATGGTGGGGCCCTCCTCCAGCCACACGGCGGGGGCCTGCCGCCTGGCCCTCCTCGCCCGGCATCTCCTCGGGGAGAAGCCCAGGCGGGTGGAGTTCGGCCTCCACGGCTCCTTCGCCAAGACGGGTAAGGGGCACGGCACCCACCTGGCCCTCACGGCCGGGGTTCTGGGCCTTAGGCCCGAGGACGAGCGCCTCAAGGAGAGCCTTCACCTGGCGGAAAAGGAGGGGGTGGAGGTGGTCTTCAAGGAGGTGGAGCTGGGGGACGTCCACCCCAACACCGTGCGCATGGTCCTGGAGGGGGAGAAGGAGAGGATCACGGTTACCGGGAGCTCCCTGGGCGGGGGGCTGGTGCGGGTCTTTGACCTGGACGGCTTTGAGGTGCGCATCACGGGCCAGGCGCCCGCCCTGGTGGTGAAGAACGTGGACACCCCGGGGGTGGTGGCCCGGGTGGCCCGCATCCTGGCCGACGACGAGGTGAACATCGCCTACCTCACCGTGAGCCGCAAGAAGAAGGGGGGCGAGGCCATGATGAGCCTCGAGGTGGACCGCCCCCTTTCCGAGGTGCCCCTAAGGTACCTGGAGCACCTCTCCTACATCCTCTGGGTGCGCCAGATCCCCCCGGTGATGGACTAAATCCGGGGGAGTTCCAGGCGCAGGCAGGCCCCGCCCAGGGAGGAGGGAGAGGCGGTGAGCCTCCCCCCCAGGGCCTCGGCCACCCGCTTGGCGGTGTAAAGGCCCAGGCCCGAGCTTCCCCTAAGGCCTTCCCCCTGGCGGAAGGGCCGGGCCAGGGCCTCTAGGGAAAGGGGGAGGCCGGGTCCGTCGTCCTCCACGCTGAGGGCCCCCTCCTCCACCCTGAGGCGGACCCGGGTTTTGGCGTGGCGCAGGGCGTTTTCCAGGAGGTTGGCCAGGGCCCTTTCCAAAAGAAGCCTTTCTCCCCGGGCGAGCCCCGCCCCCACCACCTCCAGGGTTAGGCCCCGCCTCCTTGCCTCCTCCCCGTAGCGGAGGAGGAGGTCCTCGGCCAGGGCCCTCAGGTTTAGGGTTTCCCGGCTGGGGGCGCGGGCCTCGAGGCGGGAGAGGGTGAGGAGGTTCTCCACCAAGAGGTAGGCCCGGGATAGCTCCTCCCGGAGGGCCCGGAGGAGGGCCACCCGCTTCTCCTTGCCCAGGTGGTCGGCCCCTTCCAGGTACTCCAGGGCCCTGAGGGCGGAGAGGAGGGGGGTCTTGAGGTCGTGGGCCAAAGCGGCGTAGAAGGCTTCCCGGGCCTCCACGAGTTCCCGCAGGCGCTCCAATAGCTCCTCAAAGCGCCGCCTCAGCTTGGCGATCTCCTCCGGGGGCGGCTCCTTGGGGGAGGGGAGCTTTAGGTCCGCCACCGGCCCCTCCTTCACGGAGAGGTAGGCCAGGGCCCGGGTGAGCTCCTCCAGGGGCCTGAGGAGGCTTCGGGAGAGGAAGTAGCCCACCAGCCCCGAAACCAGGGCCAGGAGGAGGAGCCAAAGGAGGAGGGGAAGCCAGGGCCCTTCCCCCACGAGGCCCAGGGTGAGGGCCAGGACCAGGTTGGGCAAGAAGGCGAGGAGGGCGATGACCAGGGCCAGCCTAGCCCTTAGACTCATCCCGCCCCGCCGAGAGCACCGCCAGGAAGGCCTCCTGGGGCACCTCCACCTTGCCGATGGCCTTGAGCCGCTTCTTGCCCTCCTTCTGCTTCTCCAAAAGCTTTTTCTTCCGGGTCACGTCCCCGCCGTAGCACTTGGCCAGCACGTCCTTCCTCAGGGCCTTCACCGTGGCCCGGGCGATGATCTTTCCCCCGATGGCCGCCTGGATGGGCACCTCAAAGAGCTGCCGGGGGATGACCTCGGCCAGCTTGTCCACGATGGCCCGGGCCATGGTGTAGGCCTTGTCCCGGTGGGCGATGAAGGTGAGGGCGTCCACCGGCTCCCCGTGCACCAGGACGTTCACCTTGACCAGGTCCCCGGGCTGGTAGCCGATCTGCTCGTAGTCCATGGAGGCGTAGCCCCGGGAGACGCTTTTCAGGCGGTCGTGGAAGTCGTAGAGGATCTCGGCGAAAGGGACCTCGTAGACCAGCTCCACCCGCTTCTGCGCCCCCGGCAGGTAGGTCATGTTGACCAGCCGGCCCCGCTTCTCCTGGGCGAGCTGCATGATGGCCCCCACGTACTCCTCGGGGGTGAAGATGGTGAGCTTCACGTAGGGCTCCAGGATCTCCTCAATCTTGGTGGGGTCGGGGAGGTCGGCGGGGTTGTGGATCTCCATCTCGGTGCCGTCCTTGAGGCGCACCTTATAGACCACGCTGGGGGCGGTGGCGATGAGGTCCAGGCCGAACTCCCGTTCCAGCCTCTCCTGGACGATCTCGGCGTGGAGAAGCCCCAGAAAGCCACAGCGGAAGCCAAAGCCAAGAGCGGTGGAGGTCTCCGGCTCAAAGGAGAGGGCGGCGTCGTTCAGCTTTAGCTTTTCCAGGGCGTCCCGGAGCTTCCCGTAATCCCCGGACTCCACCGGGTAAAGCCCGGCGAAGACCACGGGCTTGGCGGGGCGGAAGCCGGGGTAGGGGGTGGGGGTGGGCCGCTCCGCCAGGGTGATGGTGTCCCCCACCTGGACGTCGTGGATGTCGCGGATGGCGGCGGTGAGCCAGCCCACCTCCCCGGCCGAGAGCTCCTCCAAGGGCACCAGGCCCTGGGGGGTGAAGGTGCCCACCTTGTCCACCAGAAACTCCTTCCCCGTGGAGAAGATGCGGATCCTGTCCCCCGGGCGCACCCGGCCCTCAAAGACCCGGAGGTAGGGGATCACCCCCTGGTAGGCGTCGTAGAGGGAGTCAAAGATGAGGGCCTTGAGGGGAGCCTCGGGGTCCCCCTGGGGCGGGGGGATGCGCTTCACGATGGCCTCGAGGACCTCCTCCACCCCTTCCCCGGTCTTCCCGGAGGCGAAGATGGCCTCGTCGGCGGGAAGGCCCAGGACCTCCTCCACCTCCAGGGCCACCTCGAGGGGCCTGGCGTTGGGCAGGTCAATCTTGTTGATGACGGGGATGATGGTGTGGTTATGCTCCAGGGCCAGGTAGAAGTTGGCGATGGTCTGGGCCTCCACCCCCTGGGTGGCGTCCACCACCAGAAGCACCCCCTCCACCGCCGCCAGGGCCCGGGAGACCTCGTAGGTGAAGTCCACGTGGCCGGGGGTGTCAATGAGGTGAAAGGTGTAGGTCTCCCCATCCTTGGCCTGGTAGGCCACCCGGACGGCGCTGGCCTTGATGGTGATGCCCCGCTCTCTCTCCAGCTCCAGGGAGTCCAGAAACTGCTCCCGCATCTCCCGCTCGCTCACGGCGTGGGTCATCTGCAGGATGCGGTCGGCCAGGGTGGACTTCCCGTGGTCCACGTGGGCGATGATGGAGAAGTTGCGGATGCGGCGCTGGTCCATCCTTCCCATGGTCTTTGGTCCTGGGGGCAAAGTCAAGGGCGGGAGGCCTTGGCCCCCCGCCCCCGGCTTCTCTAGGCCCGCTTGGGCTGGCGTTCCCTGAGGCTTCGCCAGAAGACCACCAGGGCGCTCACCACGTAGATGGAGCTGTAGGTGCCCACGAAGATGCCCACGAAGATGGCCAAAGCGAAGTCCCTCAGGACGCTTCCCCCCAGGAAGAGGAGGGCCAGGATGGGCAGAAGGGTGGTGAGGCTGGTCATCACCGTGCGGGAGAGGGTCTGGTTGATGGAGCGGTTGACCATCTCGGCGTAGGGGAGGCCCCTCAGGAGCTTCTGGTTTTCCCGGATGCGGTCGGAAACCACGATGGAGTCGTTGATGGAGTAGCCCACGATGGTGAGGAGGGCGGCGATGGTGGGAATGGAGAACTCCAGGCCCAAAAGGCTGTACATTCCCGCCACGATGGCCACGTCGTGGGCCACCGCCAAGACGCTGGCCACCCCGAAGGTCCAGTCAAAGCGGAAGGCCACGTAGATGAGGATGAGGCCAAGGCCCACCAGCACCGCCATGACGGCGTTCCGCCTCAGCTCCTGCCCCACGGCAGGGCCCACGGTCTCCGAGGCGAGGACCTGGGCCTTGAGCTCTTCCCTCAAAAGCCTTTCCAGCTCCAGGCGCTTGGCGTCCTCGAGGGGCGGGAGCTTCAGCGAGAACTCCTTGTAGCTGGCGGTGGGGGCCTGGACCTCGGTGATGATGGCCTCCTTGGCGGGGAAGCCCTTCCCTTCCAGGAAGCGCCTCAGGGTGTCCACGCCCACCTCTGGGCTGGTCCTGATGAGGTAAGCGGTGCCCCCGGTGAAGTCAATGGCGTAGTTGAAGCCCTTGGTGAAGACCACCCCCGCCGCCAGAAGGGCCAGGAGCAGGGTGGCGGCGGTGATGTAGCGGGCCGGGCCCATGAAGTTGAACCGGGGGTTTACCAGCCACATGGGGGGCTTGATCTCCCCCCGCTCGGCCAGGCGCTCCAGGAGGTAGCGGCTGAAGACCAGGTTGGAGAAGACGCTCGCCACCACGCCGATGGCCAGGATCACGGCGAAGCCCCGCACCGGACCGGTGGCGTACTGGTAAAGGGCCGCCGCCGCCAGGAGGTGGGCTATGTTGACGTCCAGGATGGTGAGGGTGGAGTGGCGGAAGCCCTCGGGGATGGCCTGGCGGAAGCGCTTGCCCGCCCTAAGCTCCTCCTTGATGCGCTCAAAGGAGAGGACGTTCCCGTCCACCGCCGCCCCCAGGGTGAGGACCAGGCCGGCGATGCCGGGCAGGGTGAGGGTGGCCCCGAGCCCCGAGAGAAGGCCCAGGATCAGGGCCGAGGTGTAGAGGAGGCCCAAGGAGGCCACCAGGCCCAGGCTTGGCCCGTAGTAGGCGAAGATAAGGAGGAAGATGGCCAGGGTGCCGATGAGGGCGGCCCGGATGCCCGCCTGGATGGCGTCTTGGCCCAGGGTAGGGCCGATGGCCCGGATCTCCACCACCTTAAGGGGGACGGGCAACGCCCCGGAGCGCAGGACCAAGGCGATCTCGCTGGCCTCCTCGAGGCCCGACAACCCCTCAATCACCGCCTGCCCCCCGGTGATGGCCTGGCGGATCACGGGGGCGGTGTAGACCTTCCCGTCCAGGACGATGGCCAGGCGCTTGCCCACGTTGGCCCGGGTCACCTCCTCAAACTTCTTGGCCCCTTCGGGGGTGAAGGTGAGGGCCACCTGGGGGCGGCCGAACTGGTCAAAGACCGCCCGGGCGTCCGCCAGGTCCGCCCCCGTGAGGAGGGGGGGTCCCAGGTCCTCGGGCTTGATGAGGTCCTTTTCCAGGTCCTCCCGCTTCAGGCGGGGGTTTTCCCTTAAGGCCTGGTTGATCTGGGCCACGGTGGTGCCCGTGGCCCCTTCCTTGAGGATGCGGAACTCCAGGACGGCCCGCTGGCCGATGAGCTTCAGGGCCCGCTCCTGGTCCGCCTGGGAGAGGCCGGGAAGCTCCACCACGATGCGCCTCTGCCCCTGGATCTGGATGAGGGGCTCGGCCACGCCCAGGGCGTTGATGCGGTTTTCCAGCACCGCGCGGGCCTTTTCCAGGTCATCGGGGGTTGGGTTTTCCACGTCCGCTTCCAGCACGATGCGGAGCCCCCCTTTGAGGTCCAGGCCTAAGCGGATCTTGGGCTCTTCCGGAGCCCAGGGTTTCCACACGAAGAGAAGGGCCAGGAGGAAGAGGCCTAAAAGGAGTAGGCCGGTGGTCAGCTTTCGGTTCATATGCGCCTCCAGAGGGTCTGATCTTTGCCTTTGGTCCTAGAGCCGGATGTTTCGGAAGGGGTGTAAAAACCTCGGCCTAGCCCCCCTCTAGCTGGAGCTTCCCGTAGAGCAGGTAAAGGGGTGGGTTGGGAAGAGGGGTCTTTTGGAGGAGGGGCGGGGCCTTCTGGGGCCTGGGGCCAAGAGGGGAGGGCTTCTCCCCCTTGGGGGGGAGGAGGGGGGAGGGAAGAAGGGGATTCCGGTCTTCCTTCAGGACCAGGGTGGGCCCCCCGGGGAAGAGGCCCGCTTCCCCCCTTTCCCTGGGCTCCGGCCAGACTACCCCCTGAAGAAGGAGGGCCAGAACCGCTCCCAGGACCAAGGCCCGCTCCACGAATCCCCCTAGGCGGGCACCTCCACCAGCTGGAAGGCCTCTACGATGTCCCCTACCTGGAAGTCGTCAAAGCCCTCGAGGCCAAGCCCGCACTCGTACCCCTGGGCCACCTCGCGCACGTCTTCCTTGAAGCGCTTGAGGCTGGCGATGCGGCCCCGCCAGACCTCCTGCCCCTGGCGCAGGAGGCGCACCTCGGCGTTTCTGGGGATCTTGCCCTGGGTGACCATGCACCCCGCCACCTGCTTCCCCGTGGGCAGGCGGAAGACGGCCCGCACCTCGGCCCGGCCCAGGACCTCCTCCTTGTACTGGGGCTCCTTCTGCCCCTTGACCATGTTCCGCACCTCGTCAATGAGGTCGTAGATGATGCGGAAGGTCTTGAGGAGGACCCCCTTCTCCTCGGCCTTCTTCTTCACCGAGCCGGGCGGGTTGACCCCGAAGGCCAAGATGGCCGCCCCCGAGGTCTGGGCCAGGAGGACGTCGGACTCCGTGGGGGCCCCCACCTGGGCCAGGAGGACGTTGATCTTCACATCTTCCGTGCTCTCCCGGGCGAGGATGTGCTGGATAGCCTCCAAGGAGCCCTGGGTGTCCGCCCGCAGGATGAGGTTGACCTCCTTCTTGCCCTCCTCCTGCAGGGCCCGGAGGAGGTCGGCCATGGTCTTGGGGCGGCGCTCCTTCTCCGCTTCCTCTTTGGCCCTCCTCTCCTCCTTGCGCTCCTCGGTGATCTCCTTGGCGGCCTCGAGGTCCGGCACCCACTCCACCACGTCCCCAGCGTGGGGAAGCTCCTGGAAGCCCAGGACCTGGACGGCGCTTCCCGGCCCCGCCTCCTTACGCTGGTTGCCCTCGGAATCCAGCATGGCCCGGATACGCCCATAGACCTCCCCGGCCACCACGTAGTCCCCCACCCGGAAGGTGCCCTCCTGGACCAGCATGTTGGCGATGATGCCCGCCTGCTTGTCCAGCTTGGACTCCAGGATCACCCCCCTGGGCTCGGCGTTCGGGTCCGCCCGGTAGTCCTCCAGCTCCGCCAGGAGGAGGATCATCTCCAGAAGATCCTCTACCCCCTGCCCCGTCTTGGCGCTGATGGGCACCAGGATGGCATCGCCCCCGTACTCCTCGGGCACGAAGCCCCGCTCCATCAGCTGCCGCTTCACCTTCTCGGGGTCCGCCTGGGGCAGGTCCATCTTGTTGAGGGCGAAGAGGATCTTGGCCCCGGCCGCCTTGGCGTGGGCGATGGCCTCCTCGGTCTGGGGCATGACCCCGTCGTCGGCGGCGATCACGATCACGGCGATGTCCGCCACCTTAGCCCCCCGCTGGCGGATGGTGGTGAAGGCCTCGTGGCCCGGGGTGTCAATGAAGACCACGGTGCCCTTAGGGGTCTTCACCTCAAAGGCCCCCACGTGCTGGGTGATCCCCCCGGCCTCCTTCTCGGCGATGCGGCTCTTCCTCAGGTAGTCCAGGAGGGTGGTCTTCCCGTGGTCCACGTGGCCCATGATGACCACCACGGGGGGGCGCCTGGGGAGGCTTTTCCGCCTCTCTTCCTCGGCCTGCTTTTCCTGTAGGCCCCTTTGCTCCTGGACCAGCTCCCGCACCGCCTCGGCGTCCTCCTCGCTCAGGGTGGAGGCGTGGGACTTGTAGGCCACCCCCATCTGGTCCAGGAGCTCTAAAAGCTCCTCGTTGGTCATGCCCAGCTCTTTAGCCAGCTGGTAGATGCGTATCTTGGCCATCCTTACCTCCTAGGTGGGCCATAAGGGCCTCGGATAGGGCCTTGGCCCGGGCTCCGGCGAAGCGCCGGAGCTTTTTTTCCTTCCAGCATTCCGGGTTGTCGGGGCAGACGTAAGCCCCCCGTCCCGGCCGCTTG
>OGCH01000196.1_pt1 | contig 39049 bp, 42 predicted proteins | sample 1570111 | NCBI WGS metagenome assembly OGCH01 (sample SAMN03436243, study PRJEB24508) | hot springs metagenome | biome: Desert Springs; feature: Hot Springs; material: Water | place: USA: Great Boiling Spring, Nevada | collected 2008-12-01 | depth 0 m m | reverse complement strand
CTTGGTTATAAAAATAAAGCTCTAAAAGGATTTCTCTTTCGTCATAGCTTATAAAACATTCAACCAATCCTAAATATTCTCCATAAAACTTAAGGTAAAAAAGTTTTACCTTACCTTTTCTTTCTTGAGGGGGCCCTAACTCTACATATCCCCAAGAACGTTCATCGTTAAACAGAAAAGGGATAAACAACTTATCTTCCTGATAAACAAGGGCTGAAGATTTAACCTTGTCTCCTAAAAGTTCTTTAATACCTTCTTCTAAGGATTTAGTCTTTTTGTCTTTTTTGACAAAAAGGTCTGTTAAGAGGGTAGAAAGAAGGTTTAACTCTTCTTTAACATGAAATTTTTGTTCCCCTTCCCTTTTTCCTACTTGAGAAATAAGATATAAAATTTTTAAGTCAGAACTGATTTTTTCTCCAGAAATAACCTGTAAGACTACAGGATTACCTGTTTGTAAAACCTTTACTTTTATGTTTTCTCCTACCTTAAAATCTTCTGGATTAATTGCCCCTGCTATTCTCGCCTGAAATTTTTCCCCTCCTAACTCAAGGTTTAAGGTTTTACCTTCTATCCCCAACACCTTAATGATAAGCTCCCTTCCCGGACGATTGAAAAGAAACCAAAGGTTTTCAGGAAGATAGAGTATTGGAGCAGGAGCGGTAATTTGCATAAGCTTACCTTAGTTTTTTAGAAGCTAAAATAACCTCTACTTCTGCCTCGCTTATTTTAAGACGTTTTGCTATTTCTTTAGGAGTTAGACCCTTTTCATAAAAATAAATCACCTGATCCTTAACTGACCTATTTTCTAAAAGACCCTCTCTTGAAGTTTTACTGGTCTTTTGTAATTCTTCTAACTTTTTAACCAAATCTTGAGCCCTGTCTATGCTTTCTTTAATTTCTTCCCAAGGAAGGTCAAAAACCCTCTTAAACTTTAAATAAAAAAACACAAAACCTGCTATCATCAAAAGGTCTACCACCACTAAGAGGACTAAAAAAGTAATGGTTAGACTACCCATTTTTAACCTCTAAACACCACCCCTTCTATTTCAATTTTTTGAGGGACAGGAAGTAATCCCTTTTTCTTCATCTCTTCTTTTAAACCCTCTTCAAGCTCCTTTTTTTTGTTAAGATCAAACCAAACAGATATAGGTACTTTTTGTAATCTTTCATAAATAAACTCCCGATAAGCGGTTTCTTGGTTTACTATTTCTTTCATCGTTGTGCTATTATCAAAATAGAACACTAAGTCTACGTTTAGGTAGTTTTTGTTTTCTACCGGAATTAAAAGTTCTTTTATTTCAAATTTATAAGGATAATAGTTTTCTTTTTGTTCTATTTTGGAAATTATGATCTTAGCTACCTTAGAAGTTTCGGTAGCATTAACAGGTGTTTCCTTAGAAAAGGAAGGTTCTGTCTTTTCTGAAGAAAGCTCTGTCTTAAGGGGTTCTTGAGGTTTCTGAAAAAAAAGAATTTTATAGATAAGGTAAACCCCTGCCAAAAGAAAAACTATAGAACCTAATATACCCCAAAACCATATATTTTTTAAAAGACTAAATCTTTTAGTTTTATCACTTTGTTCAACGGTTGTTTCTTGGGAGTAAGGTTCTTCAGGTTTTTCTACCAGTTCTTCTACTAAACCTGAAACTTTTTCAGGAGAAAGAAGATTTTCCTCTGGTTGTTTAACTGATTGTTCTTCAGGCTTTAATTCTTCAGAACCTACCTCTTTTTGGTCTTGAGATTCAACCCGTTTTTCCTCTTGAGAATACGGTTCTTCTACTTCTTTTTTAATTTCTTCTAAGTTTTTTTTTAGCTCTTCGTCCAAACTATCCTCCTAAGACTTTTTCTAATTTTTCCTTTAAAGTTTCAGGAGTAAAAGGTTTTACTATGTATTGATTAACCCCATGTTTAATAGCCTCGATAACATTATCCTTTTGTGCCTCAGCCGTAACCATCACAAACAAAATGTCTTTTAAATTAGGGTCATTTCTCACTGCTTTTAATAAATCAAGCCCACTCATCTTAGGCATGTTCCAGTCAGAAATGATAAGGTCTATCTTTTCTTTCTTAAGTAAATCCAAAGCTGAAGTGCCGTCGTCAGCCTCAAAAATGTTTTTAAAACCTAACTGGGTCAAAATGTTTTTTATAATCTTCCTCATCGTAGCAAAATCATCTACTACCAGAACTTTAAGGTCTGTGTTTAAAGACATAACCCTTAACCTCCTGTTTTAGGTTGGTTTAAAATACTTCTAAGTTTAATTATAGCTTGGTTGTGAAGTTGGGAAACTCTACTTTCTGTACACTCTAAAACCTTGGCGATTTCTTTCATCGTTAACCCTTCATAATAATAAAGGGCTAAAACCAAACGCTCCTTTTCGGTAAGGTATTCTAAAGCCTTTTCAAGCCCCTCTTGAAGCTCTTTGAGAGAATACTTTTCAAAAGGATCTTCCTTAGTATCTCCTATAAATTCAAAAATATCTTCTTCTTCTAAGTCTGGCATCTTTTGTTTAAAACTTTGAATGTCTATGAAAGTAATGCCCTTTATGTGTTCTAAAAACTTGTGATATTCCTCTAAACTAAGGTTCATAGCCTGGGCGATTTCTCCTTCTTCTGGCATTCTTCCTAAATTTTTATATAAATCTTTTACTTTATTTTCTAATTCATCTATTTTATCTCTTATACTTCTTGGTATTATATCTATTTTTCGAATTTCATCAAGCATAGCCCCTTTAATTCTAAATTCAGCAAAAGTCCTAAACTTTACTTTCTTAGTTGGATCATAACGATGATAAGCCTCTATCAAGCCTATAACTCCTACAGATACCAAATCTTCTTTGCTTATTACTGGCTGTCCTTGAAAAGCATATCTATTAGCCCAGTAGTTAATAGTAGGCAAAAACTCCTCTATTACCTTTTCTAAAGGGGGTTTTTGATAAAGTATTTTATTGATGATTTTAGGGACCATAAATCATCCTTTCCTTCTTTATCCTAAAGAAACTACCCTTTCTAAAAAAGCCTCTAAACCTTGAGAGGCTTGTGGGTTATACTTCATAAGTTTATAGGCTATTTCTTTAATCTTTAAACTACAAGGTTTTTCAGGACATAACAGGAGATAAGGGATTTGAGACCTGATGGCTTTTTTTACGCATTCATCATATGGGATACCACCAAGATAAGAAAGTTTTATTTCTGGTAAAAACTTTTCTTGGACATAAAGCAATTGTTGATATATTTTCTTTCCGTCCTCCTCTTGGTTTATCATGTTGACCACCAAGTAAAAATCTTTGATACGATGTTTTTTATAAGCTACCTTTATCAAAGCATAAGCATCGGCTATAGAGGTTGGTTCTGGAGTACAAAGGACTATCCTTTCTCCCCCTAATAAAAAGAAAAAAAGCACGTTTTCTGAAATACCGGCTGAAGAGTCAAAAATTAAATAATCATAGCCTTTAAAAGCCTCTTCCATCTGTTCTTTTAACAAAAGTTTTTGTATAGAGGTCAGATGGGTAAGTTCTACCACTCCAGAGCCTGCTGGTATGATATCAAAGTTGTATTCTGTGGGGTAGATGATATCCTTTAGGCTCATCTCACCGTTAAGCACATATCTTATGTCATACTTAGGGGAAATGCCCAGCATCACGTCTACATTAGCCAGACCAAGGTCTGCATCAAAAATCAAAACTTTTTGTTGAAGCTGAGTTAGTGATAACGAAAGGTTTATCACAAAACTGGTTTTACCTACCCCACCTTTTCCGCTTGCAACAGCTATGCTTCTCATAAAACCTCCAACTCTTTTTTTATTCAAAACCTCTTAAAAATAACTTTATTAAAATTTCTTCTTCAGCTTTTACAAGGTCTTCAGGCACCCTTTCTCCATTGGAAATAAATGTTAAAGGAGGAAGGTTACTTTCTAACAACCAAATTATAGGTAGGCTGTTTTTTATCTTATCCGTAAAGGTTAAAAAAATTCCCTCTACTGGAAGTTTTTCTATCTTTTCCCACAACCTTAACCCAAACTCAAAATGTTCAGTAGCCTTAACTACCCATTGGAACCTCAAAAAAGAGAGAGCTTGCGAAAGTTCTTCTAAATCCAATATACTAAATTTTTTATTAATTCCCGGAGTATCAACCAAGATGTAATCATATTTACTTAAACTTTGGGCTATCTCTTTAAAATCTTCTATGTCTACTATGTCAAAATCTATCTCTAAAAGTTCGGCTAATCTTTTGGTTTGAAAGGCTCCGCCTATCTTATAGGTGTCTAAACTTAAAACTAACACTTTGGCTTCATATTTGTATTTATACCAAACGGCTATTTTAAAAATGTTAGTAGTCTTCCCTACACCACCTTCTCCTATGAAAACCTGATACTTAGAATGAGGAACTACCCCTTTTTCTTTAATCTTAGTAGCAATATACATGGGAAGGTCCATGTTTTTTTCTACCATATCCTTAGCAATAAAAGCCGGTATCCCTTTTTCTAAATATTTTAAATAAGTCGCATCTTTTAGCTGTGGATTTAAAACTTCTTTTAAAAGCTCTTTAATTTCTCTTAAATCATTTTTGAGTTCTTCATCTAAGGATTTAGTAAGGTTATGAGATTTTTTTTCTTCTTTAACAGCTGAAGGAACCAGTATTTCGGTTTCTTCTATGGCTGCAGTAATCTCAAAAAAATCTCCTTCCTCAGTCTTTACCTTTTCTGAGCTTAAAATAACCGCATCCTCTCCAAACGCCTTTTTCACCTGATTTAAGGCTTCTAAAATGGTTTTGCCTCTAAACTTTTTAATTTTCATTTTTTATACCTTATTCTCTGACTATTTTAACTACCTCTAATACTTCTATCTTAACCTCAAACGGAATTTCTGCCTGCGAAATAACCGGAACATAATAAAGACTTCTTTCTATTAATTTTCTAAGATGTCTTCTTATAGTAGGACTACAAACTATAGCAGGAACCAAATTTTTCTGCCCTGCCCTTTCTACGGCCTGGGTTAACGCTGCCACTACTTTGCTCCCTATCTTAGGGTCTACCATCAAAAATACCCCTTGTTCTGTTCTTTGAAGAGCCTTTCTTAAGGCTTCTTCTATATCATCTCCTACCACTACCGCCGGCAGAGTTCCGTTTACTAAATAAGGTTTAACTATATACCTGTTTAATTTTTGCCTTACATATTCAGTCAATACGTCAGGATCTTTGATGGCAGGAGCATAATCACTTATTGTTTCAAAAATGGTAACAAAATCTCTCAGAGGGATCCCTTCTTTTATCAAGTTTTGTAAAACCTTCTGTATTAAAGTTAAATTAGCATTATTTAAGCATTCTTCAACTATTTTGGGATAATATTTACTTACATTATCTAAAATTCTTTGTACTTCTTGTTTGGTTAAAAATTCGTCAGCATATTTCTTTACGACCTCTGAAAGATGGGTAGTTATAACCGTAGAAAGGGTAACTACAGTAAAACCGGACATTTCTGCTTCTTCTTTTTGGTCTTCAGGAATAAAATATGCGGTCATACCAAAGGTAGGTTCTTTAGTAGGAATAGCCCCAGGAGGGGGTGGTAGGTCAGGAGAAGAAGGAAGGGCCATGAGATAATTAGGCATAAGCTCTCCTTTAGCCACCTCTACCCCTTTTATCAGGATGACATATTCTCCAGGCTTTAGACTGAGGTTATCTCTTACATGGACCGAAGGTATTCTTATCCCTAAATCCTGAGCAAGATGTTTTCTTAAATTTTTAATTCTTTCAAGTAAATCCCCTCCTCTGTTTTCATCCGCAAGATAGATTAAGGCATACCCTAACTCTAAGGCTAAAAGTTCTACTGGTCTTATCTCCTCTAATTCCGAAGGAGGAGAAGGAATGGCCTCTTCTTTAGTTACCTCTTCTAACTCTACTTTTTGTTGATTTTTATAAGCTAAATAACCTAAAGTAAACAGAATAACGCTGAACATAAAAAGTGGTAAAAAAGGTATCCCTGGTATCAAGGCTATAGCCAAAACTATCCCACTTGCCAACCAAATAACCTCTGGTTTGTTAGCAAACTGCATAACCAAATCTTTTCCCAGTCCTGCCTCTGCTGCCGCACGGCTTACCAAAATACCTGCTGAGGTAGAAACGATAAGTGCTGGAATCTGAGATACTAAGCCATCTCCTATAGTTAGGATAGTATAAGTCTTAGCAGAGGCTCCAAGGTCTAACCCTTTTTGCAATGTCCCTATCAGTATCCCTCCTATGATGTTAACAAAAGTAATGATAAGCCCGGCTATAGCCTCTCCTCTTATAAACTTCGAAGCACCATCCATCGCTCCATAAAAATCTGCTTCTTTAGAGATTTCTTCCCTTCTTCTTTTGGCTTCTTTTTCGTCTATCAATCCTGCGTTTAGGTCTGCATCAATGGCCATCTGTTTCCCAGGCATGGCATCTAAGGTGAACCTAGCAGCTACCTCAGCAATCCTACCTGCTCCTTTGGTAATTACTACAAAATTTATCAACACCAAGATTAAAAATACGATAAAACCAACAATATAGTTTCCTCCTACTACTACCTCTCCGAAACTTTTGATGATATAACCTGCGGATACCGTTCCTTCATGACCTTTAAGCAAAATCACTCTGGTAGTTGCGATATTCATGGCTAACCTAAAAAGGGTAGTTAAAAGAAGAAGTGCTGGAAAACCTGTAAAATCAAGAGGTTTATTAACCTGCATCGTCATGATAAGAATTAATACCGAAATAGAAATATTAAGGCTTAAAGATAAATCTATAAGATAAGGAGGTAGGGGAAAAAGCATTATCGCAAAAAGAACAACTATCCCTAAAACAGCAAATAAACTATATCTGTCTGGAAGATTTTTAGCAACTAAGCCTTTTTCCATTTACCTATACTACCTTTTTATTTTTTAGTTTGTATATATAAGCCAATACTTTAGCTACCACCTGATACAGTTCTTGAGGAATGTATTCTCCTATATCTACCTTTTCATACAGAAGCCTTGCTAAAGGTGGGTCTTCATAGATAGGAACTTTGTTCTCTATAGCGATTTCCTTTATTTTTTGAGCAAGAAAGTCTTTTCCTTTGGCTACTACCTGTGGAGCTGGGGCCTTCCCAAATTCATATTTAAGGGCTACAGCATAATGGGTGGGGTTGGTAATAACCACATCTGCTTTAGGCACCTCTGCAAGCATCCTTTTTCTTGCCATTTCTCTTTGTTTTTGCCTGATTTTAGCCTTAACCCATGGGTCTCCTTCTGTTTGTTTAATTTCTTCTTTTAATTCTTTACGGGTAAGCCTGAGCTTTTTTTCTAAATCCCAACGGGCATAAAGCCAGTCAAGAATTCCTAAAAAAACGAGCAATATTAAAAGCTTAGAAACAAAGTCTTTTAAAAATATCTTAAAGCTAAAAGCCAAATACTTAGGGTTGACCCCAAAAAGTTTTAAAATATAAGGAAAATACTTCATCACGATAAAATAAGAAACTCCTGCTATGATAGCAAGTTTAAGGATAGATTTTATTAATTCAAACACCGCTGTAAGAGAAAAGAGACTTTTAAAACCTGAAACGGGATTAATCCTCTCAAAATTAAACCCGATGGCTTGAGAAGCCAAAACTCCACCCCCTGTCTGCAAAAGGTAAACCAAAATCACTACCAAGCAAAGTATAAAGAAAAAAGGTAAAAGAACCTTCCCTAAAGTTTTTAGCAAAAAATGTGCCAAATAAACCAAAAAAGGAAGGCTAAATTCTGTATAGTAGCTATTTAAACAATGATAAAAAATCAAATAAAACTGCTGAAAAAATAAAAAACTTAAAAGCATAAAACCCAAGAAGCCTGTTCCTAAAACCGCTACAGAAGAAAGTTCGCGGCTTTTAACAATTTGTCCTCTTTTTCTAGCCTCTTCTCGCCGTCGAGGTGTAGGCTCCTCTGTCCTTTCTTCAAAAGGCTCCTCAGGCATATTCTCTTACCTCTTTTTACTGTTGTTTAAAATATAAAAGTACACCGTTTAAGGTGTTAAAATAATCTTTGATATTAGGAACCAATATTTTTGGTAATAAAACCAGCATAAGTCCTAAAAAAATCAACCCTATACCTATGGTTAAAGGGAAACTTATAAACATGACGTTTATCTGAGGGATTAACCTTCCTACAATCGCAAGGCTTATATAAACCAACATCATAAGCACCATCAAAGGAGCAAGAAACCTTATTCCCAAATCAAACATCAGTTTGCTTTTTTTTATTATCAAAAGTCCAAGGTTTGTATCTAACCAAAAACTGCCAGGAGGGATTTTTTCAAAACTGTAATAGACAAAACTAATTAAGTAATGGTGAAAATCAAACACAAAAAAGACAAAGAGAAAGATGATATAAACAAATTGAGATATCACAGGCAAGCTAAACCCTGAGAGAGGATCGATCGTCTGGGTAATCCCAAACCCCATCTGATAGCCTACTAATTCGCCTCCTATCTGTATACCTGCTAAGATAATCCTAAAAACAAGAGAAATCATAAAAATAAATAAAAAATCAGAGATAAGAAGCAAAAATAATTGATAGGCGTTGTAAAAAAACGGAATATTTCCTTTAACTACCGGAGTTAAGGCCAATCCTAAAACCAAGGAAAGGGCGATTTTACTTTTGGTAGGAAAATAAACCGCCCCAAAAACAGGAAAAAGAATAAAAAGTAGTAGTATTCTATAGAAAACCAAAAAAAACAAGAAAACTTGTTTTTCAACAAGATCTAAAAGTTCCATATTTTCTATCAATTAATAAGGTGTGGAATGTTTAAAATCAAATTTTCAGTAAAATTGGTTAGTTTTTTTAACATCCAGGGTAAGGTTAAAACAAAAACCACTATCATAGCTAAAATCTTAGGAACGAAAGTAAGGGTCATTTCTTGGATCTGAGTAACCGCCTGTAAAATACTAATAACCAAACCAACTATCAAAGCTGTAAGCAAAAAAGGACCAGAAACTAAAATACAAAGTTTAATTGATTCCTTAGCCAAAGTCAAAATAGTGGCATCTGTCATTTTATTAACACCTCCTTTAATGGAAACTTTTTACCAAAGACATTACCAACAAGTTCCAACCGTCAACCAAAACAAACAACAAAAGTTTTATAGGAAGAGAAATCATCATAGGTGGAAGCATCAAAACACCCATAGAGATAAGAACGCTTGAAATTACTACGTCTATTATCAGAAAGGGAATATATAGTAAAAAACCTATCTGAAAGGCTGTTTTAAGCTCGCTTATCATAAAAGCCGGCACTAACGTAAAAAAAGACACATCATCAGGTGTTCTTGGACGCTCTTCCTGTCTTAATTTAATAAAAAGAGCTAAGTCTTTTTCTCTGGTGTTTTTAAGCATAAAATCTTTAAAAGGTTTTTGTGCCCTTTCTAAAAATTCAGTATCTCCTATCTGTTTGTTTAGATAAGGGACAAAAGCTTCTTGATATACTGTTTTAAAGGTAGGAGCCATGATAAAAAAAGTTAAAAAAAGGGCTAAGGAAAGCAAAACCTGGTTAGGTGGGGTCTGTTGGGTACCTATAGCATGTCTAAGTATTGAAAATACTACCACCAAACGAGTAAAAGAGGTTAACATCAAAAGAAGGGCTGGGGCTACAGACAAAACAGTAAGTAAAATAAGCACTTGTAAAAGAGTAGACACTTGTTCAGGACTTTTAGCTGCCTCAACTCCTATTTTTACCGTAGGCAAAGCTATGGCTATCAAACTAACCATCATGCTTTATCTCTCCTAAAAGGTTAAACCCTTTGTCTGAATATCCTACCAAAAACTTTTTGCCTTCAACCTCTATTAGCAAAATCTGTGCCTTATAGTTAATAGGTTTAACAGCTAAAACCTTAATTGGATTTTCTGTCGTATTTTTGACAGTATATTTTTTATAAAAATGAAAGGCTATTGGAAAAAGGCTTAACACTAAAAGCAAAATTCCTAAGCTTTGTAAATAATAAAACCATTCCATGGGTTAAGACCCTAATTTTTTAATCCTATCTTGGGCGCTTATGATTTCCGTAATCCTTACCCCAAACCTTTCGTTTACCACTACTACCTCTCCTTTAGCCATAAGTTTACCGTTTACATAAACCTCTACAGGTTCTCCAGCAAACTTGTCTAACTCGATAATAGAACCTTGGTTTAGTTTAAGCAGGTCTCTTATCAACATTTTGTTTCTGCCAATTTCTACCGAAATTTCTAAAGGTATGTCTAAAATAAACTCCAAATCTGGATGCAAACCACTTCTTTGGACAGGGCTTAGTTCTTCAAAACTTGCAGGTTGGGTAGAAGGTCTTTCTTTGATTGAAGGTTCTTTCGTTTGAAAAAATTCTTGCGGGGTTTCTGGAGGAGTTTCTTCCTTAGTTTCTGAACCTCCTACTTGTGCCTCTTTTAAAGCCTCCTCCCACATAGCCATTAAATCTTCAGGGCTAAGGGCGGATTCTTCTTGAGGACTTCCATTGATTTTTTCTTCTTCAGCCATTTATGTTCCTCCTAATTTCTTATTTTTCGGTATTTTCCGAAGATAAAAATCTATCTACCTGAATAGCAAGGTGGTTTTTAAAAACCCCTAATTTACCTAAAATCTTGGGAACTCCTTCTATAAAAACCTCTACAGGCTCTTCTATCTTTTTATCAAGGACTACTACGTCTCCTACTTCAAGATTTACCAAATCTTCTAAGGTGATAGTCCCTTTACCTAAAAGAGCTTTAAGTTTTACTTCACTATTAAGGATATAGTTTTCTAAATTCTTTTTCCAGCTTAAGTCTACATATTCCTCTAACTGATAGGGAGAATAGAGCTTATCCTTTATCGGTTGTAAAGTACTTAAAGAATAGCAAAAAAGAATTTTTCCGCTAATAGACTCAAGCTCCAAGGTATAACCAGTCACAACAACAGTTTCTTCTGGCATAAGAACCCTTGCAAACTGAGGGTTTACTTCTCCTCTGATATATTTAGGTTTAACAGGATAAATGTTTTTCCAAGCTTTTTCTAACTCATGGAAAACAAGGTCAACCACCTTTTTAAGCAATCTCTGTTCTATAGGGGTAAACTCTCGGCCTTCAACCTTAATATGTTTTCTTTCACCACCTAAAAACCTTTCGATAAAAAGAAAGGCTAAGGTAGCGTCAATGATAAGAAGAGCTTGTCCTTTTAAAGGTTCTAACTTAAAAATATGAATAGAGGTAGGCACAGGAATTTTGTTTAAAAAATCTTTAAATCTTTCCATCTGAAGAGGAAGGTTGGAGATGTCTAACATTTCTCTTAAAAGGGTAGAAAGTTGCATTCTTAAACTTCGAGCCAACTGCTCATTAATGACCTCAAGCCCTGGAATTTTAAGACGGGTAGAAATGGTGTAGTTTCTAAAGTCAAAAGGCTTAGTCTTTATCTCTTCTTTAGTCTCAGGAGTGGTATCTATCTTACCTTCAGAAAGACCTGAAAGCAGGGCATCTATTTCGTCTTGGCTAAGTATCTTTTCCATAACTACTCCACTATGTACTGGGTTATATAAATAGCCAACACAATTTCCTCTCCTAAGGCCTCGTTTATTTTAACTAATAAATCTTTTTTAATCGCCTCTTTAGCATCAGGCTGCATAACCTCTTCTGGGGTTTTACTACTAAGATAGGTAATGATTACATCCTTTATCATCGGTTCTTTAACCTTAATCTCTTCTTCTGCCTTTTTATCAGCAACCCCAAAGGCCAACCTTACCTGTAGATAGCGTTTACCTGTAGGGTCTAAAAGGTTTACCACTACCGGCTCCAAAGGATAAATTACTTTTACTGCCGCACTTTCTTTTTTAGCCTTTTTACCTCCCTCCTTTTCTTCGCCCTTTTTACCCATCAAGAATAAAACCACCCCAGAAGCAAGGGCTATCACTAATAAACCTACTACCAGAAACAGCAAAAACTTTTTTTTACCTCCCTTTTTTCCAGCCTCTTGTTTTTCTGCACCTTCTTTAACCTCTTCTGCCATAAACCCCTCCTAACTTTTTAAAATTTCTATCAAATTTTATGCCTAAAAATAGAGCGTAAAAACGGTAGTTTAACCCTCTAATATGTCAAAATTTTAACAGATTTGTCAAAAAACAAAAGGATAAAAGATAAAGATAACGTTTTAGAAGTTATAACTAAGAATTGATGTAATTTTTCAGGAAAACCGAACGGGTGTCAAGGGTTGTGAGACTATCCGGGACTAAGTGGGACTATCTGGGACAGCTTGATTTGTAAGGGATTGGTCAAAGAAAGTTTTTTGCAAGTTTGCAGTTGTTCGGTTTTTGATACAAATTTGTTCGGTTTTTTTTGATACAAATTGAATTATAGTCGTTCGGTTTTTAGTAACGACGCCTTTCTCTTTCATAATTGATACGCTGTAAGGTTCTTTCAATGATGTTTCGAAGGTCTGTAGCTATAGTTTCTTTTTCTTTTTCGGTGATCGTTCCATGTATTACAAATTGAATAGACCCGATATGAATTGTAGGACCAGTAAAGGTTGCTCCAGCAGGCTTTACAGGTTCAAGGACTTGTTTCATTGCAATAAGTAGAGGGGATGGTTTGATTGCTTCTGCAATAGTTTCAATAAACTTAATGCGATGAAGATCGCTTAGTGGACCTTCTTTTGCTGGACTTGAAGGGAGAAGATTTCTAATTTTTTGGACGATGTTTTTAACTTCTTCTATTGGCTTAGTAGCAACGGTTTTTATACCTTCCCAAAGGCTTTCTATAATTTTTTTCCCTGCTACAAAAAGGTCAATACCCATCACATACTGGACAAGCTTTCTAAGAGCCATAATAGGGGCTGTAATGGGATTAACATATAAAAAAACTTCTAAGACTTTTTTCCAATTTGCTTTTAACCAGTTCCACACTCCAGATAAAGCTTTGCTTATTTTATCCCAGTGTTTATAGACGAGATATCCTGCAGTAATGAGTGCTACTATACCTGTTATAATGAGAAAAATTGGATTTGTAATTAAAGCCAAACTAAAAGCTCTTACTGCAACTACTGCAGAACGAAAACCAGAAATTAATGCCCTTAAACCAGATAAAAAAGAAGCCCATACATAGCGTGCCATAACACCCATAAAGTGTAGTAAAGCTGTAGTTTTAGCTTTAAGAGCAGAAACTGCTTGTAAAATTGAAAATTTTACTTTTAAAAGCCAAAAATCAAAGGTTTTAAGCCATGTTATTCCTGCTTGTCCTGTTATTATCCATTTAAGGAAAGCTATTGAATTTTGTAGTAAAGCTCCTGTTAAATTTTTTACTAAATTTATTCTCATCAACCACAAAGCTGAAGTAAAAGCAAGACTTAGAAGTTTTAATGCTGTTCCCAAAACAAGAGAGAAGGTCCCAACAACTGCAAGAAGACTTACAAATCCACCTATAGTGTAAGCAAAAACTGCTGAGAGGGTTTTATGTTCGTTTATAAAATCTGCCACTTTCCCAAGCACATTATTGAGAAAATTAAATATTTTAATCAAACCAGGAGCTACGAGAGAACCAAAAATAGCTGCAACTTGAGTTAACGTCCCCTGCAGAGACTCCCACACATTGGCAAATGTTTGTAAAGTTACGTTAATTCTTTGTTGTAAAGATGCTTGTTCTTCCATTTTTTTTGCCATTTCTTCAAGTCCAGAAAATCCCCCTTCTTTTATTTGTTCTCGTAAGGCTGTATATTCCTCTGGCTTTAAAGTATTTTTAATAGCTTCTAAATAAGCAAGGGCTTCTTCTTTGGATTTCACGAGAAGTGGAACTATAGCACGCATGCCTTCAGCATCAAATAAAGTAGTCAAGATTTTCATTCGTAAGAGAGGGTCTTGTATAGCGGAGAGTCTTTCTCGAATAGTAATTAAAAATTTTTCTAATTGAAATGCTCCCCTTTCGTCAAAAAAATCTTTGACAGAAATTTGAAGATCTATACCTTCTTTCTTTTGTAATTTGCTAAGATTTTCTTCAAGTTTTGATATGTTTTGTAAAACAGAACGTATCGATGTACCTGCTGTTTCACCTTTGATACCAAATTGTTTAAGCGTACCAATCCAAGCAAACATTATTTTAGATGCATTTAAACCTGTTACTCCGAGTTGATTAAGCTCAGAAGAAAAATATTTAGTTGAATAAGCAATTTCTGAAAGTTCTAATCCAGAGGCAAATTTGAGCCTTTGTAGTTGATCTACAAAGGCGGAAAAACCTTCTGCAGGTATTTTGAACGCATTAGCAAATTGTTGCATATATTCTGCTACTTGTTCTGGAGAGGCTTCTCTTTTAAATAATACCCAAGCATAGCTTGCTGCTTTTAGTCCACCACCTACTATTTTTTCAATGTCCATCCCAGCAGATTTTAAGGCTGTAGCTACACGATAAAAATCCGTTGCACTACCAGGAAGTCTTACTCCAAGCTCTTCAATTTGCTTGTTTAGTTCTTCAATTTGTTTAGGTAGCCCTTCTTTTGTCATGAAGGCAACTTCCATTTCCACTCTTGCTTGTTCCATTTCTGAAAAGCTATGTATTGCTTTAGTAAAACCAGCAAGTGGAAGAGCGGTTGCTTGAGCCATCTTTGCAGTAAAATCTTCAAACCTTTCTGAAAATTCCCAGAGAGCTTTCGGGTCAAAAGCTTTACGAAGTGTTTCTTGGAAAGATTTTAACTTGTTTTGTGTTTGTTGAAGTTCGTGATTAAACCTTGAGACGTTCTCTTTTAATTCAAAAAGCTGACGAGAAAAGTTATCAATAAGTTGTAAAGCTATGGCAATTTTAAAATCCATAGTATAATATCCTTATGCCTTTCGTTTTTTTACTTGGATTATACGTCCTGGTAGGATACATTTTAGGTGGGCTCGTTATTTTCCTCATACCGCTTGCTTTTATAGCAATTATCTTTTGGCTTATAGGAAAACATTTTTTAACTCCCGGTCTTAGAGTATATTTTACTCGTAGAAAGGAGCGTAAAAAGCTCAAAAAAATTTTGGAAGAAAGGCTTAAATATCTTCCGTAAGGTTTTTGTAAAATTCTGTAAGTTTGAAAAGCCAAAATTTAAGCTCTTGATAAGACATCTCTGCAAGGTCCTTATATGAAAACCCATGTTTTATCATTGAGAGGATTGTTTCGGCGTTAATAAAGGGTTGTAAATCTCGGTAAAATCTCTAACGTTTTAGAAGTTATAACTAAGAATTGAAAAGAAGAAAAAATAAGAAAAGAAATGGCGGAGGGGGCGGGATTCGAACCCGCGGTACGGGTTTTAGCCCGTACATGCGATTTCCAGTCGCACCCCTTCGTCCACTCGGGCACCCCTCCTAATCTAACTTTAACATTTTAAAACCTAATCGAAATTTTGGCAAGAGGCTTTTAAAACTTTCTTAATATATACTTTAAAGTAAAAACTACCAAAAAAATTTTTAGAAGGTCTCCATAAATAAAAGGTAAACTTCCCATCAACAATAAAACCTTTATGTCAGAAATTTTTAATATCCAGCCTAACCAAAGCATACCCATAAGATGAATAACCCCAAAGTTTACTATAACCAGAAGAAAAACCAGACCCAAGAAACTTTTTGTCCAGATAAACCTATGATAAAGAAAACTTACCATCAATCCCGCAGGTAAAAAACTTAAAAGGTATCCTCCTGTAGGACCAACCAAGGTTAAAAAACCTCCGGTTGCTCCAGCAAACCAAGGAAGTCCTAAGGCACCCAAAAATAAATAAAAAAATTGAGCTAAACCACATCTAAAAGGAGAAAAAAGAAGCGCGGTTAGAAAAACCCCAAAGGTTTGAAAGGTTACAGGCACAGGAGAAAAAGGAAGATAAAATTTAAGCTGAGCTGAAAGCCCTATTAAAAGAGCACCTAATAAGCCCCAAAATACTTCTATACCTAAATTGCCGGATGTTAAAACCCCTTTCCTTAAAACCATCACCTCTGCAAATTTTTTCATAGTCGCCTCCAATAACTTAATAGATTTTTGTTAACTATAATTTTATCAGAGTTAACAAAAATTTAAAGATATTTTTCTAACAAACGAATAATTCTTTCGGTGGCTCCGGTTTTTGAACGATAGATTTGGTAAGCTTTTTTAGACAAATTTTCAAGTTTTTGAGGATTATTTAAAAGGTCTTTTAGCGTTTCAGCAAGTTTTTCTGAAGAAACTTGAAGGCAAGCCTTTTTTTCTAAAAATTCTTGGACAAAAGGAAAATTTTCCATAGAAGGGCCAAACACCACAGGCTTTTTCCAGTAAATAGGCTCTAACGGGTTTTGTCCTCCATGGGGGATAAAGCTTCCTCCTATGATGGCTAAATCGCACAACCTATAAAGGCTCCCTAAAATCCCTATCTGGTCTACCAGAAGGATAATCCTTTTAGCGTCTTGAAGGTTTAATTTTTCGTAATTTAGGCTACTTAACCTGTAAAACCTGTTTTCTTTTTGATTAGATATCAAAGAAGTTATCCGAGAAAATACCTCCTCAAAGCGTTCAGGATGCCTTGGGGCTAAAAGTAATGTTCCTTCTTCTACTACTGAAAGAAAAGCCTCGGTAATTATTTCTTCTTCAGGATGATGAGTACTTCCGGCAATGATAACCGGTTTTTTTAACCTATCTTCCCAGGGAAATTCAACATAAGGGATTTCAAGGTCAAACTTAGTGTTTCCTGCTACGATAATTTTTTCTTCAGGCACCCCTAAAGCCTTAAACCTCTTCTTATAGAGGTTATCTTGAACCACGATTAAAGTAAGGTCTTCCAAAACCCTTCGGATAAAAAACTTTATTTTTTGATAGTTTTTAAAGGATTTTTGACTAAGACGTGCGTTAACCAAAAAAACAGGAATTTCTTGGGCTGCAGTATGGATAAGATTAGGCCAAATCTCTGTTTCAGAAATGACTAAAGCCTTAAGATTAAAAGCCTTTAACGTTCTCTTTATCGCAAAAGGACAGTCTAAAGGTAAGTAGATCACTTCTACCGAAAGGCCTTTGAACCGATCCTTAGCTACCTTTTGTCCTGTGTCAGTAATAGTGCTTATAAGGATGTTGTGGTTGTTGGATAACCTTTTAACAAGGGAAGAAAGTGCTATGACTTCCCCTACTGATACACAATGGACCCAGATAGTAGAACCTGAAGAAAAATTTTCAGACTTTTTAAAAAGGGCAAACTTATCCTTTAACCATTTTAACCTTAACTCTGGAGGTCTTTTCAAAAACTCCTTAGGTAAAAGCAAACCTGCTACCAGGTAATAGATAAGAGTATATACCCAAAACATAAGCCTAAAAGTTCCCTATAAAAGATATTTGTACTCCTCTGTCTTTTCCATGGCAACGATGAGACCAATAAAGGCCTGATAAACACTTAGTACAGTCCTGAGAAATCCAAAGATTACTTTCAGGTATACCTAAGGACAAAGCTTGATAAACGTTTAATCTTTCCAAATCCAAAAAGAATTTTTCTTGATTATATCTTATAACATCTTCATAAAAAGAAAAATTTTTTTCTAAATAAAGGAGAACATCTTTTTGGACTTCATAACAACAGGCTTTGATATGAGGGCCTATGGCCAAAAAGATTTCTTCAGGTCTATAACCTAAGGTTAAGACCGTTTTAAGGGTCTTTTCTAAAATTTTAGACACTGTCCCCTTCCATCCAGCATGAACAGCACCTATTATTTTAGCATCTTGGGTGGCTAAGAGGATCGGTACGCAGTCAGCGGTCTTAACCCCCACCAAAAGTTTTTTCTGATTAGTAAGCACCGCATCCCCTTCTATTCCAAAAATCTCTGGAACCAAATCTTTCTCCCAAAGAAAAATTACAATATCGCTATGCACCTGTTTAGGAAAAAACCATCTATAATCATTAACTTGTTTTAAAATACTAAAATCAAAATTTTTAGAAAGTTTCTGCGAAAAAGCGGCTAATACACCGATTTTAAGTAAATTATCTGGAAAAATAAAATTTGTGTTTAATTTGTGAGAAAAGTCTAAAAGTTCTTGTTTTAACATTGCGTAAATTGTTTTAAAAAGGGTAAAATTTCTTTTTTTAGGTTTTGTAGTGCTTTTCCTCTATGACTTAGACGGTTTTTTTCTTCTAAAGGTAGTTCTGCTGCGGTTTTTTGATAGTTATATTCTGGAACTAAAAAAAGAGGGTCATATCCAAAACCAAAAGAGCCTTTGGGCTCAAAACCTATCCTCCCCTCCCAAACCCCTTCTGAAACTAAATATTTTCCGGTAGGATGATAAAGAACCATGACGCATTTAAACCTTGCAGTTCTTTTTTCAAAAGGAGCCTCTGCTAATTCTTGTAAAAGTTTCTGGTTGTTTTTTTCATCGGTTGCCCCTTCCCCGGCATAACGAGAAGAGTATACCCCAGGTGCACCTTTTAATGCATCTACCTCAAGCCCGGAATCATCAGCCAGACACAAGCAACCTGTTTTCTCGGCATAATACTTAGCCTTAAGCATGGCGTTTTCTAAAAAAGTTTTACCTGTTTCTTCAGGAGGAGGAATCTCTGGAAAATCCTTAAGGCTTTCTATTTCTAAACCTATTTCTTCTTTAAGGTCTTTAAGGGCTTCGGTGATTTCTTTAACTTTACCTAAGTTAGAGGTAGCGATAATCAAAGTCAGTTTTTTACTCATACCTTTAACACCTCTTTTTGTTTGTTTATAAGTTCTTTTATACCTTTAAAAGCCAAGTTTTTCATCTGTTCTAATTCCTCCCAGGTAAAAAGACTTTTTTCTGCGCTTACTTGAATTTCTACTATTTTTCCAGATTCAGTCATAAAAAAATTAGCGTCTACCTCTGCAAGTATATCTTCTTGATAATCAAGGTCTAATAAAAAATTTTCTCCTATTTTACCTACACTAACACCTGCTAAAAATTCTAATACTGGGGAAGTAGATAAAACTCCTTTTTCAAGAAGTCTTTTCACAGCAAGATTTAAAGCTAAAAAAGCTCCGGTAACTGAGGCGGTCCTGGTCCCTCCGTCTGCGTTTAAGACCTCACAGTCTATCCATAACGTCCTTTCTCCTAACTTAGAAAGGTCTACGACCCCTCTTAATACCCTTCCTATAAGACGTTGTATTTCCATAGACCTACCTTTTCTTCCCATGGTTTCCCTTGGGGTTCTCTCATGGGTAGCCCCAGGTATAAAGGCATATTCTGCTGTAATCCAACCGGTTCCTGTACCTTTAAGAAAAGAAGGGACTTTTTCCTCTAAGCTTACCGTACAAAGCACTTTGGTATTTCCAAATTCTACTAACACCGAGCTTAAGGGATTTTTCAAAAAATCTACTGTAAACCTTACTTCTCTAAGCTGGTCAAAAGCCCTCCCGTCATACCTCATCAAAAACCTCCTACACCAAAGATTTTACCTTTTCCTATTGAATGAGGAGAAACACACTTTCTAAGAGTCCCCTCTAACTCCCAATCTTCATACTCTATGGTTATCCGTTTTTTTCTCAAAACACAAATTTTACCATATAAATCCCTTCCTAAAACTATCTTTTCAAAGGTTCTTTCACCCAAACCACATAACCACAACCCTTCTTTTAATTCTCCGTTAAGCTTGTCTTTCATCAAAGGTTTAGGCAAATTAGGAGATTTAATTAATAGACTAAAAAATCTTTCAACCTCAGAAGATTCTTGTACAGCAAGTCCTTCCCAGTCCTCTAACAAAGGGTTGAGCTCAAGTCTACAATAAAGTTCCCCATCAAGGTTAACAAAGTTTACATGGCAGACTTCACATCTATATTTTAAAAGATTTTCTCGAGTATGTATAGGCTTACTAAGTTTTTGATGACAGTCTAAACACTTAATTTTTTGGCGTTGAAACATTACCTCTTCTTTTTTATGACAATCGGTGCAGACCATACCTTTTTCATAATGGACACTTCTTAAAAGTTGATAAGCCTCGATCCCATAGGGTCTTTCAGGAGTTTTCCCTTTGATAAAAGGAGCACGATAGTCCTCATACCAGTTATGAGGACTATATCCCAAATAATCCCAGCCTATATAACTGCTATAATGACAGGCTAAACAGTTATCCATCTTAGGTTTGAGGATAAAATGTCCTGTTAGTTTTTTTTCTTGATACCTAAAATGGCAAGCTAAACAGCCCTTAGCCCTTCTGGTTTTTGGATAATCCTCTCCTTCATAGTCTACATGGCAGAGAAAGCATCTTCTTCTGAGAAAATCTATCAAGGTTGAGGTTGGGTCAAAAGGCTTTTCAAACCTATAAGCGTTAAGTTCTCTTACACTAAGATTTTTAGGTATTCCAAAGGCTTGAAAAGTATGAGAAATCATCTTGCGATAGGTATAATGTAAAGAATTTTTAAAACCTTCTACTTCAAATTTATGACATTTTATACATACCTGATAAACTAAATCAGCAGGTGGATTTTTTAACAAGTCTTTATGTGCTTCTTTTTTAGAGGTGGCTTTTTCTCTACCTTGATGACATTGGATACAAGAAAGTTGTTGATGAAACCTGTCAAAAAAAACCTGAGGATGGCAGTCTTTACAACTTTTAGGTTGAGATTGGTTAACACAACCTGAAAGCCAAAAAATTAAGATTAGGATTAAAAGTTTTGATTTTATCCTTGACACAGTCTATAAGCCACTTTATCAAGAAGCTGAACAACCTGTTCAGGATTTTCAAAAGGTTTTCCTAAAACCTCTTTCCAAACCCGTTCGCTTTCCATACAAAAGTAAAAGGCTATTTTGTCTTCAGTTTCTTTTATAAGTTTAGCAAGGTTTTGATAAAGCCTTTTTCTAAGGTCTATAAAGTAGCGTTTTTTCATATCCAGCCCTTCGATAAATTCATAACTATAAATCTTGGTTTTTGGAAACCTTTCTTCAGCAATATATTTTAATTCTTTGGGGTATCTTAAGGTTCCTAAGCTTATCCAAGCGATTTTTTCCCAAGGTATTTCGTTTAAAATCCTTTCTAACACCTTAGGATATTCGATTTCAGCGTTTTCATAGAAGATGATAGGGTCAAAATGGAAGGCTACGGTAAACCCATGGGCTACTGCAAGCTTCGCGCTTTCAAGTCTTTGGTCTAAAGATGGGGTTCCTATTTCTTCTGATTGTATGATAAAAGGCGTATTAACAGACCAAGCAAATATAATCTTAGGATTTGGTTTAAATTTTTTAAAGTAGGTTTCTTTGATAAAAGCCTTGGTTTTTAGTTCAAGCACAGCCCAAGGGTCTTTTTCTTCCCAAAAATTTATCAGCTTTTCAGAAACACCTCCGAAAGGTTCTAACACCATACTATCTGCAAACTCGCCTGTTCCTATTCTTAATACCCTACCCTCTCTTTTAGCATTATCTAAAACTGTCTCCAGTTCAGGAAATCCTTCTTCTATTAAATTAGCCCAAAGTTTTATACCTGGACGATTTAAATAAACCTGAAGGATACAATAGGTGCAGTCAAACAAACAGCCTTCTGCAAAATGAAAGATTTTATAACCACAACAAAGATAGTTTTTAGTTCCAGGGCAATTCCTAAAAAACCTACCTCTGAACCTCATCAAAAATAGATATTTTTTGCCTAAGGAAATAACAGATGCTGGAAAGGCTCCTGCCTCCCAATGAAATTCTTCGTAAGATGAAATAATTTCATAGGGATATTTAGCGATTATCTCTTGGGTTAGAAGATAAGGAAAAGCCTCTTTTTCTATTAAAATTTTCATTACTTAAAGATAGTGTTTAATCAATAATTCCGCTATTTGAACGGCATTGGTAGCAGCCCCTTTTCTTAGGTTGTCTGCTACAATCCACAGATTTAGTCCGTTTTCTACAGAAAAATCTTCTCTAATCCTTCCTACAAACACCTCATCTCTTCCTGCAACCTCTATCTGAAGGGGATAAACCTTCTTTTCTGGATTGTCAAACACCAATACACCAGGTGCTTTTTCTAAAAGTTCTATAGCCTTTTCTACGTTAATTTTCTTTTCTGTTTCTATGTTTACAGATTCAGCATGTCCGTAAAACACAGGCACTCGCACTGTGGTGGCGGTTACTCTAATACTCTCGTCTTCCATAATTTTTTTAGTTTCTTCTACCATTTTCATCTCTTCTTTGGTATATCTGTTAGGAAGGAAAACATCTATCTGAGGAATGCAGTTAAAAGCGATAAACTGAGGTAAATGCTTAGGTTCTGGCATAGGTTCTCCACTGCACCAAGCCTTAACTTGAGCCTCGAGCTCAGCAATAGCCTTTTGTCCTGCTCCAGAAACCGATTGATAGGTGCTTACTACTATTCTTTTAATTTTACCGTAGTCGTGTAAAGGTTTTAAGGCTACTACCATTTGGATAGTAGAACAATTAGGGTTGGCAATTATACCTTTATTTTTATATTGGGCTACCGCATGAGGATTTACTTCTGGCACTACCAAAGGAACCTCAGGGTCCATCCTCCAAGCACTTGAGTTATCAATAACCACTGCACCATCTCTTGCAAAAAGCGGGGCAAAATCTAAACTTCTTTGGGCTCCTGCTGAAAAAAGAGCGATGTCTATCCCTTTAAAACTTTTAGTTTCTTCTAAAACCTCAACGGGTATCTCCTCACCTTTAAAAGGAAGTCTCAATCCTTTAGACTTAGAAGAGGCAAAAAACCTTATTTCTTTTACAGGAAAGTTCCTTTCTTCTAAAACCGAAATCATCATCCTTCCTACGGCACCGGTTGCACCAACCACGGCTACTGTATATTCTTTCATAAGGGCCTCCTTAAGTCCTATTTTTAATTTAAGAAACTATCATAAAACCTAAAAACTTCAAGGCATTTTCACGTATCTGTTATTAAAAATCTCCTCCTTAAAATAAAGAGAGGCTTCTTCTTTTTATTTGCAGTTTCTTGAGATTATTTTAAAATTAACGAGTATGAAAAAATTAGAAGGTGAAGAAATCTTAAAAAAATGGCGTCAAAACCGTCTTAATAGTAGATTTCCTTTGGTAGCTGTGCTTGACAACATAAGGAGTGCCTACAACGTAGGGTCTATGTTTAGAACAGCAGAATGTGCTTACCTTTCTAAACTTATTTTATGCGGTATTACTGCTTATCCTCCTAACTCCAAACTTGAAAAAACAGCCTTAGGAACCACTAAAACCATGCCTTGGGAGTATTTTGGGGACACCTATCAAGCAGTAAAACATTTAAAAAATCTTGGATATAAAATAGCAGCTTTAGAAATTACCGACAGTAGTCTGCCTATTCAAAAAATTGGTTTATCTGATTTTCCCTTAGCTTTGGTTATAGGAAATGAGGTTACCGGAGTCGATGAAAGGGTGCTTGAAGAAGCGGATATGATTTTAGAAATTCCCCTTTATGGAGAAAAAGAATCATTAAACGTAGCCATAGCCTTTGGGGTAGCTATCTTTCTTCTTATAGAAAAATTACGAAAAACATGCTAAAAATAACCTATCCTTTTTGTTTTGATAAAATCCCTGCTTTTTTCATAGATAGAGTTAACCGATTTGTAGTTAAAATCAAAATAAAAAATGGATTTAGCTCTAAAGATAGAATTTATCTTGCCTATTTACCCAATCCTGGAAGGCTTTGGGAGTTGCTTTTAGAAGGAACAGAGCTTTTGTTAGTGCCTAATACAGGGGAGGCTAAACTTCCGTATACAGTCTTAGCCTGCAAAAAAGGAAAAAACTATGTGCTTCTTCACACCCATCTAACCAACCAAGTAATTTCAACCCTTATAACCCAACAAAAGATAGCCTTTTATAGAGAATTTGAGGTAGAAAAGACAGAACCATCTTATGCTGATGGAAGGTTTGACCTTCTTTTAAGAAATCTAATCTCTCAGGAAAGAAGGGTCTTAGAAATAAAAACCTGTACCCTCTTTGGTAAAAAAATCGCTATGTTTCCTGACGCAGAGACCAAAAGAGGCCAAAAACACCTTTTAGAGCTTTTAAACCTTTCTCAAGAGGGCTATCAAGCCGAGATGCTTTTTGTGGTTATGAATCCAGACATAGAATACTTTCTTCCTGCCTATCATATAGATTTTGGTTTTGCAGAAACCTTTTTAAAGGTTAAAAACCAGATAAGTTTAAGGGCTGTTGCCTTAGGTTGGGATGAAGGGTTTACTGAGGTAAAAGAAGTAAAACATGTTAACATTCCTTTTAACCTTTTAGAAAAGGAACTTAAAGACCAAGGAACCTATCTTCTGGTTTTTAAGATAGATAGATGGGTAAACCTTTCAACTAACCAAAAAAATTTTACGATTAAACCAGGTTTTTATGTATATGTTGGCTCTGCTATGCAAGGGCTTGAAGCAAGGATTAAAAGACATTTGAGAAAGCACAAAAAACCTCATTGGCACATAGACTATCTCTTAGCCCAAGCAACGGCTATCCTTCCTATCCCTATCCGTGCCTCTGAAAAACTTGAATGTGCTATTGCCTCTGACCTTTTTAAACTGTCGGAAGAAGTTGTATCTGGTTTTGGTTCAACCGATTGTCGTTGTCTTTCTCATCTGTTCTGTTTTTCTTCTTCCCCTTTAAAAAACTCTGCTTTCCAAGATTTGATAATAAAATACCGGATAGACAGACTATGTTCTTACCTAAAATAGACTTAAAAACAGGGGAGCGTGGGATTTTATTTCTAACCTTACCTGAATGGCGGTTCGCTAAGGAAAACCTTTTTTTTAAAAAACATTTTTCTTTTTTAAACCTTACGATAAAATACGATGAAAGAGGGTTTATTTGTGGGCCGGTTTTAGGGGCTCCTATGTTAGGATTACTCTTTGAAGTCTTTAATCATTGGAGTCTTAAAGAACTTTTAACCATAGGCTGGGCGGCTAAATTAGGAGAAACCCTTAAGATAGGAGACCTTTTTCTTCCTATTAAGGCCTATTCTTTAGAAGGGACTTCAAGGCTTTACTTAGGAAAAACCAAAGTTTTTAAACCAGAACAAAGTTTTTTTATTAAAATTAAAGAAAATCTTATTCAAACAGGGCTTATCCCCTCCTTAGGTAGTATTGTTTCTGTTGACGCCCCTTTTATTTTTGAAAAGAATACACAACTTATAAAAAAATGGAAAACAAAGGTTTGTGCTTTGGACATGGAAACTTCGGCGGTGTTTTCTTTGGGTAAATATTTTAATCTTAAAACCCAGCCTATCCTTTTTATTACCGATGAGGTAGGTAAACTCATAAACCAGAGGCCTGAAAAGTTATTAAGACCACAAAGAGAAAAACTCTTAAATTTTTTGAAAAAGTTTTTAAACCATGAGTTCTAAAACCTTAAAGACCAATCCTTTTGAAATTTTCGGCTTAACCCCTAAAATAGTAAAAGAACTTGATGAACAAACCCTTGCTAAGCTTATCAAAGCTATCTATAGGGTGCTTCAATTTTACCATCATCCAGACAAAGGAGGTGACCCTAAAAAGGCTTTGGAATTAAACTTAGCTTACGAAACCTTAAACTTAGAAAAAAACGAAAAACTCTTTAAAGAATATAGAAACAAATACATCCAAAGGCTTTCACGCAAAACCATGTATACTAAACTTAAAGACCTTGAAGCTCAAAACCGCAAGTTGTCTTTCTTAGCAGACCTTTTAAAAGAAAAATACTGGCAATTACTGATTGAAAGACCAGGTTTTATAGAAGAATTTAGCCAGGGGAAGGTTTACAAACTAAAGGTGTTTGACCTGGTATCTCATCTCAACTTTTCTTATGTAAAAACTTCTAAAAAATCTTTGTTTTTTAAGGAACTCTACCTTGTAGGAACTGAAGTGCTAAAAAAGGAAGGGACTAAAGGTACCTGGTATAAAATAAAAAACTACCGGTTTTTAGGCTCTATCAAGAGAAATTACATAGAGCCTTGGGTTTTATTAGAAAAACCTTTTAAGGAAAAAGAAAAGGCTTACAAAAACCTGATCGATCGTGAAATTTTTTTGCAAGAATGTATACTTTTCTTAAACCCAGAACTTGAAACAAACGCCTATCTCTTCTTTTTCCAACCTGATGAACCTCAACATGTAGTTTTTGAAGGAGTTCTTTTAAAAAAAGAAGAAGTTTCTTTAGAAAAGGTTATTCCTCTTTTAACCGGTGCGCTTCTTCTTAAAAAAGAGGTTTCTGAAAAATCTTCGTCTAAAAGTTTAGAATAGGGTTAATCCTTAGGTTTAGGAGTTCTCAGAAACCTTATCCCTGTCCAGATGACTATCGTAGCAAAAAAGACCCTCAAGTAAGCTTCAGGTAAAAGATTGGCAACGTTTCCTCCTATAAAGGTACCGATGATAATCCCTATGACCAGACCAGGTAAGATGGATTTTACCACATTTCCCAGTTTAAGGTGGGTATAGGCACCAACCAGCCCAGCTGGGACCATACATAAAAGCGAGGTTCCTTGGGCAAGATGTTGTCCATAGTTTAAACCTAAAACTAAAGCTGGTACCATAATCGTTCCTCCACCTACTCCCATCATCCCGGCTATAAAACCAGCAAACACCCCTGTAAGCAGCAACGCTAAAATCTTAGCAGTTCCTGCTAATGAGAAATGATAGAGGCTTCCTACATAGGGTTTTACTAAAAGTAAAATAGAAGCAAAGATTAAAAAGGCACCAAAAGACCTTTTAAGCTTCCATTCAGGAAGGCTATGGGCAAACTTAGCTCCTTTTCTTGCGGTGATCATCGCGGTAATAGCTATAATCAATGAAGCAACAACATCTACCGCACCATGCATCCCGTAAGTAATAGCCCCGATAAGCCCTGTAAAAACCAAAGCCCAAAGACTGGTTCCATGGGCTTGATGCTGAGAAAGTTTTAAAACACCTACCATAAGTGGTATCATCACCACCCCACCCCCTAAGCCTACCAACCCACCGAAACATCCTGCCAAAACCCCTATCCACAAAGCATGTAAAACTTCTTTTTTTATCATCTTGGTTTTCTCCCTTTATTTTTCTACATAAACTCCTATTCCTTTTAGATAAAAAGTCTCTTCTACAAAAGGATTAATAGGATGGTCTTTAGCCTGTATGCCTTGGAAAATAATCCTCCCGTTAAGTTGTAAGCTTTTAAGAGAATTCTTTATCAAAAACCAAAGTCTTTCAAATTTTAAAAAATGAGAACAAGAAAACCCAAAAAAATATCCTTTTTCCAAAGCTTTAAGACCTAAAAAATAGAGGCTTTCGTATTTTTTCTCTCCCTCAGAAATATGTTTATAAGATTTTATAAAGGCTGGAGGGTCAAGGACTACCATATCTACCTTAGGCGGATTTTTGAGTATTTTAAAAATGTCTCCTTGAAGGGCTATAAGTTTATCTTTCCAGTGGTTAAGTTTGGCGATTTCTTCAGCCAAAGAAAGGGCAGCAGCAGACCGGTCTATCAAGAAAACCCTTTCAGCCCCACCTTTCAAACAATAAAATCCAAAACCACCGATATAAGAAAATCCGTCTATCACCTGTAAACCTTTTGAAAGATCCCTTACAAACCTTCGGTTTTCCCTCTGGTCTAAAAAAAACCCGGTTTTTTGTCCTGAAATAATCGGAATTAAAAACTTTATGTCATCTATAGTAACCAAAATCGGTTCTTCTACCTTCCCATAAGCTACATTTACGTAAAGAGGAAGCCCCTCTTCTTGTCTTTTAACATGGTCGTTTTTTAAGACTATAGCCTCAGGAGAAAGCACCACTTTTAAAGCTTCTATAATAAAAGCTAAAAGTTTTTCCATACCAAGGGTATGGGTCTGCACCACCGCAATTTTTTCAAACAGGTCTACTACTAAACCAGGTACAAAATCTCCTTCAGAAAAAACCAAACGAAAACAGCCTTCTCCAGGATATAACGACCGTCTAAGGTTTAAGGCTTTACTAAACACCTGTACAAAAAAGTTTATATCTATTTTTTGTTCTTCGGTAGAAAGAAGTTTTAAACAATAAAAAGACTGAGGGTTAAAATATCCTATCCCCAAAAAATATTTTTCCTCTGAAAAGATGGTTACCAAATCCCCAGGGGAAATTTTTTCTGAAAGTTTCTCAAAATCTTTTATGTCTTTTTGAGTAAACCAAAGGCTTCTTCTTAAATAATTTTGGACCCCAAGTTTATTTAAAACAACCGGAGGGTATAACACGGTTAAAATCTCCTTTTTCTATATGTATAGCATGGTGAGGACAAATTTTTACACAGTTTAGACATCTGATACATTCGACTGAATTTGGCTCTTCTAAAGGATAGATGTCAACTGGACAAATTTTTTCACAGGCCTTACAACGAGTACATCTATCCACGTCTATTTTAAATCGCAAAAAACTAAACTTATTAAACAGCCCATATATTAAACCCAAGGGACATAGGTTTTTACAAAAAAACCTGTAATCTACCAAAACCAAAATCATAACCCCTAATAAAAACAAGGTCTTAAAGTAAAAAAGTCTTCCTATATAATCCCAAAGTTCTGAGGTTAGAATCAGGTTTAGGTAACCTGCCTCTAAGGTTCCTGCCGGGCAAAGAAATTTACAAAACCCAAGAATACCGTATCCGATTTCATTTTGAAAAGTTAGTGGCACCCAAAACACCAGTCCTATAAGCACCAAATGTTTTAAGTATTTTTGTGTCCTCCAAGGAAAAGTAATTTTTCTTTTTAAAAAGGGTATTTTGTAGATAAGGTCCTGGAAAAAACCAAAAGGACAAACCCAACCACAGATAAACCTTCCTAAGGTTAGCCCAAAAAACAGAAAAAAACCTAACAAATACAAAAAAGGGGCTATCAATGTCTGCCATTTTAAAATCTTTAATGCACTTAATATATTCTGTAAAACCCCTAAAGGGCAAGAAAAAAGGCTGGCAGGACAGGAATAACAATTTAATCCCGGAGCACAAAACCCTTTTAAAGGACCTGTATAAAGGGTTTTAGTAAAGGGAAAAACTAAATATCCGTTATGTAGAAACAAAGAAAAAACCTGTACAATCCTTCTTTTCATTCTTCAAGGCCCATACAAGAAAGACAAGCTACAGCCCCTCTAGAATGGACAAATTCATAACCTTTAAGCTTAAATCCAGCCCAAAGAAATAATCCGATACTAATCCAGAAAACCAAGATTTTCCAGCGCACGTTTCCCCTAACCTAACTTTTTCTGAAGAAATTCTTTCAATGCTTCGCTTATTTCCTCTACTAAATTTGGGTTTTCTCCTTCAACCATTATACGGTACTTAGGCTCAGTACCTGAAGGTCTTATCACTATCCTTCCCGTTTTTCCTAACCTATCTTCTGCTTGCTTGATCTTTTCTTGGATACCCTCTATTTCATCTAAAGGAATTTTTTTACTAACTTTTATGTTTTTTATAACTTGAGGAAGTTTTTCGAAAAGTTTAGCCAATTCAGAAAGAGGCTTTTCTTTTTGTTTAACCAAAGAAAGAAGACGCAATCCTGCTAAAAGGCCATCTCCTGTGGTAGCTTTATCAAGAAAAATAATATGACCTGAGGTTTCTCCTCCTAAAACAGCGTTTACCTCCCTCATTTTCATCACTACATATCTATCTCCTACAGGAGTTCTCAGAAAATTAATACCTTCTTTTTTTAAGAAAAGTTCTAACCCAAGGTTACTCATTATTGTTCCTACTACCGTAAGGTTAGTAAGTTGGACTTTTTCCTTTAATTCTATAGCAAAAATAGCTAAAAGATCGTCTCCGTCTAACAAGTTTCCTTTTTCATCTACTACCACGATACGGTCTCCATCTCCATCAAGGGCTATACCTAAATCTGCCTGATTTTCTAAAACCGCTTTTTGAATGTTTTCGGGATAAAGGGCGCCGCTTTTTTCGTTGATGTTGATTCCGTTTGGGTTGCAGCCTATGGCTATTACTTCAGCCCCAAGTTCTTCTAAAACCCTTGGTCCTACTTGATAACAAGCTCCGTTGGCACAATCTATCACCACCTTTAAACCTTCAAAATCAACGTTTGAAGGAACGACAGACTTTAGATGCACCACATATCTTCCTATAGCATCCTTTATCCTAAAGGCCCTTCCTAAAGCATCTTTGTGTACCCTTAAGTCTTTAAACCCTTCATCAAAAATCAACTCCTCTATCTTGGCTTCTGTCTCATCAGAAAGTTTAAACCCATCTTTACCAAAGATTTTAATTCCATTATCGTAATAAGGATTATGGGAAGCAGAAATCATGATACCTGCATCTGCCCGCATATCTTTGGTTAAAAAAGCAATTCCAGGAGTAGGAATAGGTCCTACTAATAAACTATATCCTCCCATAGAACATATCCCTGCAACCAAGGCAGACTCAAACACATATCCAGATAACCTGGTATCTTTGCCTATAACCACCTTGGTGGTATGGTGATTTTGATTTTTAAACAAAAATCCTATAGCCCTACCTACTTGCAAAGCAATTTCAGGTAGCATAGGAAAAAAGTTAGCCTCACCTCTTATTCCGTCTGTGCCAAAAAGCTTTCTTTCTACCATACCCCCCTACCTCTTCCTTTCTTCATAGACGACTTTTACTTTTTCTACGTCCACACTAATAATTCCTAACGGTGGCATTAAGTCAACCTCTAAAGCCTTGTTTAATTTTAGTTTTAATATGTCTATAGGTTCTGTTTGTACCTCCTGAATGTTTGGAAGAACCTCTACAGGGGCCTTGATTAAAACATACTTGGGAATTACTTTTATTCTTCCTTGGGTAAAATAAAACTTTTCTTCTTCTTTAAACACAGGTTTTACAGGAACCTTTTTAGTCCCTATTTTTTTCACAACCAAGGTAAGAAAATTAGGGTTTACCTCTTTTACCTTTATCCCTGCAGGAAGACTTATCTTTTCTATAGGCACCCTTATCTGATGAACCCCTGGAGGGAAGTTTTTGGTATCTATTTCTAAAGTAATTTGTTTTTCGTTAAGGTTTCTTAAAAGATTTCTTATAGCCTGTATCCTTAAAACCACCGTAGAAGGAGTTATTTCCACCATATAGTTAGGATTAGGTAATTTATAATTCACAGGAATTTCTATAGTCTTTTCTATAGAACGTCCCCATACTACAAAATACCATAAGGTAAGAGCCATCAAAAAAGAAAGAACTTTTAGTTTATGTTCCCTTTTGAATCTCATAAGTAATCCTTGTCCACCATGGTGCCTTAGACTCAAAACCTAAAAGCTGAGAAAGCATTTTTCTTAAAGTAGCAGGGGTTACGTCTCTGGTGATTTTTCCGCTTACTGCTATAGAAATATAACCTTTTTCCTCAGATACTACTATAGCTACCGAATCGGTAATCTCTGTAATACCTATGGCTGCCCTATGTCTGGTCCCCAAATCTTTGGCTATGTCTGGGTTGGTAGAAAGGGGCAATACTACACCTGCGGCTACGATTTTACCTTTGCTGATAACTACTGCTCCATCATGAAGAGGGCTTTTAGGATTAAAGATACTTATCAACAACTCTTCGCTTATCTTTGAGTCTAACACTATAGACCCTTCTAAAAAATCCTTCAAACTAATCTCTCTTTCAAAAACTATCAAAGCTCCTATTTTTTTCTCTGCAAGTTTGGTAACTGCCTTAACCACCTCTTCTATACCATAAGAATATTCTGTCTGAAATTTGGTAAAAGGATGCTTTCCTATCTGGGCTAAGGCTTTTCTTATGTCGTCTTGAAAAACTATAATGATTAAAATCAAGATAGAAGACATAAAGGTGTTTAAAATCCAGTTTAAGGTTAACAACTGCAAAGCATCAGAGACGAAATATAAAAGGACCACTACAGACAAACCTGCTACCATCTGTAAAGCTCTACTCCCTTGAATAAGCAAAAGTATCCTATAGATAAAAAAACTGACTACAAAGATGTCTACGATATCTTTCCAAGTGATAGAATTAAACATTTCAGAAATTTTGAAAAACTCAAAATTCAAAATCTTAACCTCCTAAATGTTCCCGAAGAAACTTAAACATTATAACTGCATCTTTGTTAAGGTCAACGCGATGAACCCTTAAAAAATGTACTCTCTTAAGATAAGCCCAAACAGAAAAACCTACCGTTCCTCCCTCTCTGGCTAAAGGGTTTTCTCGGTTTACGATTTTACCTACAAAACTTTTTCTTGAATGCCCTAAAAGAAGAGGTCTTTCTAAGGTATAAAATTCTTCTAAATTTTTTAAAATTTCTAAATTGTGCTCAAAGGTTTTCCCAAACCCTAAACCAGGGTCTATGATTATCTTTTCCACAGAGACCCCTTTATCTACTAAAAATTCTATCCGTCTTACCAAAAACTCTCTTACTTCCTTTACTACGTCTTGATAAATAGGGTTTTCTTGCATGTTCTTTGGGGTTCCTTTGATATGCATAATCACATAGGGGCAGCCAAAATCTTTCACCACATCAACCATATTTGGGTCAAAAGTCCCTGCGCTTATGTCGTTTATCATAGAGGCTCCAGCTTTTAAAGCCTCTTCTGCTACTTTGCTTTTATATGTATCTACCGAAACTATCGCTCCAGGAAATTCTTCACAAACCACTTTCACCACAGGAATAACCCTTTTTAGCTCTTCTTCTTCGGTTATAGGGTCAGAAAAAGGTCTGGTAGATTCTCCTCCTATATCTATGATATCCGCACCTTCTTCTATCAATTCTTTAGCCCTTAAAACCGCATCTTTTAAGTTAAAAAATCTTCCTCCGTCAGAAAAAGAATCCGGAGTTATGTTTAAAACCCCAAAAAAGTAAGGACAATCTTTCCAATCAAAAATTTTAGACCCTATCCTTAAAGGAGAAAGCATGATTAATGGCTTTCGTTCTCTAAAATCAATTTAAACCTTTCTGCATCGATCGTCTCTTCTTCCAACAAAACAGAGGCGACTTTGTGGAGTTTGTCTATATAAGTATCTATTATCTTTTTAGCCCTTTCATAACAATTTTGTATGATTTCTTTTATTTCTTCATCGATAAGTCTTGCGGTATCTTCGGAATAATCTCTTATCTGCAAAAGTTCTTTGCCAAGAAAGATATGGTCTTCCCCCTTACCTAAAGCTAAAGGACCTAACCTTTTACTCATGCCCCATTCACAGACCATCTTTTTAGCAATATAGGTAGCCTTTTTGATGTCGTCTTGAGCCCCTGTACTTATAGATTTAAACACCGTTGCCTCACTAACCCTACCACCTAAAAGCACCGTTATCTTTTTAAGTAAATAATCTTCAGGATAAATATGTCTGTCGTCCAAAGGTAACTGCTGGGTTACTCCTAAGGCCTGTCCCCTGGGGATAATACTTATTTTATGAACCGGGTCAGGGTCAGGTAAATAATAAGCCACCAAGGCATGTCCTGCCTCATGATAGGCTATAACCTTTTTTTCCTCTTCACTTAACATAAACCCTTTTCTTTCTTTACCCATGATTATTTTATCTTTCGCCTCTTCTAAATCTTCCTGCTCGATCATTTCCTTTCCTTTTTTGGCAGCAATAAGTGCAGCTTCGTTAAACATATTTTCTAAGTTAGCACCAGTAAAACCTGGAGTGGCTTTAGCTATAGACCTCAGGTCTAAATTAGGATCTACTTTAAACTTGTTAGCATAAAGTTTTAGGATAGCCTCTCTTCCGTTTACATCTGGTGGAGGAACAAAAACCTGTCTATCAAACCTTCCTGGACGTAAAAGAGCTGGGTCTAAAATATCAGGTCTGTTAGTGGCAGCAAGCACCACTATACCTTCTGCAGTGTCAAATCCATCCATTTCAACCAACAACTGGTTTAAAGTCTGTTCTCTTTCGTCATGACCTCCACCTAAACCTGCACCTCTCTGTCTACCAACGGCATCTATTTCGTCAATAAAAACGATACAAGGTGCATGGGCTTTAGCCTGAGCAAATAGGTCTCTAACCCTAGCAGCTCCTACCCCAACAAACATTTCTACAAAATCTGAACCGCTTATGCTAAAAAAAGGCACCCCTGCTTCTCCAGCTATAGCTTTAGCAAGAAGGGTTTTTCCTGTTCCTGGAGGTCCTACCAGCAAGATACCTTTAGGAATCCGGGCACCTAACTTAGTAAATTTTTGAGGATTTTTTAAAAATTCTACCACTTCTTGTAGTTCTTCTTTAGCCTCTTCTACCCCAGCCACATCCTTAAAGGTTACCTTAGTTTCTCCTTCTTTTATTAACCTTGCTCTACTCTTTACAAAACTAAATGGTTTATTTCCAGGTTGCATCTGTTTGATAAAAAAAATCCAAAGCAAAATAAGCACGATAAAAGGAAGCCAAGAAATCAAAAAGGTAGTAACCCAACTATGCTGCGAATCTGGCTTAACCACAATCTTTATCCCTTTCTGTTTTAAAAAGGGAATCAAATCCTTATCATCTGGAATATAAGTAATCAATTCCTTGGAAGAAACCTTCGTAATAACCTTTTGTCCTTCTATCGTTACCTCTTTAATATCACCATTTTCTACCTTTTCCAAAAATTCAGTATAACTGACGGTATTTGAGGTATATAATGTCTGATTATAGAAAAAATTATAAGCAACCAAAACAAACAAACCAATAAAGATCCAAATCAGTAAAGTTTTACTTTTCTGCCACATCTACTTTTCCCCCTTTTCTCTATCATTTTTAAATTTATTACAACTTTCTTGAAATTCAATCTCGAATCTCTTAATAAAATCCTTTAAGGAGATTGAGGGTTAATTTTTCGCCTTGCCTAGAATCTAATTTTAGATTATAATTTTTAAATATATGAAAAAAACGAACTTAATAGGCATACTTTTAAAGGGTTTATTAATTTTCTTCTTTTTTGGAATAGAATTCCAGTCCTTAGGATTGGCTTCTGAAATTAACATAGTAGCCAACAAGATGGAGGTTATGGAAAGTGAAGGAATAGCGGTTTTTACCGGTAAAGTCCAGGCTACCCGAGGAGATATGCAGGTTTTTTGCGATAAACTTTATGTGTACTATACTACCCAAGAAGAGAAAAAGAACATAACCAAAGTGGTGGCTTTAGGAAAAGTGGTGATTTATAAAGGGAAATGGAAAGCCTATGCAGAGAAAGCGGTTTATTATAAAGACCAAGAAAAATTAGTTTTAGAAGATAACCCTAAGGTCTGGAATGAAAAAAATTTGGTTGAGGGAGATATCGTAGTTCTTTACTTTAACGAAGACAGAAGTGAGGTTCTATCCAAAAACGAAGGCAGGGTAAGGGCTCGTTTTTATCTTAAATAAAACTTTTTACTTATCAATTTTATTATGCTAAAAACTAAGGATTTAAAAAAATTCTTTAAGAAAAAAGAGGTAGTACGTGGAGTTACTGTGGAGGTAAAAAGAGGAGAGGTAGTAGGTTTACTTGGCCCAAACGGAGCAGGAAAAACTACCTCTTTTTACATGATAGCAGGTTTTCTTAAACCTGATTCAGGTGCGATTTTCCTTTTTGATAAGGATATAACCGATTATGATGTTTCTGAAAGGGCCAAACATGGAATTATTTATCTTCCTCAAGAAAGTTCTGTTTTTAGAAAACTTACGGTATACGAAAATTTTAAAGTGGTGGTAGAGCGTTTAGAAGTTAAACAAAAGGAGCTGTTAGAGAAGCTTGATTTTTATGTAGACCTTTTTAGCTTAAGAGAGGTACTTAATCAAAAAGCTTATACCCTTTCTGGTGGACAAAAGAGAAAAGTAGAGATAGTAAGGGCACTTTTAGTAGAACCTTCTTTTATCTTACTTGATGAGCCCTTTGCAGGAATTGACCCTATCGGTATTGACCAGTTAAAAACCATTTTTAAAACCTTAAAAGAAAGAAACATCGGCCTTTTAATATCAGACCACAACGTAAGAGATACCTTAAAAATCTGTGATAGAGCCTATGTTATAGCTGATGGTCAAATCATAGGCGCAGGTACTCCTCAGCAAATATTAGAAAGCGAAATCGTTAAGGAAAAATATTTAGGAGAAAGGTTTAACATTTAAAAATGATAGAGCTAAAAAATCAATTAAAACTTACTCAACAACTAATTTTAACCCCTCAACTAAAACTTTTGCTAAAGGTTCTTCAGTTAAACAGTTTGGAGTTAGAAGAATATTTACTGCAAGAAGTCCAAATAAATCCTTTTTTAGAAATAGAGTATAAAGATTTAGCTCCAAAGGTTAATCAAGAAAAAGATTATTCAGCAAAAGAGGTTAAACTTAAAGACGAAATAGACTTAGGTACCGAAGAATTTTTAGAAAAAAGTCTATATCTAATAGAAACCCAAGAAGAGCCAGAGGAACCTATCTGGGAAAAAACCCTTAAAGCCGAAGAAAAGCTTAGTGATTATCTTCTTTGGCAGTTTAGGATGAAAGAGGTTACCCCTATAGAATATGAAATAGCCCAATATATTGTAGGAAACCTTGATGAAAAAGGTTATCTTACTCTTTCTTCTGCAGACATCGCTAAGGAATTACACCTTACTGAAGATAAGGTAGAAAAAGTAAGGTCAATCATCAAATTTTTAGACCCGGTAGGGGTTGCTTCCTATGATTTTAAAGAATGTCTTCTTACTCAGCTTTTGTTTTTGGGTTATGACAAGAAAAGCCTACCTTATGTGTTGGTAGAAAAATATTTTGAGCAAATTCCTGAAGGAATAGAAGTCCTTTCCCAACACTTAGGAATAGAACCCTCAAAAATTGAAGAGGCTTTAGAAGTCATTAAACATTTAGAGCCTTATCCTGCCAGAAATTTTTATGTAGAAACCTCAACTTACATAGAACCAGACCTTAGATTTTATAAAGAAGATGGTGAATGGAAGGTTGAAGTTCTTAAAGAAAAAACATTTACAGTAAGATTAAACAATTTTTACAGAGAATACCTAAGACTAAAGAAGAAAAATTCTCAATTTTTAAAATCAAAACAGTTTTTAAAGGAAAAACTTAAAGAGGCTGAAAATCTATTAAAAGCTTTAGATAGCAGATACACCAGTCTTTATAAAGTTGGTACGGTTATCTTGAAGCATCAAAAAGATTTTTTAGAAAAGGGAATTAAGTATTTAAAACCTCTTACCTTAAAAATGGTAGCAGAAGAGACAGAACTTCACGAGTCTACCATTAGCAGGATCATTAATCATAAATATGTACAAACCCCTACAGGGGTTTATTCTCTTAAGTTTTTCTTTTCTTCAGGTTATAAAGCCTCCGACGGTTCAACTTTTTCTTCTAAAGCGATAAAAGACTTTCTCAAACAAATCATCGCTCAAGAAAATCCTACTAAACCTCTAAGTGATAACGAAATAGCTAAGGTTTTAAAATCTAAATATGGAATCAACATCGCAAGAAGAACGGTTACCAAATATAGGGAGGAACTACAAATTCCTTCGGTTCGTGAGAGAAAAAAGCAAAAGAAGGGGTAATTGATATGCCTTTTATAGCTTTTGATTGTGAAGGTCCTTTGACTTTAAACGACAACGCCTTTGAATACTGCAAGTTTCTTGTTCCTGAGGGGCATAAATTTTTTAAACAAGTTTCTCGTTTTGACGATTATTTAGCAGACATCCAAAAACGTCCGGGATATAAACCAGGAGATACCCTTAAACTAATACTTCCTTTTTTAAAACTCTTTGGAGCAACTAATCAAAGCCTTAGAGAGTTTTCTAAAAAAACCCTAATTTTTTTACCTAAAACACCTGAGGTTTTAAGGGATTTAAAAAAGATACTTCCTACTTTTATCATCAGTACTAGTTATAAGCCTTATTTAGAGGCTTTGGCTGAAACTATAGATTTTCCGATGGAACAAATTTTTTGTACAGAGGTAGACCTTGATAAGGTAAAACTTTCTAAAGAAGAGGCTAAGGTTTTAGAAAAATTATATCAAGAAATTCTTTCTTTTCCTCCTATAGAGTTTCCGTTAAAAGCCTCTTCTCCTTCTGACCTTCCGACAGACCTTTTAGAGGTGCTTGAACGAATGGAAGAAATCTTTTTTGAGATAATATGGAACCTTGAGATCGGAGTATTTTTAAGGGAGGTTAACCCTATCGGAGGAGAAGAAAAAGCAAGGGCTTGTAAACTAATAGCTGAAAAATTAAACCTTCCTCTTTCTGAAGGGTTTTATACAGGAGATAGTATTACCGACATGCAAGCCCTAAGTCTAATAAAAGAAAATCAAGGAATATCGTTAGCCTTTAATCCCAACAGATATGCCTTAAAAACAGGGGAATTTTATGGTTTAAGCAAAAACGGTTTGATTTTTAAAGACTTGGTTAAACTTTTTATTGAAGGAGGAAAAGAGGAGCTTGAAAGATTTGTTTCTTTTGGAGATTATGAGTTCCAAAAAATTCCTAATGAACCTGAAGTATTTGAAAACTTATTAAAAAAATGCGAAGAGTTTAGAAAAATCGTAAGAGGGGCTTTGATAGGAGACTTAGGATGATCCCCTTACAAGACATCTTACCAAGACGTAATCCCCCGATAATCACTTGGTTTATCATTATTTTGAACTCTATAGTTTTTTTTTATGAACTTTCTCTGTCGCCTTCTGAAAGAGAAATCTTTTTTAAAACCTGGGGGTTTATTCCTGCCACTTTTTTTGACCCCTATTTTGCCTTTCTTGTAGGATTCCCTTGGTATCATAAGTTTTTAACCCTTTTTACTCATCTTTTTATCCACGGAGGCTGGCTTCATTTTATAGGCAACATGTGGACTTTATGGATTTTTGGAGATAACGTAGAGGACAGATTAGGTCCCTTTAGGTTTTTACTTTTTTATTTGGTATGTGGAATTTTGGCTACGATGCTTCACTCTTTTATCTATACCAACTCGGTTATCCCTTTGGTAGGTGCTTCTGGGGCTATTTCTGGAGTTATGGGAGCATACTTCTTGTTGTATCCTTTAGCTCGAATTTTAGTAGTCTTTCCTGTTTTTTTTATTCCCCTCTTTTTTGAGGTCCCTGCCTTTTTGTTTTTAGGTTTATGGTTTTTGATGCAGTTTTATAACGGCCTTTTTTCGTTGGTTCTCCCAGATAGTTTTGGTGGGGTTGCTTGGTTTGCCCACATAGGTGGTTTTTTAGCAGGGGCGATTTTATACAGAGTTTTTTGCAATAAAAAATGCAGGTTTTATCGTGATGAATATACCTATTTTGGTTCTTTATTTGATATAGATAAGTCTTGAT
>OGCH01000194.1_pt1 | contig 39095 bp, 37 predicted proteins | sample 1570111 | NCBI WGS metagenome assembly OGCH01 (sample SAMN03436243, study PRJEB24508) | hot springs metagenome | biome: Desert Springs; feature: Hot Springs; material: Water | place: USA: Great Boiling Spring, Nevada | collected 2008-12-01 | depth 0 m m | reverse complement strand
ATAGAAGGGATTAAAAATGAGACAAGCGCTTTTTTATAAAACTTTAACAGAAAAAAAAGTCCAATGTAATCTATGCAATCATCGATGTATAATACCTAAAAACGGTGTAGGTCTTTGTGGGGTTAGAAAAAACGAAGAAGGCATACTCTATTCTTTAGTTTACGGAAAAGTAATAGCTCAACATTTAGACCCCATAGAAAAAAAACCACTTTATCATTTTTTACCAAGAAGCTGGAGCTACTCTATCGCTACGGTAGGGTGTAATTTTAGGTGTACCTTTTGCCAAAACTTTGAAATTTCTCAATATCCTCATCTTTACGACGGTATCGCCGGAAAATTAACTTCCCCTAAGGAAGTAGTAGAAAGGGCTTTAAAAGAAGAAGCAAAAAGTATATCTTATACCTATACAGAGCCTACGGTTTTCTTTGAGTTTGCTTATGACTGTGCTAAATTAGCCTCTAAATATGGACTTAAAAACGTGTTTGTTTCTAACGGTTACATGAGCAAAGAAGCCATAGACTATATCAGTCCTTACTTACACGGAATAAACGTAGACCTAAAATCCTTTAGAGAAAATTTTTATCGCAAGCTTTGCAAGGCTAAACTTCAACCTGTGCTTGATAATTTAAAGTATCTAAAGAAAAAAGGTATTTGGGTAGAAATAACTACTCTTATCATACCAGGAGAAAATGACGACCCTTCTGAACTTAGAGACATGGCTATCTTTATAAAAACTGAACTTGATGAAAACACCCCGTGGCATCTCTCAAGGTTTTATCCCCAATACCAGATGCTTGACAAGGACTTTACCCCTATAGAAACCTTACAAAGGGCCTATGAAATAGGAAAAGAAGTAGGATTAAACTATGTATACATAGGTAATGTTCCAGGCAATCCTTATGAAAACACCTATTGTCCTAAATGTCAAACCCTTTTAATAGAACGAAGAAGTTTACGAGCTTTAAGGATTAACCTGCAAAACGATGGACTTTGCCCTGTCTGCGGATTTTCTATTGCAGGTATATGGCATTAGTCGATAGTCTTCTTTTTAACTGACCACAAGCTGCAGAAATCTCAAGGCCTTTACTTTTTCTTACGGTAGTAAGGATGGCATGGTCTAATAAAAACCGTTGAAACCTTTCTACCTGTTTTTCGTCTGGCCTTTCAAAAGGAAGTTCTGGATGAGGGTTATAAGGAATAAGGTTAATCTTAATAGGAAGTCCTTTAAAAAGTTTTACAAGTTCCTTAGCATGTTGAAGACTATCGTTTACATCTTTTAAAAGAATATATTCTATAGTAGTACGTCCGTTTTTTACTCTGGGGAAAGTTTTGATAACCTCTAACAGCTCTTTAAGAAGATATTTTTTAGCTACAGGAATAAGGTTCTTTCTTAATTCATCGTTAGGAGCATGGAGAGAAACCGCTAAAGCAGTCGGGAAATCGATGGCTAATTTTCGGATTTCCTTTACCAACCCTACCGTAGAAATGGTCAACCTCTTTTTGGAAAAATTAAACCCTAAAGGATGGGCCAGGATTTTTAAAACCTTTATCAGGTTTTCATAGTTAGCTAAAGGCTCACCCATTCCCATAAACACAATATTTCTTAAAGGTAAAACACTGCCTTTTTCTTTAAGATATAAACGTCCTATAACTACTTGAGCAAGTATCTCATACACCTCTAAATTTCTTTTAAAACCCCCTTTAGCAGTAAGACAAAACTTACAACCCATCGCACAGCCTACCTGGGTGGATACACAAAGAGTATAATGATCCCTTTCAGGAATAACCACAGTTTCGATGATTTCTCCGTCTCTTAGCCTTAAGGCAAATTTAGTTGTTCCTTCTGTATCTGAGATTTTTTCTATTACTTCTGGCAATTCTAAAGAAAAATGGGTAGAAAGCTTTGTCCTTAATCCCTTAGGGAGATTGGTCATCTGATCAAAATCTGTAGCCTCTCTACAGGTAATCCAATGAAAAATTTGTTCTGCACGATATTTAGGCTCATCAAGGCTTAAAATTAAAGTTTCAAGTTCTTCTAAGGTATAATTTCTTAAGTTTAATTTTTCCATTTTTTACAATTCTAAAGGTTTTACCAAATAAACCGTATTTAATTTTCTTAGTTCTTCTAAAGCCTCTATGGTGGGAGGTTGGTTTAAGCTAAGCAAAATAACGTTGGTTTGTTTCATCGGGTCTTGTCCTACATACATTCTCGCGATGTTAAGGTTGTGTTTACCTAATATGGTTCCAATCTGTCCTATAACCCCAGGCTTGTCTTCATTAAAAATATAAAGCATGTGGCCTTCAGGTAAAGCGTCTAACCTAAAACCGTTTATCTTAACTATACGAGGTTCTTTTTTACCAAAAAGGGTCCCTTCTACGATGGTAGTTCCTTCGGTATGAACTACCTTAAGGCTTATAAGGGATGTAAAGTCTTCTGCCATCTCTATCTTAGATTCTATAACTTTGATGTCCCTCTCTTTAGCCCTGATAAGGGCATTTACATAATTGACATCTTCTTTTAAAAAGGGATAAAGAAGTCCTTTTACCAGGGCTATGGTAACCGGTCTTATGTCTAAATTAGATATTTCACCTTTATAGCTTATCTCTATTTCCTTAATAGCCCCCTCAGTAATCTGAGAAGCTAAAAGACCCATCTTTTCTGCAAGAGTAAAGAGAGGGCCTATGACCTTTAAAGCCTCTGGACTAATCGAGGGCACATTGACCGCATTTCTAATTATGCCTTTTGTCAAGTAATCTGATACCTGTTTAGCTATCTCTACAGCTACTACCTTTTGGGCTTCAACAGTAGAAGCCCCAAGATGAGGGGTGCCTATAAAATTTTCTAAAGACAACAAAGGATGGTTAGGGTCTACAGGTTCTTTTTCAAAAACATCAAGGGCTGCACCGGCTACCTTACCAGAAACCATAGCCCTATACAAAGCTTCTTCGTCTACAATACCACCTCTGGCGCAGTTAATAAGATAAACACCGTCTTTCATTAAAGCAAAGGCTTTATCATCCACTAAATGATAGGTTTCTTTGGTCAACGGGGTGTGAATAGTAATAAAATCTGCTCTTTTGAACAACTCTTCTAAACTGACCAACTCAATACCTTTTTTTTCTGCAGCTTCAGGGGTTACAAAAGGGTCATAGGCAATAACCTTCATTTTAAGCCCTAAAGCCCTTTCTGCTACGATTCCACCTATCCTTCCTAAACCAACGATGCCTAAGATTTTATTGTTTACCTCTATTCCTATAAACTTTTTTTTCTCCCATTTTCCTGCTTTAATAGAAGCTACTGCCTGTGGGATCTTTCTTGCTAAAGCAAAAAGAAGGGCTAAAGCATGTTCAGCTGCTGCCAAGCTGTTGCCTCCAGGCACATTCATTACCACTACTCCCTTTTCATTGGCTGCCTGAAGGTCTACGTTGTCAAGCCCTGTGCCTGCCCTACCTATGACCTTAAGCTTTTTAGCTTTATCTAAAACCTCTCTAGTTACCTTAGTAGCACTTCTTATAATAAGCCCGTCAACCTCAGCAATAAGGTTTAAAAGCTCTTCATAAGGTAGCCCAGGTTTATAAATAACTTCTAAACCTTGTTCTTCAAGAACTTTTATACCCTCTTCTGAAAGGGCGTCTGAAATAAGAACTTTCATCTTTCTTTTTCCTCCTTTAAAAACTTTAATTTTAAAATTAAAAACCTTTTTGTTTTAAGCCTGAAAATATTTTTGTCTTAAATGTTCAAAAATAACTTGTTCAGATGCTTTAACCCCAACACCTAATTCTACCTGATACCCAAAAAGATTTAGCCCTACCTCTAAGGCAGAGATAGCTATAAGCAGGTCAAATAAGGACTGGTCTCCCATATGGGTTATTCTTATAATCTTTCCCTTTAAATGGTCCTGACCTCCTGCAAAAATAATCCCCAGTTTGTTCTTAAGAAAGTTTATTAGGTCTCCTGTTTTAACCCCTTCTGGAACCTCTATTACCGTTAAGGATTCAGAAGGCACCTCTGGGAAAATTTTAAGTCCTAAGGCTTTTACCGCCTCTCTACAAGCGGTAGCCTGTACGTGATAATGAGTAAAAAGCTCTTTAAGACCTATCTCTTTTATCCTCTGTAAAACTACCTGTAATCCCAAGAGAAGACTTACTGCTGGAGTAAAAGAGGTAGTATCCTTTTCATAGGCTTTTTTTTCCTTTTGTAAAGAAAAATAATATTTAGGTAAGGTTGACCTTTCTGAAAAACTTATGGCTTTATCAGAAAAAGCTATAAAAGAAAGTCCTGGAGGAAGGCTTAAAGCTTTTTGAGAACCAGTGATTACCACATCAAGTCCCCACTCATCCATAGGAAGGTCAAAAACCCCTAAACCAGTAATAGCATCAACCACTATCACCGTTTCTCTATCTTTGGTAAGTTGGGCAATTTCTCTTACAGGATGTTTAACCCCTGTAGAAGTTTCACAGGCTTGTAATAAAACACCTTTAACATTAGGATGCGAGTTTAAAACCTCTTCTACTTGTTCAGGTCTTACTGCTTTCCCCCAAGGTAATTCTATTACTATAGGATTAAGTCCATAAGTTTTAGCTAACTCAAACCAGCGCTGTCCAAACTTCCCTGCAGAAACCACCACTACCTTATCTCCTGGAGAAAAGAGGTTTAAAATAGCTGCTTCCATCGCACCGGTTCCAGAAGAAGCAAAAAAGTAAACATTGTTTTTGGTTTGAAAAAGATATTTTAAATTTTCTCTTATCTCTTTTAAAATCTCAGAAAATTCTGGAAGCCTATGATGGGTCATAGGCTGAGCCATCGTTAAAAGAGCTTTAGGAGGAACAGGAACAGGCCCAGGGGTAAAAAGATATTTTTTAGACAAAAAATCCATTTGAACCTCCCTTAAAGTTGTTTAAACACTATTTTATTAGTATTACATCAAAATACAAGAGAAAACTTAAATTTCTATGTCTAAAATTTCAAAATTTTTTATTCCAGAAGGAGTTTTTACCTGCACCTCATCTCCTATCTCTTTTCCTATAAGTGCTTTAGCTATAGGAGAGTTTACCGAGATGATACCCTTTGAAGGTTCGGTTTCATAAGGTCCTACTATCTTGTAAACCACTATTTCGTCAGTATCTAAGTTTAGAAGTTTAACCTTTACCCCAAACTGTACTCTTTCAGGTGTTTTAGTTAAAGGTGGGATCACTTCAGCATTAGCCAAAACCCCTGAAAGCTCTTGTATCCTACCTTCTATATGGGCCTGTCTTTCCTTAGCTGCCTCATATTCAGCATTTTCTGAAAGGTCTCCGTGTGCCCTTGCCTCTTCTATGGCTTTAATTACCTTTCTCCTCTCTACTTTGATGAGGTGCTCAAGCTCTTTTTTTATTTTTTCTAAACCCTCAGGTGTAAAAGGTATTTTGTTCATGACAAATTCCTCCCCCTTTTCTTTTTTACTTAGTAAAATTAGTCTTGAAAACTCAAAAAAGAAAATTTACTTAGTGTCTGAAAGCCCTTTGTCCTGTAAATTTCATAGCAATCTGATATTCGTTACAAGCCTCTATAACCTCCCAGTCTCTTACTGAACCCCCTGGTTGTAAAATCGCAGTAACCCCTTGTTTAGCTACCACATCTACCGAATCCCTAAACGGCAAAAAACCGTCTGAAACCATGACTGCCCCAATCAAACCTGCCTTTTTTTGTTTAGTCTCTTCATCTATCTGTTCTTTTTGTTCTTTTGGACGCAAACCCTTATCAACTTCTAACTCTAATTGTTTGTACGGAATACCATATTTCTCATAACAAAGAAGGTCGGCAAACTTGGTGTACGCCTTAAAAATAGCTATTTCAGTACAGCCTACCCTATCTTGTTCTCCAGTTCCTATGGCTACCGTACATTCATCTTTTACGAAAAGCACCGAGTTAGAGGTAACCCCAAGTTCTACCGCCCAACCAAAAAGCATGTCTCTAACCTCTCTCTCATCAGGTTCCCTTAGGCATCTATATTCTATACCATCTTTTACCACTACCGCAGGCTTTAAATCTTCAGGACGGTTAATCTTATTACTCTGAGAAACTTGCACTATAAGACCACCATCTATCAGGCTTTTAAACTCTACTGTCTTATAATTTCGGTAATCCTGAAGTTTATCCATCCTTTTTATCCTTACAATCCTTAAAGACTTCTTAGCCTTTAAAACCTCTATTGCCCCATCTTCGTACTCTGGTGCTACCACTACTTCAAAATACTGAGAAGCTATCGCCTCAGCACAAGCCTTATCTACCGGTTTGTTTAACACCACCGCCCCACCAAAAGCTGCAATTCGGTCAGCTTTAAAGGCTCTTAAAAAGGCTTCCTCCAAACTACTGCCATAGGCTACTCCAGAGGGATTATTATGCTTTATGATAACACAACAAGGTTTTTCGTTAAGATACCTAATGATGTTTAAACCACTGTCTATATCCGTAAGATTGGTCTTACTAGGATGTTTCCCAAACTGAATAAAATCTTGTTCTTTTAAAGATGAAACCAACCCTAAGTTAGGATGGATAAACTCGCATTCTCCAAGCACCAAATTACCGGCTACCAATTCATAAAGAGCCGCTTCTTGGTCTGGATTTTCTCCATATCTTAAACCTCGCCTTTCCCAAACCCCTGGTTCAACCTCTATCTCCCAGGTTCTCTTTTTATATATTAAAGTTTGGTCCCCAAAAGTTATCCTTATCTCAGAAGGAAAATGGTCTGTAACTATCGTACGATACATCTTTTTCAAATCCTCAGCCATAGTTTACCCCCTAAAAAAATTAAAATAAATAATATAAAAACTTATCTAATTTGTCAAGAAACCCTTCGTTTTAAAGATATCAAATACCTTGCCATATCTTCAGCTATCCTCCAACTAGCCCCAGGAGGACCTATTTCTTTTTTTAAAACCGACAGATCTTCCTTTATTTTTTTCTGTTTATCTTGGTCTTTCAAAAGTTCAATCAAAGATTGGGCTATTACCTTTTCTTGCTCTTTAATCCCAACTATTTCCTGATAAACTTCTTTTCCCAATATAAGATTAGGAAGGCTGATAAAAGGCACCTTAACCAACCTTTTAGCCAAGGTTAACATCCAAGAAGGAAGAGAATAGGTTACTACAGCAGGGGTTCCGATAACCGCAGCCTCTAAGGTTATGGTTCCTGAAGCCAAAAGGGCTGCTGTTGAGTGTTTTAAAACCTCATACTGAGTATTTTCTATTACTTTTAATTCTTTCCTTGCGCCTTCCCAAATAAAGGAATCCTTTAATCCCAAAGCCTTAACCATTATCCCTTGAACTTCAGGTACTCTTTCTTTTACTATTTGATAAACCTTTAAGAAAAGGGGAACATGTCTTTGAATTTCCTTTTCTCTGCTTCCAGGAAAAAAACTTAAGATAGGTTTTTCTAAGTCTAAACCATAAATCTCAAAAAGCATCTCCTTAGATAGGTTAACCTTAATAAGGTCTAAAATAGGATGGCCTAAAAAAACAGTAGGTATCCCCTGAGAACTAAAAAATTCCTTTTCAAAAGGCAAAACCACATAAAGCCTGTCTACATACCTTTTTAAAACTTTAATCCTACTTTTATGCCAAGCCCAAACCTGTGGAGCTACATAATAGATAACCGGATATCCCATTTCTTTAGCTAATTTAGCTATCTTTAGGTTAAATCCAGGAAAATCTACCAAAACTACCACATCTACTAATTTTTTGGCTAAAAATTCCTTTATTTTTTTGTATACAAACCAGTATTTTTTAAGTTCAGATAGATTAGGAAGCCCTACTAAAGCTAAAGGCTCAGCAGAAAAAAGTATGTCTATTCCAAGACTTCTCATCTTAGGTCCACCTACACCTACGAACTGAAAAGCTGCATTGATCTCTTTTATCCTCTTGATTAAAAGAGAACCATATAAATCTCCAGATAATTCCCCGGTAAGGATAAAAATCCTACAAGAAGCCTCTGAAGTCATAGAAACCTTCTAAGGTTTTGGTCTACCTGGTCTCTTATCTTAAACGCTAACTCTAAAGATTTCAAACCGTCTTTTCCATTAGGAGAAAGAGGCCTTCCAGCTAACACCCCTTCTACAAAAGAAACAAGTTCCTCTCTTAAAGGGTCATCTTCAGGAAAACTCTTTTTTTCTTGTATATATTCTCGGGTGATAGGATTAACCTTTACATATAGGAAACTTTTTTCAAGGGTGTCAATCACTGAATAAGTTCCTTTTTCAAATATACGCAGTTTCCTTTGTCTGGTTAAAGACAAACGGCTGGCGGTAAGATTGCAAGTAGCGCCGTCATCGAAAACCAACCTAACGTTTACTATATCTGGAAGGTTGGTAAAAAAAGGCGCCCCTACCGCATGAATAAACTCAACCTTTCTACCAGGTTTTAACATAAGCACTAAATCTAAGTCATGAATCATCAAGTCTAAAACCACGTCTATGTCTAAATTCCTTTCAGTAAAAGGAGAAAGCCTGTGGGCTTCTATAAAAACCGGATTTTTTACCTTGGAAACCGCTTCTTTTACCGCCCCTTGAAACCTTTCTATATAACCTATCTGTAAAGGCACTCTTTTTTTCTCAGCAAGATTTACCAAATCTTCTGCTAATTTCAAATCATTAGTAATCGGTTTTTCCAAAAAAACCGCTTTTTCTTTTTCAATAAAGAATTTTGCTATTTCATAATGGGTAAAAGTAGGAGTAACTATAGCTACAGCATCTACCAACTGAACGATCTCTTGATAGTTAGAAAATACATTAGGACTTTTTCCTATTTCTCTTAATCTCTTAACCACTTCTTGAGCTTTTTTAGGGTTTATGTCTACTAAAGCTACTAAATCTGCCTTTTCTATTTGCGAAAGTTTTTCTGCATGGAACCTTCCTAAATGGCCTGTACCGATTACTCCTACCCTAAGTTTCTCCATTTTCTCCTCTATAGCCTATGATAACTATCCCATGTTTATCTGCAAGTTCTAAGGCTTTTTCTTGCTGAAGAAAAAAGGTTTTCTCTGCTTCTAAAGCTAAAACTTTAGCTTTAGCTTTTACAAGATTTTCTATAGTCTTAAACCCTACTACCGGAAGGTCCAACCTCAAGTCCTGTATGGGTTTAGCCACTTTAACCACGACCGTATCTTTTTTTAAGCTACCAGCCCTTAAAATGGTAGCGTCTGTGCCTTCCATAGCTTCCACAGCTACAGTCATCTTGTTTTTTACCACCACACACTGTCCTATATCTAAAGCCCCTATCTTTTTAGCTATAAAAAAACCGTATTTAATATCTTCCCATTCTTCTTCGTTAGGGATCCTTTTACTTAAAACTCCTTCTGGGGTCAAAAATTCTCCTAAGAACTCTGCAGGACCTCTTACCTTAAACCCTTCTTTTTCTAACTCTTCCACTACAGCCTTTAATATGGCGTTATCTTCTCTATTTTTAAGCCGCTTCCACAAAAAAAAAGCCTTTAGGTCTGGTATTCCTATCTTTAAAGCTTTACTTTTATCTATCTTTCCTAAGAAAACCAAGTCTCTTATCTGTTCTTTTCGAAAAACACTAATAAGTTTTCCCAACTGTCCTATCCCAATTTCTTCTACTTTATCTACCAAAGGAACAAGCTTTCCCTTTTGTTCTTTAGAAAAACAAACCGCTACCACTTCATATCCCTGTTTTTTTAAAGTGCGGGCTAAAATCAAAGGAAACTCACCTTCACCTGAGATAAGACCTATCGATCGGGTTTCCATAAGCCTTAAAAGGCCTCTTCGCCTTCGAAAGGTTTTCTCCGCATAATACCTTGACGCGAGGGGTTCTCTAAAAATTGGATAAGCTCCTTAACCACTGGGTCGTCATTAAAAATCTCTTTTAACTCGAGTGCCACTTCTTTAATAGTAGCAGGTGCGTCAAGGAAAAAACCTATGGCTTGAGAAATTTTTCTTATATCTTCTTTAGTAAACCCTGCCCTCCTTAAACCTACTAAATTTATTCCTTGTATCTTACCGGGCACCCCAAAAATCTTTACATAAGGAGGGACATCTTTATCGATACCTGTCATAGCACTTATAAAGGCATAAGAACCTATCCTGCAAAACTGATGTACCGCAGAAAAACCACCCATAACCACCCTATCACCTACCCTTACATGCCCTCCTAAGGTTGCAGCGTTTGCCATCACTACATAATTCCCTATCTTGCAGTCGTGGGCAATATGAACATAAGCCATTAAAAGACAATTATTTCCTATTCTGGTAATACCATCATCATACAAAGTTCCTCTATGGATGGTAACAAATTCCCTGATAACATTTCCATTTCCTATTTCTACCAAGGTTTCCTCGCCCTTATAACCTAAATGTTGAGGGTCAGTACCTATAACAGCCAAAGGACCTATAACGTTATTCTCGCCTATTGTGGTGTTTTTTTCTATATAAGAGTTAGCCTTGATAACCGTCCCTTTTCCTATAACAACTTTAGGACCAATATAAACATTAGGGCCTATTTCTACCCCTTCGTCTATTTCCGAAGAAGGGTCTACATAAGCGGTAGGATGGATTTTAGCCATGATGTTTAATCCTCCTCTTTTAAGCCTGCGATCAACTCTGCCTCGGCTACTACCTTATCACCCACCTTAGCCACGGCATAAGTTTTAATAATATGACCTTTTTTCTTAAAACCTTTAGCTTCTAAGATTAAAGTATCTCCTGGATATACCGGATGTCTAAATCTTACCTTATCAGCCCCTGCAAACACAAAAAGCCTATCTTTGTATTCCGGAAAAATCACCTTAAGTCCTGCAGCAGCCGCTTGAGCCATTGCCTCTAAAATTAAAACTCCCGGCATTATAGGATTCCCAGGAAAATGGCCTTGGAAGAAAGGCTCATTAATGGTTACGTTTTTCAAAACCTTTATATACTCTCCTTCCTTATCAAGTTCTAAAATTTTATCTATTAGTAAAAACGGATAACGATGAGGAAGGAAGCTAAAAATTTCTTTAGCCTTTATTTCCATCACTATCCTCCGTTGTAAGAATTAGTTTTTATATTATCATAGAAAAACAAATCTTAAAAGAAGGAAAAAATTAAATGGAAAAAAAGTTTTGTATTTCTCAAGAACAAGAAAAGGCTTTGCTGAACCTATTACAACAAGACTTTCCGATAGAAGAAAGACCTTTTCAAGGCTTGGCTCAAAAGTTAAATCTTTCAGAAAAAACAATCATAGAAGTTTTAATAAACTTACACAATAAGGGAATCATCAGACATTTTGGTGCCACGGTAAACTCGGTTAAATTAGGATATTTTACCTGCCTTTGTGCAGCCTCTATTCCTAAAGATAAAATAAACATAGCCTTTGAAATCGCTGAACTTCCAGAGGTTACCCATGCCTATCTTAGAGAACATAGACTAAACTTTTGGTTTACCGTAGTTACCCCTTCAGAAAGTAAATTTCAAGATTTAATAAACACTTTAACTCAAAAATATCTGATAGAAATCAAAACTTTTCCTGCAATAAAGAAATTTAAAGCTAAGGCAGTTTTTAACCTTTAATCCTTATTTCATCGCTGCCCCAGCTACCGTTCCCAACACACTAATAGGAACCTGTTCTTCCACTCCTTTCGCTGCTCTATTAACGCTTTTTAAAGTCTTTTTAGCTTCTACATAAAGAGAATCATCTTTTAAAAGTTTACCTAAAGTCCCTTCTCCCCTTTCTATCCTTGCGGTTATATCTTTTAGATTTCGAGATACTTCTTGTAAATCTTTATACAGGCTCTCATCATGCATTAGTTTCCCTAAGGTACCCTCTCCTCTTTCCAATTTTTTTGAAACCTTTTCTAAATTGGCTACCGTTTGGGTAAGACTTTTATAAAGTTGGTCGTCTTTAACCAATTTACCAAGGGTTCCTTGCCCACTTTCTATCTGTTTAGCGATTAACTTTAAATGCTCTGTCGTATCCTTAAGATTGGCATAAAGGCTATCGTCTGTAACCAGTTTACCCAAAGTTCCCTGTCCTTTTTCAATCTTAGAAGCAATACCCTTAAAACTTTCAGAGGCTTCTTTTATGTTAGCCACCAAAATTTTAAGATTTTGTTTTCCTTCTTCAGTACCTAAAAGTTCTTTCAACCCTTCTACTGTAGGTCCTAAGTTAGCCAACAAATCATCTACCGAAATCGCACTATGGGTATTAGCTATCATGCTTTGGGGTGCAAGATAGTTTTTTGAAAAACCTGGTTTTATCTCTACAAATTTATCCCCTAAAACCCCGTAAGTTTTTATGTAAGCCTCTGCGTCATCTTGCACTTTATACTTACTATAGATTAAAAGTTCTACCTTTGCCTTTCCTTCAGGGGTAAGCTCTATATTCCCTACCTTACCTATGTTTACTCCAGCCATCTCTATTTTAGCTCCTTTAGCCAGCCCTGAAACGTTTTCAAAAACTGCATAAAGTTTATAACTGTCTTTAGGGGTAAAAAACTCCTCCCCAAGCTTAAAGGTAAGATAAAAAAGGGCTAATATACCTATTAAAACAAAAAAACCCACCTTTATTTCTGTAGACCCTTTAGTTGTCATGTCTTCACCTCCTCTTTTCTATAACAACGCGCTTATTAAAAAGGTTTTAATAAACTCTTCTTCTGCCTGTTTTATCTCTTCGGGGGTTCCCATTTTTAGGATAACCCCTTGATGTAAAAAAGCAATATAGTCTGCAAACTTTAAAGCTAAAGCTACATCATGGCTTATAATCGCACAGGTAAGCTGATATTTTTCCTTTATTTCTTTTATCAGTTGTAAAATAGAAACCTGTAAAATAGGGTCAAGTCCGGTGGTAGGCTCATCAAAAAGGATGACTTTAGGTTTTAAGGCAAGGGTCCTGGCTAAAGCTGCTCTTTTTTTCATTCCTCCTGAAAGCTCAGACGGAAATTTGTTTTTTGAAGTAAGAAGTCCTACTGCCTCTAAAAGCTCATCCACTTGGGTATCTATTTCTTTAGGACTTAATTTAAAATGTTCCTTTAAAGGGAAAGCCACATTTTCGCCTACCGTCATAGAATCAAACAAAGCCCCTTCTTGAAACAAGAATCCTATGTTTTTTCTGACCTTTTGCAATTCTTTTTCAGAAAGCTTGGTTATATCTTGATTTTCAAACCAAATCTCTCCTGCATCAGGTTTAAGCAACCCTACTATATGCTTTAAAAGAACGCTTTTACCGGTTCCACTTTGTCCCATGATAAAGGTGATGCTGTTTTCAGGGATGGTAAGGTCTACCCCTTTTAAAACTTCAAACCCGTTAAAACTTTTTTTAAGACCTTTGATGACTATCATCTATACCTCTAAAAGAAAAGAGTGGTTAAGATATAATCCATCACCAGAATACCTACCGTAGAAACTACCACCGCTTCGGTTGTAGCCCTGCCAACCCCTTCAGCTCCTCCTCTTACATTATATCCCTTATACCCGCATACACTTACCAAAAAGGCCCCAAAAAAGATAGACTTTATGATACCACTCATGATGTCTTTAAACTCTACCATATCAACCATTCTGGCAGTAAGAAGCCCAGGGTCTATCTTTACCAAAAAAACCCCTACCACATATCCACCTAAAATACCGATTAAATCGGCTATTGCGGTAAGCAAAGGCAAAACCAAGATAGAAGCCCAAAGCCTTGGGCTAAGAAGATACTGAATAGGGTTAACCGCCATAATTTTAAGGGCATCAATCTGTTCGGTAATCCTCATACTTCCAAGCTCTGCACAGATAGCCGAACCAGCTCTGGCTACCACTACTATGGCGGTAAGCACAGGGCCTAACTCTCGAGTAAGGGTTAAGGCTACTGCTCCACCTAAGATACTTTGAGAACCTACTTTGGCAAGGGCAATGTTTACTTGATAAGCGGTTACCATCCCTGAAAAAAGAGCAGTAAGAAAAACCACCCAAAAAGATTTAACCCCTATAAACTCCATATGTTTAATCAAAAGTCTAAACCTAAAAGGAGGAATAAAAAAATAAACCAGACTTTTTAAAAAGAAGAGAAAAATTCCACCGGCATCTTCAACAACTTTTAAAAATCTTTTTCCCAGATACTGTAAAAAGTTCATTCTAAGATAGCTCCTTTTGCCCCTGATTGTACTAAACTTTGATATTTTTTCAATACTCCTTCTACTTTTTTCTGAAGTGGCTTCCATTTTTTCTTACGTTCTTCAAGCTCCTTTTCTGAAACTTTAAGCTCAAGCCTTCTCTCAGGGATGTCTATTTCTATCAAATCCCCATCCTTAACCAAAGCAATAGGACCTCCTTCGGCAGCCTCTGGGGAAACATGGCCTATACAAGCCCCTTGGGTTCCTCCGCTAAACCTACCGTCAGTAATAAGGGCTACAGAACCACCCAACCCCATCCCTACTATAGCTGAAGTAGGAGAAAGCATTTCTCTCATTCCAGGTCCACCCTTAGGACCTTCATATCTTATAACCACTACATCTCCTTTTTTGATTTTTCCTGCTAAAATGGCTTGATACGCCTCTTCTTCAGAATTAAACACTCTAGCAGGACCGGTGTGTTTTAACATTTCCGGCAAAACTGCACTAGTTTTTACCACCGCCCCTTCAGGGGCCAAATTACCATAAAGAATAGCAATTCCACCTTCTTTCTGATAGGGATTCTCTACCGACCTTATCACTTCTCTATCCAGGACCTCTACATCCTTTAAAAGCTGTTTTAAGGGCTTTCCAGAAACGTTTTTTACGTCTAAATGTATAATACCTAACTTAGAAAGCTCCTTTAAAACCGCAGGAATACCACCGGCAAAATGTAAATCTACTACACTGTGGTGCCCTGCTGGAATAAGCTTAGATAGAACCGGCGTTTTTTTAGAAATCTCATCAAAAACCTTTAAATCTAAATCTACTTTAGCCTCCTTTGCTATAGCCATAAGATGTAAAACTGTGTTGGTAGAACACCCAAGGGCCATATCTACCGCTATGGCATTTTCAAAAGATTTTTTGTTAATAAGTTTCCTGGGGGTAAGTCCTTTTTCTACCAATTCTATGATTTTTTTTCCTGTTTCTTTAGCTAAACGGATACGATCAGCAAACACCGCAGGTATAGTCCCGTTACCTGGTAAAGCTATCCCTATAGCCTCAGAAAGACAATTCATGGAGTTAGCGGTGAACATACCTGCACAAGAACCACAGGTAGGACAAGCACAGCTTTCAAGTTGTTTAAGTTCTTCTTCTGTCATCTCTTTTTTTTGAACCTTCCCAATAGCTTCAAAAACGGAAATAAGATTAACCTTATGCCCTTTATAAATCCCTGTAAGCATCGGACCACCTGCTATCATGATAGCAGGAATGTTTATCCTAAAAGCAGCCATCATCATACCAGGGGTTATTTTATCACAACTGGTAACAAGAACTAACCCATCAAAAGCATGGGCATGAGCCATGATTTCTATAGAATCTGCTATAATTTCTCTGCTGGGGAGAGAATATTTCATTCCTTCATGGTTCATCGCGATCCCATCGCAAACCCCTATCACTCCAAACTCAACAGGCACCCCTCCTGCTTCTCTTACACCTGCTTTAACCGCTTCTACTATCTGCCTGAGATGGATATGTCCTGGAATGATTTCATTAAAAGAATTAGCGATTCCTATAAGAGGTTTGTTTAGCTCTTCTTCAGTAAAACCTAAAGCTTTCAATAAAGATCTATGAGGAGCTCTTTCTATACCCTTTTTGATACGGTTGCTTCTCATCTTTTCCTCCACTTTTAAATAACGATATAAGTTATTTTATGAAATTAAATCTTGATGTCAAGAAAAAATGTATTAAATTTTAGAAAAACTTTTTCAGGAGGATTTTAGAAATGATTAAAGAAGCCGTAGAACAAGCTTTGGCTAAGGTAAGACCTATGTTGCAGGCTGATGGGGGAGATGTAGAATTGGTAGAGGTTACTCCAGAAGGAGTAGTTAAAGTAAGGCTAAAAGGCGCTTGTGGGTCTTGTCCTATGTCTACCATGACCCTAAAGATGGGTATCGAAAGATACCTTAAAAAAGAAGTCCCTGAGGTAACCGAGGTAGTAGCAGTTTAATTTTTTATACATCTTAATCTCAAAAGGGGTGAAAAAGGTATGGCAAGAGTTACGATAGAAGATTGTTTAAAAAAGGTACCAAGCAGGTTTAAATTGGTACATTTAGCTATAGAGCGGGTTAAACAACTAAAAGAAGGGGCTGAGCCGCTTTTACAAGCTGACAACAAAGAAATAGTATTATCGCTTAGGGAAATAGCCGCTGGGTTGGTTAATTTTGAAAACATAAAACAGCTTGGCAAAAAAGAAAAAACTACCTCACCTTATGAGCTTGCCGAGATTTTAAAGCAAAGAGGCTCTTCTAAATAAAGGATGAAATGTCTTACAAAGATTTTTACGAAATTTTAGGGGTTCCAAGAAACGCCTCTCAAGAAGAGATAAAACGGGCTTATAGAAGGCTTGCGCTTAAATATCACCCAGACAAAAATCCTGGTAACAAAGAGGCTGAAGAAAAGTTTAAAGAAATTTCTGAGGCTTATGAGGTTCTTTCTGACCCAGAAAAAAGAGCTATTTATGACACCTACGGTTATGCAGGGCTCAGTTCTTCAGGACATAGAAGGTTTGAAGACATAAACGATATCTTTAAGACTTTTTCTGACATTTTTGAAGACTTTTTTGGTTTTACCTTTGAAGAAAAAAGTCATACCAGACCCAGAGATGGGGCTGACCTTTCCTATGAAGTAGCGGTTGATTTAGAAGACCTCTTTTCAGAAAAAGAGGTTACGCTTGATATAGAAAAACTTGACCTATGCGATGATTGTGGAGGCTTAGGTTATAATCCAGAAAAGGGAATAAAGGTCTGTGAAACCTGTAAAGGTAAGGGTAAGGTAGTTTATACAGAAGGTTTTTTTAGGATAGCCTATGCCTGCCCAGATTGCAGAGGAAAAGGTTCAACTTATGTAGAGGCTTGTAAAAGGTGTAACGGTTCAGGCAGAGCATGGAAAAAAAAGCAGATAAAAGTGGTTATTCCTGCCGGGGTAGAGGATGGAACCATCCTTCGGATTTATGGAGAAGGAGAGGCTGGGCTTTATGGTGGTAGGCCAGGTGATCTCTATATAAGAGTAAAGGTTAAACCTCATCCTTTATTCTATCGTGAAAAGTCTAATCTTATAGGGATTTTAAAGGTAAATTTTATTTCTGCCATCTTAGGAGATGAAGTAGAAGTACCTTTTTTCCATGAAAAATTAACGGTTAAGGTTCCCCCTGGTTCCCAACCAGGGGATGAAATCGTGATAGAAGGTAAAGGCCTCCCTGACCCAAAAACCAAAAAAAGAGGAGACTTTATCCTTAAGCTACAAGTAGAGCTTCCTAACAAAGTTAAAGAAGAAACTAAAAACCTTCTTTACCAAATTGCAGAAAAAGAAAATATCGACCGTTCCACCAACAGATTAGAACCTTATCAAAAACAAGAAAAAAAGAAAAAGGAAAGCTTCTGGAAAAGGTTTATCTTTGGAAGTAAATAATGGCTGATTTTACTCACTTAGACCAAAAAGGTAATCTCTTCATGGTAGATGTTGGTGAAAAACCATATACCGAAAGGATAGCCATAGCTAAGGCTGAGGTAGTTTTTCCTGAAGAAGTTTATCCCAAGGTATTATCTCAAGACATACCTAAAGGAGACTTTTTGGCTTGTGCAAAAGTAGCAGGTATCTTAGCGGCAAAAAAAACCTCAGAACTTATCCCTCTTTGCCATCCTTTACCGATTACCAAAGTAGACCTACAATTTAAGTTTATCCCTGAAAAATTTTCTATTGAAATCGAAGGTATGGTGAAAACCGTAGGACAAACGGGAGTGGAAATGGAGGCTTTAACCGCAGTAAGCATAGCGGCTCTTACGATTTATGACATGTGTAAATCATTAGACAAACGCATAAAAATCACCAATGTTAGATTGGTTTATAAAACCGGAGGAAAAAGTGGAGAGGTAGTTTTAGAAAAATCTGTTTAAGGAGGAGTTTTAATGGATAAAGAAAAATTAGCCATGTTTAAAGAACTTTTGCTAAAACGTAGAGAAGAGATTCTAAAAGAGGTATTAGAAACTAAAAAAGAACTGGTAGAAGAATATGAACCTTTAGCAGATGCTATAGACCAGGCTACCCGTGAGAGCAACCTAGCTTTTGAACTAAGGTTAAGGGATAGGGAACAAAAACTGCTGAAAAAAATAGACAAAGCCTTAAAAAAAATAGAAGAGGGCACTTATGGTATATGCGAAGCCTGCGGAGATGAGATAGACGAAAAAAGGCTATTAGCAAGACCTGAGGCTACTCTTTGTATCGAATGTAAAAAAGCACAAGAAAGAATAGAAAAAATTAGAGGAGAGTAGAAAATTCAACCTTTGTGAAATCGCAAGAACGGTTTATAGAACTTCTTGAGGTTTCTCAAAATAATCTTAAAGGTTTTGATTTAAGGCTACCTCTTTATCGTTTAATAGCGGTTACCGGAGTTTCTGGGTCTGGCAAATCCAGTTTAGTTTTTGATACCCTTTTTGCTGAAGGTCAAAGAAGGTATATAGAAACCTTTTCTTCTTATGTAAGGCAATTTTTTGAAAAACTCCCTAGGCCTAAGGTTAAAGCCATCTTAAACATCCCGCCTGCTCTGGCCTTTCCTCAAGGTAATTACATCAAAACCTCACGTTCAACGGTAGCTACACTTACCGAAATTAGCCATTTCACCAAAATGCTTTATTACTATAGTGGGGTTCCTTTTTGCCCCAATTGTAAAGAATACCTTCTTCCTAAAACACCCCAAGCTATAGCTAAAGAAATCATCGAAAGATTTTATCAAGTCCCTATTTATCTGACAGCACCTCAAAAAACCCAAACAAACTTTGAATATCTTAAAGATGGCTTGCTTTCTGCAGGGTTTTCGAGGGTGTTTTTAGACGGAAAGGTTTGTGAAATAGACGAATTAGAAGAAGCTCCTGAAGAAATAGACGTGATAGTTCACCGATTAAAGCCTACAGAAAAGGATCTACCTGACTTGTCATCCTCGGTTGAGATGGCTTTTAAGCTTGCTCCTTGGATAAAAGTTAGAAGTGTTTATGGAGAAGAGATAGAGTATACCCAAGAAGAAGCCTGTCCTAAATGTGGCTTTAAGGTTCCTGAGAAAAGCCCTAACTTATTTTCTTTCAATAGTTCCTTAGGGGCTTGTCCTCAGTGTAAAGGATTTGGCAATCTTTTAGTCTTAGACTTTGATGCCTTGGTAAAACATCCAGAAAAACCTGTTACTAAAGGTGCTATACCTATTCTTGATTTTCCTTTTTTGTTTGAGGTAAAACTGGACCTGATAGAATTTTTAAGGTCCCAAAGTATAAACCTAAACCTCCCTTTTAAATCCCTTCCTGAAGAGGTTAAACAAAAAATCTTTTGGGGAGAAGGAGAATGGTATGGACTTAAAGAACTTATAGATTGGCTTGAAAGTAAACGTTATAAACCTCACATAAGAATTCTTCTTTCTAAATTAAGACGAGAGGTGGTTTGTCCTGTATGTAAAGGGACTCGGTTTAACCCGCAAGCCTTAACGTTTAGGGTTAACGGCTTAACCATAGGGGATTTTTATGGGTTAGAGGTTAAAGAGGCTGTCAATTTTATTAAAAACTTTTTAGGACAAAATCTTCAGCCTGCAGAAGAAAGGCTTGCTAAAGAAATATTAAGACGTCTTTCCTATCTTGAAGAAGTAGGACTTTCTTATCTTTCTCTTAACCGTGCAAGCAAAACCCTTTCTGGGGGTGAAACTAGCAGATGTCTTCTTACCAGGGCGCTTTCCTCTAATTTGGTAGAGACCCTTTATTTAATAGACGAACCAACTACCGGACTTCATCCCAAGGACACACAAAAAGTGCTCTTTCTACTTGAAAGTTTAGTCTCTAAAAAAAATACCGTGGTAGTGGTAGAGCATGACCCTGAAATTATAACCCAAGCTGATCTTTTAATCGACCTTGGTCCAGAAGGAGGACAACAGGGAGGGCATCTCCTATTTTTTGGACCTCCAAAGGAAATTTTTGCCCGACAAACCCCCACCTCTGAGGCTTTAAAAGAAATTACCCAAAGAAGAAAACCTCCTTTAAACGACTTTAACCCTTCAGGTTTTATTAGATTTTATGGGGCTAAAAAACATAACCTTAAAGGGTTTTCTTTTTCTATTCCACTTAGAACCATCATCTGTATTGTGGGAGTGTCTGGATCTGGTAAGTCTACCCTTTTAGAAGAAATAATTTACCAAGGTCTTCTTGACATAAAAAACCAAAGCTCGTTAAAGACCTGCGAAAAAATAGAAGGAGCTAACCACATAGACCAGGTATTATATCTCACCCAAGAGCCCTTAGCCCGTTCTCCGCGTTCGATAGTAGCCACCTATTTAGACATCATGATTTATCTACGAAAACTTCTTGCCAGCACTAACACCGCCAAAAGGTTAGGATATCCCGAAACTTTCTTTTCTTTTAACTCTGAGTATGCCCAATGCCCTGCGTGTAAAGGTCTTGGTTTTGAAGTAATAGAGATGCAATTTTTATCAGACCTCACCATTCCTTGTGAAGTTTGTAAAGGAACAAGGTTTAAAGAAGAAGTTTTAGAGGTTAGATGGAGAGGTAAAAACATCGCCGAGATGTTAGACCTTACGGTAGACCAGGCTTTAGAGTTTTTTGGAGGGCATGAACCTCTAAAAAAAACCCTTACTGTATTAAAAAACCTTGGGATAGGTTATCTCAAGCTTGGGCAACCCCTTTCTACCCTATCAGGAGGAGAAGCACAAAGACTAAAGATAGCGGAACTGCTTTCTAAAATAAAAGGAGAAAAGTGCTTGGTCCTTCTTGATGAACCTACGGTGGGGTTGCATCTTAAAGACGTTAAAAACCTGATTTCTTCCTTAGAATATTTAAAAAGCTTAGGGCACACGGTTGTTGTGGTAGAACATAACCCTGAACTTATCCTAAATTCTGACTGGGTGTTAGAGCTCGGTCCTGGTGGAGGGGAAGAAGGAGGAGAACTTCTTTTTCAAGGGACCATCGCTGAATTTCTTCAAAACCGTAAAGTTCAGACCCCAACCTCTATTTATTTAAAGGATTATCTGCAGGGACTAAACCTTAAAGAAAAGGCTGAAAACCCAAAAACCTATCACTACGAAGAAGACCTTATTAAACTAAGGGGTATAAGACACCACAACCTAAAAAACATAGACTTAGACCTACCGAGGAAACAGTTTATCGTAATTACCGGTGTTTCAGGTTCAGGCAAGTCCACCGTTGCCTTTGATGTGGTATTTGCTGAAGGGCAGAGGAGGTTTTTAGAAACCTTACCAACCTATCTGAAACAGTTTTTTAAACTTCATGAAGAAATAGATTATGACCTGATTTCAGGTATTCCTCCTACGGTAGCTTTAGAACAGAGGTCAGGGGAACTTTCCCCAAAGTCAACGGTTGGCACCTTGACAGAGATATTACCCTACCTCAGGCTTCTTTATGCCAAGGTTAGCAAGGCCTTTTGTCCCCGGTGTGGAAGAGAGCTTAAACCTCGCAACCCTGAGGAACTTTTTAACCTGGCTTTAGTGTTTTTAAAACAGGAAAACCCTGACAAAATAACTCTGCTTGCCCCGTTGGTAAAACATCGTAAAGGGGTATACAAAACCCTTTTTGAAAAACTCCTTGCTTCCCTTTATCATAAGGTAAGGATAAACGGGGAATTTTACCAGATTCCTCCTATTCCAATGCTTTCAAGGTTTAAGGAATATACGATAGAGGTGGTATTAGCTCAGGATATAGATTGGAGGGGAGATTGGTTAGAAAAGACTTTTTACCAAGGGCTTGAGATTGGAAAAGGAGAAATTTTGATAAAAACCGATAAAAAGGAGGTGCTTTTTAGTCAAAAAAGGACCTGTCCCTCTTGTATGATAAGTCTTCCTGAACCAGACCCACTGCTTTTTGCTTTTAATTCCAAAGTAGGTGCCTGTAGCACCTGCGGTGGGCTTGGCAGGGTGGAGGGGCAGACCTGTCCTAATTGTCAGGGTTCAAGATACCGTAAAGAGGTATTTTTTTATAAAATAAACGGACTTTCTCTTCCTGAAGTGGCTAACCTTAGTCTGTATGAACTGAAAGATTTCTTACAAAGGCTTCAATTTGAAGGCATAGAAAAAAAGATAGCAGAGGAGCTTATTTCTGAGGCCTTATCAAGGCTTGAATATCTTATAGACTTAGGGGTAGGGTACCTTACCTTGGGAAGGTCTGCAGACACCTTGTCTTCGGGTGAAGCCAAAAGGGTAAGGATTTCGGCAGAAATAGGAAACAACCTAACAGGTGTAGCCTATATTCTTGATGAACCAACCATCGGACTTCATCCTAAGGATACTCAAAAATTGATAAGAGTCCTTAAAAAATTGAGGGATAAAGGAAACACCGTGATAGTAGTTGAGCACGACGAAGAGACCATCTTAGCCAGTGATTTTGTGGTGGACTTGGGCCCAGAAGGCGGAAAAAGAGGCGGAAAGGTTACCTTTGCCGGAAGGTCTTCAGAATTTTTAAACGCTTCTTCGCCTACCGCCGAGGCTATCAAAGACCAGAACAGAAAAACCTTAAAAAGTTTAAGGAGGAAACCTGTAGAATTTTTAACCGTTAAAGGTGCCTCCTTAAGAAACCTTAAAAACCTTACCGTATCTTTCCCTTTAAACGCCCTCACCGTAGTTGTAGGAGTTTCAGGGTCAGGCAAGTCAAGCTTGGTAGTAGATTGCCTTTACGAAAATCTTAAAAACCTCTTAGAAAAAGAAAAAAAGAAACTTTTCGGAGTAAAAGTCATAGAAAACTGGGAAAAAATAAAAAGGGTTTATTTGGTAGACCCTCAACCTATAGGAAACACCCCAAAATCAACCCCTGCTACCTACATAGGGGTTTTTACCGACATAAGGAAGGCCTTTGCTAACACCTTGTTGGCTAAACAAAGAGGGTATAAAGAAGGTAGGTTTTCTTTTAACACCAAGGAGGGACAATGCCCTTATTGTAACGGTCAAGGATATGAAAAAATTGAAATCAAGTTTTTGCCTGCGGTTTATCAAAAATGCGAATACTGTGGAGGGAAACGCTATAATCCAGAAACCTTAGAAATACTGCTAAAAGGGAAAAATATTGCAGAAGTGCTTGAGATGGACTTTGCCGAAGCGGTAGAATTTTTTAATCATTATCCCTCAATCCATCATAAACTAAAAACCCTTTGTGACATCGGTCTTGATTACCTAACCTTAGGGCAACCAAGCCCAACCCTCTCTGGAGGAGAGGCTCAAAGGATAAAGCTTGCCAAAGAATTTATCAAATCTTCCCACCCAGGGAATCTTTATCTGCTTGACGAGCCTACCACCGGGCTTCACATAAAAGATGTAGAGAAACTGGCCAAACTTTTACAGGGGCTGATAGAAAAAGGACATACGGTAATCGTCATAGAGCACAACCTTGAGCTTATCAAATGGGCTGACTGGATTATAGAATTGGGGCCAGAAGGCGGAGAAAAAGGAGGAGAAATACTTTTCCAAGGTCCTATAGAAGACTTCTTAAAAGCAGACACCATAACCGCTAAAGTGCTAAAAAATTACCTCAATTTGACTTAAATCAAGGTTTTTCTAACCATCCAGGTTATCTTTTAAGCTGATCTAAAAAAATAAAGGAGGTTTTTTGAAAATGGCGGTTCGAAAGATTATCGAGATAGAAGAAGAGCTTTGTAACGGTTGTGGTCAATGTGTATCTGTCTGTCATGAAGGTGCTATAGCTATCATAGACGGAAAGGCTAAACTTGTTTCTGAAGAGGTTTGCGACGGACTCGGAGCTTGTATAGGGGAATGCCCTACCGGTGCCATAAAAATCGTAGAAAAAAAGATAGCTTCTTCCCCTTCCCTTCCTTGCGGATGCCCTTCTCATCAGCTAAAAGAATTCCTACCTAAGGAAAACCTTTACAACCAACAGGAGATAGCCTCTTCCCTTTCTCACTGGCCGGTAAAACTTAGATTAATTCCTCCTTCAACCTCCTTTCTAAAAGGAGCAAACCTTTTGGTTTGCGCAGACTGTGTGGCTGTAGCCTATCCTATGCTTCATACACAACTCTTACCTGAAAAGAAAATCCTTACAGGATGTCCCAAGTTCGACCCTCCTGAATTATACTTGGAAAAATTTACAGAAATTTTTACCAAAGCCCAGCCTAAAAGTTTAGAAATAGCCATCATGGAAGTCCCCTGCTGCAGGGCTCTGGTAAAAATGCTTTTAAACATAAGAGAAACGATACCTACAAATTTTCCTTTTAAAGTTTACACCATAACCATAGACGGAAAAATTAAAAACGTCGAGGAGGTTTAAAAGGTGAAACCAGAAGAAAGATTATCTTCAGGTGCTATTCCTATAGCATATGAAATCAAAACTTGTTTTGGAGCCAAAGGTTGTCCCAACTCCCTTAATCGCTCTTTTGATTTGATACCAGCCTTAGAAGAGGTGGTTAAAAATTCCCAGCTTGATGAATTCATAAAAAATAAGTTAAAAAATCAACCTTTAAGGCCTCATCATAGGCTTAAAGTCTCTGTTTCCGATTGTCCTAATGGATGTTCTCAACTATACATCGCCGATTTTGGATTACATGGATTTGTAAAAGTAAAATGGGATAGCAAGTTATGTAATTTTTGTGAAGAGTGCGTGCATGTTTGTGAAGAAGAGGCTCTTAAAAGGGTTGATCAAAAGATCCGCATAGACAGGAAAAAATGTGTAGGCTGTGGAGCATGTATAAAGGCTTGTCCTAACGGAGTGTTAAAAGAAACCTTTAAAGGTTATAAAATCTATGTGGGAGGCAAACTGGGAAGGCATCCAAGACTGGCTTCTTTTTTAACCTACGCATTACCTGAAGAAATTCCTGTGTATTTAGAAAAATTGCTGTCTTTTTATAAAGAATATAACGAAAAAGGCGAGCGAACAGGGACTATTATAGAAAAACTGGGTTGGCAAAAAGCTAAAAAACTTATACTAACCCGTTAATAGTCCTAAAGCCTTTTTTAAACTTTGAATTTCTTCGAAAGAAAGAGGAACTATTTCCGAAGGTTTTAAATCTCCTAACTCAATAGGTCCTATGGCTGTCCTTTTTAAACCTACTACTTTATATCCTAACCTTCCAAACATCCTTTTTATCAGATGATACCTTCCTTCTATAACTTCAATCTGCAGAAACTTTCTAGTTTTATCTAAACAAAAGACTTTGCAAGGTAAAGTCTTACCGTCGGAAAGATTAACCCCTTCCTCTATCTTTTTTAAAGACTCTTCTGTTATTTCTTTATCAATCAAAACTTGGTAGGTTTTGCTAAGCTTCCATTTAGGATGTAAAATACGATGGGCAAGCAGCCCATCATCTGTAAAAATCAAAAGCCCCTCAGTATCTTTGTCAAGCCTTCCCACAGGAAAAATCCTATTTAAACCAGGCAAGTCCTTAGGTAAAAACTCCATTACTGTAAGGTCTTTATCTGCTTTAGAGGTTATACAACCTTTAGGTTTATAAAACTTATAGTAAAACCCTTGAGGCTTAACCTGCACATAAACACCTTCTACTTGGATTAAGTCCTTTTCAGGGTCGACCTTAAAATCAGTGGCTGTTACCTTTTGGCCGTTTATCGTTACCTTACCCTTTTTGATTAAACTTACTACTTCTCTCCTTGAACCTATCCCAAGGTTAGCTAAAAATCTGTCTAAACGCATTTTCATCTTCATTTACAATCTGCCCAAGACTTACCAAAGGCAAAATTAACCTTAATAGGTACTTTTAATCTTAGATTAAGGCCTAAAAACTCAAAAGGGGCTTCCATAACCGTGGGAGCTAAATCCTTAATCACCTCTATCTCTTCTTCAGGTACCTCAAGAAGGAGTTCATCGTGGATCTGAAGAAGGATCTGAGTTTTCAGCTTTTTTTGTTTAAGTAGTTGATAAAGGGCTACCATGGCTACTTTGATAAGGTCTGCGGCAGAACCTTGGATTGGGGTGTTTACTGCCATCCTGAAACCCAAATCCCTTATGTTCTTATCAGAGCTAAAAACTTCAGGTATATAACGTTTTCTACCGGCTAAGGTTTTTACATAACCATAGGTTTTAGCAAATTCTATGATTTCTTCTATGTATCGTTTCACTCCAGGATATCTCTGAAAATATCTTTCTATAATACCCTCTGCCTCTTTAACCGAAATTTTAAGCTCTTTACTTAGGCCATAGGGACTCATCCCATAGGCAATACCAAAATTGATGACCTTACTAACCCTTCTCATCTCTGGAGTTACTTTATCCTGAGAAACCCCAAAAACTTCGCTAGCAGTAAAGGTATGGATATCCTGTCCCTCTTCAAAAGCCCTTATCAAGTTTTCATCTTCAGAAAAATGGGCTAAAATTCTAAGTTCTATCTGAGAATAGTCTAAGCTACAAAGCCACCATCCCTCTTCTGCTATAAAAACCCTTCGGATGGCTAAACCTTCTTCGCCTTTAATAGGAATGTTTTGTAAATTGGGGTTTTGGGAACTAATCCTTCCTGTAGCTGTCCCTGTTTGATTAAACTCGGTATGGATACGGTATGTAGAAGGCTTTGCATACTTTAAAAGGGCCTCTAGATAGGTACTCAATATTTTTTGAAGGGTTCGATACTGAAGAAGAAGTTTAGCAAAAGGATGAAGTGGAGCAAGCTCTTCAAGCACCTCTGCATCTGTAGAAGGGACCGCACTTTTTGGGGTCTTTTTTAACGAGGGAAGGTTTAATTTGTTGAAAAGAATCTCCCCTACTTCTCTACTTGAACGAGGATTAAATCTTTTTCCTGCCAATCTAAAAAGCTCCTCTTCAAGGTCTTTTAATCTTTCCCTATATTGCCGAACTAAAGTTTTTACATAATCCAAGTCTATTTTGATACCTGCTTTTTCCATCTCGCTTAAAACTATGCTTAATGGCACCTCTACCTTAAAAAACCAATAAGATAGTCCTTCTTCCTCTAACCTTTTTAAAAGATCTTCTCCTAACCTTTTTAATCCAACCGCTTTTAATCCTGATAATTCTTCAGGTGTTCCTTTTAAACCGTTTAAGTTTAAATCTATATACTCTTGAAACAAACCAGATAATTCATAGGACTTTAGCCCTGGATTTAAAAGATAGCCAGCTAACTTGACGTCTAAAGGCTGAGGTAAAAATATTTGGTAGGTTTTTAACCAATTCTTATAATCATAAACTACATATCTATTATGTCTTTCGGCTAACTTTTTAATTACTTCTAAGGAACCTCTATAAACCTCCTCTTCAGAAAGGGCAAGAAAAATTTCTGAGGAGTTTAAGTTAGCAAAGAGCACACTTTCTAAGTTTACAGGTAAAACTGACACCCAACAGTCTTTTCTCACCTTTTCTATCAAATCTTGGGAGGCTTTTTTTAATGTGGGCAACTTATATGAATTTTCTTCTGGCAAACAAAGTTCGAAAAGAAGCTTTCTAAATTCTAATTCTTTAAACAGACTTTTAAGCGCAAAAAAATCCGGCTCTTTCTTACGATAAAACTCTAAATCTTTAGAAGGAAGAGGAGCTTCAGAGTGAAGCTTAAGAAGGTTTAGGTTAGTAAACACCTGATCTCGATATTTTAAGAGATTTTCCCTTAGTTTTTGAGAGGGAATCTTTGAGAGGTTCTCGTAAACTCCTGTTAGGTTTTTAAACCTAATAAAGAGATCCTTAGCGGTTTTTTCTCCTATTCCAGGGACCCCAGGGATGTTATCGCTTCTATCTCCTACCAATGCTCTAAATTCAGGAAAAACCTCAGGAGGAAAACCATATTTTTCTAAAAACTTACCTTGGTCTAAAAAAGTCTCTTTTATCGGGTCATAGATAACCACCTTATCAGAAATAAGGGTATACAGGTCTTTATCTCCTGCTACGATAATTACCCGGTTGAGCAAAAAAGGGCTTGTAGAAGTATCAAAGACAAAACTTTTTACAAAAGAAGCTATTAGATCATCTGCTTCATATCCAGGAGCCGAAACCAAAGGAATACCTAAAGCAGGAATGATTTTTTTTATATAAGGAATCTGCATCTTTAAATCATCAGGCATTTTAGGACGAGTAGCCTTATATCTTTCATAAACCTCATGCCTGAAAGTAGGTTCTTTTTCATCCATAAACCAAACGATATACTCAGGGTTCCATTCTTTTAAAAGCTTAAAGATCATCTGGGTTACACCAAAAACAGCCTTAGTGGGTAGACCTCTAGAAGTAGCTAAATAACCAGGAATTGCAAAATAAGCCCTATAGATAAAAGATGAACCATCTATAAGCACCGCTTCTTTTCTTTCTGACATTTTCTATTAACACCTCCTGGTTAGGTATCTTAAATTTAAATCATTTTGTTAAAAATTAAACATAGAGAAGAGAAGTTACATATCCCTTTCCGTTTGGCTATTTAAATTTTTATGGTATACTTTTTATAAATCCTCATGATAGGAAGGAAAAATGAAAGTTAAAAACTGGATGATTACCGATGTGGTAGTAGCCTTTCCTGAAGATACGGTAGAAAAAGCAATTCAGCTGATGAAAAAACATTCTATTAGGCATCTTCCTGTGGTAGATAAGGAAAAAGAAAGGTTAATAGGGTTGGTAACAGAGAGTGAGTTAAGGGCCTATCTTAGTCCAGAAAAACTTAACCTTCCTGTTAAAGAGGTAATGATACTTACCCCTATTACCGTAGACCCAGATACTTACATAGACGAGGCAGCTAAGTTAATTTATAAGTATAAAATCGGTGGTCTCCCTGTGGTGAGCCAAGGTAAATTAGTAGGTATTATTACCGTTACCGATATATTAGAATCTTTTATAGAGTTGATGGGGATTTTAAGGGCCTCTTCTCGTTTAGATGTAATCCCTAAAAACGGAAACTTGGATGAGGTGCTTGAAACTATACGAAAAAACGGTGGTAAAGTTATCTCTATTGGGATGGATATAAATTTTGAAGGAGAAAAGGTCTATTTTATAAGATTAGAAAAGATGTCTTTAGATAAAATAGCCTCTGAGCTTGAGGTAGCAGGACACAAAATCATTTCCCTTATAGATTAGGAGGTATTTATGGAAGGAGAATTTAAAGTAAAAAAAACGATAGAAGAAATAAATCGTAAAATAGAAAAGGGTGAAGTAGTAGTTCTTACGGCTGAAGAATTCGTCAACTTAGTTAAAGAAGTAGGCCCTGTTACCGCGGCAAAAGAAGTAGACGTAGTAACTACCGGCACTTTTTCTCCGATGTGCTCTTCTGGAGCTTTCTTAAATTTTGGTCATACCTCTCCTACGATAAAAGCTTATAGGGTATGGTTAAACGATGTACCTGCTTATGGCGGGCTTGCAGCGGTAGACGTTTATATTGGAGCTACTGAAACCAGGGAAGACGATCCTCTTAACAAGGTCTTTCCAGGACAGTTTCTCTATGGTGGAGGGCATGTCATCCATGATTTGGTCGCAGGTAAAAAAATACATCTTAAGGCTTTAGGTTATGGCACCCATTGTTATCCTCGAAAGTCTTTTGAAAAAGAAATAACCATTCACGACTTAGTAGATGCGGTGCTTTGCAATCCAAGAAATGCTTATCAAAATTATAATTGCGCCATCAACCTTTCTGATAAAATTCTTTATACCTATATGGGGGTTTTAAAACCTAACCTTGGTAATGCTAACTACGCTACCGCAGGCTGTCTTTCTCCGTTGCTTAAAGACCCATATCTAAAAACCATCGGTATAGGAACGAGAATTTTCTTAGGGGGTGCTAAGGGATATGTAGTCTGGGCTGGTACCCAGCATAAAACCGAAGTAAAACGAACCCCTAAGGGAGCACCGATGCAACCTGCTGCTACCCTTATGGTCATAGGGAACTTAAAAGAGATGTCTCCTGAATGGCTGATAGGTACAAGCCATATAGGGTATGGATGCTCTTTAGCAGTAGGTATAGGTATACCTATACCTATCCTTAATGAACAGGTAGCTGAATGGGCAGGGCTTTCAGACGAAGACCTTTTTACTCAGATAATAGATTACTCTTACGACTATCCTAATGGGGTCAAAAGAAACTATGGTATCGTAAGCTATGCAGAACTAAAAAGCGGAAAAATTACCGTCTTAGGTAAAGAAGTCCCCACCTTTCCTATTTCAAGTCTTCCTAAAGCTAGGGAAATAGCCGAAATCCTTAAAAACTGGATAAAACAAGGAGAGATGTTGTTGACAGAGCCGGTTAACCCTCTACCAGGGGCTAAACTTTTTCCGATGAGATAGTTTTAATTAAACATTAAAAGAGACGTTAAAAAGGAGGACTTTAGATGGAAACCATTTTAACGGTTTTACAGTTAATAATCGCTATACTTATCGTGTTGATCGTTTTGATTAACGTAACCAAAGGTTCAGAATATGGTGCGGTTTTTAGAGGAGCTGAAGCCATTTTTGGTGGGGCAGGCCCAACCAGTTTTTTAAACAAAGTAACGATGATTTTGGTGTTGGTGTTTTTTTTAAACTCTATACTACTTACTAAGCTCCATACTAACAAAAACAAAATCCCCATGGTTCCTGTTCCCCAGACCCAAACCCAACCATCCTCAAACCCTACTATTCCTACCCCAACAGCTCCGCAAGGCATTCCTGTGCCTCCGCAAAATTTTCCTTCTACTCCAGAAAAGTCTAAAAACTAAACAAAATGAAAAATTTAGTAATTCTTGGAGTTACTGGATCGATAGGAAGTTCTACCCTAAAAATAGTACAATCCCATCCTGAAAAGTTTAAACTATTAGGAATCTCCTGCCGTGCCAACCTAAAGGCCTTAGCTGAAATCGCAAGTTCTTTTAAAGTTCCTTACTTGGTGGTAGAAAAGGCTTCTGGTGCCGAGGAGTTAAAAAAGTCTCTTGATTATAAAGCTGAGGTTTGGATAGGAGAAGAAGGACTTAAAACGTTGGTAAGCTTAAAAGAGGTTGACATAGTAGTGGTAGGTATCTCGGGTATAAGCGCCCTTTTGCCTACCTATCATGCCTTAAAGGCTGGAAAAAGAGTAGCTATAGCTAACAAAGAAAGCCTTATCGTTGCCGGAGAAATTTTAAAGAAAGTTGCTAAGGAAAACCATGCAGAGCTTTTACCGGTTGACAGCGAACATTCTTCGATTTTTCAGCTTTTGCTAAAAGAAAAAAAAGACCAAGTAAAAAAGATCATCCTTACTGCTTCAGGTGGTCCCTTTTATCGTTTACCTAAGGAGGAGTTTTCTAAGGTAACCCCTGAAATAGCGGTAAAGCATCCTAACTGGAAGATGGGGGCTAAGATATCGGTTGATTCGGCTACCCTTATGAACAAGGGGTTTGAAGTGCTTGAAGCTAAGGTGCTTTTTGACATGCCTTTAGATCAAATCGATGTGCTTATCCATCCTCAAAGTTTAATCCATGGCTTAGTAGAATTGATAGACGGAAGCATACTTATGCACCTTAGTTATCCTGATATGCAGATAGCCATTTCTTATGCCTTAAACTACCCAGAAAGGGTAGAACTTTCTGTACCTAAGGTAACCCTTGCTGAGGTTGGTAGTTTGATTTTTGAAGCCCCTGACCTGGAGAAATTTCCATGTCTCAAGCTGGCTTATGAAGTAGGGGAAAAAGGGGGTATTTATCCTCTTATTCTTGAAGCAGCAGATGAGGTGGTAGTAGAGGCCTTTTTACAGAAACTGATTACCTTTGATCAGATACCTTATTTTCTTGCAAAAACCCTTGATGGGTTTAAAATAACAGAAAGTTCCTTTGTTGCTGAAGATTTACACCAACTTTTAAACCTACACCAAGAGGTTTGCCGTTATACTGAAAAACTAATAAAAAGGAAATAAAACATGCTAACTGTAATTATAGCCCTTTTGGTTATCGGTGTGCTTATTTTTGTCCATGAGCTTGGACACTTTATAGCAGCTAAGCTTATGGGGGTTAAAGTAGAGGTTTTTTCCTTAGGTTTTGGCCCTAAAATCTTGGGGTTTAAAAAAGGAGAGACAGAATACAGGGTTTCTGCTTTTCCCTTAGGTGGGTATGTTAAACTCTACGGAGAACATCCTGAAACCTTACCTTCGGTAGTAGAAAAAGACAAGGCTTTTGCCTTTAAAAAAACTTGGCAAAAAGCCTTTATCGTAGTATCAGGTCCTTTGGCTAATTTTATCTTGCCTGTCCTTCTCTTCTGGTTTTTATTTTGGGTTTCTGGTTCCTACCTTCTTTCTACTAAGATAGGAGAGGTTTTACCTGACTCTCCTGCTGAAAAAGCAGGTCTTGCTCCTGGGGATGAAATCATAGAAGTAAACGGAAAAAGGGTAAAATCTTTTGATGAACTTGTGCTTTATCTTAAAAGCAAAGAAACGGTAAACGAAGTTTTGTTAAAGATAAAAAGAGGTTCTCAAGTTTTAGAGGTGAAACTCGTTCCTGAGACCAAAGAAGGTTATAATGTCTTTGGTAAAAAAACTCATGTGCCATTTATTGGGGTTAAGTCAACCCAAGAGATAGTTCACCAAAAACACGGGTTTATAGAGGCCTTTAAGCTTGCGATAGAAAAAGTGATAGACATAACTACCCTCACCTTTATAGCCCTTTTTAAGCTTTTTACAGGAGACTTACCTTTTTCTACGTTAGGAGGTCCTATTACTATAGGAAAAATGGCTGGAGATACGGCAAAATTAGGGTTTTATCCTCTACTTTCTTTTACTGCTCTTCTTTCAGTAAATTTAGGTATTATCAACCTTCTTCCTTTGCCTATGCTTGACGGAGGACATTTGGTTATTTTTAGTATAGAGGCCATTAGAAGAAAACCTCTCTCTTTAAAAACCCAAGAGCTTATCTTTAAAATCGGTTTTTTTATCATCATCGCCCTAAGCATCGCTGTATTTTATAACGACATCCTCAAACTTCTTAGCGGATGGAAGCTCCCTTAGTTTTAGCCATAGAAACTGCAGGAAAATCTGGGGGAATAGCCCTTTTAAAAGAAAAACTTTTAGGTGCTGTAACCCTAAGTTCGAAACAATCTTATTCGCAGATTGTCTTTAGGTGTTTAGAGTTTTTTGAAAAAAATCTAAACTTAGACTTAAAAACCTTAGACTACTATGCTGTAGACATTGGTCCAGGAAGTTTTACAGGTCTAAGGATAGGACTATCTGTGTTAAAAGGTTTGAGTTTAGCGTTTCCTAAACCAATAATCCCCTTAATCAGCCTTGAAATCCTTGCAGTAGAAACCTTTAATACCCAGCTACCTGTGGTTTCTTTGATCGACGCTTATAGCCAAGAGGTTTTTTTGGCGGTTTATCGATGGGAAGAAGGTCGGTTAAAGGCTGAGATTAATCCTTCTTGTATCCCTTTTAAGAAAATACCTGAGCTGATAAAAGAGCCTGCTTGGTTTGTAAGTGAGACTATAGAAAAATGGGAGGATTATTTTAAACAAACCTTAGGTAAAAATTTTTTAAAATGGCCTTTTCCTGTAAGCCTTACCACCGAAAACCTTGCCAAATTGGTTTATCTAAAACTCAAAAGTAACTACTTTGAAACCAAAACAGCAGAAGAGCTTTTACCTCTTTATCTAAAACCTTCTGAAGCAGAAAGAAAAAAGAGGTCATAAACATGTTTTCTTTTCTGTTAAAAAGATTTTTGATATTTTTAATAACTCTATTTGGAATTACTATCATCAGCTTTTCGGTTATACACTTAGCCCCAGGAGGACCATTAAGCCCTCTTACGGATTTTAATCCTAAAATTACCCCCGAATACCGAGAAAGATTGGTAAAGATGTATGGACTTGATAAACCTCTCTATGTTCAATATTGGCAATGGTTAAAAGGGGTAGCTAAGCTTGATTTTGGCCGTTCCTTTTCTCCAGACCAAAGGCCTGTTTGGGACAAAATCAAAGAAAGACTTCCGATTACCTTGCTTTTAAACTTTATTTCGCTGATGTTAATCCTGATGGTTTCTATCCCCTTAGGGGTTTTTGGGGCGGTAAAGGCTGGAAGTTTAGCAGACCGGATATTAACGGTGATGGTTTTTATCGGTTATGCCATGCCAAGCTTTTGGCTTGCCATCATTCTTATGATGATTTTTGGAGTAAAACTCCAATGGCTTCCTGTTTCTGGGCTTCATTCAACCTTAGGCTATGAAGAAATGAGTTTTTTAGAAAAGGTTTGGGACTGGACCAAACATCTTATTTGTCCACTATTTGTAGCTACCTTTGGGGGGATAGCCGGTTTTTCAAGGTATGTAAGAAATTCTATGATAGAGGTGCTAAGGGCTGATTACATTACTTTTGCCAGGGCTAAAGGCCTTCCAGAAAAGGAGATCCTCTATAAACACGCTTTAAGAAATGCCCTTTTACCTATGATTACTCTTTTGGGGCTTTCTTTACCAGGTCTTATAGGAGGAAGTGTAATCTTTGAAACCGTCTTCGGAATACCTGGAGTAGGACAACTTATGTGGCAAGCGGTGATGGCAAGAGATTATCCTGTGATTATGGCTAATCTTTTTCTGGTAGCGGTGCTTACATTAGTAGGAAATTTCTTAGCTGACATAGGATATGCCTTAGCAGACCCAAGGATAAGGCTTGGAGAAAAACGTTAAGATGTACTTTATAAAGAAACTACTAAAACATCGGTTAGGAAGTTTCTCTTTAATGTTTATAATTTTGCTTGTATTTTTAGCGGTTTTTGCCCCTTACCTAACCCCTTATGACCCTTTTGAAATAAACGTAGACGCTATCCTTCAGCCTCCTTCTTTGGCCCATCCCTTAGGCACTGACCTTTTAGGAAGGGATGTGTTAAGTAGGATGATATACGCCTCTCGAATCTCTTTAGAAGTAAGCTTAGTAGCTGTAGGGATATCCTTAGGTATAGGGGTGTTTTTAGGGGCGATAGCAGGTTATTTAGGAGGTTGGGTTGATTTAATCGTATGTAGGTTCATAGACATCATGCTTTGTTTTCCTACCATTTTTTTGATTTTGGCTATGGTAGCCTATTTAGAACCCTCTATCGTTACCCTTATGGTGGTAATAGGGGCTACCAGTTGGATGGGAGTAGCCCGTTTGGTAAGGGCTGAAATTTTATCCTTAAAGGAGAGGGATTTTGTATTGATAGCTAAAACCTACGGAGCCTCTACCTTACGGATATTGTTTCGACATCTTATACCCAACGCCTTTCCTCCTATCTTGGTTTCAGCCTCTTTAGGGCTTGGACAAGCCATCTTGATAGAATCAGCCCTTTCTTTTTTAGGTATCGGGGTTCAACCCCCAATTCCTTCTTGGGGAAACATGCTAATAGAAGGCAAAGAAACCTTAGAAGTAGCTTGGTGGCTTTCCTTTTTTCCAGGAATGGCTATTTTGATCACTGTTCTTGCTTTTACTATTTTAGGCGAGACTTTACAAGAAGTACTAAACCCAAAGAGGAAAGAAAAATGAAAATTCGATGGTGCCGAGGGCGGGACTCGAACCCGCACGGACGGATGTCCACTAGCCCCTCAAGCCAGCGCGTCTACCAATTCCGCCACCTCGGCGCGCTAAATACTAATATATTATTCTTTTTGAGTTTGTCAAGACATGTTGTTAGGGTTCGTTCTAAAAATATTGCCTTTAAAAGCAAAAACCGTCCAAACTTTTAGGAGGAATTTTTATGGAACTTATAAAAGAGTTTATTCAGTATTTTCTACTTTTTTTTGAAAAAAGCAGTTATTTAGGTGTTTTTGTGTTGATGGCTCTTGAGTCTACATTAGTGCCTATTCCTAGCGAAGTAATCATACCCCCAGCCGCTTATCTTGCTTACCAAGGCAAGCTTTCCTTATGGGGGGTCATTATAGCAGGAACGCTTGGAAGTCTGGCTGGGGCTCTTTTTAACTACTTCTTAGCCCTTAAGTTTGGACGTCCGATGTTTTTAAGGTTTGTCAAACGCTATGGAAAGTATGTTCTTCTAACAGAATATTCCTTTTATAAGATGGAAAAATTTTGGCACCAACATGGTCATATCAGTACTTTCATCGGAAGACTCCTCCCAGGACTTAGGCATGTAATCTCTATACCAGCTGGGTTTGCCAAAATGGGACTTTTGTTGTTCTCTTTTTATACCCTTTTGGGGGCGTTTATCTGGTGTAGCTTTCTTGGTTTTTGCGGTTATTTTTTTGGAAAAAACGAAGACCTTTTAAAAACCTACTTAGAACGTGGATCTGTAGGGATAATCCTTTTTTGTATCCTTCTTTTGGTAGTCTATGGATGGTATAAGTTAAAAAGAAAATAAAATTATTGGGCTTGAGCGTTGATAATTTTTACCTCCTTAGAAGGTGAAAAATGAAAAAGGCTATCTTTTAAAGCCTGGTTATACTTTAAATTCTCAAGGATTACTCTTATAACCTCTCCCGAGGCATTGACAAAGCTAAACTCTTTAACCTCTCCAGATTCAGGGTTTACCACCAAGGAAATCCTTTTTACTTTAGGGTCGTTAACCACTGTTAAAAAGTTTATCTTCCAAAAATTATCAGCCAGAGTTTGAAAACTTTCAACCTTAAGGTCTGTCTTGATGTTACCTCTTCCTGTCATAAAACCAAGGGCTAATTTAGAACCAAGGGTTGTGCCTGAAGGATAGGCTAAAGCTTGCTTAGCCTCAGGATAATAAAAATAGATGGTGTTACCAGCTGAAATGATAAAGAGCTTTTGTGGGTTATGGTATTCCCAGCGAAATTTCCCAGACTTTTTAATCCAAAGTTTTCCTGAAGAAATCTCTTTTGGTCCTTGGGGAAAATAAGTTTCCTGAATGAAATCAGCCTGGATGGTCTGTATTTTTTGGTAAAAATCTTGGATGTGGTCTATAACCTCGTCTATAGTCTGTGCTTTAAGACTAAAGGGGTTTACGAGGACCGATAACAGGACGAGGACGAACCCCATCACTTGGACCAACAATCCCTTCCTCCTCCATACGTTCTACCAACCTTGCAGCTCGGTTGTATCCTATCTTAAGCTTCCTTTGAAGCATAGATACAGAAATTTTACCATATTGGTAGGCAATTTTCAAGGCAGATTCATAGAGTTTATCTTCTTCTTCAGACTCCACGTCTTCAAAAAAATCTAACCCTTCATCTTCTACGTCTTCTAAGTTGGCTAAATATTGAGGTTCTCCCATAGATTTGAGATAGTCTACCAGAAGTTTAACTTCCTCTTCCGAAACATAAGGACCATGAATTCTTTGAAGATAAGAGGACCCTGGAGGCATGAAAAGCATATCTCCTGCCCCTAAAAGTCTTTCTGCTCCTTGGGTGTCTAAGATAGTTCTTGAGTCTACCTTAGAAGTAACCTGAAAGGAAATCCTAGCTGGGAAGTTGACCTTGATTAATCCTGTGATTACGTCTACTGAAGGTCTTTGGGTGGCTACTAAAAGATGAATGCCTGCTGCTCTTGCCATCTGAGCCAGTCTGGTAAGTAAGGTCTCTACTTCTTTAGAAGATACCACCATAAGGTCTGCTAATTCATCGATTATCATCACCAAATAGGGGAGTTTTTCGTCAAACTGTTCGTTATAAGATTCAAGGTTTCTTGCCCCTACTTCTTCAAAAAGGGAATATCTTCTTTCCATCTCTCCAACCAACCATCTTAAGGCTTTAGTAGCCATCTTAGGCTCTAAAACTACAGGATGTAACAAATAAGGAATACCGTCATAAACCGAAAGTTCTATTCTTTTAGGGTCTATCATCAAAAATCTTACGTTCTCAGGGGTAGACTTGTAAATAAGACTTAAAATCACGCTATGTAAAAAAATGCTTTTACCAGACCCGGTGCTTCCTGCTATCAAAAGGTGAGGCATTTTTTTGAGGTCTGCTACCACAGGGTTTCCTGAAATGTCTTTTCCTAAGGCGATAGTCAGAGGAGACTTAGAATTGATAAAAGCCTCACTTTGCAAAATATCTTTAAGATAAACCCATTCTCTCTTAGGATTGGAAATTTCTATACCTATAACGCTTTTTCCTGGGATGGGCGCAACAATCCTTACACTTTTAGCAGAAAGTCCTAAAGCTAGGTCATCTACTAAGCTTTGTATCTTACTGATTTTAATCCCTGGGGCTGGCCTAAACTCAAACACCGTAATCACCGGACCTGGAGAAATTCCTACCACCTCTCCCTCTATCCCAAACTCCTTAAGCTTGGAAACCAAGATTAAGGCACGTTCTTTTAATTCTTCAGGCCTTACCCTGTAAGAAGAAAGAGGAGGTTCTTTAAGTAGGTCTATAGGTGGAGGAAGCTGTTTTTCTAACCCTTTTTCTTGTAGCTTTTCTTCTTTTTTACAAGACTTTTCTTTCATTTTGTTTTTTTTGATAAGAGACTTTTTTTCCAACCCTACAAATTTGTCTAACTCTTGAGAGTTTATCTCATACAACAAGAGATTTTCGTTCTTTTCTTCAAGTTTGGGTTGAGATTTTTGGCTTTCCTTTCTCTGAAAAACTTTCTGCAACCTTGATTTAATCCATGTCAAGTTAAAACCTATCACTATTAAAAAGGAGAGAACCAAAAAGCCAAGAGTTAGGATTAAAAAAAGAGGTTCTCCTATCAAGTATTTAAGATAAAAGTAAAACTCCCCTAAAAACCCGCCGTTTAAAGGGAACCGACCCAAAACTAAGAAATTTTGAGCCCCTAATAGGCTTAAGGTATAGCCAGTCAACATACAAAGAGATATTACCAGCAAAGAAAAACTTAAAATTAGCCTTTTACCAGAAACCCCCGTCAATTTCAAGAAAAAACCAAAGATTAAAAAAAGAGGTATCAAAAGGCTAACTATCCCAAAGAGAAAATAAAAAACAGAGGCTACGTAAGCCCCTAAAAGACCGGCAAAGTTGTTTACTTCTGTTGCCCCTGAAACCCCTATTCCTGGATCATAAGGATTGTAAGAATAGACCGCTACCAACAAAAAAAGACAAAAACTTAAAAATAAAAGATATCCCAAAAAAAACTTTTTTGAAATCAATTTTTAAACTTTTAACCAAGTTTTATACATAAAATCAGCACTTGACAAAAATTTGTTTAAA
>OGCH01000193.1_pt1 | contig 39182 bp, 44 predicted proteins | sample 1570111 | NCBI WGS metagenome assembly OGCH01 (sample SAMN03436243, study PRJEB24508) | hot springs metagenome | biome: Desert Springs; feature: Hot Springs; material: Water | place: USA: Great Boiling Spring, Nevada | collected 2008-12-01 | depth 0 m m | reverse complement strand
AAGGCACAATAAATGTCATCAAAATAAACAATTCTTCATTATCTGACCTATACAAATACCATATCAATATGACGACGAATAATAGAGAAAAAATTCTTACTACGATTACTGGTTCATTAAAAACTAGGGAAAACAGATACATCAAAAACCAAAAACCAGGTTCTATTCCTTGCCATACCTCGGCTTGAGAAGCCAGTCGTTCATAAACAGATGTATCTGTACCTACAGATCCCCGAAGTATCGCAATGATTCCCAATACACTTAAGACAAGTATTGCAAAAATACGTGAATAGTTCCGTACAAATAGACTAAATACCAGATAATAGTATACAAGTAGCATCCAACAATATAAATCATCTCTTTGAATTAACGATTGTAGTGATATAACACTTCTTTGTAAACCTCCCAGGTTTCATTCACCATGCGTTTCAAAGTAAATAGTTCTTCGTAGCGCTTACGTCCGGCCTCTCCTAGCCGTTGTCGACATTCCGGAGACAGAAGTAAGTTCTGGAGGTGATTCCTCAAACCTTCCACATCACCGCGGCTAAACAAAAAACCTGTCTTTCCATGCAATACGCTTTCTTTAACCCCAGATACGTCTGCAGCGACCACGGGCAAGCCAGCTCGCATGGCCTCAAGAATGCTTATAGGCAATCCTTCGTAATTCGAAGCTAATACAAAAATTTGGGCACGAGCTAAACGTTCAGCTACATCCTGACGCTCACCCAAAAAATAGACCCGATCTTTAATTCCAAGTTTTAACGCTAACTTCTCGCACTTTTGCCGTAAAGGGCCATCGCCGATAAATTCAATCTCCCAGGATAAATGGTCTAACGCTGCCAGAGCTTGCAAAACCAAAGCCTGATCTTTCTGTGGACTAAAGCGCGCTACCATAACCAAACGCACAGGATTCCCTGCTATAGGAGATGCCCATAGCGCAGAAGGAACATCAGGGATGCCATAATAGACTGTTACCAGTCGTTCCGGCGAAGTAATGTGATAACGAAGAGCTAGTTGGCGATCATATTCAGATACCGTAATAATCCGATCCGTAAAATGGGCCACTAAACGTTCAGCAAATGCAAAAAGACGACGATTTCCTTCAGGAACACCTTCTGTAAAAGCCCATCCATGGACTGTGAACGTTACAGGCAATCGTAAACTCTTAGCAGCGAGCCGTCCTAACCAGCCCGCCTTAGAAGAATGGGTAGTGACTAAATCGGGCTGCAGTTTTCGAAGCAAACGACGTAATGCCCAAAAGCATCGGTAATCGTCCCATGGGGAGATAGCCCTTTGTAAAAAAGGCACATGAACATAAGGAATTCCTGCCTCTTCTACGAGCTTTGAAAAAGATCCTTCGCTTCCTGCTAGCACTGTAACTTGCATGCCCTGAGCCTGAAAGCTCTGGGCTAAATACAGCACATGCATCTGGGCCCCCCCAATTTCATCGGCACGGGTAATAAGGTAGACAAGGTGCAACGGCTTATGCTTTGACCTCACGTGAGTTGGGCATTGGCTAATACGGCTGATAAAAAGATACACAAAGTTTTCCTTCTCCCTTTCTCTTTAAAAAAAGATTCTAAATAAATTTTTACCCCTTCAACCGTAACGAGACTCATCCTACCTGCTCTGCCTGGCGAACCACTTCGTCGGAGGTAATCAGGTGCACACCAGCCGCTTTCAGCTCTTCCCAGGCACGAGCCAAAGAGCCATTTGCATCAATACCCCGCGTGGCATCGGTCACCACATACACCTCAAAACCCAACCGACGCGCATCCAGCGCCGACCACTTCACGCAAAAGTCTGCCGCAAGACCCACCACGTAAAGCGTCGTTATCCCCCGTTCGCGCAAGTAACCCGCCAGACCTGTTGTGGTTTTTTTATCATTCTCATAAAAGGCAGAATAGGAGTCAATCTCTTTCCGAAATCCTTTTCGGATAATGAGCTGCGCGCGCGTGGTATCGAGCCCTGGATGAAAGGCAGCACCAGGTGTGCCCTGCACGCAATGATCCGGCCAAAGCACCTGCTCACCATAGCTAAGTTGTATGGTCTCGAATGGTTGCTTACCCGGATGTGCTGACGCAAACGACCAATGCCCTGCCGGATGCCAATCCTGCGTCAGCACAAGATTTTCAAAATACCTGCTCAGCTGGTTAATTACCGGAACCACTGCATCCCCTTCCGGCACCGGTAGCGCGCCCCCGGGGCAAAAATCATTCTGCATATCTACAACCAACAAAGCTTTCATGGCGCCTCCTCCAGATTTGTCCAAGCAGGATGTACTTTAAAAAGCGAACATTCAGGGGGTAAAGTTCCTTCGACTTGACCTAAGCCGCAAAATTGGGTACCATTACATTTAGTCTTGGGGCTTTCTTCCACTAGGCCATGGCTCCCTCTTATCCGGCAGCGGCACCGTGCACGCCTGAGTTAGCGCGTGAAATAGCCCGCCTCTTTGAACGACAGCGGCAGCATCAAGCCCATGTGCGGATGCGTACCGTCCGTGCCCGGCGTCGTCAGCTTATCCGTCTTCGAGAAGCTGTACTCGACCACCGCGAAACCATTCGTGCAGCCCTTTGGGCCGACTTTCGCAAGCCGGCATTAGAAGTGGACCTGACCGAAATCGCGCCCGTGGTCACCGAAGCCGGCTACGTAGCCCGACATTTGGCAGCCTGGATGCGCCCTAAACGGGTCGGAACGGCTCCTACGCATATCGGCACCCGCGCCGAAATTCGCTATGAGCCTAAGGGGCTAGTCCTCATCCTCTCTCCCTGGAACTATCCCTTCACGCTCACGCTGGCTCCGCTTGTTACGGCAGTTGCCGCCGGAAATTGCGTTATGATTAAGCCTTCGGAGCTGGCACCCAATAGCGCCCGCGTAATTCGACGCATCGTCGAGGAAGTATTTGAACCCGAAGAAGTTGCCGTTTTCGAAGGGGATCATACCGTAGCCCAAGCCCTGCTGGAATTGCCCTTTGATCATATCTTTTTTACAGGCAGCCCCCGCGTGGGGCGTTTGGTCATGGAGGCTGCAGCACGGCACCTGACCTCGGTTACATTGGAATTAGGAGGCAAGTCACCTGCTTTGGTCGATGAAAGCGCCGATGTGCCCCAGGCTGCTGCCAAGATTGCTTGGGGAAAGTTCACCAATGCAGGCCAAACCTGCATTGCTCCGGACTATATCTTGGTACATCGCCCCCTGCAGGATACTCTCGTTGAGGCTCTGCGCGAGCATATCGAAGCCTTTTACGGCCCTGACCCCGAAGCCTGGCGGCGGAGCGAGAGCTATGCACGCATCGTGAACGACCGTCACTTTGTACGGCTACGCGCCCTGTACGAAGATGCCCTCAGCCGCGGTGCACAAGAAGTCATCGGGGGACCTTGGTATGCTGCCGAACGCTTTGTACCGCCCACCGTCCTCATCCATGTACCAGATGACGCAGCCATTATGCAAGAAGAAATTTTCGGCCCCTTGCTGCCCATCCAGACTTTTGACGATTTAGACGAAGCCTTACAAGCCATTAACCAGCGCCCCAAGCCTTTGGCACTTTACGTGTTTGCCCAAGAGGCTCGCCGAATAGAATACGTGCTAACCCATACTTCTGCAGGAGGCGGCTGCGTCAATGATACCTTGCTGCACTTTAACCATCCTGACCTTCCTTTCGGCGGTATTGGTCCAAGCGGTCTTGGAAAGGCCTACCGTTATCATGGTTTTTTAGCCTTCTCCAACGAACGCCCTGTCGTCTACCGTCGCTTTGAAGTCCCGCTACTGCGGCAGCTTTATCCCCCCTACAGTGAACGCGCACGCCGATTAATCGACCGTCTGCTACCTTTTTTCTAAAAAAGGTCCCCTGCTCGTAAGCTGCGCACAAACGCTACCAGCAGCTTCACCGTGTGGGCAACATCGTCAAGATCGATCATCTCGACCGGAGAATGCATATAGCGTAGCGGCACCGAAACCAGTGCGCAGGGGATGCCTCCACGCGTGGCAAAAATGTCGTCTGCATCGGTTCCGGTGCGTCGGGAGGAGGCTTCGTGTTGCACAGGAATGTTTTCTGCTTCGGCGACGGCCAGCAAGCGCTCTACAAGCAGCGGATGATTGGCCGTACCATGCGTTAGCACAGGCCCCCCGCCTAAACGAATCAACCCATGTCGCCGCGCCTCAATACCTGGCACATCGGTAGCATGGGTGACTTCCAGCACCAGTGCCAGCTCTGGATGCAACCGATAGGCCACCATGCGCGCCCCATAGCCACCTGTCTCTTCCTGTACCGCATTGACCGCATACACGGTAGCTGCTACCGGCTCGTTAGCCAGCGCTTGCAATACCTGAACAAGGATAAACCCGCCCAGACGGTTATCCAACGCCCTTCCAACAAGACGACGCCCATCAAGCACAAAGGGTTCATCAGCCAGCACGATAGGATGCCCCACCCGAATCCCCAAGGCCGCTACTTCATCCCGGCTACGTGCCCCCACGTCCACAAACAGCTCATGCCATTCCGGCACTCTGTCCTCTTTCGGATCGCGAAGATGAATGGCCGTATGCCCTAACACCCCGTCTATGGCTCCTCGGCTACCCAAAACCCGTACGCGCCGAGCACGTGCCAACACCCGATCCGCTCCTCCAATGGGAGCTATATGTAAAAAACCCTCTTCAGAGATGTACTGGACAATAAAGCCTACCTCGTCGGCATGCGCTTCCAGCATTAGGCGCGGCGCTGCCGCTTCTGTGCCTTGACGTATAGCCCACGCTGTACCGTAGCTATCCTGACCTACTTCGTTGGCCCACGGACGTACAGCCTCCAGCCAGTGCCGTTGCAATCCAGCCTCAAAACCTGAAGGACTTGGGATATTGAGTAATTCCAGCAAAAATGCCAGCTTTTGTTGGCTCATCATTGTAGATTTTCTTTATCCTACCTGGTTGACAGCGCCCTGTTCAGTTCCTAATCTCCTAGAAGAGTTCCCTGTTCACCTAAGTCTTGAGATGCTTATGGCAGCCCCGTCGGCCCCTGTATATCACATGCTTATTGTCGAAGACGACGCAGATGTTGCCCAGGCCCTCCAGGATTTCTTTACGCTGCAAGGCTATCACGTTACGCATGCACCCCAGGGCGCACAGGCCCTGGACCTTGTGAAAAATGACCACCGGTTCGACATCGTGCTCCTGGACATCATGCTCCCTGACCAGAGCGGCTTTGAGGTGCTCCAGAAGCTGCGGCAACAGGGCCTTTCGGTGCCCGTACTTGTCCTAACCGGTAAGGGAGACCGCGAGAACCTGCTGCAAGGTTTTGGCTTGGGGGCCGACGACTACATTGTCAAACCATTTGACCCCGACGAAGTGGCTGCACGCGTGCGTGCTGTGTTGCAACGCACCCAACCTCCGGACCGAGCTCCTATGCGATGCTACCGCATCGGCGATCTGGAAATTAACTTCAGCACGTATGAAGCCTATCGAGGCAACGAACGGATCAACTTCACCGCAATGGAGCTTAACGTGCTGCGCTATCTGATTCATCATCGCGGTGAAGTAGTTACGCGCCGCCAACTTTTGCGCGACGTATGGCATATCGAAGGCGACGTCGAAACACGCACCATCGACCGGCACATCGCGTCGATCCGCAAGAAAATCGAGCCTGATTTGCGCCAGCCTCGCTACATTGAGACGGTCTATGGGAAAGGGTATCGGTTTAAAGGTTAATCGACAAACTCGCCACCGACGAGCCGATAGCCAATGCCATAAACGCTCTGAATAGGCCAGCTTTCTTCATCTTCACCATCCATAATACGCCGCAAGGCGTTTATGTGGCGATCAATCGTACGGGTCTGCACCGTCGGGGGCAGTTCCCACACTTCGCGCAGCAGCTGTTCCCGTGTCACGGTGCGGCCATGGTGTAAAATTAAATACCGCAACAACCGAAACTCCATTTCGGTCAGGGCAACAGGCTCACCATTGCGGATTACCGTTCCTTGCTCGAGATCCACCTCAATTCCACCTACCCGAAAACGTCGCTTTTCGGGGAATGGCTGACTGCGTGCGCGTCGTAAAACTGCCTCAACACGGGCCAGCAGCTCTTCCGGAGTAAACGGCTTAGCAAGATAATCGTCGGCGCCCAGTTCAAAGCCTTTTAAGCGATGCTCACGATCGCCCAGCGCCGTAAGCATTAGTACCGGCGTAAGCACGCCATCTTCTTCACGCAACTGGCGCAGCACTTCAAAGCCGTCACGCCCTGGCAGCCGGGCATCCAGTACAATAAGGTCATAGCCAGGTACTTGAATCGCCCGCTCTCGGCCGACCTCACCTGTACCAACCGCCTCAACGTCATAGCCTGCCGCTTCCAAGTATAGCGTGAGCGCTTCGCGCACCTGGACTTCGTCTTCAACAATAAGCAGACGTGCTTTCGCCATAGTTGTTGCAACGGCGCTATTCCCTATAGACGAATCTACAATACTGAATGGCCTTAAACAAGTGGACTTCAGCGTACTGCGGCTGCTTCAGTCGCTTCGGTCTCTTGAGTGCGGTGCACTTCGTAGATCCAGCCGCCTGCCAGCACATCGTCGCCCTCATAGAGTACCACGGCTTGGCCTGGCGTAATGGCAGCACGCGGTTCGGCAAATGCTACATGCAACGCATCGTCTTCCTGCCAAACCAGGCAGGGAGCCCCCTCGTCCTTATAGCGAATCTTCCCTACAGCCGGACGCTCTTCGTAGAGATTTGGATACTTGATAAGGTTAATCTGGCGGGCTACAAGTCGCTGGCGCAGTAGCGCCTCACGTGGCCCTACCGTAATCGTATTGGTTTCTGGGTCGATATGCGTCACATATACCGGATACCCCAACGAAAGCCCCAGGCCATGCCGCTGGCCAATGGTATAGAACGGATAGCCTTGGTGCATACCGACCACCGTGCCGTCTTCGAGTACAAACTTGCCCGGTCCCACCTTGGTCTCTAAATCTGGCACACGCTGCCGCAAAAACCGACGGTAGTCGTTATCTGGAATAAAGCAAATTTCGTAGGAATCAGGCTTCTGCGCCAAACGCTCAAACCCCATTTCAGCAGCCAGGCGCCGAATTTCTGGCTTGGTATAGTTACCCAGCGGCAGCAGCGTACGCGCCAAGTGTTCCTGTGAAAGACCCCAGAGCGCATAGCTCTGATCTTTGTTGAGATCGCGGCCGCGCGCGATGACGTACCGCCCCAGCGTTGCTTCATAGCGCACGCGCGCATAGTGCCCTGTAGCAATGTACTGGCATTCCAGCCGATCAGCCCGCCGCAATAGCGCCGCCCACTTGATGTACGTGTTGCAAAGCACGCAGGGATTGGGCGTACGGCCGGCCAAGTATTCTTCAACAAATCGCTGAACGACCCAGTCGCCAAACTCCTCACGGATGTCTACGATAAAGTGTGGGAAACCTAAGCGCACAGCTACAGCGCGGGCATCGTTCATCGATTCCAAAGAGCAACAACCCACCTCTTTGCCGGTACGCACGCCGCTGGAGGTATAATCCCACGTCTTCATGGTAATGCCCACCACCTCGTAGCCCTGCTCATGCAGCAGCGCTGCCGTGACGGACGAATCCACGCCGCCGCTCATCGCTACCAGTACACGCCCGTGCCGGCTCATAGCAATATCGATTGGCTGCGTTTACGCTTAGCGCCGCTTTGTACGGAAGGGGAGCCGTTCCGTTCCCCCGCCTTAGAGAAGGTGCTTAGAGCGCCCTCCATCAACCGGCAGCGCTACTCCTGTAATGTAACTGGCCCGTGCACTGGCCAGAAATACCACAGCCGCGGCAAACTCTTCGGGTTCGCCCAGCCGTTTAAGTGCGGCCTGCGCGGCCCAGTCAGCCTCAATTTCTTCAACCGAGCGCCCTGTCCGCTGCTGCTGCATACGCGCCAGCTCAACCAACCGTTCAGTGCGCGTGTAGCCAGGTAGCAACGTGTTGACCGTAATGCCCTCGGGTCCCAGTTCTTCGGCTAAACTTTTGGCAAAGCCCTGCACGCCAGCCCGTGCGGCATTCGACAAATACAAATTAGGAATAGGTTGCTTAGCAGAAATAGACGTAATCATCAGGATGCGGGCCAACCCGTTCGGCACCCGTGCTGCTTGACGAAGATGCGGCAAAGCATGCCGGCACAGATTAATCGTGCTGATTAGGTTGAGCTCAAGCGCAGCCCGCCAGTCATCGGCCGTAAAATCGTCGATATACCCCGCCGGTGGGCCACCTGCATTGGTAACCAGAATATTGAGCTGCCCCCACTGGGTCACAACTTGCTCAATCAGCTGCGCAACCTGGGCTTCTTCGCGCACGTCGCATACCAAAGGAAGCACCCGATCTTCGGCCGCCTTTGTTTCGGCCAAAATGCGTGTTGCTGCTTGCCGAATGCGTGCCTCTGAGCGCGAGCAAATTGCCACACGGCACCCTTCACGAACCAGTTCACGGGCTGCAGCCCACCCCAACCCACTGCTAGCGCCGGTTACCAGAGCTACCCGATCTTGCAAACCGAGGTCCATGTCGCCTTAGCGGATTCTTCGTTTGAAGTTGCCCAACAACTTGTCGCAAGTTAATAAATGGAAAGATACCCGATCGATCATCGACCTAATCTTCACGTAACAGTGCGTACCATCATTAAAACACCGAGAGCGCCTGCGGCTATCGGTCCCTATAGCCAGGCCGTTTTGGTAGGCGATACGCTCTACTGCTCGGGGCAAATCGCTATTGACCCCAAAACCGGAAGCCTGATTACCGACAGCATTGAACGGGAAACCGAGCAGGTACTGGAAAACCTGGGTGCTGTACTGCGCGCCGCAGGGATGGACTACAAAGACGTAGTGCGCTGCACCGTCTACCTGGTAAACATTAACGACTACGCGCAGGTCAACGAAGTGTACGCCCGGTATTTTAATGAGTCTCCACCGGCGCGTGAAGCCGTACAAGTAGTCGCCCTGCCGCGCGGCGCCCGTGTTGAAATTTCATGCATTGCCGTGCGTCAGACCCCTTCGACCTGAATCTGCAACGTTAGGCGTACCTCGTAAACGTATTGCTCTTGAGGATTGGGATTCCGGGGTACCAGGCGTAGCTTTGCCCGAAAGAAAGGCTGTTGCACAAAGGCGGTCACGTCGATGCCTGACCGTGGAGCAAGCGCCGCTTCCGATTCGTCGGGGAAGCCTGTACGCGCGGCCACCTCTGTGTCGTTTAATCCTGAAGCGGAGAGCATTAAACGAGTTTCCGTAAGCAAGTCGGCCAAGTCTGTCAAAACCGGCTGGATGCGTATAAGGGTAGCACCTGTCACCAGGGCACGGGTAACCTCGTTTTTGCGATACCCTCCCCGTTCAGCAAGGGCTTGTGTTAGGTCTATCGTATTCATCGAGGTTGCCGTGTAGGCCTGGCCGTCTTGCAGCACATTGCCATTGACTTCAAAGCGAAACGTTACCTCAACGGGGGGTAGCGTGAGCGTTTCGTTTGCAGCCGCCTCACAGCCCGCCAGCACCACCATTAACCCCAACGGCCATAGCTTTTGTAGGGCTCGCAGTCCCATCACGGTTTAAAGTTGTAGCACCGCGTGTATTGGAATCCGATTCGGCAGGCGCTGTCGTCCCTTAAGGGCCATAAGCTCAATCAAAAACGCACACCCAACTACCTGGCCTCCAGCCCGCTCTACCAGCCGGATTGTTGCCTCAGCCGTACCCCCGGTTGCTATCACGTCGTCGTGAATAAGCACCCGATCGCCCGGCTCAATCGCATCAATATGCATTTCAATGCTATCGGTACCGTATTCGAGCTGATAACTTTCCGAGAGGGTCTTGTAAGGCAATTTGCCTTTCTTACGTACCGGCACAAACCCAGCGTCCAAATGATGCGCCAACATGCCCCCCAAAATAAACCCCCGCGACTCAATCCCTACCACCTTGGTAATCATCTGATTCTGGAAAGGGTCCAGTAAAGCTTCAATGGCCAGCCGGAGTAATTCAGGATGGCCCAGAACAGGGGTAATATCTTTAAAGAGTACGCCCGGCTCCGGAAAGTCCGGAATCGTACGCACTGCTTGCTTAAGGGTCTCCAACGTTTTGACGTTATGCATAGGGTCGTCATTCGGTTACTTAACGGGCCGAAGCGGGGAACGCCAACTCCCGTTCATAGAGTTCCTTGAAAGTCTGAACAGCTCGGAAGATTGCCTGAGCCAACTGCTCTTGTCCCGCTTTGCTTTTTAAAAATGCGGCTTCGCGTGGATTGGTTAAAAAGCCGAGTTCGACGAGAATAGCCGGCATCGAAGCACTCCAAAGTACATAAAACCCTGCCTGCTTGACGCCCCGGTTAACGCGCTTCGCCCGTGTGGCCAATTCTTCCTGTACCAACATTGCTAAGCTTTCACTTTTGCGCAAGTAAGCACTTTGCGCCAGGGTCATCAGAATGAGTTCCTGCTCAGTGAACGTAGCGTACTGCGAAGGATCGCTTTCCAGGCGAACAACGCTGTTTTCACGTTCCATTACGCGACGGGCAGCTTCGCTTTTATGCAATCCTAAAAAGTACGTTTCAGCCCCGTGGGCTGAGCGGTCTCCAGGAGCTGCATTACAGTGAATAGAGATAAACAGTTTGCCACCCGCTTCGTTGGCGATACGTCCCCGCTCTCGCAATTCTACAAACCGGTCGTTGGTGCGCGTATAGACCACACGGAGTCCTTGCTGCTGCAGGTATTCTCCCAGCTTTAAAGCCACTGCTAAGGTTACATCTTTTTCACGCACCCCGTTAGCCACGGCGCCAGCATCTTTACCACCGTGGCCGGCATCGATCACCACGGTATCCAAATGCCAACGATCAACGGTTCGGGGTGCTGGCGATGCAGTTTCGAGCCTGACCGTACGAGAAGGGGGTGTGCTGGGATCACGTGGGCTCGGCAGAGAAGCCGAATCGACTATCGGTGCAGACACAACCGTCAGCCCCAGCAGAATATCCGTAGATAATCGATCGCGATAAGCGGCAGCCTCTACCGCAACCCCTTCGGCAAATTGAAATCGCAGAATTAGGTGCCCGTTTTGAGATTCAAGCGTATACGAAACAACCGGTCCTGCAGGCGGGTCGTGCTGCAGCGAAGGAGCAGGTTCAGTATAAAACAGCACCAGTTGCAACCGGTGCGCATCTAGCCATTCAGGTTCCTGATAGGCACTGACGTGGTCGGTTGTGTGAATGCGCACGACATAGCCGGTTTGATCGGCGCGTGGGGAAAATGAGATGCGCGTCACCTGGGGGACAGCCCGTCCCCAAGCTGTCTGGTAGCCCAGCAGCAGGCACACCCCCACCACCACCTGTAGTCCTATTTGGCGCATACGTCGTGCGTTTGCCCGTAGTGCCTGAAGTGTAGCAAGCTTTATACCGCCACGTCAGAAGGCGCAACCAGGTTGGCTCAAACGGGTTTGTGAGCGTAGAAAGGTACAACAAACGCCCGCTTTTTACCAAATCAGGGCCCTTGCAACAGATCGCGCAAATGCTGCTCGATGATATGCTGCCGGTAGCGAGCACGTTCCTCCAAGCGCTGCCGCAAGCGTTGGATTTGGCGTTCTAACAGGGCGATTTCAGCCTGTCGGTTTTGTTGTTTACGGTCAAATGCTGCTTCGAGCTGCCGGCGCAGTTCGGCTATAGCCTGTCGACGCTGTGGTCCTTCAGGAAGTTGTCGAACGCGCGCTGCCTGTTCACGCAACGCCTGTTCCCATTTCCATTCTTCCATTAATCGACGCGCCAGCTCAGCATTATGCCGATGCATCGTCTGTAGATAGGCTTCCCATTCCAGACGTGGCAGCTGACGAGCGTATTCCGAAAGCTGCCAGGCCTGCTGCTGTAGCATTTCCAACTGACGCTCTAAGTCTATTGTCCAAAGCGTTTGACGCTGTTCAAGCTGCTGATAAAGCGCTTGAGCTGCCTCGCGCAACGCCTGCGCTTGCGCGATCAGGTGAGTCCGCAATGCAGCCAACGCATCTTGCGAGTCAACGGTCACGAAGGCTTCTTCATCAAGCAATTTTTCAGGTGCAAGGGCCAGCGATACCAATCGATCGCCTTCGATTCGGAAAAATTGACCGTTGATGGCAAAAACTGGACTAACGTCGCCCCTAAACTGCATGCGCAAAGCGACGTCACCGACCTGTAGATCTTCAGGAAGTTCCGTTACGGCAACAGGCCGCCCATCCAGCAACACTTTTCCTTGCTCAATGATCAGCGAACGCAAGGGGCTTATAGGCTGCGCCTGCAATCCTAAATTTAGCAGCCCCAGGGTAGCAAGTCCTAGTATCCACGCAATGCGCTTCATGGCACTAAGCAACGTAGCTAAGGCATGCGCCGGGAAGCTGGAAGCAAACCAGGTGTGGCCTGTCTTGTAGGCCAGGCCTCAAGCGGAAGCGCCGGCTCCCAGGCATCTGGTGCACTGCGGGCTTCCAAAAGCTGAAGCTGACGATAGACTTGTTGCACCGCTTCGCGATCGTCCCATTCAAGAGAAAGCGGTGCCTGGGCGGTTGGAGGCTTTGTCGCGACTAAGGCAACACTGGGCGTTGCAGAACGCACTAGCTCGACCATAGCCAGCTCGATGGCCTGAGGGGTAGTGGCAACTTGTTCAGCCCGGATTTGCCCTGTACGGGCGGTAGGCACTGGTCGAAGCCCATAAACTCCAATACCCACCAGGACAGCAAGCACCGTTAAGCCTGCGGCCATGGTTTTTCGGGCGTACCATGGGCGCTGCCGTGCGCGTGCCAATCGATCGGCTGCGCGCGCAGCCTGTGCAGCAGCAGCCACAACGCGATCAACAATCGCCGGATCTGGACGTGGCCGTGGTCGCGCATCCAGCCAAGCCTTTACCTCCTGCCAGGCCCGCCACTCGGCTGCCAGCTCCGGATCGCTCTCTGGATCAAGACCATTTGGGGGGACCTCGCCATAAAGTCGGCAGAGCAGATGCAGATGCTTTGCCTCCATAGGATCCGGCATGTGCTGCAGTGGTAGCCCTGTTTTCATTCTATAGCCGGTTGTTTTTGCCGTTGCAACATCATTTTGCGCAAGTTGAGCAGGGCATAGCGCATACGCCCCAGCGCAGTATTGATGGAAACGCCTGTCAGGTCCGCAATTTCACGAAACGTGAGCTCGGCATCCTGCCGCAATAACAACACTTCACGCTGCTCAGGCGGTAGGCGTTCGATGCACTCAGCCAGCAAAGCTTGCAGCTCGGCCTGTTCCAGCTCTCGGTCAGGAGCCGGAGCCTCGTCGGACAGCTGATCCCAAAACGTTAGGTCTTCTTCAAGCTCATTACCCACCACGTCATGCCATTTACGGCGACTGCGCAGGTAGTCCAATGCTGCATTGCGGGCAATGCGCATCACCCAGGCTAGCCAGCGGCCTTGCTGGGTATAGGAAGCCCGTTCCTGCCGGAGCGCTGCCAACACCCGCAAAAATGTCTCCTGAAACAGGTCGTTGGCTACCTCAGGATCACGTATCCAACCCAGCAGATAGCTATAAATACGCTCCTGATGGCGTTCAACCAGTTGACGAAACGCCTGCGTATCGCCCTGCTTCAGATAGGCATCAACCAGTTGGTCGTCGGTAGGCAGCATCCGGCAGGTCAAGCTTCCGGAAAGAGGTCTGTACAGACACACCGTAATAACGGCGTGACGTTGGGTTTTATTGCTTAAGCTTCAACAGGTTCACACGAAACCCTACACGCAATGTGCGGTTAGTGCTTCGCTTTCTCATTAAGCTCGAATCTAAACAACCATGGCTGAGCGCAGCGCTTCGGCTTCCACAACACGGACCAATGGCCATACAGGCCGTACATTTGGCTTCGAAACGCGCATGCTGCATGCGGGACACATCCCTGACGCCGTCACCGGAGCCCGGGCCGTGCCGATTTATCAGACAACGTCTTATGTTTTCGACGATGTGGATTATGCGGCGCAACTTTTCGAGCTAAAGCAGTACGGTAACATCTACACCCGGATCAACAACCCTACTACAGCCGTTTTCGAGGAGCGCATGGCCTCGCTCGAAAACGGAACCGGCGCCGTAGCCACAGCCAGTGGGATGGCAGCGCAGTTCCTCACGCTGATGACGCTACTGGAGCCCGGCGATGAAGTGGTGGCGTCAAAGCACCTTTATGGAGGCACAAAAACGCAGTTTACCCATACCTTAAAAAAACTGGGCGTTACGGTACACTTTGTTGACCCCACGGATTTTGACGCCTGGGAAGCGACCATCACGCCACGTACGCGAGCCCTTTATGGCGAAACCATCGGCAATCCCCAAGGCAGCGTGCTCGACATTGAGCGGCTGGCTGAACTGGCCCATGCGCACCGCATTCCCCTAATTGTCGATAACACGTTTGCTACGCCCTACCTGTGTCGACCCATCGATTGGGGCGCCGACATTGTGGTACACTCGGCCACCAAGTTTATTGGCGGCCATGGCAACTCGATCGCAGGTGTAGTCGTCGAAGCCGGAACATTCGATTACAGCCACTTTCCTACCATTGCAGATCCCTCACCTTCATACCACGGCCTCCGTTTCTACGATACCTTTGGCCACCATGGCTTTCTTATGAAGCTGCGTGCCGAAACGCTCCGTGACGTAGGCGCCTGCCTATCGCCCTTCAACGCCTTTTTACTGCTTCAAGGTCTCGAAACGCTCTCGCTGCGCATGGAACGCCACGTTGCCAATGCACGCGCTGTAGCTGAATTCTTGCATGCCCACCCCAAGGTGGCCTGGGTAGCATATGCGGGTTTGCCTGATAGCCCCTATTACGAGCTGGCCCAGAAATACACGCCTCTGGGCCCAGGTGCTGTTTTTACGTTTGGGATCAAATACGGCAGTGAAGGCCCAAGGGCTGCAGGCAAAAAGTTTATTGAATCCCTCCAGCTCTTTTCACACTTAGCCAACGTAGGGGATGTGCGCAGCCTGGTGATCCATCCGGCTACCACAACGCATCAGCAACTTTCAGATGAAGAGCTGGAAGAAGCCGGTATTCGGCCGGAAATGATTCGGCTATCCATTGGACTAGAAACCCTGGACGACTTGCTATGGGACTTGGATCAGGCCTTGCATGCGATTTGACGCTGAACTCGGTGCTTCCGCCTGAGCTTCGCGAGAAATATCAAAATCCGGCTATTATTCGCAAAGTCCTGGCTGAATCGCGTACGATCGCGATCGTCGGGTTGTCAGCCGACCGGCAAAAAGCCAGCCATTTTGTGGCAACCTACTTGCAGTATGCGGGCTACCGGATCATTCCGGTTAACCCACGGGCAGAAGAAATCCTGGGAGAGCGGACGTACCCCGACCTCCTGAGTATTCCTGAACCTGTCGATGTGGTCGACGTGTTTCGACCGGCCCATGAATGCCCCCTTTATGCCCATCAAGCCGTAGAGATTAGGGCTAAAACGCTTTGGCTTCAGCTGCGCATCGTTAGCCTGGAAGCAGCTCAGATTGCCGAAGCAGGCGGCTTGCAAGTCATTATGGACCGATGCATTAAGATGGAGCATGGCCGCTATAACGGCAGCATGCATTGGGTGGGCATGAATACAGGCCTCATTACAGCACGTCGCGCACGCCGCTGGTTTTAAAGCACAAAGTCCAGTGCTTCGTGCAGCGTACGCACCCCGATAACCTCCATACCCTCGGGGTGTAGCAATCCCTTGAGAGGATGTGCAGGAACCAGAGCCTGGCGAAAACCCAGGCGTGCAGCTTCCCGCAATCGTAGCTCAAGCTGGCTTACGCCGCGAATTTCTCCGCCTAACCCTACTTCGCCGATCAGAACCGTGTTGGTATCGGCGGGAATATCCCGAAACGACGAGGCAACGGCCACCAGCACCCCTAAGTCGGCTGCTGGTTCTTCCAAGCGCAACCCACCGGCAACATTGACAAATACATCATAAGCTGCCAAACGCCACCCTTCTCGCTTTTCGAGTACGGCCAGCAGCATTTGTAACCTTCGGTAATCGAAACCCGTAGCATTGCGTTGCGGCGTGCCATAAGCCGTGGGTGTAACCAGCGCCTGAATTTCTACAAGCACAGGACGCGTACCCTCTAGCGTACAGACCACAGCCGAGCCACTCATGCCGTAACGCCGCTCTGAGAGAAACAGCTCGCTGGGATTGTCGACAGCCTGAAGACCGGTTTCGCGCATCTCAAAAACACCAATTTCATGTGTTGCGCCAAACCGATTTTTCACCGCACGCAAAATGCGATAAGCATGGTGACGGTCCCCCTCAAAATGCAGCACGGTATCGACCATGTGCTCCAGTACACGTGGCCCCGCAATGGCGCCTTCTTTCGTCACATGCCCCACCAGAAAGACGGGAATATGGGACGTCTTCGCATAATGCATCAGCAGCGCAGCGCTTTCGCGCACCTGGCTGACTGATCCAGGCGCACTTTCCAGCTCAGGCCGGTAGACCGTCTGAATCGAGTCAACAATCAGCACATCCGGCGTAGTGCGACGGGCGGCTTCCAAAATGACTTCCAGGTTGGTTTCGGCCAGAAGGAGCAGGTTGTCGCTTTCAATGCCCAGGCGTCGGGCCCGCAACCGCACCTGCCGAACTGACTCTTCACCAGTTACGTACAGCAGGCGTCGATCCGGCAGATAGCGGGCCAGCTCGGTCATCAGCGTACTTTTGCCAATGCCCGGATCACCGGCCAACAAAATCAACGATCCTGGCACAATGCCCCCTCCCAGTACGCGGTCAAGCTCAGCCACACCAATCCTCAGGCGCAGCTCAGCTTCCATAGGAACGGCCGACAAGGGAACCGGGTGACTTTCGGCGGTTGACCGGACTAGGCGGGTTTTGACCGGTGCAGGACGCATTTCTTCTACTAAAGTGTTCCATCCCCCACAATCCGGGCAGCGGCCCATCCAACGCGGCGCCTCATAGCCGCAAACCTGGCAGACATATCGACTCGAAGCACGGGCCATACGAAATAAGCAGGAAACCCCTGCGCTAAGCCTGTGTTACGTTTGTTTGGTCTTCGGCGGCTCTGTCCAAGAGCGCTTTCCGACAGCTACCGACGCGAGTCTGTGTTTAAAGTTGCCGGTATGGCTTCATCAATACCCCGGTCTTTGCGCCCTTTTCATGCCTTGGGCCAGTACACCCTGCTACTTTTGCAGGCCTTTTCAGCCTTAGGCGAGTTTAAAACGTATCGCAAAAATTTGGTGCAGCAAATGGTACGTATCGGGATCGACTCCATCCCGATTGTCGCTATGGCTGCAGCGTTTTCTGGAGCGGTGATGACCGTGCAAACGGCGTATCAGCTTGTTTCGCCGTTTATCCCTAAAACCGTGATCGGTGCAGTTGTTGCCCCTTCCATGATTTTGGAGCTGGCGGCGGTCGTCACAGGCTTCATTTTGGCCGGCCGCGTTGGCGCGCGCATTGCAGCCGAGCTGGGTACCATGCGCGTAACCGAACAAATCGACGCCTTAGAAGCCATGGGGCTGAACTCCGTCAGTTACCTGATCGTCCCACGCGTACTGGCTGGCATGATTATGGTACCTGTACTTTACATTGCAGCAACCTTTATTGGAATTTTATCAGGAATTATTGTGGCTAACTTGGGAGGCTTTTTGTCGACAGGCGAATTTCTCCAGGGAGCACGCCAGTTTTTTAAGCCATTTGACCCTATTTTCGGTGTGATTAAATCGTTTGTATTCGGTTTTGTGATCACGTCGATTTCTTGCTATAAAGGCTATTTCACCCAGGGTGGAGCTGAAGGTGTAGGCCGGAGCACGACCCAGGCTGCGGTGCTAAGCTGCGTCTACATTCTGGTTGCGGATCTTGTGCTGGCTATTGTGTTGCTATAGGCAATGATTCACGTAGAACACCTCTACAAAAGCTTCGATGATCGCCCTGTACTGGTAGACGTTTCGCTGGAAATACAGGATGGCGAGACGATAGCCATCATCGGGCGTTCAGGTTCGGGCAAAAGCGTGCTTATGAAACACCTCATCGGCCTGCTTAAGCCCGACCGCGGACGGGTGCTCGTCGATGGCGTGGATATTAACGCCGTCCCTTACGGCGAGCTACGCCGCATCCGTCGCCAGTTTGGTGTGCTATTTCAGGGCGGAGCCCTATTCGACTCAATGAATGCCTTCGAAAATGTAGCCTTTCCGTTGCGCACCTTTACCAATTTGTCCGAAGAGGCTATTCGCCGCCGCGTGCAACAGTGCCTGGAGCTGGTCCAGCTTCCAGACGTAGGCCCTAAAATGCCCGATGAGCTTTCAGGTGGCATGAAAAAACGTGTTGCGCTGGCTCGGGCCATTGCACTGGAGCCTCGCTACATTATCTATGATGAACCCACAACAGGCTTGGACCCAGAGACGGCCAACGCCATCGACGAGCTCATTCGCGATCTAAATCACCGCCTTAACGTCACGGGCATTGTGGTCACGCACGACATGCACTCGGTGCTATCGATTGCCGACCGTGTGGCCTTTTTATACCAAGGCCGCATGCACTGGATCGGTACCCTTGACGAATTGCATCGCAGCGACGATCCCGTACTGCTAGCGTTTGTCAAAGCCAGCGAATATCAAATAGGTCAACCTTTGTCGCGTACGGCATGAATTCAACGATGACCATCAGCAATGAAATCAAAGTCGGAGTAGCGCTCATTGTAGCGGCTCTCATTTTGTTTTTCGGCACGCGTTTTTTTATGAACTTACCGCTTTTTGAACGCACAGCCAGCTACGAAACGTTGCTACCCGATGCCGGAGGGCTGGTTGATGGCAGCCTGGTGCGGCTTAAAGGCGTGGTGGTGGGCCGCGTCACCGATGTGCGCTTTGATCCGGTGCGCAACATGGCCCGGGTACGCTTTCAAATCCACGGCAGTTTGCCGCTTCCTGAGGGCTCTTACACGCGCATTGCAGGCCTGGCTGTGTTTGGCAATGTAGAGATGGAGATCGTGCCGGGCCCACCAGGCAATCCTCTGCTTCGCCCAGGTAGTATGCTGCCTAGTCAAGATGAGGGGGGGTTGAGTACTGTGATTGAAGAAGCACCGGAGACCCTAACGCGCTTGAATGCATTGCTCGATCGCGCCAATGCTGCTGCCGAAGCAGCCGTTACGCAGCTCAATGCGCCAGCAAGCGACTTACGCCAAGCCTTGCTGGCATTGCGGCAAAGTACGCAAACCCTGGCCGCATTACTGACGCACGAGCAGCAGCACATTGCCCGCACCCTCGAAAACCTCTCCCACACTTCGACCCAACTTCGGGAAGCTGCCAGCCCTACCGCTGATTCCGTTCGAGCCGCTGCAGTCCAGCTTCGGCACCTTTTGCGCCGCCTTGAAAACAGCGCCACCTCGCTAGAACAGGCAAGTGCTTCCCTGGACCGCATGTTGGCCTACATGGCTCAAGGCGAAGGTACACTGGGACGACTGGTCTACGACGAAACGCTTTACTTAAGGCTCGATACCACACTGACAGAGCTGAACGCGCTCTTACGAGATTTTCGGCGTGAACCCGGCCGTTACCTGCGCGAAATGCCCCTCCTAAAAGTGTTCTGATTTGACGTTTGCCATTGCGCAAAAGCCTGAAGTATTGTTTTTTTAGTTCAGGCTACCTCCCCTACACGCAATGCAGAAAACCCATGGGTTTCACCCGTCGTCAGGCATTACGCACGCTGGTTGGTGCTGCCGCGCTCAGCAGCTTGGGGGCGCCGGCTATTCTGAGCGGCCCTATGCGCCCTTCCTGGAAGGGACGCATCAAGCACTCCGTATGCAAGTGGTGTTACCCCAATCTTAGCGTTGAAGAGCTCGCCGCTATCGGAGCCCAGATTGGCCTTCAATCCATTGAACTTTTAGACCCCCAAGATTGGCCTATCGTTAAAAAGTATGGGCTTACTTGCGCTATGGGCAATGGCCCTTCACGGATTCCCGATGGATTCAACCGTCGGGAAAATCATGAATGGCTTATTCCCCAATTCAAAAAGCGCATTGAAGAAGCAGCCGAAGCCGGTATCCCCAATGTAATTTGCTTTTCTGGAAATCGCAGAGGCATGGACGACGAAGAAGGACTGGAAAACTGCGTGATCGGCCTCAAGGAGATCCTGCCCACAGCTGAGAAGTACGGGGTAACGATCTGCATGGAGCTGCTCAATAGTAAGATCGACCATCCCGACTACATGTGCGACCACACAGCATGGGGGGTGCGGCTAGTCAAACGCCTTGGCTCAGAACGTTTTAAGCTGCTCTACGATATCTACCACATGCAGATCATGGAGGGCGACATCATCCGAACAATTCGGGAAAACATCGAATACATCGCCCACTTTCACACCGCCGGTGTGCCGGGTCGCCACGAAATTGACGATTCGCAGGAGCTTTATTATCCAGCCATCATGCGGGCGATTGCGGATGCGGGCTTCCAGGGTTTTGTTGCTCAGGAGTTTATCCCTACCCGACCGGATCCGATCGAATCGCTCCGTCATGCCATTGCCATCTGTGACGTATAAGCCATGCCCACCTACGAAGAAGCCCTAAAGCTCTTTCACGAATGGACCCAGTCGGAAAGCCTTAGGCGTCATGGCTATGCCGTCGAAGCGGCTATGGCGCATTATGCCCGCCATTTTGGCGAAGATGAAACGCTCTGGCGCATGACAGGCCTGCTACACGATCTGGACTACGAGCGCCACCCCACCCCTGAGGAGCATCCGTACGTGGGCGTTCGCCTATTGCGTGAGCTTGGCTATCCGGAAGTGATGCTGGAAGCCATTTTAGGCCATGCGGACTACACAGGCACGCCACGCCGAACCCTTCTAGCGAAAACGCTCTTTGCCGTCGACGAGCTTTCCGGCTTCCTGATGGCAGTAGCTTATGTGCGCCCTACACGGCTTGAAGGCTTGACCGTGCAATCGGTTCGCAAAAAGCTTAAAGACAAAGCGTTTGCAGCCGGTGTTAGCCGTGAAGACATCTACCGGGGCGCCGAAGAGCTGGGCTTGCCCCTTGACGAACACATTGCCCACGTGATTGCCGGGATGCAGGCCGAAGCCGAACGGCTGGGCCTGGCTGCTTCTCCGGCCTGAACCTCTTCACACCACGGCATTTTTCGCCCCGGAGCCTGCAGACCGGCCGGAGCTTCATCCACCTTTCCTGCAAGTCCTCGGAAAAAAGCATCTTTCCACCCATGTGGTTCCATAAACAAAGCTGCTATACGGACTTGACGCGGTGCGTGTGTAACAGCCATTTATCCTGTGGAGACAATGCTTTGATTTCCTTTCTTGCCAGCTATGTTTGGCTTTGCAGTTGCTGTGCAGAAGGATAGGTTTTAACCAAACAGCAGACCGATGATGTTGCAAGACTAGCTCCCAGTATTACTGATCCCGGGCGTTTTCCTCCTCTATCTCCCCTTCCGCCGGGTCTATCAACGGCTGCCGGATTGGCTGGCCTACTATAGCCTCTACTGAACCGTCATTGTCTTCATGGTGCTGGCGGCCTTTCTGGCCCAGGCTACCGAATACCTGCCTTTTTTATTGGCGTTCTTTACACTGGCCTTTTTTCACATGGTGTATGTCCGTCGATACCAGCGACAGGCGGGCAGTGCGCCTGAGGCCTAGAGCGGCTAAATCCGTGACAGCAGGAAAACCCGAGAGATCTTAGCGTCGAGGAATCCTGACACGCTGCCTCTGGCTGGATCTGGCCCAGGGAAATAAGGTCCACGCTGTTGGCTGTCTCCGGACTTCGGCCTGGCAGGCCATTTTTGCCAGCGTGGTATCGGTAGCGCTGGAGCGCCATCAGCATATCCTAATGGCAGCGCATGGGAATAACGCGTATCGTTCATGCGCTGCCTTACTTCTTTAGCTGCCCAATCGAAGCTGCCGCACCGTGCAGTAGACGTTGCGGGGGCAGGCATAGAAGCCCATGCACTCCTACCCAGGGTAGATCTGAGCTAGACTATGGCGATAATGCGCATCTGTAACGGTCTACCGCCTACTAACCAGCCCCTCGCCAACACACCGCTTTTTTATCTCAGGTTTCCAAACGTCACCGCTTTCTCCCGCGTGTCGATCACCGCATAATCCCCTGCGGCCAGCGAGCCAGGATAAACCACCAGGGTATTCCCCAGGCGCACCTTTTCCTTACGTTCTCCTACACCTGCACACACCACAAAATGCGGATCGTAAGTCTTGATGATATGTGCTACCGCGGCCGGACCACTCTGATCGGCCGGCTCTTCTGCTTTTTCAGCTGGCGCCGTGTAGAAGATCAAAATCTTGGGGGAATCCAGATGCCGCAGGAAGTCCAGCGAAAAGATCGCCTCCCACCCAGGATAGCGCAAAAAGAACTCATGGTCGCGTGCTTCGGCCGTAATTTCACCACCAAAACCAGCCACCATGTAACGCCCTCCCAGAGGGGCAAAGCTTCGGTGCACCATATGGATGTGCGGAGTCACGATCTCGCTGTTAAAGGCCGCCTGCATGAAAAAGCGCTCCGGCGCATCGTTCCGGCCCGGAATCACATAGACCGGCACGCCGATCGTGTTCAGCCGCCGGAAAAAGGTCATCAACGACTCGGCGTCGTTCTTGCGCTCCTCAACCACCTCCGGCCGTGCCCGATCCGGCAGGCGTTGCTCCCGCATCGCCCGTTCCCACTCTGCCTGACGAGCCTCCGCCTGCAAAATGCTCCCAGCAAACAAAACGGCATCCACGCCAGCAACACGTATGACTTCGGGCAGGCAATCGATATAATCAAAAGCTTCGCGCAGTTCGCTAAGCGCAAGGAGTTTCATAGGACCTCCCCTGGTTAATGTGCAGCAATCCACCTATAGATAAAGGGCGCTGCACATGCTGCAGGTTTCAGCCCAAACGTGACAAAATGTGAATAACTTTAAGCGATATTCGACGGAAAACCTGCCTCACGGGACAAAGCTGGACGAAGTTGCATCATGAGAAAACGAAAGGCACGGTCGAGTTCTTGCAGCACCTCAGGCTGAATGCGATAATAAGAACGGGGGCCTTCGGTCTGAAAGGTCACAAGTCCAACCTCGCGAAGCGCACGCAGGTGCTGGGAGATTGTCGCCTGGGCCAGTGGCAGCTCCTCCACCACCTCAAAACACGGCATCGCGCCCCGCTCGGCCAGCAACTTCAGGATGGCAATGCGCGCCGGATGCCCCAGCGCTCGCATGAGCGCTGCCATACGCTCCTCCGGCGGAAGGAATCGTTTCATCTCCTTTCGGCTCATGTTTTAAATCGCTTTTCGACGATAAACGATAAAATATACCACGTGCCACGCTGTGTGCTGGCCGTTGAGCTAAGTAAAACTACAAAGAGGATGTGTTCAAGCACAAAATACGGCGCACGTGAATAATAAACCACCCCCCTCAACCCCGCGGGCAGCGCCCCTGGGAGCCTTTAGGTTTTCCCTTCAAACAAGCGATGCGCATCCGCGCAAGCAATCGCTATAAGGCACAACGTGGGCTGCCAGGCTCTCAAAAACAGACAACATCTCAGGCTGCGGTGCGGGCTTGCTCTTGAAATTGCAGCTCGTAAAGCCGTCGGTAAAGGCCATCACGCGCCAGCAACTCCTGATGGGTACCACGCTCGCGAATCTCACCCCGATGCAGCACCAGAATCTGATCGGCATGTTGAATGGTGGAGAGCCGGTGCGCGATGATAATGGCTGTGCGGCCACGCAGCAGCGTTTCCATGGCTTGTTGGATGAGCTGCTCGGTTTCGGTATCCACACTTGAGGTAGCCTCATCGAGCACCAAGATTCTGGGATCATGTACCAAAGCACGAACAAACGACAGAAGCTGGCGCTGGCCATGCGACAACGTCAAGCCCCGTTCACGCACGTCCTGATCATACCCTGCAGGCAGCCGCTCGATAAACCGATCGGCACCGATCAGCCGTGCAGCCTCTTGCACCTTCTCAAAAGGAATAGAGGAGTCCCCCAGGGTGAGGTTCTCCCGCACCGACCCAGAAAAGAGGAACACGTCCTGTAATACCAGTCCGATATGGCGACGCAAGTCCTGGGATGCATATTCACGTATATCGCGGCCGTCGATAAGGATTTGACCGCGCTGCACATCATAGAAGCGTAAAAGCAAATTGATGATGGTTGTCTTGCCCGCTCCGGTTGCTCCTACGATGGCTACATGCTGGCCGGGTTCAACGGTAAACGACACGTCACGTAACACCCAATTGGGGTCCTGGCCATCCAGGGGGAGCTCATCATAGGTAAACCAGACGTTGCGAAAGGCAATGCTTCCGTGCAAACGCTCCACACGCACAGGATGTCTTGGCTCCGGCAGTGCCGTGTCTTGATCAAGTAATCCAAAGATGCGTTCGGCCCCTGCCATAGCGCTCTGCAGCATGTTGTACTGGTCGGAGAGGTTGCGAATGGGTTCAAAGAACTGGCGGACGTACTGGATAAAGGCGATCAGCACACCAAGGGTCAGCGTGCCGTCGAGTGCGCGCAGGCCGCCCACCCAGAGCACCAGCCCCAATGCCGCATCCGAGACCAGCTGTACAACGGGCCAAAAGATGGCAAAATAAAACACTGTTTTGATCTGCGCCTGTCGGTGTTCATCGTTGATCTGGCTAAAGCGTCGCATCTCCTCGGCTTCGCGGTTGAAGAGCTGGACGATCTTTATCCCGCTGATGTGTTCTTGCAAGAAGGCATTGAGCCGCGCAATTTGTCGACGCGTTTCGCGATACTGCTCACGCACTTTACGTCGAAACCATGCCACAGCTCCAATCATGAAGGGCATCACCGAAAGGGTCAGCAGGGCCAAGCGCCACTCCAGCATAAACATGAAGGAGGCAATAAAAATGAGCCGAAACAGATCGCCTAGAATGCGCACCACGCCCGCCGAAAGCATGTCGCTAAGAGATTCAACGTCGCTGGTTACGCGCGTAATCAGGCGTCCAACCGGCGTGTGATCAAAAAAGCGTAGGGATTGCCGCTGGATGTGGCGGTAAACCTGGGTTCGGATGTCATAAATTGCCTTTTGCCCTATCCATTGCGTAAGGTAGTCGTTAACAAACGACAGCACAGCCTCCACAAGCAACACACCCACCAATAGCAGGATAATATGCTCAAGGCCGCGCCAGTCGCCTGCAACGATGTGATGGTCGATAGCGACCTGAACCAGCTTGGGTCGCAAAGGGCCTAAAAAAGCAGCCGCCATGACCGTACAGAAGGCCAGCGCTACCCAGCCTCGGTAGGGCCACAAGTAGTGGGCGAGTCGCCACAGGAGCCGCCGATCGAGCGCTACGGCATCGTCGCGTGAGATTTTATCATCCACGGCAAGTTTGCTGTTTTACGCCTAATCCAGGCGATCGCATACCGCTTTAACTCTTCGGCTGCCTCAGTTTCAGGGAAAATCGCTCGGGCTTCTTCAATAAGGGGTGCAGGATCGTCATAGCGAGCGCTGAAATGCCCCAAAAGCAATCGGCGTGCGCCAGCCTGTAGAGCCACCTCGGCAGCTTCACGGGCTGTACTATGCCCACGCTCCACAGCCAATCGGTGTTGCGCTTGACTGAAGGTAGCCTCATGATAAAGCAAGTCTACGCCTTCGGCCAAACGTCTTCCAGCCTCGCAGGGCCGCGTATCGGCTACGTATGCAAAGGTGCGTCCTGGGATAGGCGGAGAAAGCACGGCTTCTGGGCTAATCCAGCGGTCGCCGATTTGGACCGGCTGCCCTTCCTTAAGCGCACGCAGCTGAGCATAGTCGGTCACGCCCAGTTCCTGAGCCCGCAGGACATTGAGGTGCCCAGCCCGTGGTTTTTCCTCAAAGCGGAAGCCTACCGTAAACGTCCGATGCTCCAAAGGTCTGGCAATCACCTTATAGTCGGCCGTTTCTAATACCACCTGTTGCTCAAAGCCTTCCGTCAGCTCTACGTATTCAATCGGGTAGCTTCGCTCCGAAGGAGTAAGCCCTGGCAGCTGATCCACAGCCTGACGAATCCCTTTGGGCCCGACCACCACGAGGGGCTGGTTGCGGCCGATCATGCTCAACGTGGCCAGTAGTCCAAAGAGTCCATAAAAATGATCTCCGTGGAAATGGGTAATCAGCACTGCCTCCAGGCGAGAGGGTTTTAATCCAGCAGCCAATAACCGGTACTGCGTACCTTCGCCACAATCGAACAGCAACAGGCGTCCAGCCCGCTCAAGCGCCACCGACGACAACGCGCGCGTGCGCGTTGGAACAGCCGAAGCTGTACCTAAAGGGATAATAACCAGCTCCACAACCCGTTTCTACAGCTGTTTGAGTTCTTCTTCCAAAAGTTGCTGTTGATAAAGTCGGCCGTACAGGCCACCCTGGCGCAGCAGTTCGGCATGTGTGCCGCGTTCGACGATCCGGCCTTCGTCGAGCACTAGAATTAAATCGGCTTCCTGTACAGCCGAAATACGGTGGCTAACGATAATAATCGTGCGCTTCCCATAATGCCGTCGAAGTTGCGCCAAAATCCGCCGCTCAGTCTCTGTATCCACCGCAGAAAGCGTATCGTCGAGGATCAAAATGCGGGGGCGTCGAATAAGTGCGCGGGCTATAGCGGTTCGCTGTTTCTGCCCTCCGGAGAGTGTAATGCCGCGCTCACCTACAAAGGTCTCAAATCCGCGCGGAAAGTGTTGTACGTTTTCCAGCAAATCGGCTTCATGCGCGGCTTCCTCGATACGCGTTAGGTCCGCTTCGAGCTCGCCGAAAGCAATGTTTGCCGCAACCGTATCGCTAAAAAGAAACACATCCTGGGGGGCATAGCCAATGGAACGACGCAGCACTTGCAGTGGAATGCGTCGCACATCGTGGCCATCGATTATAACCTCGCCTTGGGTAGGCTCGATCAAGCGTGGAATCAGTTCCACCAAAGTCGTTTTGCCGGCACCGGTCCGTCCCACAATGCCTAACATCCTACCTGCAGGCAACTCAAAGGTGATGTCTTGAAGCACCCAAGGGCCGTTAGCGTCATAGCGAAAGTATACGTGGCGAAAGGCGATGTGCCCTTCCAAACGCCGGATTGACGGATCGGTCCATGCCGGATCGTCCCGAATTTCAGGCACCGTATCGAAAATCTCGCTCAGGCGTGCCATAGAGGCTGAAGCCCGCTGGATCATTGAGAGCACGAAGCCCACCGAGGCTACCGGCCACGTCATGAGGGCCACATAAATGATAAATTCGGCAATATTGCCAATAGTTATGGTTCCAGCCATTACGAGCTGCCCCCCCTTCCAGACCACCAGGATGGTCGAAAGGCCGGTTAATAGCAAAAAAATTGGCGACCAGAAGGCATCAACGCGGGCCAGGTCAAGCATGCGGCGTCGGTAAGTTTCGCTTTCTGCCTCAAAAGCCCGCGCTTCGGCTGCTTCGCGCACGTAGGCCTTCAGCACCCGGATGCCATTGAGGGCTTCCTGAACCCGGCTGGTTAAGCGTGCATACTGCGCTTGTAAAGCATCGCTGCGCTCGTGCACCAGGCGAGCCACCCAAAAGACCCCTATGGCCAGCAGCGGCATGGGCAACAGGGTATAGAGCGTCAGTTCAGGAGAAATCAACACCATAGCCGTAATGGCTGTAGCCATAAGCACCAGCGCCCGCGCGGCATACATGATAGCCGGCCCCACGTAGCGCCGCACCTGCTCAATGTCGCTTGTAGCTCGCGTGAGCACGTCCCCTGTAGGGAATTTTCGATAAAAGCTTGGCGGTAGCTGCTGCAAGTGCGCGTAGAGTGCATTGCGCAAGTCGTACTCAATATGACGTGAAGCCACCACCAATGTCTGACGCATCAAAAACGTAAATAGCCCGCTAAGCAGGCTAAGCCCTAAAATGGTCCCGCCATAGAAAAGCAATCCAGCAAGCACATAGCCATAGATTAAAGGCTGAGCTGAGGTGCCCGCAACGGCTTGATAATAGGCTACAAAGCGCGGAATGCTATCAACGGCCTGGCGCACAACAGCTGGGGCCAAAATAGCAAACACTGCTGAAGCGATAGCACAAAGCAGACCTGGCCCAAATAGGCGCCGGTATTTCCAAAAGTACGCGTTCAGCCGGGCAAGCGTCCCCATAAGACCATATCCACAGCGCAACGCGTTTCGAACGCTCGAGCCAGCCCAGCTGATCCGTCGGTTTTAAAGCGCTCCACGCCGCCGCAGATCGCGAATCACCACCATCACATAGAGCACCAGAGCCACCACCAGCAGTGGCACACCCAGAAAAATGCCAAGGCCCACGCTCCAAGCGGCAAAGCCGCTCAGCAGAAATACCAGTAGGCAGCTCATGCCGATAATGGCCAGCACAACGGCCGTGCGCAACAGACGATCGACGGAAGCAGGAGCGTTCATGGCATCTCCCAAGATGAGCGTACAGAAGCAACCGAGAGCAAGCGCGCCCGTTCAGGTGGGGTCGGATGCGGCGGACCGTGGCAGCTCGTGCAGGCCACCCGATCAGCCTTCAGATCGGTCATCAGCGCCCCATGCGACGGCACGCGCTGAAAAGCATCCGTTTCAGCGTGGCAGTTCAAGCAATTGATATTCGGATAGGAACCGCTATACTGGATTGGCTCATCCCAACTCCGGGTCACGTATAAGAACCAGTGCCGCAGGCCATCCCTTTTAGCCTCAAACGAGCCATGCAGGCCATAGGTAGTGTGGCAGGCATAGCACTGGTTTTCTGGAATCCACTTGTTGCGGAAGTGGCGGGCAGCCAGCGTAGCACTATGTGGATCTTGCAGATCCTGCACAAACGGCGCCATCACGTGACACGAGTTGCAGGAGGTCACCGTCTTTGTCTCCTCAAAGACAAACTCGACCGTTCCCATTAGCGCCAGTGCTGGCAACGCAAAAAGCCCAAGCAGCATAGCCCAGTGGTAAAAGCTGCGAGGAAGCCGGTCACGCAACACCCAATGACTCAGCACCAGCCAGCCAATACCTACCAAAGCGGCTACGACCCCAACCACACGAAACAGCTCAGCCGAAGTAAAGCCGGGTTTTTCCCCTTCGGCGGCCCAGGCTAGCCCAGGCCATATGATGATTAACGCCAGCAGCAGACTGCGTTGCAAACAAACCATGAGGTAACCTCGGGTTTTAAGCCGCAGAAGAGGCCGGCCGAATGCGCACAGCACTCTCCTTAAAGGCCGGTTCCTTGGAAATCGGATCAACCGCATCGTTTACCACCCGATTAACCAGGGCTTCAGGTGAATGGAAAGGCGCAAAAACGATCCCCGGCATCAGCTCATTGCTAATTTTGGCCCGCAACACAGCCCTTCCTCTTCGACTCTCAACCAAAACCGGTTCGCCATCATGAATGCCGTAGCGATGAGCATCGCGTGGATGGATTAACAGAAAGTCGGTGGTGATGCCTTCTAGCGCTTTGAGCTTGCCAGTCAACGTCATTGTGTGCCAATGCTCATAGACGCGACCGGTCACTAGCGTAAGTGGATATGCCTCCGAAACCAGATCGCTGGAGGGTTGCTGATGCTCTAAGTAAACGACCGCACGCCCATCCGGTCGACCATAGAAGTCAAACCGGCCAGTCCCTTTGGCCATGGGATCCTCACCCGGCACATAGCGCCGACGGGTGCCGGGATGCGTTTCGGTAGGTGCCGGCCAGAGAATACCGCGTTCCTTTTTCAGTCGCTCGTACGTAATACCCGCAAAGTTATAGGGCGAGTGGGCAGAAATATGTCGCCATTCGTCCCATATAGCCTCAGGCGTACGCGCCTTAATGAGATCGCCGTACCCCAAGCGATCGGCCAGTTCAACCAGAATTTCCAGATCCGAACGGGCTTCGCCAGGTGGATCGACCAGTTTAGGCACCAAGTGATAGCGACGCTCTGACTGGCTGAAGACACCGCCCTTTTCGACCCACATGGCCGACGGCAGGAAAACATCGGCAAACTGAGCCGTCTCGGTCGGAAATACCGCATCAGCTACTACTAGAAACGTGCGCTCCATGGCCTCTCGATAGCGTTCCACATGGGGAAGCGACTGAGCTGGGTTAGTGCCCATGATGAGCACACATTTTAGATCGCCTTGAAGCATGGCTTCAAACATAGCCACCGCATGATAACCGGGCTTGGGACTAATCCGTCCACGTGGTACGCCCCAGAGGTCTTCCATCTCAGCCCGATGTTGCGGATTGGTAACCACCCGGCCGTTAGGTAAGGCGTGGGCCAATGCACCGGTATCGCGCACGCCACCACCCGCATTCGGTTGTCCGGTCAGCGAGAAAGGTGTGGCACCTGGCCGTCCGATATGCCCTGTAAGCAGATGCATAGCATTGACCAGTCGGTTGGCCGCCGTCCCCTGCACCTGCTGGTTAAGTCCCATAGTCCAGAACGACATGGTTGCCTCAGCGGTAGCAAACAGATAGGCTACTTCTTCGATCAAGCGGGCTTCTACTCCGCAGATCGATGCTACCCGTTCGGGCGGATATTGGGCTACATGCCGTTTTAGGTCCTCAAACGTGCGCTCAGCTTCACCCTCCCGGAACGTTAGATAATGGGCAACCATGTCCTGGTCAATAAATGCGTTCCGGATGAATTCATAAATCATTGCGTTGTAAAGGGCCACATCGGTACCTGGCCGGATGGGCAGGTGGTAGTCAGCATGCTGAGCCGTACGCGTACGCCGCGGATCAACCACGATGATTACCGTATCAGGCCGGCTTCGCTTGCGGTCCATGACACGCTCCCAGACAACGGGATGGCAGTCGGCCATATTGGAGCCTGTGATGAAAAAGCAGGTAGCATGATCGATGTCTTCATAACAGCCCAAAGGCTCATCTTTTCCAAAGACCGAAATGTATCCGGCCGCCGCCGAGGCCATGCATAGTCGCGGATTGCCGTCCACATTGTTGGTGCCGATGCCGGCCTTAAAAAGCTTGTTGGCCGTATAGCTTTCTTCAGTGAAAAGCTGACCGCTCCCGTAGAAAGCCACACTATCGGGACCGTAGCGATCAATCGCTTCCCGGAAGCGCTCAGCCACCAGCGACATAGCTTCATCCCAAGTGGCCCGCTCTAACCGTCCATTTCGACGGATCATCGGATAGAGCGCCCGATCGCTGACGTACAGAATCTCGCGATTCAGGATACCCTTGATGCAAAGACGCCCCCGGTTATGGGCATATTCGTCTCCTTTCACATCCACCACCCGACCATCCCGCACGCCGATCATAATGCCGCAACCGGTGCCGCAAAACCGACAAACCCCCTTATGCCAGCTATCAACCGAAATGACCGGTCCACGACGCCAAAATCCTTCACATCCTGAAATAGGTCCTGTAAAAATCAGTCCTCCAGCCAGTGCGCTAAGCCGCTGTAACAGCTCACGACGGGTCAATTTTTCGCTTTCCATAGAAAAGGGCAGGCTTTCAAGCTGAACCTGCCCTTAAAATAAGATTCCTTTCAAAAGATACACAAGACAAAATAGTATTCAATATTTTGTCAAACATTTTCATATTCAAATACAAGAATCTCAGGAGGTAAGCCCTGGCGTAATAGCTGGGCAGTCAGCCGCAAGAGGCGTTGCTGCTCGGGCCACGGCAGGCGGCTTGTGGCTTCCTCCTCGTCGAGCCAGACAAAGGCATCGTGCTCATCGTTAAGCACCGGATCCCCTATCAACTCGGCTGCAAAGGCAGGAATCAGATTAATCCGATCGTGTTGCCATTCATAGAAGGCGTTGAGCGAAGGCACAACCCAAAGCCGACGCGGCTGCTGACCCGTTTCCTCTTCGATCTCGCGCAGCGCCGTTTGCCAGGCCGCCTCTCCAGGCCGGATCTTGCCCCCGATCATTCGCCACTGACCGGCATAGCTGACGCCGGGCGCCCGCCGCAAGAGCAGGAATTGCGGCTGCTCCTCCTCCAGTCGATACGCATACACATCAACAACCCGTACAACCGTCTCAACCATGCTTCCGTTAAATTTTTCCAGAAACTCGCCATAAAACTGTGACAACTCGCGTGCCATGACTCCGTTATCCAAAGTGTACCCCCCTCACCAAATAACCTGGAGCCATGGGCAAGCTTTGCCTCCTCTTCCTTGCACTGTTCACGTGGGTAGTATCCGCCACCCTAGCGCAGTCACAACCAGACCTAAATTCGCTGGCGCGTCGGATAGCGGATCAGTTGCAGCTTTCTGAAACGACTACGCAAGCGCTACAGGAAGCCTTTAGGCGGCATGCCGACCATTATGAACAAGGTGGCTTTTTCTGGTACGTAGCCGCCGAGCTGCAACGTAAACTCAACGACAAACAGCGCGCAGAGTTCTGGCAGGCACCGCTACGTGCCGCACGGAACTATCCAGAACACCGGATGCGACGCGAACGTTTGCATCGCCAGGACAAGCGGCCGTCAAGCCGTCAAGCAGCTTTGCGGATCAGAGAAGGCGCACATCTGGCCGACTATTTGAACCTAAGCGAAGCACAACGGGACTCGCTAGCCGTCCTTCGGCGTCGCCAAAATGACGCCCTACGCGAGCTATTCCGGCAGTGGCGGGTGGGGACGCTCTCAAACGAGGCCTTCCGGGCACAGGCGCAGCAGTTGCGTGAGCAGTACCGCACCCGCTTCCGTCAGCTCCTAACGCCAAAGCAGCGGCAACAACTGGATCGACTGGAAGCCATGCCCGAAACCAGCCAGAAAGCTATGCTGGAAGTACTTCGCCTTACAAGCGAGCAGCAACAACAACTGGCCGCACTGGCGCTGCAGCCAGGCCCCAAGCAGCTCGCTTTGGAACGCATCCTGACGCCTGAGCAACAGGAAATCGTCCGCCTCCACCACCGGCTAGTCCGTGCCTGGCAGGCTGTAGCGCCAAAGGATTAACCACCCCAACCCCCTGCCTCTCTTCAACAGCAGGGGGTTGGGGATTGGGGGCTCCAATTGTCGAGACTGGATGCCCAACATTCATTTTCTTGCCGGCAAAAGCATACTTCTTTTATTCTTTCGAGCGCTGGTGAGCAAGTAGCCAGGGTATTAGTTCGGCTTCGGCATAAGCCGGATCCCAGGCGTTGTGGCCTACGCCGTTGTATTCTGTGTACTGCACTTGGGCACCGAGCGCCTTAAGGGCTTCTACCATGCGTCGCGACGCTTCCACGGGAACGACCGGATCATCAGCCCCATGAAACACCCAAATAGGCAGATGCTTAATCCGCTCGGCCACTTTGCGATAGGGGTCTTCAGCGGACTGAATTTCCTGCTGCTCAGGGGGTAGCTCCCCGAAAAACGAACGGGATGTTTCCGGAAACACAATAAATCCGCAAATGGGCACGATAGCTGCAAAGCGATCCGGCCACTGATAAGCCACATACCAGGTGCCATGACCGCCCATCGACAGCCCTGTTAGATAGACCCGATCGGGATCAACCGAATAGGTAGCCATCACTGCATCCAAAGCAGCCATGGCAACCTTAGCTTGCTCGCCAAACCAAGCCCGTCCCGGCGGTACCTGGGGGAAGACGATAATGGCAGAGAAGCGCTCTGGATTTAGACGAACGGCCTGTCCAATCCCAACGGCTGTCGGTTTGAAACCATCGGTGCCTCGCTCACCTGCCCCATGCAGAAATAAAATCACCGGCCATTTTCGGTCGGGCGTATACTCTGCCGGGACGTAAACCTGGTAGCGATGCTTTTGGCCGTTGACTTCCACGGTGCGCAGCAAAAAGCCCGCCTGCGTAGTGCAGGAGCAGTCTTGCGCACGTACCGTCGATACCACAAGCACCAGACCCGGCAACAAGCTCAGGGCCAGCAACGTTGTGCCTAACGTACGCATAAAGTGGCCGACGTTTGTTTGAACGGCGGCAACATAGGTACTTAACGGCAGTTTTTCAAGTCTGGACTAACAAAACTCTTTAGGCATGGATTACTACACGCTGGTTATTCTGGCTTCCCTGATCGGCTTTTTGCTGCTGGCTGCGTTGCTGCTGGTGCCGGTGTATCGATTTTTGCAGCGCGAAGATGAAGCGGCGCAACGCTTTACCGATGTCTACTTACGAAAGCAGCAGGAGCTGCACACCGACGGAACAACAGATGCTACCGAGCAAAAATCGCCTAATCAAACTTGACAAAGGGGGCCAGCTCAGCAAGCGTCTTTGGGCCAATGCCGGGAACAGCTTCCAGGTCTTCCAAGCGTCGAAAGGGTCCATGAGCTTCACGAAAAGCCACGATGCGACGCGCCAGTACAGGTCCGATACGTGGCAGGCGCTCCAGTTCTTCGGCTGTGGCCCTGTTGACATTAAGCGGCTCAGGCTTCAGGATGTGCTGCATCCGCGCGGCGCCTTCACGGAAACGCTGCACGTCTTCAGCTGCTGGCGGGGGCGGTGGCTGCTTCCCCTTCCACCACCGATAGCCCAATCCCAGCAAGAGCAGCCCACACAGTCCCAACAGCACACCGATTTCGATACGGGTTAACGTCCAGGGTAAACGCATAGACATAGAACTTTTTTAGTAATAAGATAAAATGGCATGACACTTTTGGGTAAGCTTAGGCGTTGGCTTTTGAGAAGCCGGTAGGAGCGATGATTGTTCGCACGGAAGCTATCGTACTTCGCACGCTACCGTACGGCGAGACCAGCCTAATAGCCTCCTTATTTACACGTACCCACGGCCGTCTCTCGGTTATCGCCAAAGGGGCACGTCTGCCTGGCAGTCGTTTTGGGGGGACCTTACAGCCTCCGGCCTGCTTGCAGGTGGTTTTCTACTACAAACCCACGCGCGAGCTGCAAACGCTCAGCGAAAGCAGCTTTCAACAATTCTTGCCCCATATCCTGCAGGATTTAGAAAAGCTGACGCTGAGCCTGCGCATGGTCGAACTCGCCCAGGTGCTCTTACCTTCTGAAGAGCCTATGCCGGAATTTTTCGACACATTCTGGCATGTTTTGGCCCAGCTCGATGCTGCTCCCAGACGTGCCTGGAATTTGCTGCCCTGGTTTCTTCTGCGGTTGGCAGGGGCTTTAGGTTTTGCGCCTCAGATCACACGGGCTGAAGTAGAGCAGCTCGGCCCCTCAGGAGGCCTATTCGACCTGCAACGCGGTCGTATCACCTCTACGGATAGCTTAGAAAGCGGGAAGATGGCTTCTCGGGCTGTTCTACGGGCATTTGGATTTTTGATGCATACCGACGCCCAAACAGCGCTGCGCTTACGGCTGACGCCAACGTTACGCCGCGAACTGCTTAGCCTGATCGAAACCTATCTTCAGCATCATGTGCCCGAAAGCTTTCCATCGCGCAGCCAACGGGTCGCCGAACGCCTGTTTGAAACCTTAAAACCGGGATCCTGAAGCTGTGCCATGCAGTCGAACTGCGCGCTCCCGGACCAGTGCAATGCAATACCAATGAGCCACCTGCCCAGCTGGCGCAAAAACTTGCAACGCCATAGCGGATTTTGGCGTGACGGCTACTGGTATGACCTGCACCTAGAACGCCGCATGCCTTTAGCACTGGAGATGATTGACGAAATGGTGCTAGCCCTGCCGCCCTTACGTGAAGGCACACGGGTGTGCGACTTAGCCTGCGGCACCGGGAATGCAGCTGCTGCCGTCGTCTCCGCCTATCCGCTGGTACACCTAACGCTCATTGACCAGGATCCTGAGCTTCTGGCGATCGCTTACGACAAAATCGCCGACTACTGTCCCGAAGCTGTAACCATTCAAACCACCCTCATTTTTGACGGCGAGCCCCTTCCGGGTGGCCCCTACGACGTGGTGCTGGCTTCGCTGGCTTTGCACGCGCTGGTGGGACACGAAACCGATCCAGTAGAAGCCGAAAGCCGCTACGAACTGCTCCTCCAGAGCATCCGGGACTCCCTTACCCCAGGTGGCCACCTGATCATTGGCGATCACGTGGGCGTTTTACCCCTCTATCGCCACCTGAAAGCCCTTGAACGCACGGGCTTTGTAGACGTGGACTGCGCCTGGCGTGTTGACGACTTCTTTGTAATCGGGGGCCGCGTGCCCGATAGCACCCCTTAACCCAAAAGGCGCTTGAGTTCTTCAGGATCGCGATTAAGCAATCCCTGCTTTCGATAGTAAATCATCGTGGTTTCCAACGTGCCATGCCGCATGCGACGCTTAACCTCTTCAACCGGCATTCCTTGATTAAGCCAAATTAGCGCTGCCGTGTGCGTCAAGCTATGGGGAGTAACCCCACGGCGCGTAATGCCCGCTGCTTCTAAGTGCTGTGAAATGCGGCTACGAACTGAACGCGTGTTGAGCCGCTTGCCCTCAGACCGATGTCCGTGCGAAACAAACAACGGCATTTCAGGCCGCAAAGGTCTCCGGGTAGCCAAATAAGCCTCCAGGACTTCAACCACGGGAGTATCGAGCGGAACCTGTTGATCTTTGGCAGTGTGCCCTTTGGCTTGTACCCGCAAAAAACATCCTAGCAACGTCTGGTCCAAATCGCGCACATCAGCCCGCACAATCTCCACCTCACTTAAACCCGCAAAAAGCATCATATGCACGATTGCCCGATCACGCAGACCAATTTGCGACGTATCCCGTTCCAACACGGCAAGAAGCTGCTCAATCTCAACACGCGTGAGTACTGAACGGGAATGACTCGAAGGCCGCCGATTCCCTTTAACCGTACGCGCAGGATTGTCACGCAATAACCCAATATCGACCAGATACTGGCAAAATCGCCGCAATGCCGTGAGGTAGGTGGAAACAGAAACCTGATGCAGTTGCTTAGCCTGCATCAGATACAGCTTGTAACGCTGCACATCGGCCGAAGTAAACCGAAATTGCCCCCGCTGCTGCACAAACCACCGCTCAAATTCATGCAACGAGCGCCGGTACGTCCCTATCGTCTCCAAACTCTTGTTTTTCAAGAATTCGTGTTGAAAGTCCTGAATGCGCCGCTGCAACTCCCCTAACGTAAGCTGCAGCCCTTCTTCTGAAGGCTCAAGTTCCGCCGCATGCTTGGCCATGGCCCAAACGCATTAATGCTTTTAGGCCAATAATACGGGAGTTTTTCTTAGAGGTCAATAACGGTTTTTATGCCTACCTGTTTATTTAAAACCCTGATCAGCTTGCTTCTATAGAAAGGCTGTTGTTTATTGCCTACGATCGCGTTCATCCAACCTTTTGCTCCTATGACGCTACGGACACTCGGACCTTGGCTCCTGCCCTTGAGTGCTTTGTTTCTTGCCGGCTGCGGCCCCAATTTGTTCGATCGGCTCTATAACTTTTGGTCACTCGGCATCTGCGGTACTGTGGTCGTTGTACTCGACATTTTAGCCCTGCTAGAGCTGGCGCAAAGCAACCGCGACTTTTCGAACAAAGTACTCTGGGCCCTACTCATTATCTTCTTTCCTGTGCTCGGTTTGATCGGGTATTATTTCTTTGGTCGAAAACCTTAGCTGAGCTGCGGCCGTGTAGTTACGGCACTTCAGTACGTAGGATGCACAAAAGGCGAATGTCTATCTCCTGCTAGGGCTACGAGCGTCGGCCTCTGGAATACGTGGGTTTATGAGTAGTGGACCTGTTTGGCATGCACACTTTGGGGACATAAAATCAGCCGCCTGCCATGAAACGCTTTGTTAGCCTTTCCTTGCTGGCCATCTGGCCCGGCTTGCTGCTATTTCTGGCGCTGCCAACTGCTTGTCGCAGCATTACGCCCGCCCATGCACCGGCCCCGGTGTTGCTGATTTCCATCGACGGCTTCCGGGCCGATTATTTAGCCCGTTACGCTCCGCCAACGTTAACCGAGCTGGCTCGCCAAGGTGTACAGGCTGAGGCGTTGATTCCTGTATTTCCCACCCTGACATTCCCGAACCACTACACAATCGTCACCGGCTTATATCCCGACCGCCATGGCATCGTCGGGAATACCATGTTTGATTCGACACTAGGACGTTTTAGCCTGAATAACCGAGAAGCCATCGCCGATGGCCGCTGGTGGGCCGATGGAGAACCGATTTGGGTTACGGCTCAGCGTCAAGGTCTGCGCACAGCCACCTACTTTTGGCCAGGCTCTGAAGCCGAAATCCATGGCATACGCCCAACTTACTGGATGGCCTACGACAGCCGTATCCCCGGTGAAGAACGCGTGCGACAGGTTTTGGCATGGCTTGACTTACCCGATTCCCTTCGCCCCCACTTGATCACGCTTTACTTTAGCGATGTTGACCATGCGGGCCACGAGCATGGGCCCGAAGCGCCTGAAGTAGCCGAAGCCGTTCGCCGTGTGGACAGCTACCTGCAGCAGCTTATCGAAGGTTTACGCACACGCCACCTCCTTAATCAGGTCAACCTGCTGATTGTCTCTGACCATGGCATGGCGACCACTTCACGCGAACGGGTAATCTTTTTAGATGACTTTGTGACAGTCGAAGACCTCCACATCGTCACCTGGTCGCCAGTACTCATGCTTTATCCACCTCCAGGCCGTGAAGACGCGATCCTTGCCGATTTGCAAGGCGCCCACCCCCATTTGCAGGTGTTTCACAAAAAGAACCTGCCTGCCCATCTTCATTTTGGCACGCATCGACGCATTCCGCCAATTGTCGGCATTGCCGATGAAGGTTGGAGCATCACAACACGAAATCGTTTTGCCGAAGACCCCGCGCGTTTCGATGGCGGTATGCATGGCTATGATCCTACATATTCCTCGATGCACGGCTTGTTCATTGCCCACGGGCCTGCGTTTGCCCGAGGCAAACGTATACCTCCCCTCGAAAACATCCACCTGTACGCCCTGATGTGCCACCTGCTCGGCCTTACCCCAGCCCCAAACAACGGATCTCTAAAGGCAGTAGAACCCATGTTAACACTTAAAATAAATTCCCCTTGAAGTCAGCCGCATCGATGCGTCCCCTAGTTCACACGTTGACCAGCATACCCCTGTTGCTGCTAATCACAGGTTGTGCGTTGATCGAGTAGGAAGGATCGTTTAAGCCTCCCAACTCCGAATGCGACAACCAACCACCTCGAATCAATTGGGAGCGTTTTAGCCAGAACCCATCGCTGCTCTGGGGAAGCTGGAGCTGGATGAAGACCACTTATTACTTCACGATTGAAGGGAAACCTTTGGTTGTGCCCCCCTGCTCGGCGGGATACACCGAAACGCTCGTCTTTCAGAAAAAAAGACTACGTTGAAGTATACCGCAGCGACACCCTCGTATACCGTCAACCGTTCCGCAACCCCTCATCACCATCCCTGAGGGATGGTGATGAAGGGCCACTTCCTGCTTCAGCGACCCATAGCTCGTAGACCAGCCTGGGTAGGCCGTTCCGCCGCCAAAGAAGTCTCCA
>OGCH01000190.1_pt1 | contig 39509 bp, 35 predicted proteins | sample 1570111 | NCBI WGS metagenome assembly OGCH01 (sample SAMN03436243, study PRJEB24508) | hot springs metagenome | biome: Desert Springs; feature: Hot Springs; material: Water | place: USA: Great Boiling Spring, Nevada | collected 2008-12-01 | depth 0 m m | reverse complement strand
GCCAAGAAAACTCAAGGATGACCAGCCTTCCTCCTGGCTTTAAAACCCTTAAAAACTCTTTTAAAGCTTTTTCTTTGTTAGGAAGGTTTCTTAAACCAAAGGCAATAGAAATTCCCCCAAAAGAGCTGTTTTTAAACGGCAAGTCTTCTGCGTCTCCACAGATAGGATAGATAAGGGTATCTTTTATCCGGTTTTTACCAAAAAAAAGCATCTCAAAGCTAAAATCAAGGGCAAAAACTGGGGCTAATCGGTTTTCATGGTAGAGGTCTAAGGTTAACGTAAAAGGTCCACAACAAAGGTCAAGCCAAGGATGAGGGGCGTCGGCTAAAAGAGAAGCAACCTTTTTCCTCCATAGTCTATCCTGCCCCAAGCTTCCTATTAGGTTTACTAAATCATATCTTCTGACTATCCGATCAAACTTACGTTTTACAAAATCTTTTTCTACCTTCATTATATAAGCCTATCTCCTAAACTAAAAAAGTTAAGTTCAGGAAGGGCAGGTATTAATTTTTTCTTATATAAAAGCTCACAAAAATAAAGATAGGCTCTTTGTTTTAGCCCTGAAAAATCATACTCTAAGTGAGTAAGATACCGATGGACAAAATCCTTGGGGAGTTTTAGATGGCTTCGATCTACCACCTCTTTTAGGTTTGAAAAAGCCTTGGCTCTGGCGTAATAAAGGTTTAAACAAAAACTGGTAATCTCTCGCTTAAGGTTCATGAACTCTTTTTTCATGATAAAAAGAGCAAAAACAAAAGGAAAGTTAGTATATTTTAACCAAAGCTCGGCTAAATCGGTTATCAGATACCTATTTTCTTCATTTTGGAGGATTAAAGCTTCATCTCCTATGGCTAAATAACCTTTTAATTCCTTTTTTTCTTGTTCTGTTAAATCCTTCCAGTTTTTAGTAAGCTCTATATATTTAGGTTTGACACCAACAAAATCTTCAAGCAAGACCCTTAAAAGCAAAAAAGAACTTTCGGTTTCAGGGGTTATACCTATAGGTTTACCATCTAACAAAGATAGCGACTCTTCGTGATAAAGCACCACGCTTTTTACCTCTCCTACCGCACTGATAGACAAGTCTGGTAAAATCAAAAATTCCTTAGGGTTTTTTGCATAAACTACGCTTGAACTTAGGCTAGCACAAAGGGTCATTTGTCTAAGAAGTTGGTTAAGTCTTTTTGGTACCTCTAATACTAGTTCTATTCCCTGGTTCTTTTTAGGAAGGTAAAAAAGTAAAGGTAAGGTGTTTATATAAAGAGGAATCCCTATTTTTAGTTTATCCATAGAACCTATATAAAACCTCCTTTTTAGCGTTGAGAAGAGAACTCAACATTTCTTGAGGGTTGTCGGTAAGGTAATCAAAAACTTCGATTACCAACAAATTAGGAAGGTATCCTGGGCAAATAGCCCCTAAATTTTCATAACCTAAAATTTTTGCTCCGTTTAAAGTAGCCATCCGAATGAAGATTTCTGGAGGGATGTCTGGAAAGGCTGAATAAAGGGTTTTTAATTCTTCCCAAACGGAAAGGGAAGTGTTGCTGGCTAAGCTATCTGTGCCTATTCCTATTTCAAGCCCTGCTTCTAATAGCAAAGGCAGGTTAGGAAGTCCTACTCCAGTAAAAAGATTACTTCTTGGGCAAACACACACTTTAGGTTTATGTCTTTTTAGCACCTCTAAGTCTTCCTTTTCTAATTGCACTAAATGGACGAGTAAGGTTTTTTCGTCAAGTAGGTTTAAACTGGCTAAATATTTTACTGGGCTTAGCCCTGGGGAGCAAAAGCTTTCGTTCCATTGTCCTCTTTCTTTTAGTAAGTTTTTAATTGCCCCTTCTCCTGTTTTTAAAAACTCTACTTCCTCTTTAGACTCTCCGCAATGAATCGCAAAGATTTGGTTCCTCTTTTTGGTATAGGCCTTTATAGCTTGCAGAAGTAACGGAGAAACCGTATAAGGGGCATGGGCTGAATAGGTTGTTTTAATCCTGTTTTTAGAAAAATAGTCTTCAAGCGGTTGAAGTTTAACCCCACCTTTAAACCCTATAATCTCTCGAAAAATATATCCGTATAAAGGGGTTTGACAAACCAGGTCTAAGGTAAGCCCTGAGTTGGTAACCTCTCCTATTATGCCTACTCCTTCTCTCCACAGTTCAGAAAGACCAAGTTTAGCCCCTTCTTTTAACTCTACTGGGGAAGTCTCTTCTTTAAGCTTGATAACCTGTTTAACCCAGCCAAAAAAGCTTCCTGAAGGTCTAATCCTAAACCTAAAACTGGTGAGTTCAAGATGGGTGTGAAGGTTAGCAAGACAAGGTAGGATTATCGTCTCCCCAAAATCTATCAACTTAGCCTGAGAGGTTTCTTTAAACAGGTCTGAAAACTTACCAACCCTAACAATTTTTCCCTCTTTTATTTCTACCGCTCCGTCTAAAATCGAAGGACTATCTACAGGAACCACCCATTTAGCCCGAAGTAAAAGATGATGATAAGAAAGGACCTGAAGTTCTTTCATCTTTATTCTATAAGGGTATAATCCATCTTTCTTCTTTTTGGAATATAGCCTGCGCTAAGGATGTGATGTCTGATTTCTTCTTCACTCATACGATGAGAAACCCCAGCAGCAGCTACTACGTTTTCTTCTATCATCGTTGACCCAAAGTCATTACCTCCAAACTCTAACGCAATCTGAGCTATGTGAGGCCCTTGGGTAACCCAAGAAACTTGAAGGTTTTTGACGTTATCAAGCACTATCCGAGAAATGGCCAATACCTTTAAATAATAAGCTGCTCCTGCCTTTATCAAATGGCTTAAACCTGTGTTTTTAGGCTGAAAAGTCCAAGGAATAAACGCGGTAAAACCTCTGGTTTTATCCTGAAGATCCCTTATTTTAAGAAGATGCTCTATGATTTCTTCTTGAGTCTCTATATGTCCAAACATCATCGTAGCGGTGGTTTTGAGCCCAAGTTTATGAGCTATTTCCATCACGTTTAGCCATTCCTCTGCCGTGGCCTTGTTAGGAGAAAGAAATTTCCTTACACGGTCTGAAAGGATTTCAGCTCCCCCTCCAGGTATAGAATCAAGCCCTGCCTTAATCAATCTTTCTAAAACCTCTGTAATGCTTAACCCAAACTTTTTACTAAAAAACACTATCTCTGGAGGAGAAAAACCATGTACATGAACCTGAGGGAAGGTGGTTTTGATAAAACGTAACATGTCTTCGTAAAACGAAAAAGGAAGGTCAGGATGAAGCCCTCCTTGCAAAAGGATTTGATAACCTCCTAAACTTATGGTTTCTTCTATTTTTTTTCCTAACTCTTCAAAAGAAAGCACATAGCCTTCCTTAGAATTAGGTGGTTTATAATAGGCACAAAACTTACATCCGGAGATACAAACGTTGGTGTAGTTGATGTTTCTATCAACCACATAAGTAACCACACGGTCTGGATTAAGTCTAAACCTAACCTCTCGAGCTAAAAAACCAAGTTCTTCTATAGGAATTTCAAAAAGGCTTAAAGCCTCTTCTTTATTCAATCTTTTACCTTCAAGCACTTTTTTAACCACTATATCTTTTTTCATCTTTCTATCCCTAACCTATCTAAAACCCCTTGGTCATAATAGTGCTTTATCTTTTTCATTTCAGTAACTAAATGCGCTAAGCTTAATAAATCTTCTGGAGCCTTTCTTCCGGTAATAACTATTTCTACTTCTTCAGGCTTATTTTTTAAAACTTGTAAAACCTCTTCTTTCTCAACCAAACCCCAGTTTAAGGCTAAGGTAAATTCGTCTAAAACAATTATATTATACTCTTTAGAAAAAACCAGCCTTTTAGCCTCTTCCCAACCTTTTTGAATAATTTCTTTTAACTCCGGGGTGATATCACTTACAAAACCTTTTTGTCCGTAGTGCTGATAATACAGATTAGGCAAAGTTTTTAATATTTTTACTTCAGAAGTAGTCCCGTCCTTAAAAAACTGCAGAAAGGCTACCTTAAGCCCAGCCCCTAAGGCTCTGATAGTAAGACCTACGGCTGCCGTAGTCTTTCCTTTACCGTCTCCGGTATAAACCTGAATATAGCCTTTAAACCCCATCTTCTCCTCTTATCTTAATAACATTATCAAAAAAACCCCTAACAACATCAGCCCTGCGGCTATCATCCTTGTACCAAAATAAGCCTCTTTAAAAAAACAATAACCTAATAATACCGAAAAGAGAATACTAGTTCTTTTAAGAGCGATCATATACGCAGTTTCAAGCTGGCTTAAGGCTAACATATGAGAATAGCACATAAGCGCCTGGGTTAAACCTACCCATAAAACCCCTTTGGTTTGAGTTTTAAAAAATTCCCACACCTTTATGCGATATAAAACTTTTACTACCAAACCGGCAGAAATCCCAAGTAAAGTGAAATAAAAAGAGGAAAACCACCAAGGATCGGTTAAAAGAAGCCCCTTTTTCCCAAGCACCGACGTAATAGAATAAAGCAAAGCTACCTGAAGCAAAAGGAAACTTCCTTTTTCCTTTTTTATAGCTTTTATGGGTTCTAAAATCCCGGTTTTAGCTAAAGGTAGGTTGATTATATAACTCCCCATTACCACCAATCCAATCCCTATAGCTCCGTATAGGGACACCCTTTCTCCCAGCAAAAAATATCCGGTAAGGATGATAAATACCGGGGTAAAAGAAAGAAAAGGCAAAGACACAGAAAGAGGGGAAAGTTTTATGCCTTTCATATAAAGAAAGGTAGCCAAAACCTCTAAAGAAAGCAAAATTACTACTACCAAAACAAACTGAGGGGAAAAATAGGCCAACCCCTCTCCTTTAACCAAGGTAAGATACCAAAAAAGAGGGAACAGAAAAGGTAAAGCCCCTACAGTCCTTGCCAACACCATATAAGCTGTGCCTAAATGAGAAAAATATTTTTTATTTAAAGCATCACTTAACGCTACCAAAAAACCTGCAAGGATGGCAAAGACAAAACCCAGCATAAAACCAACCTAAATACCTTTAAGAGGACAGGGATCGCAAACTGGGGTTACCTTTTTGCAAAAAGTCTTACCACAAGCTACTAAAAGAGCGTGGTATTCGTTAAAAAGAGCAGGGTCAAGCGGAAGGTTTTCCATAAAAAACGCCTGTATTTCGTCATAATTGGCTTCTTCAGAAATTAAAAGATGTCGATTTAAAATCCTGTAGGTATAGGCGTCAACCACAAACACTGGAAGGTTGCCTGCATAAAGAAGGATGCTGTCTACCGTCTCTTTCCCTAATCCTTTAAGATTTAATAACTCTTCTCGTATTTTAGGTAATGGTTGCTGAAACATAAGGTTAAGGTCCCCTTGATAGTTGACTACTAAAAACTCTACGAAGGTTTTAAGCCTTTTGGCCTTAAGATTGTAAAATCCACTTGGCTTGATAAGCTCTGCTAACTTATCTAATGAAAGTTCATAAAGCGCTTGAGGATTAAGAAATCCCTTTTGTTTAAGGTTGTTGATGGCTTTTTCTACGTTTTTCCAAGTAGCATTTTGAGTAAGGATCGCCCCTACACAAACCTCAAAAGGGGTCTCAGCAGGCCACCAATTTTGTGGACCAAAAAAAGCAAACAACCTATCATAAATTTCTTGTAAAATCTCGGTAGTTTTCCTCTTCATCATTCCTCCAGGGCAATCACTTCTGTACCCCAGGGAAGGTCAAAAACCCAGAAACCTTTAGCTAACAACTCATTTCTTATTCTGTCTGCCTCTGTAAAATTACCTGACCTTTTTGCCTCATCTCTTAAACAGGCTAACTTCAACACTTCTTCCTCTTCGACCTTTTTGGGAAACCTTAAAACCTTTAAAACCCCGTTAAGTTTTTTCAGGTTTTCCAAGACCTTTTCTCTAAACTCTGGAGAAACCCCTTGTTTTAAGTATGGATAAAGTTTTTTTAGAAAAGAAATAAGTTCTGAAATAACCACCGGAGTGTTTAAATCTTCTTTTAAAGCCCTTTCCCAATTATTAGTAAAACTCTCTAAAAGTTCCCAAGGGTGAGAAGCCTCTTTTTCCGGTCTAACAGAAGCCTCAAGTAAGCAAAGATGTTGGTCGATCTTCCTTAGGATTTTAGCGCTTTCCTCAAGCCCTTTCCAACTAAAATTAAAAGGATTTCTATAGTGGGTCCTTAAAAAATAAAACCTAAGGTCTCTCCCGCTAAATCCTTTTTGTATTACATCCTCTATGGTTACCCTATTTTCAGAAGAAAGCTTTTTTCCTTGATAAAAAACCATCCCAGTATGTAGCCAGTATTTAACCGTCTCTTTTCCTGTTAAAGCCTTTAACACCGCTCTGGTGTTTTCATGATGAGGAAAAAGAAGGTCTATCCCACTGGTAAAAAAGTCTATCTCTTCTCCTAAATACTTAAGGATTAAAGCTGCACAATGGATATGCCAAGTAGGTCTAACCTTTCCGACAGAAGTATCAACAAAATAGCCTGCTTTTAACTCAAGTATATGTACCCTTTTAAGTAGAGCAAAATCAAAAGGCTCTTCTTTATCGTATTCTTCAACGTCTATAGTAGCCCCTGGCTTTAACCGAGAAAGGTCTACCTTAGAAAGCTTCCCATAATCCTCAAGTCTTGAAATATCAAAATAAACACTTCCATACTTTACATAGGCTTTATCTTTCTCAATAGCTTTTAAAGCTACATCTGCCATTTCCTTTAGATGTTGACTTACTTTTGGATAAAAGTCTGCCTCCTTAAGGTTTAAAAACTTGACATCTTGATAAAACTGTTCTTCTATAGTCTTAGTAATTTCATAAAGGTTTTTTTTCTCTTCTAAAGCTTTTTTTATCGTTTTATCGTCAAAATCCGTAAGGTTTACCACATGTTTTACTTTATAGCCTTTAAGGGTTAAATATTCTTTAAGTATGTCAGCGGTAATAAGCCTTCTATAGAGCCCTACATGAGGACGAAGGTTTAAGGTAGGACCACAAGTGTATATCTTAACCTCCCGAGGTACTAAAGGAGTAAAGACCTCTCTTTTTTCAGAAAGGGTGTTGAAAACGATAAGGTCTGCTTTAGCTTCTATCGTTTGGTCTTTTGGCTCAAAAGTCCAAAGAGGGGTAGAAAGATAGCGCTCGCCCCCATCAGGAAAGATAACCACTATCAACCCTTGGTCTAAAGATTCAGCTACTTTTAAAGCCCCTGCTAAAGCTGCCCCTGAGCTTATTCCTACAAAAATTCCCTCTTCTCTAGCTAGCCATCTTGCCCAAAAAAACGCCTCTTCGTCCTCTATGTTTATTACCTTTTCAAGAAGTTTTTTATTATAAATACCAGGGGGATAAGACTCCTTCATGTTTTTTAAACCTTGTATCTTATGGTGAGGATATGGCTCAACCCCTATTACTTTAAACGGGAGATTATGGTCTTTAGCAAACCTGGCTATTCCCATAGCTGTGCCTGTGGTTCCAAGACCACAGACTACATGTGTGACTTTACCCTCGGTGTCTCTCCAAATTTCCGGACCTGTAGTATAGTAGTGACTTTTCCAGTTGGCCTCGTTGTTAAACTGGTCAGGGCAAAAATACTTTTCAGGCTCATTTCTTAGTAGTTCGTATACCGCTTCTATCGCTCCGTCAGTTCCCTTTTCTGCTGGAGTAAGAAGGATTTCTGCCCCAAAGGCCTGCATAATCTTTCTTCTTTCAATCGAAGCTGACTCTGACATAGCAATCATACATTTATAACCTTTAACCGCACATACTAAAGAAAGTCCTATACCTGTGTTTCCACTCGAAGCCTCGATGACGATTTTTTCTTTAGTAAGAAGGCCTTTTTTTTCTGCGTCTTCTATCATAAAAAGCGCTGGTCTATCTTTAATAGACCCCCCAGGGTTCTGACTTTCAATCTTTCCCCAAATTTCTACCGAAGACTTGACTTTTAACTTAGATAGTTTAATTATTGAGGTATTACCTATTTTTTGCAAAACATTATGAAACCGCATTTCCTTTTTCCTCCAATTTTAATGGTTTTATTTTACCTCGTCTTATCAACTTTCCAAGCTACAGCCTCTCCTTTACAGTTTATTCCTATGGTTCCCCAAAAATACGTTTACCTTGAGGATCAAGTTTATACCATAAAAGAAGGCGACACCCTGGTTGACTTAGCCGTTAAGTTTGAGGTTGGTTATCAACATTTAGTCCTTGCCAACCCAGGGGTTGACCCTTGGATACCTAAAGAAAACCAAACCATCATCATCCCATATCAGGTGTTGGTTCCTCAGGAGTTTATGTTTAAATCTCAATCTCCTTATATACTGGTAAACCTTCCTGAAATGCGTCTCTATTTCTTTAACTATCCTTTTCTGTTTATAGCCCCTATAGGAATCGGAGACCAAGGAAAACTTCCCCCTATAGACACCTATTTTATTTATAATAAAAAAGAAAACCCCTATTGGTATCCTCCCCCCTCTATCAAAGCAGAAGACCCTACGCTTCCAGATGTGGTACCCCCTGGACCTGATAATCCTATGGGAAGCCATGCACTTTATCTTTCAAAAGGACTTTATGCCATCCATGGAACCAATAAAATCTACAGCATCGGTAGAAGGTCTACCCATGGATGCATCAGAATGTATCCTCAACATATAAAACTTCTTTTCGAAAACGTGCCTATAGGCACCAAGGTCTTCATTATCTACGAGCCTTATAAACTATCTATCGAAAAAAACAAAATCTATCTTCAGGCCTTCCCTGACATAGAAAACCAGATAAAAAATCCTTTGGTTTATGTCTTAAAAAAACTAGACCAACTTTTAGAAGATAAAGACTATAAAATAGACCTGATAAAACTTGAAAAAATATTTGAACAACCAGACGGACTGGTCCACCAAATAGGAGAGGTTAAATCCTTTAACTAAAGAAACTAAAACCTCTTCCTTTTAGACAATAGCAAAAAAGTTAATGCCCTCTCTTCTACCTCTTCTAACAAACCTGAAGCATAAAGACTTTTTAAAGCTTCTATGTGTAATCTATGATGAGAAGACGTCGCCTCTACTTCAGCCATTAAAGAATTTCCTAAAGCAAACAAATCCCCTACTAAGTCAAGCACCTTATGTCTTACAAACTCGTCTTCACTTCTAAGTCCCTCTGGGTTTAAGACCTTTTCCTGGTCAAGGATAATCGCACTAGACAGGTCTCCACCTTTTAAAATACCCTTTTTTATCCTTTCTAAAAGTATGTCTTTAAAACCAAAGGTCCTCGCAAAACAGACCTCTTTTAAATAGTTTCTTGGGTTAATTTCTAACTCCATTTCTTGATATCCTATTACCGGATGGTCAAAAGAGATAGAAGCCTTGATTTTTAAAGTGTTTGCTGGTTTAAACACCAAGGCCCCATGGCCGTTTTTGTAATAAAAAGGCTTTTTAAGCCTAAACTTTTTTCTGGGATAAAACAAATATTGATAACCCTTTTCTTGAATTTTTCTTACCCAAGGATATGCCGACCCGTCTAAAAGTGGAACCTCCTCTCCATATACCTTGACGATGGCGTTGTCTATCTGTAACCCATGTAAAGCCGATAACAGATGCTCTACCAAATAAATAAAATGAGTGCCGTCAGTAAGGGCAGTAGCTCCGTCAAGCCCAACCACATTTTCTATCTTTAACGGAATTTCTGGTTTATGAGCTAAATCTTCTCTTATAAACACTATCCCTGTATCTATCCCTGCAGGTTCTATCTCTACCCTTATCGTTTTTCCTGTAAAAATACCTTGTCCCTCTAAACTTATCTTTTCTGATAAAGTCTTTTGATATTCCATTTAAAGCACTCCTTTCCCTTAAGCTAATCAGTCTAAGTTAGTCTACGTTTTATTATTTTCAAAAAATATGCCTGAAAAAAACAAGAAAATTATTAGGCTTTAGAGGGGGTAAACTTAAGGATGATGAATAAAAAATTTAACACCTGTGTAAAAAACTACACACCTTGAGTAAAATCCCAAACCTTTTCTTCGATAACCGCTAATAAGGTTATCCCTTGTAGCTTTTTTCCAAGAAACGGGGTATTTTTACTTTTAGACTGAATAAGGGTTTCATCTAAAACATATGTTTTCTCAGGGTCAAAAAGGATAACTTCTGCTTTTTTCCCAGATTTAAAGCTCGGGGGATCGACGTTTATCACTTTAGCTGGATTACTTATCAGATATTCTGCCAGTTTTAAGGGAGTAAGCCAACCTTCTTTAACCAACCGCACACTTAAAGGAAGTAATGTCTGAAGGCCTATCATTCCCGGAGAGGCTAAATTAAACTCTACCTCTTTTTCTAACACGCTATGTGGGGCATGATCGCTAGCTATTACCTGGATCAAACCTTCTTTTAGAGCCTGTTTGATGGCTATTACATCTTGTTCAGTTCTTAAAGGTGGATTAACCTTTGCCAAGGTATTGTATTCTTCTACTTCTTTTTCGGTTAAAGTAAAATAATGGGGGCAAGTTTCAGCGGTAAAAGGCACGTTTTCTTCTTTAGCCCATCTTAGAAAAGGAAGTACTTCTTTACAAGATAGATGGGCCAAATGGATGGCTTTGCCGGTTTCCTTGGCTAAAAGCAGGTCTCTTACTACAGCAGAAACCTCAGCAGACCAAGGAATCCCTTTTAGTCCTAACTTAGCCGAAAAATAGCCTTCGTTTATCTGACCCCCTTGAGAAAGAAAAGGATCTTCACAATGAGAAATCACTGTAAGGTCAAACTGTTTGGCATAAAGCATCGCCCTTTTCATCACCTCTGAATTAGGGACCCATTTACCGTCATCGGACACAGCTACAGCTCCAGCCTGTTTAAGCCTTCCGAATTCAGCAATTTCTTCTCCTTTTTGAGCTTTGGTGATACAGGCAATAGGATAAACCTTTACATAGCCTTTTTCTTGAGCCCTTTTTAAGATATATTCAGTAATTTCTGGATTGTCGTTAGGAGGGTTGGTGTTTGGCATACAGGCAACCCTTAAAATCCCTCCATAAAGGGCTGCCTTTGTTCCTGTTTCTATATCTTCTTTCCATTCCTGACCCGGTTCTCTCAAATGAACATGAATATCAACCAACCCAGGCAAAACCCATTTACCTTCAGCCCAAAAAACCTTAGTATAAGGGTCTGAAGGTATTTCGTCTGCTATTCCTTTTATTTTCCCTTCCTCAATCAAAAGGTCTGCTACTTGATCTATTCCTTGAGAAGGATCTATGATCCTTCCCTTTTTAATGAGTAGCTTCATAGGGTTTTCCACCTGTCAAAAGTTTTAGCAAAATAGCCATCCTTATGGCTACGCCGTTTTCTACTTGGTCAAGGATAACTTGAAAAGGATATTTTTCTATTTCTGGAGACAACTCAACCCCCCAATTTATTGGACCTGGATGCATAAGAAGAGCACCAGGTTTTAACAGGTCTAAATTTTTAAAGGTTAAACCAAAAAAGGTTTGATATTCTACTAAGCTGGGAACAAGTGCCTTGCCATGGCGCTCTTTTTGCACCCTAAGGGCAATTACTACATCTGCCTCTTTTAAAGCCTCTTTTGGGTCATAACAAACTTTAAAACCATCCGAAGAAATTCTAAAGTAATCTTCCTCTAAAGGTGTAGGCAAAAGATGGGCAGGCCCAGAAACATAGACCTTTGCCCCCATCTTTTGAAAGGCTAAGATGTCTGACCTAGCTACTCGGCTGTGTTTTATGTCTCCTAAAATAGCCACTTTTAGCCCTAAAAAGGTGCCTAATTTTTCTTTTACTGTAAGAAGGTCAAGTAAAGCTTGAGTAGGATGTTCATGCGTTCCGTCTCCTGCATTTACTACCGAAATCTTTGAGTGTTTGGCGATAAAATGCGGAGCCCCTTCTATCGGATGTCTTATCACCAAAAGTTCAGCCCCTATAGCTTCTAAATTTTTCACCGTATCAAGCAGACTCTCCCCTTTTTCTATACTTGAACCTTTAGCAGAAAAAGTAAGAATATCGGCAGAAAGGGCTTTAGCTGCTCGGTCAAAAGAAAACCTAGTTCTGGTAGAAGGCTCATAAAAAAGCAAAACCACCAACCTGCCCCTAAGAGTAGGCACCTTAGGAATGGGTCTTTTTAACACCTCTTTAAGCGTTTCGCCTAATTCTAAAAAACTTATAATCTCCTCTGAAGAAAGAGACGCTATGTCCAAAAGATGCTGAGGTTTAGGACTTAAATCCATAAGTATTCCTTTATATACTCCAAGGTTTCTTCTGGCGTTTCTACAATCCTAAAAAGCTCTATATCCTTAGGAGAAATTTTGTTCTGCACAAGCAGATACTCTTTTAACCAATTGTAAAGAGGCAACCAAAACTCTTTTCCTACCAAGACTATAGGTACTGGTTTTATCTTTTTGGTTTGGACTAAAGTTAAAACCTCAAACATCTCGTCTAAAGTACCAAACCCTCCTGGGAAAAACACAAAAGCTACAGAATATTTAGCCATCATTACCTTTCTAATAAAAAAATACTTAAAATCTAATCTTATGTTGGCGTAAGGATTAGGTATCTGTTCAAAAGGAAGCTTGATGTTAAGCCCTACAGAATATCCGTTAGCCTCAGCCGCTCCTTTATTAGCCGCCTCCATAATTCCTGGCCCACCTCCGGTTATCACCGAAAAACCTGATTTAACCAATAATTTACCTAACTCTACCGCCTTCTGATAATCAGGATGGTCTACAGGAGTTCTAGCAGACCCAAAAATTGTAACCCCAGGATAAACCCGAGGAAGAACCTCAAAACCTTCTACAAACTCAGCAAGAATCTTAAAAAGTCTCCATGACTCCTTAGCTGCAAGGCCTTCTAACACATATTGCTTTTCTTCAAAAAGCTTCTCATTTAGCAATTTTTCCATATTAGCTTACTACCTCCATACCTAAAGTTTCTTTTACCATTTTTAGAGATATCACGTCAAATACTAAAAAATACTGAAAAAATCTTTCGCTAATTTTGTTTAAAATCATCAAAACTTCTGAAGATAAACGTTTTTTTTTCATAGCTTCCTTTAAAAATTTAGGCTTTTTAGACATTTTACTAAAAATTTTCAAAACCTCAACTTGCTCTAAAGTAAGCCTAAAAGCGTTTTCTTCTTTACACCGATAACAAAGCACCCCTCCATCCCTTACAGAAAAATAAAAAATTCTTTTAGGTTGATAACCGCATTTTACGCAACCCTCAACCTGAGGACTCCATCCTAAAAAACCAAGCATCTGCCATTCAAAAAAAACTTTATGCCAAAGGGTTATTTTAGGTTCTTTATCTAAAAACTTTATCCAATCTTTAATAAAATTAAAATATTCCACCTCTAAGCCCTTAAAACTTACCTTAGAAAGCACCTCTCCTAAATAAGAAAAAAAAACATATTTTTCAAGGTCCTCCCAAAGGCTTTCAGGGATAAAAAGAAGGTCAGCTTTTTCTAAGATAGGAAGAGTTCCTTTAAAATTACGCCTTAGATGAAGGGTTAAAAGATTAAAATCTTCTAAAAGGTTGACAAACCTTCTTTTGCTTTTCTGAGCCCCTTTAGCTATCGCCCAAACCTTTCCTTTTGGGGTTAAGGTTTCTACTAAAAGGTCTATCTCACCAACCTTTTCCTTGGAAAGGACTAAACCTTCAATAGAAAAAAGCATCCTTTTAAAGATAAATCTTTACATACCTTTTCTCTTTTAATTCTTTGATCCATTTTTCTATAAACTTTTGGGCTTTTTCTTCAAACAGTTTTTGTTTAAGTCTCGGCTTTAGTTCCTCAAAAGCCGGTGGTTCATTTTCTCCTTTTTTAATCAGCTTTATAAGATAAAAATTATCTCCTACCTTTAAAGGTTCTGCTATCTCCTCTGGTTTTAACTCCTTGACCTTTTGTAAAACCTTAGGATCAAGCTCCTCTTCTTTAAAACTTTCGTTAAAAAACATCCCCTTTTCCTTAGAAAGGTTCTTTATAAGGTCTTCAAAGGTTTTACCTTTAACCAACTCCTCATACAAACTTTTAGCTAAACCTTCATCTTTAGTAATAAAAACAGAAAGCCAGTATCTAAAAGATTTATCATATCTTTTTATTTCCTCTGCATAAAGAGGCTTTAGGTCTTCGTCAGTAATTACAATCTTTTCTTTTAACATAAAATGCACAAGCCTCATCTTTAAAAGGATATCCTTAATCTTTTTCTTATACTCCTCTAAGGTTAGACCTTTTTCTTTTAACCTTTGTTTGAAGTTCTCTTCCCCTCCCAAGGACTTAATTTCCTCTTTCAAATAAGCCTCTATCTCTTCGTCTTCTACCTTAAACCCATATTTTTTAGCCTCTAAACCTACCAGTGTATCTTCTATCCAATCGTTTAAAACCTTATTCCTGATTTCTTCTTTGACTTTTTCTTTCTCTTCTGAAGACATTTCTGGTTTCAAGAATTTTTGATAAAAAGGAGCACAAAGGTCCTCAAGCTCATATAAGGTTAAAAACTCTTCTCCTACTACTGCAACTATCTGGTTTATTTTAACCACCGCCTGAGCATAAGAAAAAATTGGAATAACTAAAAAGAAAAACAATAGAAATCCTTTTAGTAAATTATGTCTCATAGCGATTACATCTCCTCTAAACTAAGAGAAACCAACCTTCGCCCTCCGTTTACCCTTATTCCAAGCAAGACCGTTTTAGATTTAACCGCTTTTTTAAGCCCTTTCAAAAAATCTTTAAGGTTATTAACCTTTACTCCGTTTACCTCGTCTATTACCATACCTGGGGTTAGGTTTGCATAATCTGCCGGAGATTCAGGGATAACTTCTGTTATCACTACACCTTTGGTTTGCTTTAGGCCTAACCTTTTAGCAAGGGCTGGAGTAAGTTCCTCAACATAAAACCCCAACTGTTCTAAGATCTCTTGGGCTTCTTCTAATTCTGCCTTAGAAATAAAGGCATTTTCAGGAGGAGACCCCACTATAACCTTAATTTTTTCTAGTTTATTATCTCTAATCACGTCAAGCACTACCTCTGTCCCTGGTTTGGATAGTAAGATGTAACTTTTCAACTCCAAAGCATTTTTAACTGTTTTTCCGTTAAACCCTACTACTACGTCTTTTTCTTTTAAGCCCGCCTTATAAGCCGGTGAATTAGGCATTACCTCGGTTATCACCGCCCCATCAGAAACGTTTTTAATCCCAAGGACCTTAGCAAGATTGGGGGTTAAGTCTTGGATGGTTATCCCTAAAAAACCTCTTTCTACCTTACCTTTAGATTTAAGTTGTTCTACTACCGTTTTTACGATGTTGCTTGGAATAGCAAAACCTATTCCCATATACCCGCCAGACCGGCTAAATATAGCGGTATTCATTCCTATAACTTCTCCTTTAAGGTTGATAAGAGGCCCTCCTGAATTTCCAGGGTTGATCGCTGCATCAGTTTGAATAAAATCTTCCACGTCTGAGATACCTATACCGCTTCTGCTTTTAGCACTTATAACCCCTACGGTAATGGTATGAGTAAGACCAAAAGGATTGCCTATCGCTATCACCCACTCCCCTGTTTTAATAAGGTCTGAATCTCCAAAAGAAAGGGTAGGAAGGTTGTTAGCGTTTATTTTTAACAAGGCTACATCTGAAAGAGGGTCTGCCCCTATCTTTTCTGCTGAGAAAGAACGACCATCAAGAAGTTTAACCGTTATTTTTTGAGCGTTTTGGATTACATGATTGTTGGTAACGATGTATCCATCAGAGGAAATAATAAAACCTGATCCTGCGCCCCTTTCTCTATATCTTGGCAACGAAGGAAAATTTCTAAAAAATGGATCTCTAAAAAAATCAAAAGGAAAGGGATTAACTTCTACCGTCCTTTCGGTTTCTATATAGACTACCGCTGAAGCTGTCTTTTCTGCTAAATACGAAAAGGCTTCAGAAAGTTTAATGGCATGGGTTAAACTTTCTTGGTTTATCCTCTCTCCGTCTTGAGCAATAAGCCTTGACTTAAAACTGCTTTTTTCTAAAAAAGCCTTGCTGGCAAACCCTAAGGCAAAGAACAACAAAACCAATAAGATGACCTTATATTTTCTAAAATGCCACCAAACGGTTGACCTCATCTTTTCCACCTCCCTTTTGCCCTTCACCTTTTTGCTCAACAAGCTTGTTAACTACATATTCAAAAATTTTTTTTAGATTTACTACATCTTCTTTGTTGTAAAGAATAAGTTTTCTTAAAGCCCTTTTGTCTTTAGCTTCTATCCATCTTTGCCATAATTTTACCGCATCATATCCATTCATACCGTCTGTCTCTCGATTTATTCCTAAAGCTTTTTCTATCTTTTTTAACCCTCCTTTTAAACCTACAAAACTAGAAAGAATATACAAGTCTAAATGAACAACCGGCATAGAAAGATCAGAGAAGCGTTTTTTAATAAAAGGAAGATCAAATCTTTCTCCGCCAAAAGTAACCCATACAGGAGAAGCCTTAAGAAGAGAAAGAGAACGCTCTAAATTAAACCCTTTAATAAAAGGTAAATATTTCCCTTGGGTGTAAATCCCTATTAGGGTTATGTCGTTTTTTTCCTTAGATAATCCCTCGGTTTCTATGTCTAAAAACAACAAAGAAGAGGTCTTTTTAGCACAAAGAAGACAAAGATCTACTAAACTTAAGGCTTCTCTATCTATTATGCCTTTCAGTTCTAACATCTCCTTTATTTAATCTATTTTTTTAATTTAATATATCTTAGGGGTATATTTTTGAGAAAGTTTTTGGATCAAGTCTTTCATCAAAACCTCTTCCTTTTCTTCTATTAAATCTCTTTCCACTAAGGGTTTGGCCTCTTCAAAAGTTAAAGTTTTAGCAGGTATCTTTTTTACCACCTTAATAAGGTGGTATCCATAGTTAGACCTAATAGGCTGGCTTATTTCTCCGGGGTTAAGACTAAAAATTTTCGCCTCAAACTGTGGGTCGGTTTCACCTTTTTTTATAATCCCCAGACTTCCTCCCTGGTTCTTAGATTGGGTGTCATCTGAATAAGCTTTAGCCAAATCTTCAAACTTAGCCCCTTTAAGCAGCTGGGCTCTGATTTGATTAGCTTTTTTAAGCGCCTTTTCTTCCTCTTCTTTTTTAGCTTTAGGGGATAGATAAACCAATATATGTTTTAGTTCAACTGCCTCAGGCTCTACATATCTTTCTTTATTCTTTTCATAATAGCTTTTTAATTCTTCTTCAGACACCTTGATTCCTGCAAGCTTAGCTTTTAAATACTTTTGAGCCAATACTTGTTTTTCTATGTTTGCAAGTTCTCTCTGCACCTCTGGAGTTTTATCCAATCCTTCATCCTTGGCTGCAAGGCCTAATAAACTTAAGGTTATCCATCTTTCTACCAAAGTTTTCTTAATCTGTTCCTTAGCCCCTGGAGAAGACTTGATAAGTTCCTGAACCTGAGGGTCCTGATTAAGTACTTTCTCTACCTCTTCCTCATAAAGCTTATAAGGACCAACCTCTGCTAAAACCTTAGCTTCTGCTCCATAACCGATTTGTCTACCCCAAACAAACATCAAAACCAAAACACATAACAATAAGCACTTTTTCATCTAAACCCTCCAAACTATTTTATTTTAGTAAAAGGACCAAAAAAACCTGGTCCAGCCACCCGTGCTGGGAAAACAAAAGAAAACTTTCCTAAAATCGTTCCTGGTTGCAAAACAGAATTACAACCAGTCTGACAACCATCCCCTAAAATAGCTCCTAATTTTTTAAGACCTGTCTTTATAACCTCCCCTTCTATCGTAAAGATGATTTCTTTTTTGTTAAACTTTAGGTTAGCTAATTTTGTGCCTGCACCAAGATTAACTTGAGCCCCGAGAATGCTGTCCCCTACATAAGCAAAATGAGCAGCCTTAGCTTGAGACAAAAAGATAGAATTTTTTACCTCGGTGGTATGCCCTATCACACAACCCACCCCGGTATAAACGCTTCCTCTCACATAAGCCCCTTGCCTAACCTCTGTCCCTTGCGAAAAATAGGCAGGCCCTTGGATGATGGCAAAGGGCTCAACCTTCACCCCTTTTTCAAAATAGATTTTTTCACTGGATAAAAAGGCACCTGCCATAAGAAGGGCTCCTTCCACCTTTTCTCCTTTAAAATAAAAACCATCTTCGCCCTTCTCTAACTCTTTAAAAGAAAGAACCTCTCCTTCTTCAGTAAGCAAAAGAGTTTCCGGCAAGGGCAAGTTTAAAGGAACCTCCTTAGGAAGAGAAGGCACAATATCGTTTAAAAAGGTCTTTAAAGCTTTTAAGGCTTCCCAAGGATAAGACCCTTCAAAAAGAGAGGCTATCTTTTCTTTTACTAAGTCTTCAAAAAAATCTACTAATTTAATCATGTTAGAAATAATTATAAACCCAAAAAAAGACTTGTCAAAACAGAAAAATTGATTAAAATTTTAAAATATATTTAAGCGACCAAGTCGCCCCTGTAGCTCAACAGGATAGAGCAGCGGCCTTCTAAGCCGTAGGTTGGGGGTTCGAGTCCCTCCGGGGGCGCTTCTTTAATTCAATTTATTTTCTTTATTTTTCTTTTATTAAAGACCTTACGTACTTTCATTCTTATCGCTAAGTTTAATCCTTTTATTCCTTAGTTTATTCTTAATCAGTTTCCGAACCTTAAAATATGCTTTATAGCTTAATAAGCTAATCTTTCAAAATATTTCCTTTTCTTGACTTTTACTTTATTTTATACTATAATTGTAAAATTACTATGAAAAAGATGAAGTCTATTTTCCATTTTTTTGGGTGTAGATTTTTAAGTTTGGTAATTTCTACTTTAATTTTTAATATAATCTTTTGGTTTTTATCTGGTTTTTCTCTAGCTCATATCTACCGATGTAAAGACCCTGAAACCGGTGAAGAGTTTTTTACCAACTCTCAAAAGTTTTTATCTACTGTTTCTTGTCAACTTGTGCTTAAAGAACGTCCTAAAATTTTAAAAAATCTTTCTTTTAAACCCTCAGGGACTAATTTTTCTTTTTATACTAAAGTGCCGTCTGAATATGAAGAATGGTTCGAAAGGATAGGGCGTGCCTTTTCTTTAGACCCTGCCCTTCTTAAGGCCATTGCTAAGGTTGAGTCTTCCTTTAATCCAAGGGCTGTATCTCCTAAAGGTGCGATGGGTATCATGCAGCTTATGCCTCAAACTGCAAGACTGGTTGGGGTTGAAGATCCATATCATCCTTTAGAAAACCTTAAAGGTGGTGCCAAATACTTAAGGATGCTTCTTGATGAGTTTCAAGACCTTACTTTAGCCCTTGCAGCCTACAATGCTGGACCTGAGAAAGTAAAAACTTATCGAGGTATACCTCCTTATCCAGAAACCCAAAACTATGTAAAAAACGTGTTATACTATTATTCACTTTTTAAACGTTAATAACTAACGACCATTAAAAAAACGGAGGGGTTTATGCATCCTATTTTAAAGGGAGAAAACTGTAAAAAATTTCTGTTAGGCAATGAAGCCATCGTGAGAGCAGCCGTAGAAAGTTGTCTCCAGGTAGGGGCTGCTTATCCAGGGACTCCTTCTTCAGAAATAGGAAACAATCTTTTTCAGCTACAAAAAGACTTAGCTGGGCTTTATTTTGAGTTTGCGGTAAACGAAAAGGTAGCGATGGAAATCGTAGGAGCTGCTTCTGCCTGTGGTTTAAGGAGCCTTACCTGTATGAAACACGTAGGGTTAAATGTGGCAAGTGATGCTTTTATGACCTTAGCTTATGTAGGGGTGGAAGGTGGATTGGTAGTGGTTACCGCAGATGATCCTTCTTGTCATTCCAGTCAAAACGAGCAAGACAACCGTTATTATGCAAAGCTTGCTCAAGTGCCAATGTTTGAAGCTTATAACCCTCAAACCGCTTATCTTCTAACCAAAGAAGCCTTTTCTCTTTCTGAAAGGTTTAAATTGCCTGTGGTCTTAAGGACTACCACCAGGGTATCCCATGCCAGAGGGCAGGTAGAAGTAGAAACCGTGCCTTTTGATTTTTATCAAACCTTTAAAAAAGGATTTTTTAAAAAAGATCCTTTCAGGTTTGTCCCTGTGCCTGCAGTAGCCAGAAAACAACACAAACTTCTTTTAGAAAAATTAGAGGAGATGCAAAACTTAGCAAGTTCCTTTAGTCTTAATCAGTTCATACCTAAAGGAAAACTTGGGGTATGTGCTTCAGGGGTTGCGGTTAACTACGTATTAGATGCATTAGAAGACCTGGGTTTAATAGAAGATGTCTCTTTACTTATACTTACCTTTACCCATCCTTTCCCTGAAAAATTAGCCTTAGATTTTCTCTCTCAAGTAGAAACCTGTGTGGTGGTTGAAGAGCTTGAACCTTATTTGGAAGACAATTTGAAGGTAATATCTTATACCCATGGACTTAAGACTAAAATCTTAGGTAAGAAAGAGAAACTTTTACCCAGATATTTTGAGTTTACCCCTACCCAGGTCAAAGAAGCCTTGGCTAAGGCTTTTAACATAAAAGGTTTTAAAATCGAGGTTCCTCCTTTTGATTTTTCAACCAAACTTCCTGCAAGACCTCCGGTTCTCTGTCCGGGTTGTCCTCACAGAGAAACCTATAAGTTAATAAAAGAAGTTTTACAAGAGATGGGTATAGAGGAACATACCATCTATCCTACTGACATAGGCTGCTATACCTTAGGAATTCAACCTCCTATAAACATGGCAGACTATCTTCTTTGTATGGGCTCAAGCGTAGGTACCCCTTGTGGGTTTGATGTCGCTACTGACCAAAGGGTGGTAGCCTTTATCGGAGATTCTACTTTTTTCCATGCTGGGCTTTCTCCTTTGGTTAACGCTAAGTTTAACAAACATAACTTTACTTTAGTGGTTCTTGACAACGACACCACCGCTATGACCGGGCATCAGCCTGTGCCTTCTCAAACGATAAAATCTCCTATTATCCAAGACCATCCAATCATACCTATTAAAAAAATCGTAGATGCCCTTGATATCCCTTGCGTAGAAATCAATCCTTATAAAAAGGAAGAGGCAAAAGAGCTTATCCAGCCGTTGTTTGAAAAAAGAGAGCTTTCGGTAATTATTTCTAAAGCCCCTTGTATTTTATACAAAACAAAATCTCAAAAAGGGAGTTAAGCTATGAAAAAGATAAAAGGTTTGGTGGTAGGTGTAGGTGGACAGGGTATTGTTCTTTTTACGAGGGTTTTAGGAGAGGCTTGTTTGAAGGCCAACCTTCCTATCATCGTTTCTGAGGTCCATGGGATGGCTCAAAGAGGAGGTGTGGTTGAAAGCTCTATTTGTCTGTTTGGGAAAAGTCCTTATACCTCAGAAGGAGAGGCAGACTTTATCGTAGCCTTTGAACCTGCTGAGGCTTTAAGGTTTGTCCAAAGAGCTAAAAAGGATACCAAATTTTTGATAAGCAAAAATCCTGTGTTACCTTTGGCTGTTAAAGAAGGATTGTCTACCTATCCAGACCTAACCCCCTTGTTTGAAGAGATATCTTCTTACTTTAACCACATCTTCTTTATCCCTGGAGAAGAATTGGCTAAAGAAGCTGGGTCTACTAAAGCCCTAAACATGGTGATGTTAGGCGCAGCTACAGCCTTAGAACTATTTCCTATAGATAAAGAGGCCTTAGTTTCTGCCATGATAGCACTTTTACCTGAAAAACTTCATCAGGTAAACCTAAAGGCCTTTGATTTAGGTTTTAACTATATAAAATCTTTGGATTAACCATTGATAAAGCACAATGCCTGCGGCTACGGCTACGTTTAGAGATTCTACCTTTCCTATGATAGGGATGGTTAGCTTATAGTCTGAAGCTACCATCCCCTCTGCAGAAAGTCCTTTGGCCTCATTACCTAAAAGAAGGACTGTTTTCTTAGGAAAAGAAAAAGTAAAAAGGTCCTCTCCTCCTTTAACTACGGTTGCGACTAATTTAAACCCTTTTTCTTTAAGGGTGGGGGTTAGGTTTAATAGGTTTTCTATTTTTATTACAGGAAGGTTCAAAACCGCTCCAGCGCTTGCTCTTACCGCTTTAGGAGAAAAAGGATCTGCGGTCCCTTTCGTATAAAACACACACGAAGCCCCTACCGCTGAAGCTGTTCTAATGATTGCCCCTACATTAGAAGGATCTTGTATCTCTTCCATAACCACGACGCAAGCAGGGCTGGTCTCTAAAACCTCAGAAAAATTTTTATGAGTAGGAATTTTAACTACGGCTAAAACCCCTTGAGGTGTCTCCGAGACGGCAACTTCTTTAAAAAGCGCAGCATCTAACACTATTATCGGAATTTTAGCTTGTTTTGCCAAAGTTAGTAAAGGTTCTAACCTTTTAAGCCGTTCCTTTTCTAAAACCAGAAAAAGAACTTGTTTGTCTCTTTGTTGTAAAAGCTCTTGCACAAACGAAAAACCTTCTAAGAGAAAGGATTGATGCTCCTTCCGTGCTTTAGGTTCTTTTAGGGACTTTAGAAATTTAAAGACCGGGTTTGATTTTGAAGAAACAAACTTCATGGGGTTTTAAAACTCGGACTTAGTCCTTTCTATACAAGCATAGGCGTTATGAGCATGAATAGACTCAAAGTTTTCTACTTCTACAAAAAACCAGCTTACTTCAGGATGTTCCCAAAGTCGTTTGGCCACAGCCCTTACCACATCCTCAACAAACCTTGGGTTTTCATAAGCGACCTCTGTAACAAACTTTTCATCTGGTCTTTTTAAAAGAGAATAAACCGGGCTTGAGGCTGAATATTCAGCTATTTCTATCAACTCTTCTAACCAAATAAACTTTTTAAACCGTACCTTAAGGGTAATCAAGCTTCTTTGATTATGGGCTGAAAAACGACTGATAGATTTAGAGCAAGGGCAAAGGGTCATCACCGGAACCTTAGCTCCTATAATCAGGTCTTTCTTGCCTTCAGTATAACTGGCTAACAAAATACCTTGATACTCCATCAAAGAAGAAATCTGAGTAACCGGGGCTTTTTTTTGTAAAAAATAAGGAAAAAACATCTCTAAATGTGCGCTTTTAGCAGAAAGTCTTTGAGAGAGTTTTTTCAAAAGTTTTATCACGTTTTTTACATGAATCTCCCCTTTAAACTCGTTTATCACCTCGATAAATCGGCTCATGTGAGTGCCTTTAAACTTAGAAGGAAGGTCCACATATAGATTAAGCTCTGCTACCGTATGCTGTAGCCCTTTTTCTCGGTCAAGCACTGTAACCGGATGTTTAAACCCTTTAATTCCTACTTTGTCTATATCTATCTTTTCTTCTGGAGGAAGACTTTGTACGTCAATTAGTTCTGGCTTCATCAGAGTTCTAACCAAAATTCTGAAAAGATGTTTTTCCCAAGAAGCACGTTGGTAGTTTTATAAATCTCCAACTCTTTAGGGCTTAAATCTTTAGGGTCTATTTCTTCTTCATCCATAATCCTTTCCACCAACCTTACCCAGTCGGGATGTAATCCTTTGGCTATTTCTACAAGTTCTCGGTCATATACATTTAAAATGGCTGCATATAAATTATACTTCATAAGCATCATAAGCAGCACTCTATTTAGATAAGGTCTTAGTTTAGGATTGATCCCATTAGAAACGTTGGAAAGGCCTACGATGCTTTTAGCTCCTGGGGCCAAATCTTGTAGCATACTAAGAAAATTTAAAGCCTCTATTATCTGCTCTGCCCCTAAGGTAATAGGGGTAATGATAGGGTCCACCCAAATTTTTTCATTAGGAATACCTGCCTCGTTAAGATTCATAATAAGGTCTACTGCTAAAGCAGCCCGTTCGTTGGCATCCCTTGGCAAACCTTCATCCCCCCATAAAAGCGCTACCACCTCGCACCCGTACTCTGCAGCAAGGGGGATGAGTCTTTCCATCCTTTCTTTTTGAGCAGAGATAGAGTTCATCAAAAACCGTTTGGGAGCTTTTGAAACCTTAAGTCCTGCAGCCATAGCTTCTTCGTTGGTAGTATCTAAAGATATGGGAAGGTCTACCTCTGATTCCACTAACGTTACTATCCAAACTGCAAGCTCCTTTCCGTCTTTTTTGGCTGGGCCTATGTTAAGGTCTAAATAATCTGCCCCTAACTCTTTTTGCTCTTTTGCCATTTTTTTTATAGGCTCCGCTTCCCTGGCTTTGATGGCAGGACCTATGGTTTTAGACATAATGTTGATGCTTTCTCCTACACAAACCACTTTTTTTTCCATTTTTTCCCTCGGTTAGTTTTATTTAAGATCTAAGTTTTTTTGCTAACTCTTTTAAGGCTGTAGGTAATCCATTTGCTTCTCTCGGACCTATCACTACCTCCCAACCTCCGAGCTCCTCTTCCAGCTCCCCTTTGATGCTGGCTACATATCCAGGTATTACTAAAGTTCTGTGTTTTATCTTTTCGGCAATACCGGACCTTTTCACAAACTCTGCGATGTTGTCTGCATTAAACTTTCCTGCAGCCCAAGCAGTAAGCACAGAAAGCCCGTCTGTATCCTTTACTAAAAGCCAACAAGGAACCCTACTTCCTTCTATCTCTCCAGACACGATAAAATAGGTTAAAGCAAAATTACAGGTTACTACCACCGGAGAAAACGCATCTGGTCCGTTTATAGGATAAATCCCCTCTTCTACCACCAAAGGTTTCTGTGGGTCTGAATAAAGGTTGAACCTTTCTACCAACAAAGGGAATAACAACTCAGCCTTTAGGTCTGAAACCAAAATAATGCTGGCATATTTGGCTACAAAAATACTGGCTAAAAGATATTGCTCAGAAAGGTCTCCTGTATACCTATCCATAAAGGTTATCACCGGAAAGCCAAAAGGTTTAAACCGTTTTTTTATTGCTGCACGTCTTATGATAACTAAGTCCTCGAAAAGCTCCTTAGGATGTAAGGCTCCACTGTCTAAAACCAAGTCTTTTAAACCCTGTTTGGTTAATCCTTCAACCAAAGGGACCAACTCTCCTAAGTAATTTGCAGAAACCACCAAAGGGACCTTTTTTTCTAAAGCCATTTGCCCCCAAGAAGATAAATTTTCTACTTTTCCTGGATAAACAAGGGGAATCGAGCCTCCACATGCCTCTATAGCCTGCTTTACTGTTTCTATGTCTCGGGAATCTAAAACTATAGCCAACTCTGGTAGTTCTTCCCTTACCCTTTTTATAAGGGTTATAAATCTCTCTCCATTTCCCTCATCTCTAACACAAACGACTTCAGGCTTAAGGAGGTTGCCTACCCTTTCCCATCTAAGCTGTTGATAAGCCTTAATCCGTCTTGTAATTTCTTGGTCTTCCATAGAGGTATTTAAATAGGTTCCGATAAGAGGAGGGTTTTCAAACTTTTTTTCGTGTCTAAAAAGGACGGTCTCTCCTCCTAATTTATAAGGTGTTTCTGAAGTTCCTATAACAACCGTCCTTATAGGAGGTGCGGTTGCCTCGGCTATTTCTTCTTTAACCTTAGGGTCTACATAAGGGCATTGGTCTATCTCTGCCTGTCCTGCTGCCACCTTCATCGCAAAAGCAAGACAAGTAGGAAACCCACACTCTTTACAGTTTTTCTTGGGAAGAAGTTTCATTATTTGAATGCCTGTAAGCGCCATCTAAACTACCCCTTTAATCCTTGCTTTCTATTTTTGTTATTCTATCAAAGGAGGAAGGGTTAAAACCGGGTGATTAACCTTTTCTACCCAAGTTTTTACCTCTTCCTCAGTGTTTGCCACTGTTTCGTCTGCTATCTTTTCTACCAAATCTGGAATTCCTATCTCTTCTGCCCTTTGTTGAAGTTTATCTTTTAACTCTTCTTTTAAGTTTTTAGGCATCCATACAACCCTTTTAAGCCCTCCTTCAGCCATTAAAAACTTGGGAGATACTATATAATGTTTAGCTACCCCTAAAAATCCTGGGGTTTGTACTCCACCTCCTACCATTCCTGCCATGGTAGAAAATTTCATCCCTGTAGGGGTTAGCCCTGTATAGTCTCTGTTTACTATCATGATTCCGTTTACCTCAGGAAGTACAGCAGCGATACACTCAAAACATCCACAAGCAGTCATAGGGTCTTTCATAATACTATAAAGGGCTACCTGTTGTACCTTACCTCTGGAAGCTTCTTTAACGAATTCGTTTATCCCAGAAAAATATCCATAAACCGGGTCTAAACCTTCTCCTTTAGGAATGGGACGATTAGGTCCTGTAGGATTTATCTCATAACCTGCTTTGCCATCAAGCCAGTTATATGCCCCACACATACCCACTCTTTCAGGGGTAATTACACATACATGAGAAGGAGCAAAACTCTGGCATAAAGTGCAAGAATAGAAAACGTCTACCTTTTCGTCAACTAATCCAGCAATCCGTTCATCTCTAACCCGATAAATCTCTTTAGCTTTCTCTAAAATCTCTCTAACCTCAGGCTCTCGAGTATATATTTTTACCTGCACTTTATCCAAGATGGCGCTAAATTTTTCCTTAATCTTGGCATAAAGTATTAAGCCTAAGTGTTTAAAGGTAAAACCTTTTTCTACTGCTTGTTTAGATATCCTAAGCCACATCAAATGCCTTTGTCCTACATGCATAACCCCTTGGGCATAGTTTATTAAATAATGGAACTGCCTTTCTATGATAGGTTCAAAATCTTCTTGCATGTTAGCCCCTGCTACCTCAACCACCACCGCTAAAGGCAACCTATAAGGAGGTCCCTGTTCTGAAAGGTCTTTTAGGTCTGAAATGTCTGGACCTATAACCTCTATCTTCCCATCTTCTACCTCGTCTAAAGGTTTAGATACCAAAAGCTCAACCCCTAAGGTTTTACCACCTCCACACTCTAAATACAAGTCTTCTTTCCTGACCCTTTCTCCTTCAAAAGAGGCTGCATAGGCTACAGGAATATCAAGCTTAACCGAGGTAATTTTAAGCCCCCTTACCTCTAAGGCTGTATCCACCATCTTATCAACAGGCACATTAGCCACTAAATGTTCATAAAGACATACTCCAGGAACTTTTATCTCAGGTAGGTCCACGTTGGTTATTACCGGACATCCCAGGTTAAAAACACCCAAGGCATTAGCCGCCAACTCTGGAGAGGGAGCACCGAAAGACAACACAAAGGCAAAAGTTCGGTCTTTGTTGTAAAGAAGATTTTTTTGTGCTTCTCCTGGTTTAACACCTCCAAAAGACATGGCAACCCTGCAAGCAAATCCTATAGCAAAGGCAACAGAACTTATCTCAGGACCAAAAGGAACCAGCCTGGTTGACCAACCAAGTTGAACTCCTTCTTTAGCAAGTAATTCTGCTAAACTAATCCCTTTCCCTGTCCCGTGAAGGAATACATACAGATTTTTTTCTTGTAGCTCTCTGATGATTTTTATAGCACTTTCTATGTCTTCAGGAGCCCCTAAAATAGCTGCAAAACCAGGGGCTGTGCCATCTACAAACTCAACCCCTCTTTTTCTAAAAACCACGTCATCTGCCGCACCAAGCCAAAGTTTGCCCTCTTCAGGATCCTCAGAAAGACAATAAAAATCCGGTTGTTTAAGATATCTAATAGCCTCGATAATTTCCTCAGCAAAAAGGGCTACAATGCCTGCATCTAAAGCCTTACCCCAAAAGAAAAAATCAGAAGAACTATCCTTAGGCAAAAGCTTTTTAATCTCTTCCAAAACCTCTCCACAATCACCTAACCTTTTTACAGGATATCCTAAAAGCGCATAGATTATAGGAAAAAAATAAGCAGTATTAGGAAACCCAACAGCCTTTTCTTTCCCAAAAACCTTTACAGCTTCTTCATATTCCTCTAAGGCCTTTTCAAAAATCAAATAAGCCCCTTTTATACCTATCTCACAAACTATCTTAGACATCGCCTACCTCTTAAGTTTTTTGATCACATTAAGTCCAAAATAGACTAAACATTTTTTTGGTTAAAGCTACTGTTTTGGGATGTCTGAGGATAAAAAGTTCCCCTCCTGCTAAAGCTAGACACAAGGCAGTGATTGTCTCCATCATCACCCCTCTCATTTCAGCCTCTCCCATAAGCTCATCAGAAGGAAGGCTTACCTCTTTAGTTTTCCATACCTCTCTACCTATATTACAGATAAAAGGGTTTTGAAGCTTTTGGTCGTTGGCATAAAGGGCAGCAAGCCTTATTCTTTCCATCACAGAGTAGGTATATTCAAGCCCATATCCAAGAGCCCCTACAGAAGGGTCCATGATGATTTTTTCTAAAGGCACCCCTAAGTTTTCAAGTAAAATGTTTAACTGTTTGGCTATGTTTACATCGATAGGACTTTGGGCTATTACCGGCAGTTGATAACCCAAGGCCACCGCACCTAAAGTACGGTAATTTTCCTCAACTATAGGCCCAAAAAATACGTTGTCATCTTTTATAACCTCTGCCACCTCTTTAAGCACTTCTGTGTCTTTTTCTGGATTATCACTCCCCCATATAATCAACGGGACCTCTACCGCTTCTCTAACCTTTTGTATAACCTTTTTGGCATGGTCTGGTCCCAAGTCTAAATAATTAGGGTCTGTACCTAATAAGTACACACAGATGGCTTCTGCCCCATATTCTTCTACACATTTTTTAGCCCAAGCCCCTGGGTCATGCCATACATCTCTAAAGTATTTAGCAACCACCTCTGGATAATCTTCCGGAACTACGTCTAAAACCTCCATAGCGACCTTTAACGGCTGGCCTAAATTACCCTCAAAGCCATGAAAAGGTAAAACCTCAGCTCCTCCGACGTTTAATGCTTTGTCTCCCTTTCCAAAGAATATTTCTCTAATCTTGCCTGAACTAAGTTCACGATACAACTCTTCAGGAAGCCCTCTTATCCTTTCGGAAACACTGCGATATTCGCCTTTTATAATCTTTATGGGTTCTGGCTTTGGAGCAGAAGTTTTTGCCTCGGGTTCCTTTACTAAAACCGGCTCTTTGGGCATTACTGAAACAACCGGTTTTTCTAAAGGCCTTTCTTTTACTGGCTCCTCCTTTTTCCCTGTAATTAAGGTTTCAAGCCTTAAAAGATGAGCTTTCAAGTTTTTTATCTCCTCTTCTAACTGCCTTTTATCTTCGTCTTTAAAAGAAAAGATCTTCTGCTCTTCTACGAGGTCTTCTGGAGGTAAGGGACGAGGATAAAAACCTGTTTTCTTAAGGATTTCAGGCAAGTACTCTTCCCAGCCTATAGCCATCAAATGAAATCCTCTTACTCCAGGAATTTCTTTTATTTTTTCTATCAACTCTACCGCTATCTGGATGCCTTCTTCTAAGGGGTCTTTAGCCTCGCGCATCCTTTTAACCAAATCTTCAGGAACGCAAGACCCTGGCAAATTGCTTTTAATATATTCGATCATACGAAAAGATTTAGGAGGAACGATACCAGCCAAGATATATGCCTTTTCCGTAAGTCCTTCGTTGTGGGCGATATACATAAACTGTTTAAACTTGGTTACATCATAAACTAACTGAGTCTGAATAAACTCAGCCCCTGCCCTAATTTTTTTAGCCAATCTTCTTACACGATATTCTGTTGGATCAGCAAAAGGGTTTTCTGTAGCCCCTAAAAAATAGGCTGGCCTTTCTCCCTTTATTTCTTCTCCGTTTAAAAACTTTCCTTCTTTAAGTTTATTAACCATCGCTATCAGCTGAACAGAGTCTAGATCAAACACCGGTTTTGCCTCGGGATGGTTACCAAACTTTGGATGGTCTCCTGTAGTGCAGAAAAGATTCTTTATTCCTAAGGCCCAAGCTCCAAGAAGGTCTGACTGCATAGCAATCCGGTTTCTATCTCTACAGGTCATCTGCAGGATAGGCTCTATACCCTCAGACATAAGGGCTAAACAACCTGCTAAGCTTGAAAGCCTTACCATGGCAACTTGACAGTCAGTCACATTCGCTGCGTCTACATATCCTTTAAGCACCCTTGCCTTCTTTTTTAAAGGCTCAAGACTTGCGTTCTTCGGTGGAGCAAATTCACAAGTAATAGCCATATAACCAGATTTTAAAACCCTTTCTAAATGACTTCTAAACCTCACCTGACCTCTCCCATTAAAATGTTAGGTCTTCCCTTTCTCTTTTTCTTGGACCTTCTCCGTAGGTTGTCCTCCAATCCTTTGGAGGAAAAATCTCATCAAGATTGTTAAGTTCTCCTCTATTTTGGAGTCTCGTAACGATTTCATACCAAACACAAGGTATTTCCGGATTGACCTCGCATCTTTCTGTTTGAGACCCTCCACATGGTCCATTCAAAAGGCCTTTAGGACATCTGGCAATCGGACAAAGCCCTGCAGTCTTATCGATAAAACAATCTCCGCAGGCTCGGCATCTCTCCTCCCAGACCCCAACCCCAAGATGTGCTCCTATAAACAAGGTATCGGTTCCAGGATAAACCCTTAACTCAGGATAAAGGTCGGCTATTAAGTTTACTCCTACCCCACAAGCTAAGCTTAATACTGCGTCGGCTTCTTTAGCAACCTCAGGTAAACCCTTTAATCCTACAGGATCACACTGCCTGATAAGGGTTTTTCCAACTGCGGTAAACTTTTTATCCTCCTTTGCCGCTATAAGGTTTAAACTTGAAACCAAAAGCTTTACCTCCCGGTCCCCTCCGGTAGCACAAATCCCAGAACATCCTCTACAGCCTAAAACTAAAACCTTTTTAAACTTACTTAAAATTTCCCAAAGTTTTTCTACAGGTTTTAACTCAGTAATTACCATAAGCCTTCTCCGTTAAACTTTAAAAACCTCTTTCCACAAAGCATCTTCCTTTTCTTTACTAAAATAATCAAACCTTATCCTGTAGTCTTCTGCCCATCTTCCTAAAAATTTTTTTATGGTCTCTATCCTTTTTTCTGCCCTAAGATTTCCTATCCTTCCCTTACATATACCCTTTTTACAGGCTAAAACAAACACCTGCTGAAATCCCTCTTCCAAAACTTTCAACAACTCAACTGAAGTTAAACTTCCTGCACAGTCTAAAGTTTTAAAAACTATGTTTTCTTTTTCCTTAAACCTTTCTTCTAACCCAAGCTCCTTGCAACCAAAAACCAAAGTCTTTATCTTCATTCTTCCTCCATAAGGGTTAAACGACCTTAATGGTTATTGCCTCAGAAGGACATTCTCCCACACAAACACCACAACCTGTACATCTTTGCAAATCTATTAAAAGGCTGTTTAAACCATGGTCTATAAAAATGGCGGAAAAAGGACAGACCTTTAAACAGGCAAAACAGGTGATACACCTTTGTCGGTTTAGCTCAGCTATTTTTAGCGGTGAAACCTTAGAGGGGAACCTATTCCTTATACTTTGTAAAACCACCTTTTGATAAAAAGATATATGCTCTGAAGAAGATAAAGCCCTCCTCATTTCCATGTCAAAAAGCACACGAGGCTTTGGCTGTTCTATACCTAAAGCTTTTCTTTTTGCTTCTATCTTTTGCAAAATGACTTCTAAAATCGGTTCTATCGGGCTAACCCCTTCAAAAAAGGTAAACCCTTTACTAAACAGATTAAAAGGTAAAAACTCCTTTCCTATACCTAAAACCTCTACCCCTAAACCTAAAAAGGCTGGAATAAAAAGCCCTGGGGTTTCCCCTTTGAGATGTTTCTCAGAACAGTTTAAAACCACCAAAGGTAGTTCTGCAAAAGTTTTTCCTAAACCTCCATAAGATACCATTTCCGACATGATAGAAAAAACCTCAGCCTGTCCTCTTAAACCTAATACCGGAGGCAACCCAAAAGCTTCTAAAAACTCTCTAAGCCTATCCCCAGCCTCCTCCATCCACTCAAAAAAAATTGCCTTTTTCTTTCCGTTTTCTTTTGTATCTCCTTTTACATACCATACCCATATGTTTTCTTTTAAAAGTCCTTTAATTAAAGAAACATAAGGTTCTTCTAAAAAAGAGCCTTCAAATAATACCAAACCTTTTAGATAGCCTGCTTTTAAGTTTTCATTAATAGGACCTAAGGAAGCCCGAAAAGTTCCCCCAAGGGTGTGCATCAAGTCTTCACATCCGATCCCTTCTATAAACCTTTCCTTTTCCTCTTCTTCTATGTCTTCCTCAACAAAACTCAACCCAAGACCCTGAAAACAAGACCTAAAAATTTCTACCCCAAAAACATAAGCCAAAGAAAGCTTCATCAACTGTTTATTAAAAGTAGCTTCTTCTATCTTTTTAGAAAAAATCTGATCATAGGTAAAAGCTATTTCTTTTTCTATACCATCAGGTAAAAGCCCTTGGTCTTTTAGCTGAAAAAACATCTCTTGAGGAAAGAAAACACCTGCCTGGTTTAGCAGGTTATTATCAGTAAAAAGTCTTAAAAGTTTTTTTATGGTTTCACTCAACAAAACCCTTTCGGGAAGATTAGCCTCTAATCCTAAAAGGCGAATTAAAAGATTTAATTTTTCTGGTTTTTTTAAAGATATAGAATTTCCAGAAAATAAGGCTTTTTCTATTTTAAACAGATATCCTTTAAGCTTAAAAAGATGTAAACCGTAGTCCTTAACCAGACTTAACCCTAAGTCTTTTAACTGTTCCTTAGCGTCTAACAAGGTATACCTCGGCTAAAAAAATTTTAAAGTTATTATAACATATCTATACCAAAAGACTATAAAAAATCGAGATTTTACTAAAACTGAACTTCTGATGGAAGTCCTTTTATGGCTTTAGCCGCCTCTAAGGTATTTTTCATCAGCATGGTAATCGTCATCGGACCAACTCCTCCAGGAACCGGGGTAATCAAAGAGGCTTTTTGTTTAACCGTTTCAAAGTCTACATCTCCGCAAAGGATAGGTTTGCCTTCAGGAGAAGTTCCGATCCTATTAACCCCTACATCTATCACCACCACCCCTTCTTTTACCATGTCTGCTGTAATAAACCTTGGTCTACCGGCTGCTACTATCAGGATGTCTGCTCTTCTGGTATGAAAAACAAGGTCTTTAGTAGCGGTATGACAAACCGTAACCGTTGCATTACCTACAGGTTTAAGCTTTTGCATAAGAAGTATGGCTAAAGGTTTACCTACGATGTTACTTCTTCCGATGATAACCACCTCTTTACCCTCTACCTCTACTCCAGCTTCTTTTAAAAGAAGCAAAATACCGTAAGGTGTGCAAGGAATAAACGTAGGACTACCCATAACCAACCTTCCTAAGTTAAAAGGATGAAAACCGTCTACGTCTTTCTCAGGGTTTATGGTGCAAATTACCTTTTTTTCGTCTATATGCTTAGGGAGGGGAAGCTGAACCAAAATACCATGGATGTTTGGGTCTTGGTTATAGCGCTCTATAAGGGCTAATAGTTCTTTTTCTGAAATGTCTCTTGGAAGGGTTTCTTGCACTGAATAAAAACTTAATTCTTTAGCTAATCTTTGTTTAGCGGTAACATAAGAAACTGAAGCTGGATTGTCTCCTACCAAAATAGTAACCAAACCTGGAGTTATTTTATGTTTTTCTTTTAACTCTTCTACCTCTTTTTTAATTTGTTCTCTTATTTTTTTTGCTACTTCTGTCCCTTTTAAAATTTTAGCCTCCATAGTCTTTAACCCCTTTATTCAATTCCTATAATTTTTCCTGTTTTTAAATCAACCTCTATCTTACGAAACCTTGGATTGGAAACCGTTCCAGGCATAAGGTTTATCTCACCAGAAATAGGAACTATTAACCTTGCCCCTCTAAAAACCATGATATCTCTCACGTTAAAAACCCAATCTTTAGGAACCCCTCTTAATTTAGGATTGTCTGAAAGTGAAAGACTGGTTTTAGCCATACAAACAAAAAGCTCTGAAAGGTCTTCGTTTTTAAGTTGGTTTAGTTTTTGTTCGGCTAAGGGAGAAAAGCATACCTCTTTTGCTCCATATATTTCTTTCGCGATTTTCTCTATTTTAGCCTGCAAAGTTTCTTTGCTTTCATAAAGAAAAGAAAAATTGTTTGGGGTTTCGCAGGCCTCTATCACTGCCTCAGCCAGTTCAAGGGCTCCTTCTCCTCCTTTTAACCAGTGGTCTGAACAAACCGCAACCACTCCCATTTCTTGGCAAAATCTTTTAACCACCTCTATTTCTTCTTTAAAATCATAGGTAAACCGATTGATACAAACTACAGGTTTTATACCGCTTTTTTGGATGATGTTTATACAGTGGGATAAAAGCTCACATCCTTTTTCTACTAAGTCTGGTCTTAAAGATTGATACTCTTGGGGAAGAGGTTTATTTTTTTGAGGTATAGGTGCTCCTCCGTGGTATTTTAAAGCCCTTAAAGTAACTACCAATACCACAGCCTGAGGAGAAAGACCAGATAACCTACATTTAATATTCCAAAACTTTTCATACCCTATTTCTGCCCCAAAACCCGATTCAGTTATATGATAGTCTGAGAGTTTTAATCCTAAATAGTCTGCGATGATAGAAGATTGTCCTAAAGCTATGTTGGCAAAAGGCCCGGTGTGGATAAAAACAGGTTGACCTTCCATCGTTTGAGCAAGGGTGGGATTTATAGCCTCTACCAACCAAGCTGTCATCGCTCCTGCTACTTCCAAGTCTTCAGCGGTGATAGGTTTTCCCTTTTTATCATAAGCTAACACTATATTGCCTACCCTTTGTCTTAAATCTTTTAAATCTTTAACAATAGAAAGAATGGCCATCAGTTCTGAAGCAGGTGCTATCCAAAACTTACTTTCCATCAAAACGCCATCTTTTTTTTCACCAAGACCTATCAGCACCTTTCTTAAAGCCTGGGCACAAAAGTCTATTATCCAGGGAAACTCTACTCTTTTTGGGTCTATGTTAAGTCTTTTGAGCCCTATTTTTGCAAACTCTTCATCTGAATACATCTCTTCGTAGTGGAGCCTTGAGGTAAGGGCTACCATGCCAAGGTTATGGGCGTTCATCACGGCGTTTATATCTCCGGTGAGCCCAAAAGAAATTTTTTCTAAAGGTATTACTTGAGATAAACCACCTCCAGTCCCTCCTCCTTTAAGGTTAAACGTAGGACCTGAAGAAGGCTGTCTAATAGCACCACTTACTTTTTTTCCTTTTTTAGCCAAACCCTGGATAAGACCTATGGTGGTAGTAGTTTTACCTTCTCCAAAAGGAGTGGGAACTATAGCCGTAACGTTTATATACTTACCATTAGGCTTGTTTTTTAACCTTTTCATTACTTTAGCATAATCAACCTTAGCCAGATAGTAGCCATAAGGGATAAGCTCTTCTGGTAAGATCCCAGCCTCTTCTGCAAGTTCAAAAACTTTTTTCATTTGTTTCTCAGCTTGATAGGCTATCTCCCAGGTAGACATCTTCGTTGGGTCTGTTTTTCTTTTCATAAAAAACCTCTTATTTCCTGTCTTTAGCCTATATGTTTTATAACAAAAACCTGATTTCGTCAATCTAAAAATAAAACATTATATCCCTTTTAATCCTTTTATTGTGTAAAAACTTCTTGAAGCGCTCGGTTTTTAAAGCTTAAAAAACAAGAAAAGAAAATAAACTCCCTTAAAAGGGCAACCCAATCTCTTAACAGTGCTTTTTGTGGATAAAATTTAGATATGTGTTATTATTATTCTTAATTAATTTTTTTTAAACATGAGGTCTGGAAATGCTAAAACATGCGGTTTGGATATTGCTTTTTATTATTTTATTTTTAGGAGGATTTTGGATGGAGGCTACAGCTAAGAACTCTGATTACATAGTAAATAAAGTGGTAGAAAAAAAATTAAAAAACGGGCTTACTGTTCTTTTTTATCCTTATGACCGGGAAGACGTGGTTACGGTTAAGCTTTGTGTTAAGGTGGGAAGTGCTTACGAAAACGAAAAACAAGCAGGGCTTACCCATCTGATAGAACATATGATTTTCAAAGGCACTGAGACCAAAAAACCTGAAGATATCGTGGGAACGATAGAGGCTCTTGGTGGTTACATGAATGCCTTTACCTCTTTTGATTATACTTGTTATTATGCTACCGGTCCAGCCAAGATTTTAGAAAATTCCTTAGACATCCTTTCTGATGTGGTTTTTCATCCCTTTTTTGACCCCAAAGAGTTAGAAAGGGAAAAAGAAGTAGTGATTGAAGAAATGAAGATGAGGCTTGATAACCCTCATGTGGTGTTGTGGGAAGAGGTGATGAAGGCCTCTTATCAGAAATATCCTTATAGGAGGCCTATCATTGGTTATGAGGAAACGGTAAGGTCCTTTAAAAGAGAAGACCTTTTGTCCTTTGTTAACCAGTTTTATACTCCCGAAAACATGGTTCTTTCAGTTATAGGAAAGGTGAACCAAGACCGTTTATTTGCCTTAGTAGACAAATATTTTACCAACCTTCCTAAAAGGACGCTTAAAAAGGTTAAGTTTCCTAAGGAACCTTTTACAGAAAAACCAAGGCTTGTATGGGTAGAAAGACCGGTAAAAGAGGGTTATTTTGCTTTAACCTTTCCTGGGGCTTCGTTTAAGGATGAAGACGCACCTATTTTAGAACTTTTGGCAGAAGTTTTAGGAGGAGGAGAGTCTTCCAGGCTTTATGTGAGGTTAAAAAGAGACCTAAACTTAGTAAAAACTATTTCTATGTCTGCCTTTACCCCTGCTGGACCAGGGTTGATAGAAATCTTTGGAACGGCAGACCCAGAAAAGTTTAAAGAGGTTCTTTCTCAATTAATAACAGAACTGGAAGAAATCAAAGATTTTGGAGTTACTGAAGAGGAATTAAAAAAGGCCAAGGTAAAACTCCTTTCTGACTTTGTGTTTGACGCAGAAACTTCTGAGGGCCTTTCAAGCACCCTTTCTGCTTTTCAATTAAACAGAGGAACCTATAAGGATATCCTGTGGTATAAAAAGAAAATAGACGAGGCAACCGTTGAAGACCTAAAAGAAGCAGCTAAAAAATATTTTGACTTTAACAAAATGGTAGGTGGTTTCCTTTCTGAAAAAAGGCTTTTTACTGAAGAATACCTTAAAAACCTTATCTCCGTAAAAAAAGAAAAAACCATAAAGAGTTTTAGTTTAGAAAATGGGCTTAAGGTGTTTATCTATCCAAGAAAAGACCTACCTACTATAGGTATAACCTTAGCCTTTCCAGGAGGTTTAAGGTTTGAAACCCCTCAAACCAACGGACTTTTTCAGGCCTTAACCCTTATTTGGACAAGAGGCACCCAAAAATATAGTGCAGAAGAAATAAACTTTAAGCTTGAATCCTTAGGTGCCAGTATAAAAGGGTTTTCTGGTAGAAACACCTTTGGAATAAAAGCCCTTTCTCTTTCTTCTAACCTTGAGGAAACCTTAGAGCTTTTTAAAGAAATTTTACTTTATCCTACTTTTAAACCAGAGGAATGTGAAAAAGCCAGACCTGAACTTATTTCTATGCTTCTTATGCAAGAAGACAGTCCTATTAGCTTGGCAGTAACTCAATTTTTAAAAATCCTTTTTTCTGACCATCCTTATGGTTTAAATATAGCTGGAGACCAAAGGTTTTATCAATCTTTTAACTCAGAAGACCTAAAACAGGCTTATCAAAGGTTTGTCAATCCAAATAAAGGGGTATTAACCATAGTAGGGGACGTAGACCCCTTTATCTTAAAGCAAAAACTTGAGACTATTTTAAAGGATTGGAAACCCTTTTCTGCTCCTTTTTCCGAAGAAGAAGAACCTAAACTACCTTCTCAAAGGTTTCAAAAAATTAAAAAAGAGACCTTCCAAAACCAAATTTTACTTGGTTTTCAAACCCCTGGACTGACCTCTAAAGAAAAGCTGGTTTTAGAGGTTTTAAGCAGTGCCCTTTCAGGGCAAGACGGAAGGCTTTTTAGAATTTTAAGAGATGAACGCGCTCTTGCCTACAGCGTAACCTCTTTTACGGTTTTTTATCCTAAAAAATCTGCCTTTGTGCTTTATATAGGTTGCTCTCCTGAAAAAGAAGAAGCAGCCATAGCAGGATTTTGGGAAATATTAGAAGAAATTTCTCAAAATGGTCTAACCCAAGAAGAAATAGAAAGAGCCAAAAACAGGCTCTTAGGTAAACTCAAACTTGGATTACAAAGCAACCTTTCTAAGGCTGAGGATATGGCAGTAAACGAGGTTTTAAACCTTGGGTGGGACTATAGCCAAAAATACGAAACCATGTTAAAATCTCTTAAACAAGAGGATATAAAGAATTTTATAAAAACTTATTTGCAAAAGGATAAAGCTGTGCTTTTTATTTTAGGAAAATAACCTTTTTAAAGTTATAAATGGAAATTAGCTTTATTACCGAAAACGAAGAAGAGACTATAGAATTAGCCCGAAGGCTATCTAAGGTCTTAAAGCCTGGGGACTTAATCCTTCTTTATGGAGACCTTGGGTGCGGGAAAACTACCTTCGTAAAAGGTATTACAGAAGGTTTATTGGTAGACCCAGACATTTACGTAACCAGTCCAACCTTTTCTTTGATTAATGTATACGAAGGAAAATATACCATTTATCATGTAGACCTTTATCGTTTAGACCACATAGAATTAGAAGAGTTAGGCCTACATGAATTTTTAAACGAAGGTATAGTAATCATAGAATGGGCTGACCGTCTCACCGAACCTTTAAAAGAAGATTTTTTAGAGGTGTATTTTGAATATTTGGACCTTTCTAAAAGAAAGCTCACTTTTATCGGTTATGGAGAATGGCAAGACCTCCTAATAGAACTGGATAAGGATGGGTTATCAACTTAACCGCAAAACGTTTTAACAAGAACTCCATTTTAAGGTTTTTAAAATAACCTGTTAAAAACTTATCTAAAAAGTTTTTTTGGTTAAAAAAATCCTTTAGTCCTAAAACCAAACCACCTGAAAGATAAATACCTCCTTCTGGCAAAAAAGTCAGGGCTAACTCCGAAGTTTTTCTTCCTAAAAGCTCTAACATGATTTCTACGATTTTAATTCCTTTTTGGTCTCCTTTTTTAGCAAGCGTAAAAATTTCTTCAGGAGATAACCTTTGCTTAAAATAAAAATCATACCAAAGAGAAACCCCTTTCCCTGAAAGGGCTTTTTCCCAACAAACCTCCTCTTGCTGCTGTTCTAAGTAGCTTAGAAAAAGAAACTCCTCTTTTTTTAAAGCACAAAAAGGTATGTGCCCGTTTTCTGAAGGTAAAACCTTATCTTTTTCTATCAACACCGAAACCCCAAGACCTGTCCCAGGGGCTAAAAAAACCTTAGGAAACCTTTTTTTGGTTTTTCCTTTTTTTAAGGTTTTAAAATCTTTGGGGGATAAAAAAGAAGACCCAAGCGCCAAACCATGAAGGTCGTTTACTAAAAAAATTTCCTTAAAATCAAACTTTTTCTTGAGTTCTTCTGAGGATACCTGCCAGCCTAAGTTGGTAAGCTTGGCTTTACCTTCAACAACCGGTCCGGCAACCGCTAAATATGCCTTTTCAATAGGAAAATCAACCCTAATCTCTGTTAAATATTCTTTAATCAGGCTGGAAAGGTTTTTGTATCCTTTAGTTCGATAAATCTTTAGTTGATAAAATCTTTTACCTTTTAAAACGGCAAGTCTTGAGTTTGTGCCCCCTATGTCAGCTAATAACATTTTAAGATAAAAAAATATAATAATTCCTCGGGCAAACTACCCGAGGAA
>OGCH01000189.1_pt1 | contig 39879 bp, 39 predicted proteins | sample 1570111 | NCBI WGS metagenome assembly OGCH01 (sample SAMN03436243, study PRJEB24508) | hot springs metagenome | biome: Desert Springs; feature: Hot Springs; material: Water | place: USA: Great Boiling Spring, Nevada | collected 2008-12-01 | depth 0 m m | reverse complement strand
CCCGCTTGGAGGAGATCTCCGCAAAATACGCAGGGCCTGAGCGCTTTTACATTTCCGGAAACGCTGCGTTTTTGGTGTACGTGAACCGCTACATGCGCCAGGACTTGGCCCTCCTTTTGCCCGTCGTGGTGGTTGTGATCATCCTCGTCTTGCTCGTGAGCTTCCGGAACTGGAGAGGCGTGGTGCTGCCCTTGGCCGTGGTCCTCGTGGGCCTTATTTGGACTATGGGCCTCGTGGGGCTGACCGATCGCAAGCTCACCATGATCTCCACGTTCTTGCCGGTGGTACTCGTGGCCGTGGGCTCGGCCTACGGAATCCATGTGGTGAACGATTTCCTCCAGCGGGCAAAGTCCGGTCAAGATAAAAAAGAGCTGGTTCTGGCCACGATGCGGGAAATGTTCGTGCCCGTTTTGGGCGCGGCAGTCACCACCGCCGCGGGATTTCTCACCCTCCTCTCCTCCTTCCTCGTTCCCACCCGGGAATTCGGAGTCTTCTCCGCGTTTGGAGTCATGGCCTGTTTTGTCTTGGCCATGCTCATGATCCCTATCGTTCTCGTCCTCCTTCCCCTTCCCAAGACCAGGGCGGAAACAGAGGCAAAAGAGAGGTTAAGCCCAGCTTTGGCCCAAATCTTTTCCCGCCGGCCTTGGGTCCCCTTGGTGGTGGTTCTCTTTGTCTTGAGCGCGCTTTTGGCCGGCGTACCCAAACTCAAAGTGGAATCCGATGTGACCCGCTACTTCCGGGAAGACTCGCCGGTGGTGGAGGCTTTGCGCGTGGTGGATGGGGCCTTCGGCGGAAGCCAGGAGCTTTCCGTGGTGGTCGACACAGGAAGGCGGGACGGGCTCAAGGATCCCGAGGTGCTGCGGTTCATGGATCGGCTCCAGAGGTTCCTCGAGGAAAGGCCGGAAGTGGGAGCTACCTCGTCCCTCGCGGATTTGGTGAAGGAGTCGTATTTCACCCTCCGGGGGGATGACCCTGCGTTTTACACCATTCCCGAGACCTCCCGGGCCGTGGCCCAAGTTCTTCTCCTCTACGAGATGGGCGGCGGGGAGGTCACCGGATCCATGGCCACGAGGGATTTCCGCATGGGTCGGATCTCCGCCCGCGTTCGCTCCGTGGGCCTCGCGGGCTACGATGACCTCATCCGCGCGGTCTCCGAGTTCGTGGAGCGGGAAAAGCCCGAAAAAATCGTGGATTGGTACGTGACCGGTTCCCCTTCCCTCTACATTCAGCTCTCCAAAAAACTCATTGCCTCGCAGCTTATGAGCCTGGGAACGAGCTTCGGCGCGGTGGGGGCCATCGTCTCGGCCCTCATGCTCTCCTTGGGCGCTGGTCTCCTTTCCCTCATTCCCCTTCTGGTAGCGGTGGCGGGAAACTTCGGGGTGATGGGCTTTGTTGGCGCCTACTTGGACATGGCCACGGTGATGATCGCAAGCCTCACTGTGGGAATTGGCGTGGACTATGCCGTGCACTTTCTGAGCCGCTACCGAAACGAGCGGCAAGCCGGCTTAGACCACGCCTCCGCCCTGCGGGAGACCTTCCGCACCTCGGGAAGGGCGATCGTGATCAACGCCCTTACCCTTGCTTTGGGCTTTTTGGTCATGCTCTTCTCGCGGTTTGGGGCCCTGAACACCTTCGGGTGGCTTATGGCTCTGACCATGGTGATGAGCATGTTGGGAGCGCTTTTGGTTTTGCCCGCAGTTTTGGCGTTTGTTCCGAAAAAGGCTTATTTCCCCTGGCCGGCGCTCTCCGCGTGGCGGGCGCGCCTAGCTAGGGCTTTCGATCCCAAGAAAGGAGGGGAAAAATGAAGCGCGCAGTTGAGCTGGGAGTGGTTTTCGTTCTTTTCTTCGGGCTTTTGGGTTTTTCTCAGACGGCTGATGAGATCCTAAAGCGCGTGGAGGAACAGGGGTTCTTCGGCACGGGAAGGGGCTCCCTCTACGCCGCCCTCTCCGTGGAGATCCAGGAGAAAGGCCAACCCACGGTAGATTACGCCTTCCGCGTCTGGGCCAAAGAGTACCCGGATGAGACCACAAAAGTCCTCCTTCTTTACGCTGCGCCGGAGGACGTGGCGGGAACCCTGTTTTTGGCCCACGTGCCCAAAGAAGGGGCGACCCGCATGTGGCTCTACCTTCCCGAGCTCGCCATCCTGAAGGAGCTTGTGGGCGAGGCGGAAAGGAAGGGCGAGTTCATCGCGGGAAGCGGGATCACCTACGAGGATCTTTCCAGGGGCTTCAGCTACCGGGAGGAATACCGCGGCGAGGTGGTGGCCGAGGAGACCCTCGGTGCTTTCCCCACCTGGAAGCTTTCCCTTGTGCCCAAAGACGAGGCGGAGTGGGCAAAAATCGTGCTTTGGGTGCACCGCGAACTTTATTTCGTAGTCCGGGTTGAGCTTTACGATGCGGAAGGGAAGCTCGCGCGGCTCATCACCGTGCCGGAACTCGTGGAAGACGAGCTTGGCGTGCGGCCAGCCCTTTTGCGCGTGGAGGATTTAGGTAAGGAATCGTGGGCGGAGGTGCGGATCACCGAGCGTTCGAGCGCGGAAATCCCCGACGAATACTTCGTTCCGGAGAAGCTTCCTGAGCTCAGCCTGTGAACGAGAGTTTGGCGACGTTGCCGCGGGTGGGGTTGGCCCTGGGTTCGGGCGGGGCCCGGGGTGCCGCCCACGTGGGCGTCCTGAAAGTCCTGGAACGTGAGGGAATCAAGGTTTCCGCGATTGCTGGCTCGAGCATCGGCGCCATGGTGGGCGGCGCCTACGCTGCCGGAATCCCCCTCTCCCGAATTGAGGAAGAATGGCTCACCACAAGCCGCACCCGGCTTTTGCGGAGTTTCCTTCCTACCTTCCCCAGGGCAGGACTGAGTTCGGGAGCCGGGCTCCGCCGCTACCTCCGGGAAATCCTTGGCGATGTGCGCATCGAGGAGCTTCCTATACCTTTCGCGGCAGTGGCCACGGATTTGGACACCGGGGAGCCTGTGGTCCTCCGGGAAGGCTCTTTGGTGGAGGCGATCCGGGCCTCCACCGCCATCCCCGGGATCTTTCAGCCCGTGCGCTGGGAGGGAAGGCTCCTTGTGGACGGGGGGATGGTGGAACCGCTTCCGGTGCGAGTCTGCCGGGAGCTCGGTGCGGAAATCGTCATCGCTGTGGATGTAAACCCGCGGCCGAGGCCCACCACCCCGCAGGAAAGGAAAGCCATGGCCTTTGCGGGGAATATCCTGCGGGAAGGGCTTTTGGACAAACCCTGGGTACCGGGGCATTTGGCGGAGGTCGTGCGGGAATATGTGGAAAGAAAACCAGGAACGCGGCCTCTTCCGGGAATTTTCGAGATCCTGAATCAGTGCGTGGCCATCTTCGTTCAGGAAATCCTGCGTCTGAAGCTTTCCCTGGAGCCCCCGGACATTTACCTTCGCCCAAAACTCCGGGAGGAGTACAACTACCTTCGGGCCAAGGAAAACATCCGGGCGGGTGAGGAAGCGATGGAGGAGGCCTTGCCCACCCTGCGCGCCCTTCTTGCGGAGAAAGCGGGGAAAGTTTAGGGTGAACCGCTTCCCTTTTGCAGGTTGACAAGAAGAGGGAGGCCCGCTAGGATGTGGCACCAAAACCCCAAAAGTAGCACAAGGAGTGGAAATGCGTGCCAAATTACTCGTTTTTTTGATCGCAGCGTTTGGATTTCTGGCCGCGGCCCAGCCGGTGGTGATCGCCACCTCCGAGGTCTTCGGATCGCTTGCCCGCGCCATCGGTGGTGAGGAAATCCTTGTGATCACCATCATCCCCGCGGGATTCTGTCCCGCCCACTACGACCTCCGCCCCTCCGATTTCCTCCATCTTGCCCAGGCGAAGCTCGTCCTCTATCACGGAATTGAGGTGTGGATGGACCGCCTTTTGGCCAACGTGAACCCGGAGGCCAAAGTCCTGAAGCTTTCCGGGCCTTGGAACTATCCGGAAGCCCTGGCGGAAAAGGCCAAAGCCGTAGCTGAGGCGCTCAGCGAAATCCTTCCCCATAAGGCCGCGCTTTTTGAAGAGAGGCTTTCCGCGTTCCTTGCGGATCTAGAAGACCTTTCCGGCGAAATCCTCGCCCGCGCGGAGGAACTGGGGCTTTCCGAAATCCCCGCCATTGTCATGGCTTGGCAGGAGAGCTTTGCGCGCTGGCTAGGCCTGAAAATCGTGGCCACCTTCCCGCCTGAGGAGCGGCTCACCATGCGGGATCTCCTCGCGCTTGCGGAAAAGGGGAAAGAGGAAGGAGTAAAAATCGTCATCGACAACCTCCAATCCGGTGTCTCCTTCGGCGGGAGGCTCGCCCAGATCCTCGGTGCTTCCCACGTGGTCCTCACCAACTTTCCCGGCCCTATCCCCGGGACCGTAGACATGCTCGCGATGCTTTGGGTGAACGCAAACCTCGTGTTTTCTGCAGTGGAGTCCCTCGCCCTGAAGACAGCGCCATGAGCTTTCAGGAAATCGATCCTAGAACCGATCCGAAAGAGCTCTTCCTCCTTGGAACCCGGTTCCACGGGCATCCCGGGCCGTTTTTGGCCTTGGGAATCCGCATGGGCCTTCTGGCCCTTTCCCTTCTAGAAAGCCGGGGACACCGGGACATCATGGCCGAGGTCGAGACCGGAGCAAAACCGCCCATTTCTTGCATGGTGGACGGCATCCAGGTTTCCACGGGCTGCACCACAGGGAAAGGGAACCTTTCGGTGAAGCCTTTGGGCAAGCCGGCCGCAGTTTTCTCCGCAAACGGAAAAAGGGTGCGGATCGAGGTCCGGCCGGAATGGCTTTCCCGCCTGGAAAAGCTAGGTGCTCCCGATAACCTAGCGGAGGAAGTGCTCCAGGCCAAGGCGGAAGAGCTTTTCACGTGGAACCTCTTTTAGAGCTTTCCGAAGTTTGGGCGGCGTATCCCGGCGGGCGGGGGGCGGCCCTCCGCGGCGCCTCCCTCCGCCTCTTCCAGGGCGAACTCGGCCTCCTCCTTGGGCCAAATGGCGCGGGAAAAACCACAATTTTGGAGGTCTTCCTCGGTTTCGTCACTTATCGGGGAAAGGCCAGGGTGAGAGGCCTAGAGGTCCGGGAAAATCTCAGAGAGGTCCGGCGAAGCTTGGGATATCTTCCCCAAGCCCTCTTCTTCCCGCCGCAGACGCCCTGCCGCACGGTGGAGCTCGTGATGATGGGAAGATTCGGGTTTTTCCGGCCGTGGCAAAGGCTCCCCAAAGAGGAGAAAAACCGGGCCTTTTTGGCTTTGGAACGCATGGGACTTTTGGAGAAAGCGGAGTGGCCTGTGGGGCATCTTTCCGGAGGACAACAGCGAAAAGCCCTTTTGGCGCGGGCTTTGGCCAAAGGGGCGGAAATCCTCCTTTTAGACGAGCCCTTTGCCTCTTTGGATCCCGAGGCCCGGGTAGATTTGGCCCAGGCCATCCTCCGCCTGCGAAAAGAGGGGATGACGGTGCTTGCCGTGGTGCACGAGGAGGAGCTCCTTTCCCAGGCGAATCGGGCTTGGCTTGTGCGGGAAGGAAGGACTTCGGAGCTTCTCCGCCCGTTCCCAAGCCTTTCTGTCCTCTGGGAAAGCCTATGTGGGCGCTGATCCTTCCCACCCTTTGCGCGGCGTTCCTCGCGGGATTTTCCGGAGGGCTTCTGGGTGTTGTGACCCTGAGCCTTCGGCTTTCTGCTTTGGGTTATGCCATGGCCCACGCGGCCTTCGCGGGAGCAGCTTTGGGCCTTTGGCTTGGGATCTCTCCCCTGGTTACGGCCTTTGTTTTCGCCTCCTTTGTGGCTGCCCTTTTGGGCCCGATTTCTGAGCGCACCGGCCTTTCGCCGGATACGGTCCTCGCCATCCTTTTCCCACTGACCATGGCTTTGGGCTTTCTTTTCATTGCTCTTACACCCGGGCTTCCCCTTACCTCGCCAGCGCTCGCCGTCCTTTGGGGAAGCCTTCTTGGCGTGGGCTGGACAGACGTGGCCCTGCTTTTTGGCGTTATCCTCGCGACCGGGGGCTTTCTCCTCTTTTTCCGGCGGGAAGTCTGGGCCTTGCTCGTGGAGCGGAGGCTTGCGGAGGAGGCTGGGATTCCTGTGCGACTCATCCTTTGGACGATCCTTTTCCTTTTGGGCGCGGGGGTTGCGGCTTCCCTAAGGCTTGTGGGCGGGCTTTTGGTCTATGCTCTTCTTTTCCTTCCCGCCTCTTCGGCGGCGCAATTTTTCTTCGATCTTCGGCGGCAATTCCTCCTTTCGCCCCTTTTGGGCGGGCTCATGGGGCTCGGGGGAGTGGGCCTCTCCTTTTGGGCGAATCTTCCGGTGGGGACGGCGATTGCCCTCCTTTCCTGCGGGTTTTTTCTCCTTTCCTGGGCAGCAAGCCCGCGGCGCCGCGTCCCCCTGGAAAAGCCCCCTTTTCCACTTTGAGGTATGATGCGATAGAGAACCATGGAAAAGGAGGAGCTTGCTCCGGTAGCCGAGCTTTTCCCGCCACAAGGCCAGTGGACGGAGGCGGACTATTTTGCCCTTCCCGAAACCAATCGCCTCTTGGAGCTTTCAGAAGGGAGGCTTATTGTGCACTCGCCGCCTACGCTGGGGCATCAGGAGGCGCTCAAGCACCTGTTCATCCGGTTAAACGAGTTTGTGGAGAAAAACGGGCTTGGGGTGGTGGAACTTGCGCCGCTTCCGGTGCGGCTTTGGCCGGGGAAAATTCGTGAGCCCGATATCTTTTTCATCTCCCGAGAGCACCTGGAGCGCCTGGGCGAGAAAGTGTGCGGGGTGCCCGATTTAGTGGTGGAAATCACCTCTCCTGCTACCAGGGACGCGGATCGGAGGGAGAAATTTGGAGAGTACGCCCAGGCTGGGGTTCAAGAATACTGGATTGTTGATCCTGAACGGAAAACCATTGAAGTTTTTGTTTTGCGCGGCCGTGCCTTTGAGACCTTCGGTTTGTTCCATCAAGGCGAGATCGCTCGCTCCGCTTTGCTGGCGGGCTTTGCGGTGGCGGTTGACGAAATTTTCCTCGGGATTGAGGCCTAAAGCTCCCTCTTCGGACGCGGATTTCTAGGCCTCTCTTTCATTGCGAACAGGCCCCTTCATCCTCACCTTCTCTCCCTTGGGGAAGGGAACAAGCAAGGAAGGGTTAAAAGAGCCTTAGGAAAAGTCGGACCAGAAGCCCAAGGAGAAGGGCAAGGCCTGTGGTGCCGAGGGCAACGAGACCGGTGCGGCGCCAGCCAATCTCCCGGCCCAGCGCGGCCACGGTGGCAAGGCACGGCATGAAGAAAAGGATGAAAGTTGTAAACACCACCATCTGTCCCCTGGATAGAACGGCGGCGAAATTCTCCGTGCCCAAAGCTTGACCCAGAAGGAGGAGAGCGAGTTCCTTGCGCAGGACCGCAAAAACGAGGGGCACTCCCGTTTGAATCGGAAGGCCTAAAGGAAACGTAAACGGCAAGGCCAAAAGGTTCAGGTAGCGCTCGGCGCCCAACGCCTGGGCCAGGGAAAGGATAGCGCTAGAGACGATGAGCAAAGGCCAGGCCACCTTCACGAACTCCCGCAGCCTGAGCCAGGTCTTTCCCAAGGTGGTGCGGAGAGCGGGCACCCGATAGGGTGGGATTTCCAGGATGAGCCCAGGCCCCGCAGCCGGAAAGATTCTGGACAAAAAATACGCGAGCAAAGCGACAACGAGGATATTTCCCAAATAGAGGGCGAAGGCCGCTGCGGGGCCGATAAACCGGCCCACGAGCCCGAAGACCACCACCGTACGCGCCGCACAGGGGATGAGCACCGCCAAGCCTGCAGTAAGGAGCCGATCGCGCTCATCCTCAAGGATCCGAGTGGCCAAAACCGCAGGAACGGAGCAGCCGTAGCCCAAAACCAAAGGGATCACGCTTTTCCCGTGAAGGCCCAACCGGTGCATGAGCCCGTCCAAAAGGAAGCCAAGGCGCGGGAGATACCCCACATCCTCCAGCAACGCCAAAAGGAGGTAAAAGGGAAGAAGGTAGGGAATGGCAATTCCGATTCCGGCGAAAAGGCCATCCAAAGCGCCACCGAGGACTTCGGGAAGGACGCCTGCTCCCAAAATTTCCCGAATCCACGCGGAAAGCTCCTCCAACGCCGGCAAAAGGAGCCCCTCCAAAGCCCCGCCCACCTTGAAGGTGAGGAAAAAGAGGAGGAAGAGGGCCAAAAGGAGGAAGGGGTAGCCGAAGATGGGGTGCATAAGGAGGTCATCCAGGTGCTCGCGGAACCCCACTTTGGCCCGTTCTACTCTGGCGACTTCGCGGAAGATACGGTGGGCCAACGCCGCCCGCTCCTCCGCCAAAATCCAAGCTGGCTCTTCCTCACCTTTGCAGCGGAGCTCCTCTTTGAGCCCTTCAGGCAAATCCTTCCCCTCCGCAAGGCGGAGGATGGCCGAAAAGCGCGGAGGAAAGCTCGGACCCTCCTGAGAATCTTTGCCAGGCAGGAGGAGCGCGGAGATAGCCTTTTCCACAGGCGGAGAATAGACCGGCGACTTGGGAACCGCGGCTTTGGGCAAGGCCGAAAGGAGCTCGCGCAATCCCACTCCCCGGGAGGCCACGGTGAGGACGACAGGCACCCCCAATATTTCCGAAAGTTTTTCGCGGTCGATGCGAATCCCTTTGTGCTCGGCCTCGTCGGCCATGTTGAGCACCACCACCATGGGGATCTCAAGTTCCGCGAGTTCCAAGGTGAGGGAAAGGGAGCGGGAAAGGACGGAGGCGTCAATAACGTTGATGATGAGATCCGGCCGCTCCGTGAGGAGGAAATCGCGGGCCACGCGCTCCGCGGGATCCTCGGCAAAAAGGGAATATATGCCGGGAAGATCCACGATCTCCGCGGGTTTCCCGGAAATGAAGGCTCGGCCGCGCAGGATTTCCACCGTGGTCCCCGGAAAGTTCGAGGCAATGGCCTTGAGGCCGACAAGGGCATTGAAAAGCGTTGATTTTCCGGAATTTGGCTGGCCTACTAAGGCAATTTTGAGCTTATTTTGGGGCATGATTTTGGAGCGGGGAAACGAGGATTCGCCGGGCAAGTCCTCTTCCCAGGGCCACGCGAGTTCCATCCACCTCGAGGAGGACCGGCCCATATCCGGGCCCGCTGGAGATCAGGCGGACCACCGCGCCGGGGCGGATGCCCAGGGCGCCGAGGCGGAGGCGCACCCCGCGGCCGGGGCCGAGCACGGCCCGCACCCGGCCCTCTTGGCCGGGAGTTAAGTCACAAAGCGGGATTTCGGGAAAGTTGATGTTCATTCTCAAAAAGGCATTCTACCCCCTCCGACCTTGCAGTCAAGAAGGACGGCCTCGCCTAAAAAGCCCTTAAAGAGGAGCCCGGTAATTTTTTCAGCGGATCAGGGGGCGTAAAACCAGGGGACATCTGCCCGGATCTTAAGCTTGGCCCTGGCTACCCTTGGGGCGTGGAAAAGCTTGGGCCACTTTTCATCATTCTTTTTGCCGCCGCTTTGGTATTGGTGGCCGTCCTTTCCGTGCGGCCTCTTCCGGAGATCATCGTGGTGGTGGATGCCGGCCACGGCGGCCACGATCCAGGAGCTGTGGTCTCCGGCGTTCAGGAAAAAGACCTCAATTTGACTTTGGCCCTCCTCGTGGCGCGCAAGGCCCAAGGGATACGCGGGCTAAAGGTAGTGCTCACCCGGGCCACGGACACCTATGTGGATTTGGTGGAACGGGTTCGGATGGCCGAGGCCCTGGGCGCGGCCCTCTACCTTTCCATCCACGCCAATTACCACCGGGATCAAAGAGTCTGCGGGATCGAAACGTGGGTGGATACAAACGCTAGCCCGGAAAGCCAAAGGCTTGCGGAAACCATACAGAGGGCGGTGGTTTCCGCTACAGGTGGAGCCGACCGCGGCGTGCGCCGGCAAAGCCTGTACCTCCGCCACACCTTTCTTCCCACGGCCCTGGTGGAGGTAGGGTACCTTTCGTGCCCTTCGGAGCGGAAAAAACTCCTGGATCCTGCGTACCAGGAAAGGATCGCCGAGGGGATCCTTCAGGGAATTCGGGAATTCCTGGGGATTTAGGCGCGGGCCTTCTCTCCGCTTTCGAGCCAAGCCCAGATGAACGGCCAGATCTCTCCGTCCAGGACAGCCTCGACGTTTCCCACCTCCACCTCCGTGCGGTGGTCCTTCACGAGCTGATAGGGCTGAAGGACATAGGAGCGGATTTGGTGGCCCCACTCGATTTCGGAAAGCTCGCCCCTAAGCTCCTCGATCTTCTTGACCCTCTCCTGCTCCATGAGCGCTCGGAGCCTCGCCCGAAGGATTTTGAGGGCCGTCATTTTGTTCTGGTATTGGGAGCGTTCGTTTTGGCAGGTCACGACGATCCCCGTGGGTTTGTGGATGATCCGCACGGCGGTTTCGTTTTTCTGCATGTGCTGGCCGCCCGGGCCGGAGGAGCGGAAGGTCTCAATGATGAGGTCCTCTTCGTTTATTTCTACATCGCCTTCGGGAACGATAGGGGTTACCGTGACCGCGGCAAACGAGGTGTGGCGCCGGCGGGCCGCGTCAAACGGGGAAATCCGCACCAGCCGGTGCACACCGGTCTCGCCCTTGAGGATTCCGTAAGCGTAGCGGCCGCGGATCTCCAAAGTCGCGCTTTTGATCCCGGCTTCCTCGCCGGGCGTTTCGTCCACAAGCCGCGCCTCAAACCCCGCCCGCTCCGAAAATCTTGTGTACATGCGGAGAAGCATCTCCGCCCAATCCATAGCGTCCGTACCGCCCGCTCCAGCATTGATGGAAAGAAAACAATCGTTGGGGTCGTAGGGACCGGTGAGGAGGAACTCCACGCGGGCCCGGGAGAATTTTTCCTCGAGTTTGGAAAGGCGCTCCTGCACCTCGGCCTTTGTCCCCTCGTCCTCCTCTTCGCTGGCCAATTGCCAAAGAATTTCCAAATCCTCGAGCTCGCGAAAAAGGGTTTCGTAGCTTTGGAGGCGCTCGCGGGCGGCCTCGAGCTCTTTGGCTTTCGCTTGGGCCGAGCTCCGATCGGCCCAAAAATCCGGCCGGGCCATTTCCGCCTCCAGTGCCCGGATCCGCTCCCGAAGCTCCTCCACACCGATTCCCTGGCCGAGCCTTTCCAGGCGCTCTTTTAGGTCGCGCAGACGCTCCTCCATACGGATTCACCTTAGCCGGGAGAAAAGTTTTGCGCAACCTTATAATCGCGGAAATGCCCGGCGTTCTTTACCTTTGCGCTACACCCATTGGGAACCTCAAAGACATTACCCTCCGCGCTTTAGAGATCCTTAGGGAAGCGGATGTAATCGTGGCTGAGGACACGCGCCGCACGCGAAAGCTCCTTTCCCACTACGGCATCACCACCCCGCTTTCCGCAAGCCTCTACCAGGGCGTGGAGGAAGAAAGGGTAGAAGGCGTTTTGGCCCTTTTGCGGGCGGGGAAAAAGGTGGCCCTTGTCTCCGATGCGGGAACGCCCCTCATTTCCGATCCCGGGTTCCCTCTGGTGCGGGCCTGCATTCGTGAAGGGATTCCCGTGGTTCCTATTCCCGGGCCGTCCGCGGTGTTGGCAGCCTTGGTGGGTTCAGGCCTTCCCACGGATCGGTTCCTTTTCGCAGGGTATCCGCCGCGGAAGAAGGGGGAACGCCGGCGCTGGCTTTCTGAACTCCTCTCCATTCCGGCTACGGTGATCTTTTTTGAATCCCCGCACCGGCTCATCTCCACCCTGGAACTCCTGGCGGAGCTGGACCCGGAAAGGCCGACGGTGGTCGCCCGGGAGCTCACCAAAATCCATGAGGAATTCGTGCGCGGGACCTCCGCGGAGGTTCTTGCGGAATTCCAAAGCCGCGGGAAGGTCCTGGGCGAATGCGTAGTCCTCGTTGGTACCGCAAACAAAAAGATGGCACGCGACGAAAACGAGATCTTCGCAACCTATGCGGAACTTATCGCTCAGGGCTTAGCTTCCAAAGAGGCCCTCAAAGAGACGGCCCGCGCCCTCGGCCTTCCCAAGAGGGAAGTCTATAAAATCCTGCACCGGGAAGAGAAACGTACTGGGGCTCGCGATGGGAATGGATTTCAGAGAAATTCCCGGAGCAAAGAACGCAAGTCCTCCGCCGCCGGGAAGGCCTGAAGGGCTGGAGGGCCACGGCGAATCACCGGGTGCCTTTCCTCAAAAGTCGGCTCCTCTACGGCATAAAAGATCCCCACGGGAATAACTTCCTGATCGGAGAGGGCCAAACGCATGGCCTTGGCAAAATCCGTGGGATCGTGCTCTTCTCCCACAGCACGGATGCGCTCCTTGTACCAGGCAAAGGTTTGGACGCGATTCCAGGAGGGACAGGGATGGAGCACATTCACCAAAGCGAAGCCGCGGTGGCGGATGGCGGCGGCGAGGATCTGGGCGGTGCGCTCCACCTCGCCTGAGAAGGCCTGGGCGACAAAGCCCGCTCCCAGCGCTAGGGCGAGCGCCAGGGGATTGAGGGGACGGGAAAGCACGCCGAAGGGCTGGGCCCGGGTGGTGTACCCGGCCGGAGCGGTCGGCGAGGCCTGTCCCTTGGTCAGGCCGTAGACTCGGTTGTCGTGAGCAATGACGGTGATGTCTAAATTCCGGCGAATGTTGTGGATGAGGTGATTTCCGCCTTCACCGTAAAGATCTCCGTCTCCGGACTCGGCGATGACGACGAGATCGGGACGGACCATTTTCAGGCCCGCCGCAGCGGCGATGGTGCGGCCATGTAGCCCATTAAACCCGTTCACCCGCAAATAATGGACGATTTTCGCCGCCTGACCTATCCCTGTTACCAACACCACTCGATGGGGCGGGAGATCGAGCGCGGCCAGCGCCCGCACCAGGGCTTCACGGATTTGGAAATTGCCGCACCCTGGACACCAATGGATTTCTACATCCGCGAGGTATTCTTCAGGCTTCATGGGTGAGGGCCTCCACCAGTTCCTCGGGAACAAAGGGGCGGCCGTCGTAGCGGGCTATGTGCTGATGCGGAATTAGTCCGGTTTCCTGCGCGAGGAGCTTGCCTAATTGCCCCCACGCGTTGTTTTCTACCGTGATGAGCCGTTGGGCCGGCCCGAGAAGATCTGCGATTTCTCCCCACTTTTGCGGCCAAAGATCATGGAAATGAACGAGCACAAAATCCCCACCGCGGCTGTTCACTTCTTCCACGGCTTCGCGCAGGGCTCCGAAGGTAGAGCCCCAGCCCAAGACCACGGTTTTTCCCCGGGGATGACCCTCTGGATAGACCACGGGGCCTTCCACTTCTTCCCTCAACCCCTCTTCCTTTTTCAGGCGTTTTTCCACCATGGCCTTCCGGATCTCCAAGTCCTCGGTGATGCGGCCATAGGAATCGTGCTCGTCGGAGTCCACGAGGACCAAGTGGGGCGAAAGGCCGGGCAGAGCCCGCGGGGAAACCCCGCTGGGGGTCAAGGCAAACCTCTCATAGGTGGGAAGTTTTCCTAACTCCTCAGGGGAAAGGACATGGGAGCGGAGAGGAATCCTCTGAGGGTCCAGAGGGGGGATCACGGCATAGGAATCCACGAGGTACTGGTCGGTGAGGAGGATGCTAGGAACTTGATATTTTTCCGCGAGCTCGAAGGCGCGGATGGTGCAGTAAAACGCGGTTTCCTGATCCCGGGGCGCGCACAGAAACCGGGGAAATTCGCCATGCCCTGCGTAAAGGGCGAAAAGGAGGTTCTCCTGGGAAGTGCGTGTGGGAAGCCCTGTGGCGGGGCCGGGTCGCTGCCCGAGGTGGATAACCACGGGAGTCTCGATCATGCCCGCCAGGGAAAGCCCCTCCACCATGAGGGCGAACCCGCCGCCGGAAGTGGTGACCATGGCCCGCGCCCCTCCGTACGCTGCGCCCAGGGCCATGTTGATGGCGGCAATCTCGTCTTCGGCCTGTTCCACCACGATCCCAAATCGCTCGCTCCGTTGGGCCAAGAACTCCATCACTGGGGTGCCTGGGGTCATGGGATAAGCCGCCAAAAACTTGCATCCTGCGGCAATGGCTCCCGCGCCCACCGCCTGACCCCCCGTGAGCAGCATCCTCTCACCAGGTCCGAATTGGGGGCCCGGCAAATCCCAAGCCGGAGGGCTTCCGTGTTCGTAGCCCAAAGAAAGCGCCTGCAAGTTGGATTCAGCTTTTTCTCCGAACACCTCCTGAATAGCTTGGGCCACCTTCTCCTCGGGCAAGCCCAGAAGCTTGGCGGCAGCGCCCAGGAGAATGACCCCCATAGCAATGGGCAACTTTAGCTTCTCCCTTGCCAATTTCTGCGCGGGGAGGCTCAGAACCCGGGGGCCCTCGATCCCCAGGCTCTCCTCCGCCACCACCCACGCCCCCTCCCGCAGTTTCTTTTGGTAGGCTTTCCACATCTCCGCGGTCAACACGACAAGAAGGTCAACATCCCGTCGGGTAGCAAAGACCGGTTTATCGGAAACCCGCAGCGTGAAAGCGTTTTCTCCACCGCGGATGCGGGAGTGGTAAGAAAGCTCGGCGTGGAGATAAAGGCCACTCCGGAAGAAAGCGCGGGCCAATATCTCGCCGAGGCTTTGAATGCCTTGCCCGGCCGCGCCGGCCAGCCGAATTAGGAGTTCCAAGGCTTCACTCGCAATAACGGCTGAGATAGGCGGAAAGGCCCATCTGCCGAATCTCGTCGAGCTGGGCCTCCAGCCAGTCGATGTGCTCCTCCTCGTCCTTAAGGATTTCCTCTAGGAGCACCTTGGTGCCGTTATCCCCGAGCTCCGCCGCAAGCCGAATCGTCTCATTGTAGGCCCGGTCTGCGCCGTATTCGGCCTCAAGATCGTTCTGGTGAATCTTCTCCACATCCTTTCCGATGTGGACGGGCGCGATCTCCGTCACCCGGGGCTCGCCCTCAAGGAAGATGATGCGGGCCACAAGCTTTTCCCAGTGCTCCATCTCCTTAATGGCCCTTTTCTCCACGATCTCCGCAAGCTTCGTGTAGCCCCAGTTCTCCAGAAGCTCAGCGTGAACCATGTATTGAAGGATGGCGCCCAGCTCCTCGGAGATCCTCTTGTTCAAGGCCTCGATGATCTGAGGATGACCCTTCATTCCGCCTCCTTTCCCCGCATGATAGCCTTTTCGTGCTCCACCAGGCAAATATCTTCACGAAAAATCCGGAAGGGAATTACTCTTCGACGGCCTCCGCGAGTTCCTCCACCTTCAGCTTTTCGGGCTCCAGGGCGGAAAGGGCGGCCTTCATCCGCGCCATCGCCTCATCGAAGCTCATGGTCACGATCTTTTTGCGCTTTACCGGGTTGACCTTGGAGACCACCCCGTGCTTGAGGAAGGGCTGGGTGTAGCCGCGCTCGCGGAGGGCCTGGACAATGGGCTCCACCAAGGCATCCACTTCCAAAAGGAGGCCAGCTCGGCGTTCCCGCTCCTCCAGGGCTAAAGGAAGTTCCAGATCCAAAAACCGATCCACCTTGCGCAGGATGGGAACGTAGGCGGAACCGGAAAACCGCTCGCTTTTTTCGTAGATGAGCCCCAATGTAGCTAAGTGCGCCTCTTCGAATTGGAACGCAAACTCCTTCTCTTTGCGCGTGGGCTCCGAAGCGAGGAGGGCTCGGTACATGCGGATCACTTCCAAGGCCTTTTCCTTGAGGTTATGGGCCTTTTCCGTGTTCAGGGCGAGGATCTCAAAAGCAACTTGAGGATCGGGGACGACCACGGCGGCGATGTATTCCCGACCCAAGCGCTTGAGGGCTTCCCGGCGATGGTTTCCGTTGGGCGTCCAAAACCCCCCATCCGGCGCGGGTACCGCTACGATGGGGTCCAAGAACCTCCCGAGCTTGGCGATCACTTCCCGAAGCCGTTCCACATGGGCCTCGGAGAGGTCCCGCTGGAAGGGTGTGGGCTGCACCTTGCTCAGAGGAAGGAGGGCGAAGATCTGCCACTGGTTTTTGTAGGGCTCGGGGTAGGCCGCAAGGGCCTGCCCGCCCGCGGCCTCAATGAGCTCTTTTAGGCGCTGAATCTCCGGAGGAAGGGCTTCAGACATAGCCCAAAATTATCCGTTCGCTTTCTCCATACGGCAAGGGAAATTCAGGGCCTGGGCTTTATTTCGTAGCCGCAGGAGCTGCAGCGCCAGGTGATCTCGCCGGTGAGGAGATTCCAGCGCACCGGAATGAGGGTGCCGTCTCGGCATTGGGGGCAGCGCAAAAGGTTCACCTCCGCCTCCACCGGCTCAGCGAGGGTCACGGAAAACTTCTCGGGAAGGGAAAGCGCAATTTTCTCCACCTCCACCTGGAGGGGGGCGGAGAGGCTCACGGGGCTAGAAAGCTCAACCTCTAGAGGTCCGGGAAGGGAAACGGGCTCGGAAAGCCGCACCGGGATCCCCTCCCGCGTGATTTTGAACCCCAAAAAGAGAAAGGCGCCGAGAAGGCCGGCCACAAGGAAGAGGCCCAAAACGAGGAGCACGCGATACACGGTTCACCTCCCTGGGAGTTTAGGGCAAAAAGAAAAAGCGCGCCCGGGAGGACTCGAACCCCCAACCCTCGGCTCCGAAGGCCGATGCTCTGATCCTATTGAGCTACGGGCGCGAGATCCGGCCCGCCGGCTTGTCCTCGGCCAATCCGGATCTGTCCTTCAGAACCGTTGCATCCTACAACCGCCGGCGACCCGGCTGGGAGGAGCGACGGGACTTGAACCCGCGACCCCCGCGTCCACAGCGCGGTGCTCTGCCAGGCTGAGCTACGCTCCCCTGGCGCGCCCGGGAGGACTCGAACCCCCGGCCTGCGGCTTAGAAGGCCGCTGCTCTGGTCCAGCTGAGCTACGGGCGCTTATCCCCAACTTTACTTTTGGGGTGATGGAGCGGGTAACGGGAATCGAACCCGTGCCGCTGGCTTGGAAGGCCAGTGCTCTACCACTGAGCTATACCCGCTTCCTTGGTCGGAGAGGGCGGATTCGAACCGCCGACCTCATGGTCCCGAACCATGCGCGCTAACCAGGCTGCGCTACTCTCCGACCCTTCTATTTTACCCGCTAGCGCAAAAGGATGAACCGCGTCCGGCCCGCCCGGATCACCGTGAGGAGGACCTCCTCATCCTCCGCGATCTGAGAAACGATCCGGTTCCAGTCCGAAACGGAGGAAACAGGCTGCCGGTTCACCTCCACGATGAGGTCGCCCACCTGGAGCCCGGCCCAATAGGCCCGGGAGCCAGGTTGAACGTCCACCACTACAACCCCGCTTTCCCGGGTAATGCCGTAGCGGCTTTTCAGCTCGGGGGTTATATCCTGAACGGTGATCCCGAACCGGGAAATCCCCGAAGGCGCAGCGCCCACGGCCTCCCCGGGCCTCTCCTCAAGAACAACGTTCAGAACAAGAACTTCTTTGTCCCGCACGAGGGTCACAGCTACTTCTTCCCCTGGACGCCGGTACATGATGGCCATCTGGAGATCATTGGAGTTCCTGATCCTTTGGTTGTCCACGGCGGTGATCACGTCGCCGGCGCGGATTCCGGCTTTCGCCGCCGGAGAGTTGGGAACCACTTCCGTCACCAAAGCGCCTTCGCGCACCCCAAGCTGCCTCTCCATCCCGGGGATCACATCCTGGATGTACACCCCAAGCCAAGCCCGGGTGACCCTTCCTTTCTCCACGATCTGCGCGAGCGCCAGCTTGATCTCGTTAATGGGCACAGCGAAGTTGATCCCCTCCACGGCAAGCCCCGTGGACGTTTGCCGAGCAATCAGGGTGTTCATTCCCACCACTTCGCCGTAGGCATTCACCAAGGGGCCTCCGGAGTTCCCGGGATTGATGGCAGCATCCGTTTGGATCATGCGGCGGTAGTATCCTGAACCGTCGGGCCTGGGCACATCCCGGTTGAGGGCGGAGACAATCCCCAAGGTCACGGTGTGGGAAAAGCCCAAGGGGTTCCCGATGGCGATGACCCAGTCCCCGATTTCCAGGGCATCGGAGTTGCCCAAGGGCGCAGCGGGCAAATCCGCGCCGTCCACGCGGAGCACCGCCAGATCCAAAAGTTCATCGGTACCCACCACCTGGGCCGGCCAGGAATCGCCGCTTTGGGCCGTGACCAGGATGGAGGTCGCGTTTTCCACCACGTGGTAATTCGTGAGGATGTACTTTTGGCCGGCGTACTCCACGACGAACCCCGAACCCAAGGAAGTGGTTTCCGGCTCGCCGAAGAACCGGCGGAAGAAGGGATCCTGGAAGAACTGGTCCCACCAGGTGGAAACCCGGCGGGTGGCCTCCACCTTGACCACCGCGGGCGCGACCCGGGCGATGGCCGCCTTAATGGCTGCTTGCCCGGAAGCGGCGATGGCCTCCTGGACTCCCTGGGCGAGGCCAACCCCGGCCACGATCAACGCCAACATCACCGCCCAAACCTTGCGCATCCTTCCATCACCTCCGCGCTCTTTTTATCCGCCCCTTCTTGCAAAGGCCGCGCAGCTTTTGTGGAGAAATGGTGGAGACGGTTTTTCCAAAAGCCTATCATAACGGAGCCATGGGGGAGCCGCAGAGGAAAGCTATTGCCCTCATGTCCGGCGGCCTGGACTCCGCTTTGGCCGCGGCCTGGACGAAAAAGCTGGGGTTCGAGGTGGTGGGCCTGAACCTGGCCACGGGCTTCTGCGTGGGCGAGGGCCGCTGCGACACCGTTTTGGCCCAGGGCTTGGCCCTGGGTATCCCCGTGAAACTCCTCGATATCTCCGAGGAGTACCTGGAAGTTGTAAAGCACCCGAAATACGGCCGGGGCCAGGGGATGAACCCCTGCCTCGATTGCCGCATTTTCATGGCCCAAAAGGCCAAGGAAGTCATGGAGGAGGAAGGCGCTTCTTTCGTAGTCACCGGCGAGGTTTTGGGCCAGCGGCCCATGTCCCAGCATCTTGCGGCCTTGGAATTGGTGGCGCGGGAATCTGGGCTTGGGGAAAGACTTGTGCGTCCTCTCTCCGGAAGGCTTTTGGGGCCCACTTTCCCCGAGCGGATGGGCTGGGTCCGCCGGGAGGATTGGCTGGATATCCAGGGCCGTTCGCGCAAGCGCCAGCTCGCGCTGGCCAAGGAGTTGGGAATCCCCACTTTCACCTCGCCCGGAGGGGGCTGTTGCATCCTTCTGGAGCGCACCTATTCCAAAAGGCTTCGGGATCTCATCAAGGAAAAGGGTGTGGAAGCCCTCACCAAAGAGGATTTTGCCCTTCTGCGTTTGGGGCGGCACTTCCGCTTGGGACCCAAGGTGCGGCTCGTGGTAGGCCGGGATGAGCTTGAGAACGCCGCTCTCCTTGGGTTTTCCCAGGACCGCTACCTCCTAAGCTTTCCCGATATTCCCGGGCCGGTGTCCCTCCTTTTGGGAAAGCCAAGTGAGGAAGAAATTCTCTTGGCTGCCCGCATTGCCGCGCGCTATAGTGACGCTCCCCAGGGCCAGCCGGTGCGGGTGAAGGTGAGCAAAAACGCGCAAGAAAAGGACCTCTTCGTCGTTCCTCTTCCTCAAGATGATCCGCTGCTTAGAAACCTGCGCGTGGGCTGAGCGTATAATTGGCCTGCTATGAAAGGGTTCATCGTGCGCACAAAGGCCAATAGTTTCAAGGTGCTGTGTGTAGAATGCCTTGCGAAGTCGGAGTTTGAGGAATACGTGAAGCCCTGGAGCACGCCGATTGGCAGCCGCTGCGTTAAGTGTCAGCGCCGGGTGCTCATCAACCCTGCGGACTATCAACCCCCGGCGAAAGAGAGCAAGCCCTAAAGGGGCTCGAAGCGGGCGCGGAAGTGCCGCAAGGGGCCTTTCCCGCTTACAAGCTTAAGCCCCTTTAGGCTTTCCCGTTTTTCCAAGATGATTTCGAAGGTACGCACCACGTGGCGGAGGTGCTCCTCTCCGTAGACCCGGCGGGGAATGGCCAGCCGCACAAGCTCTAGCTTCGCCTCCTTCCCAAGCATGGTGGAGCCCACCTCCACGGCCCGCACTCCACCCTCAAGATAAAGGGCGCAAACCAAAGCTTGGCCGGGGAATTGCTCCCGGGGGATGTGGGGAAGGAGGCGCTGAGCATCGACGTAGACCGCGTGACCTCCCGGCGGCCAGTAGACTGGTACCCCGATCTTTCGGAGCTCCCTCCCTAGCCAGCGCACCTGTTCCACTCGGTCCCGGAGATAGAGGGGATCCAAGGCCTCCTTCAGGCCCACGGCCAGGGCCGCGAGATCCCGGCCAGCAAGACCTCCATAGGTGGGGAATCCCTCCCAAAGGATAAGCTTTTCCGCGCAGCGCTCGTAAAGCTCCGGATCCCGCAAGGCAATGAATCCGCCGATATTCCCTAATCCGTCCTTTTTCGCGGACATAAGGCAGCCATCGGCGAGGCTAAACACCTCTTTTGCAATTTCCTCCGGCGTTTTTTCGGAGTAGCCCGGCTCGCGCTCTTTGATGAAGAACGCGTTTTCCGCGTGGCGGGCGGCATCCAAAATGAGGGGAATTCCGTGGGCACGGGCAAGTTCAGAGACGGCGCGGATATTGGAAAGGGAAACGGGTTGACCCGCCATGGTGTTATTGGTAAGGGTGAGCATCACAAACGGGATGCGCACGGATTTGTCCTGAAGGAGCTTCCGTAACGCTTCCACATCCATATTTCCCTTGAACGGCGCGTCGAGCTCGGGATCCAGGGCCTCGGGCACGGGAAGATCGAGAGGTTTGGCCCCGAGAAAAAGGATGTTCGCGCGGGTGGTATCGAAGTGGGAATTGCTCGGGATAACATCATCCTTCTGCACGGTGACGGAGAAGAAAACGTGCTCTGCGGCGCGGCCCTGGTGGACGGGAAGGACATAAGGGTAGCCTGTGATCTCCTGGACGGCCTTTTGGAAGAGCTCAAAGGAGCGGCTTCCCGCATAGGCCTCGTCGCCCTCCATGAGGGCAGCCCATTGGGCCTGGGACATAGCGCCAGTCCCGGAGTCGGTCAAAAGGTCGATGTAGACGTCGGTGGAGCGGAGATTGAACACGTTGTAGCCGGCCTCTTGAAGAAGGCGTTCCCGCTCCGGGCGGCTGGGGAGGCGGATGGGCTCAACAACCTTGATCTTGTAGGGCTTCGGCCACCATCCTTCGTCCATGTCTTTCGAGTTTATCCCAAGCGAAGGCGCATTTCCTATCCCTCTTCCTCCTCAAGGGGAACGAAACCGCCCAAGTGAAGAGAAAACTGGAGCACCGGGGAATGGAAAGCGGCGGGCGGACCATCTACGGAAACCCCGTTGGCTTCCCAGGATCCACCAAACGTGAACATAAATCCGAGATTCACTTTGACGAAAGCCCAGTCCAAAAGGAAGAACTCGGCGCTGAGGTAAGGCGCCAAGATAAAAAATTCTCGCCGGAGGCGCGTGCATACGGGGTTTGCGAGGGCATCCTCAAACGAAGAAGGCTCTCGAAAGACCAGAAAGAGCTCGGCATCCCCTCCGCCGATCATGAGGCCAAAGGCTAAGGCAAAGGTTTCCTGGGAAAAGAGTGCCCGCTCCGCCAAAAATCCGCCGCCCCCGACGGAAATCAAGGCCTTTTTCCCGTCCAAAAGGCTCTGCGTTTCCCCACCGAATCCCGCGCCGCCCATGCGCGTCCCCTCCAGAAGGCCACCCATCCCTCCGCCTCCCCAAAGCACAAGGGGAGAAGGAAGGCGGGCAAACCCGTTTTGGGTGAGGTACATGTTCAGCTCGCTGAGATCGGGAAAGAGGAAGCCGGTCATGAAACCCCCGCCGCCCAGACCCCTGGGTTCCTGCCCAAAGGCGAGAAACGCCGCGTACAACACAAAAAACACAATGCGCACCACGATCACCTCCACGCTCATTTTGGCCCGCGAGGGTAGAAACAACAAATGTGCGGCTTCATTTTTCGGTAACATGGGCTCTAGAAGGGGACGAACGCGATGAAAGAAGCGCTTGCGGAGTGGCTCCGGTCCAAAGGCGGGGAAGTCCAGGAGACCGGCAAGATGCTCGTTTTCACCAAAATTTTAGGGGAGCGTCGCCTCCTCTTTTTGCGCCAGCGGGTTGTTTTCAAAGCCCGGTTCCTCGTGGACGAGGAAAAGCGGGAGCTCCAGGTGCATGAGGAGCTTTGGGAAAGGGGCGCGGGGCTCGCGCGGGAAACCGGTGCCGGAAGCCAAAAAGAGGTTTACGAACTCGGAAAGAAGCGAGAGGGACAGATTTCCGCGCGCTTCTCCCTCCTTTCCTCCCGCTTTCGTTTCGAGTTCGACCACACCCAATTCCATCAGGAACTGGAAAATTTGGCCCAAAAGTTCGGCTATACCGTCCGCTACCAGGTTGTTCCGTAGCGAGCGCCCCAAAGTATTTTGGGCTCGATATTTCCCCAGGTTTGACAGCCGAATGTAATGGGGGTTACACTGCATTGTATGCCCAGGCCGAGCTCCGTAGCTCCCTCTGAGTTTTTTCTTTCCGATCCTGAAATGGTCCTGGTTTCCCAGGCTTTGGAGGAGGCGAAAGAAAAAATCTCCGCCGATGGAAGCCAGGCCGTGGATTCCCTGGCGGAGCTTTTGGCGCACGGCGGAGCCCTAGTTTTCCCGTGTTTCCGCCGCTGGACCGAGGATGAATCGCCCAAACTCCGCAAAGCCCTGGTCCAAGTGATCGCAAAAGCTGCGGACCCCAAAGATCCTTTCCGTGCTGTTTTCCTTTTTTCCTTGATCGAGCCTCTCCTTTGGGATAAGGAGCCTTCTGTGCGCCGAAGCGCCCGTCGGGTTCTCCGGGAAAAGCTCCTTTCCGCCTACCCTGAGGAGGCCTTAGAGATCCTCGCCCAATGGGCATCCGATCCTTCGCCGGAAAAGCGGGCCTTCGCCGCCTCCCTTTTCCCTCTCCTTCCCGAAAGCATGACCAAACGTGCCCTTATTCTCCTCCGTTGCCTTGCCCGAACCGAGGAGAAAAAGGTGCAGCAGGCGGTGCGGCGAAGCTTGGAAATTTTGAGGAAACGTGCGCCCCAAATCGTGGAGAAAGAGTTTAAACGCTGGGAAGACGATCCTTCTCTTTCTTCGCTTCTTTCGGGCGGATAGCTTTCCTTAGGCTCAAATCCAAAAGGAAACTTCCCGCCGAAGCCCAAAGGAAGAACGGCCAGAGGGAAACCCACTCCCGCTTTTCGCCCTTAAGCTCGGGAATTTCCTCGTCCTCCAAGAGTTTGCCCCCGGTGAGCTGGGTTATAGTCCGCAAAGTTTCCCACTTCGGCCCAAATTCCGCATACTCCCGAGGATAAGGAACGGGAATGAGTGCGCTTCCTCTATACTGATTTTCCTCGTCCTTCACCACCAGAAGGTAAGCCCCGGGAGCGGGCCAGGGCACGACGGCCTCATAGCGTCCAGGTCCTGTTTGCCTAAAAGTGAGCGTGGTTTCAGTCGTCCCGCTCGCCAGAATCCCCTGAAACCGCAAGCCCTGGACCCATCTCCCCTCTTGGGCCACATCGATAAGGATACGCAGGCTTCCCTCCTCGAAGGCCCATCGGATCTCCAAAGGGGCGCGTTCCGACCAGATTCGAGAAAGGACCTGTCCGAAAAAGGAGCCCAAATGCGGGGAGGCGAACCACCCTTTAGTCCAAATGCCGGCAAGATCCGCGTTGAACACAGCCACCTGGCCTGCCCCAAGCCGTCCGAAGACCAAAATGGGGTCTCCAAGAGAGGAAAGGAGGGCCACCTCAGCAGTGGGCTTGGGAAAGGTCAGGGTGTACCCCAAAAGCGGTGGTAGAGCCATCTCCGCGAACTCCGCGCCGGCCGGGCCAGATATCACAGGGTATTGGCCTTCTAGAAACCTGGGACGCAAAGCTCGCCTGGTTTCCTGCACCAATACCGTTGGCAGTTGGCGCGGGTCGGGAAGGAAGTACACTTCCCCTCCACCCGCGGCTGCTAATCCGGAGAGGATCTCAAGGTCCGCATCCGGGCCGATGGCAATGGAAGTTAAACCCACCCCGCTTTCCTGCACCTTGGTGTACAAGATCTGGAAATCCCGTCCTTCCCGCAAGGTCTTTCCATCGGAGATGAGGATGATGTGGCGAATGCGGGCAGAAACGGGGGCAAGCGCCGAAAGGGCCCACTCCACAGCAGGCCAAAGGTCCGTGCCCCCGCCGGGTGTAAGGCCAGCCAAAGCTTCAAACAGTGCGGGTTTCGTTTCCGTAGCCGGACCAGGCAGGGCTAGCCAGAAGGGAGAGCGGTCGAAAGCCAAAGCCCCCAACCAATCGTCGTCGGGGATCAGCTCCGCGGCCGAAGCCGCCGCCTCCTTGAGAAGGTCAATCTTCGTCAGCTCGCCCGCCCGCCCTGCCATGGAAGCCGAGCGATCCAAAACGAAGACGATGGCCGCGGTGGCCTCCTGGTATCGCTGGGGCACAGCGTACGTTACCGGCAAGAGTTCCTCCACGGGCCCTGTGTAACCAGCAGCGGCCTGCCGCCCTTGTACCACCCATAACCCGCCACCCTCGCCCACCCAGGCCCGCAGAGCTTCCACCGTTCCCGGGCCCAGCTGCCCCAAGGGGTAATCGTCCAAAATGACCAAATTCGCCCAAACGAGGTCCTTGGGGGTTAGGAATTCCAGCACGCGATAAGGCAGGCGAGCAGCATCTAGCAGTTCCGGGATCGCCGATTGTCCCTGGCTGACCACCAAAATGGCTGGAGGATCCCCTACAGTAACAGCCCAAAAGAGGCCGTTGTTTTCTGGGACAGGATCCGCTTCGTCAACCGCTTCTAAGCTAAGCCAGTACACGCCGACCTCCGAGGCCTCCAACGGAAAGAGCTCCTCATAAAGGCCGGGCGCATACTGCCTCACGCGGGTCTCTACGACCTCGCCATTCACCTGAAGAACCAGGCGGGACGAACTTTCCCGTTCCACAAGGATTTGTGCGCGGAGCTCAAAATAGCCTGGAGGGACGCGAGTAGGCCCGGAGAGGGAAATCAACCGGATAGTATCGGTTCTTCCCACGGGCACCACGTGGATGGGGATGCCGCTAGCTCTGGCACGTAGAACCGCAGCGGCCGTATCGCCCTGCGTAGCCTGGCCATCAGAAATTAGCACAATTTGCCCCGGGCCTTCCAGTAGGGCCAAGGCTAGATCCAAAGCTGCGCCGAGGTCGGTCTTTGTAGGTCCCAAATCCACCGGGACCTGCAAGGACGAGGGCAGCGCGGCCCGGGGGAGCTGGACCACCCCCGGAGAGCCCGCAAACACCACCACCCCTAGTTCTCCTTTCCTCTGAACCACGCTGCGAGCCAGTTCCCAAAATGCCTCCTCCCCGGCCTGGCCCACGCTCGCGGAACGGTCCACAACCAGCACCACTTGCTCCCTTTTTTCCCGCAAAGCAACTTCCGGTTGGGAGGCGGCCAACACAAGAAGGGCAAGGGTCAAGCTCCTCCCCCAAATACCTTTCCTGCGCACCACCAGGCCCAAGGCCAAAGGAAAAATCAAAAACGATAGAGCCCAAGGGAAAAGAAACCTCATCCACCTCGCCTCTCGTAAAGCACCGCCTCGATAAAGAGCAGGGGCCCAAGCATGAGAAGGACCCAGGGCCAAAGAGGCTTCTCCTCCCAGGCTTCCCGCGCCTGGGCTTCCTGCGGGGGCGCGGCGGACGGGGGCTGGGAAGCCTCCCAGGGCACGTTTACCGCGATAAACCCCCTCCCCTTTGGCCCCTCGAGGGTGTAAATCCCGGGTTGGTCAGGAATCCAGATTTCGCTGGCGCTTCCTTGATCCCACAAAACCCGGGCCCCGGGAGGAAGCGTTACAGCCTGGCCCACCTCCAGCACCGGAGCAGGCTCCGGAGGCACAAGCCAATGGAGGATATTGCGGACGAGGACGGGAAAGTCCGGAAGAACCGGAAGATTCGAGGTGCTCAAGTTCGCGGTGAATGCAACGCGGCGGCCGGCCGGGCTCTCCCACAGGGCCAACAGGGGAAGGTCCCCCGCCCAAAGGAGCACTGTAGCCCCTGGCGGAAGGCCTACCGAATAGACCTCCTCAATGCGAAAGCGTTCCAGGGACACGTGCGCAAGAAGGGAGGAGGGCGCAGCCCGCAAGGGGCCGGCAGGCTGGGACTCGCCGCGCGGGCAAGACGGAGATCCCGCTGCCCAAAGGAGAAGCGGCATCTCTGGCTCTTCTTCAAGACCAGTCTCCACAGCTACCAGAAGGTCAGCATTGTCAAAACCGCGGGTTACCGGAGCGGCCGCGCGCAATGCCGCCCAGAGGTAGCGATCCTCTTTCCCTTGCCAGGCCACCCGAATTTCTCCAGAGGAAAACGCAAAATATCGCAGGTTGTCCCAGGGAAAGTCATCAGAGGGGAGAAGCTCGGCCACGAAGGCTTGCGCGGGAACCCCCGAAATGGGCAGGATGACCTCCTCTTCTTCCTCGGGAGGCAAAAGAAGGCTCGTCCAAAGCTCGGCGCTCCCCGTACGCACCCTAAGCTGCGCATCGCAATACCTTTTTTGCCCGTTTCGAACGCGCACATAGGCCTCATAGCGGGAACCGTCGGGCGTGGGACGCACGCAAAACGCTGTAATGGCCAGGTTTTCCGGGCGCTCGACCACAATCATCTCCACGTTGGGTATGGGTAGCGGGTTATCTGTGATCACCACCACCCGGGGCCAAGCCTCAGGAAATAAAGCCAGCGCCTGGGTTAGTTCGGGCCTCCGGGAAAGATTTGGCCGGTAGCGGGAAAGGGCCAGGAGCATTTCCTCCCGGGAGGAGGTGGGGCCCCCCAAAAGGACAGGAGGATCTGCCCAAAGCACTGCGGCCCAGGGGCCAGCTGATTCGTCCAGCACCTTGCGGGCTGCGGCAAGGATTTTCTCGGCCATCCCCCGGGCGGAGGTGGATGCAGAACCGTCCAAAACAAGGAGCGTCGCACCGGAAGGCCTAAGCGCGGGGACCCTGGGCTGGGTGAGGGAAAAGGCAAAGAGGATAACAGCCAAGACCTGAAGAAGCAAAAGGAGATCCAGGCGCTGGCGGAGGCGCTGGAGAAACATGGGGCGATCCGGGCGAATGCCCTCCCAAAGGAAAAGGGCGGAGACGGGCCAGTCCTTTTCCTCGCGTCGGAGGAAGTAAAGAATCACCACGGGAACCAAGGCCCCAAGCCAGAGCCAAGCCCACGGCTGGGCAAAACTCACGGCCGCCACCTCCGCACAAGTTCCAGGGCCGCGCCCACCGGCGATCCCTCGGCCATAAACAAAAACTGGGCCACCCCAAGTTCCTGACAGGACTCCGCGAGGGCGCGGTTCCAGCGCGCCAGGGCCTCCTGGTAGGCCCTCTGCACCGACCGGCCCACAACGAGGGGCTTTCCCCTCCGCTCCTCTACGTCCCAAAGCCGCACCTCTCCGGCCAGTTCCGGAGCCACATCCTCTTTGGCAAGGACCTGGACCGCCGCCACAGCATGGCGCCCATACCGCAGGGCTCTCAACCCCTCCGCGTAACCTGGGGCAAGGAAATCCGAGATCACCAAGCAAATACCCGGCTCGGTTATGGTTTGAGTCCAGTGGGTAAGGGCGCGGGGAAAGTCGGTTTTCCCCGCGGGGGTGAGGGAGGCAAGCTGGGAAAAAGCCCGGACCAAGGCAGTTTTTCTCCGCGAGGGTTTGCCTTCATACTCCAGGCGCTCCCCAAAAGGGTAAACCCCAAAGCGATCGCCGGCGCGGAAAGCCAGAAAACACAGAGCAGCGGCCAGCCGCGAAGAAAACCGAAGTTTCCCGCCGAGGCCCATGGAATTCGATGTGTCCAGGAGGATGTAGAGAGGGGCCTCCACCTCCCGGGAAAAGACCTTGGTCATGAGCTTCTGGTGGCGGGCGTATACGGCCCAGTCCACGAGGCGCAAGTCATCCCCAGGCTGGTAAGGACGGTGATCGGCGAACTCCAAAGAGGTGCCGGTGCGCCGGCTCAGGTGCCCCCCGAAGGAACTTCCCCGGGGATGGCGCAGGGACAACCGGGTTTTTCCCAACAGAGCTAGTTCGGCCGGGGAAAGAAGTTCCCCTACGGCGGGGGAACCGTCCGCAGAACCTCGGCGAGAACCTGCCATGGTGTCACCCCCTCGGCCTCGGCGCGGAAGTTGAGGATTACCCGGTGGATGAGGGCAGGCCGGAAAACGGCCTGGATGTCCTCTACTTCCAGGTGGAAACGGCCGGCAAGAAACGCTCGCGCCTTCGCTCCCAAAACGAGGGCCAATCCCGCCCGCGGACTTGCCCCGTAAAGTACGTATTTTTTCACTGCCTCCGGGGCTCCCCGCTCCCCGGGGTGGGTAGCCCGCACCAGGCGCGCGGCGTACCTCAAAAGCTCCGGATGCACAGGAAACTCCTGGACCACGCGTTGACAGAGGAGAACCTCCTCCCGGGTGAGGACCGCCTCGGGCAAGATAATTCCGGCCCCCTCCGTGTTCCTGCGAATGATCTCCACTAGTTCCTCTTCTGTGGGGTAACCCACCTCCGCCTTGAACAAAAAGCGGTCCACCTGGGCTTCAGGAAGGGGATACGTGCCCTCCAGCTCGATGGGATTTTGCGTGGCCAGGACCATGAAGGGGTCCGGAAGGGAGTGGGTGACATTTCCTACCGTAACCTGCCGCTCCTGCATCGCTTCCAAAAGGGCGGACTGGGTTTTGGGAGTAGCCCGGTTGATCTCATCCGCGAGGACGATGTGGGCAAACACCGGACCAGGCATGAACCGAAAACCATTCTCGGAAAACACATTAGTCCCCAAAATATCCGCGGGCATCAGGTCCGGGGTACACTGAATACGGGAGAAACTGAGGCCCAAGGCTCTGGCCAGAGCCCGCACGAGGAGTGTTTTGCCCAACCCCGGCACGCCCTCAAGGAGCACGTGCCCTCGTCCCAAAAGCGCCCACAGCACCACCTCCATGACGGATTCCTGTCCCACGATGGCCGTGGCCATGGCAGTCCGCAGCTTAGACAAAGCTTGGTGGGCACGGTCAATATCTGCTCTTTCGATCACGATCCACCCCCGGCGAGAAGCTCAAAATATCGGCGTACCAAATCCCGAAGCTCTGGAGGGAGGTTCGTCTCTCGCAACCAAAGTTCCACCTGCTGGGGAGTCAAAGGGGCCGGAGCCTCTCCATCGGCCGCAGCCGATTCCCCGGGTAGAAAGAGTTGTATTCCTGTGCGCACAGGGCCCTCACCTGGACGTACCTCCGCGGACACCACTTGGCTTTCCCCCTCCCAGGCTAGAGGAGTTGCCTCAGTTCCCCTTTCCCCCTCCTCCGTACCAACGCCCAATCCCTCTTGGGCTTCCTCGCGTTCTCCTCGGCGGGCCTCGCCTGGAGGGGCCCCCAGGACCACATCTGGCAAAATCTCGCCCCACCATTCGGGGGTTTCAAAGGAAAATTCACCGCTCGCCTCTCCTTCAAGGGAAGCTTCGCTTTCTCCAGCCGATCCGGGTGCAAGGGCCTCCTCGTGTAGGCGGGCTAAACCTTCCAAGGCTGCTGCTACCACCTCTTCGGCTTCGGCCAAGCCTTCTTCTCCTCTCGCGAGGTTCTGGGATAAGGCCTCCCGCACATCCGGCCGGGTGAGCTCCTCCACGATATCCCCGATTTCCGCGGCTTTCTGGGGAGTAAGCCCCGAGGCCTTAGCTTCTTGAAGGCTCTCCCATATGCGGCGCAAAAGGCCTTCCTCTTGGGCCAAGCGCTCCACGGCCTCTTCCAGGCTCAGCTCTTCACCCAGCAGTGCGGAGAGAAGTTGGGAGTAGGGCGAAGGGCCAGCAAAACCGGGAGGAAGCTGGGGGATTTCCGGAGGGCCTGTTTTTTCCTCCTCTTTTACGGTCAACCGCTTTTCTTCCTCCTCAGCCGGAGCCTCGGCTGGGACAAGTTCCTCGGAAGAAATCTCCACAACCGTTAAGGAGGGGGGTGCCGGGGCGGGGACCAAAAGCAAGAGAATCCCCAAAAGGAGGGGCGGAACAAAAGCCAGCACTTCAGGAAACAATAGGCGCCGAAGAGGAACGCGCAGCTCGTGCAATAGGGGATTGAGGAAGGCATTGGCCCTGCGCTGCAGGGCTGCGGAGAGGCCGGCCAGGCGGCCTCCCAGTCCCATCCGCCGGCCAGCCCAAAAAAGGCGCCTCTCCATGGAAAGCGGCCAAACAAGGGAACAAAACGGGACCGCAGCGAAAGCCAGATAGAGCCAAAGGGGGACGTTCCAATTCAAAAGGTGCGCGAGGTGCGCCGTTCCTAGGGCTGCAAAGCCCACACCGGAAGCAACAAGAATAAACCGTCGGGCTCTGAGGGCATGGCGAACCCGGGCTAGGATGTCTTTCGCCCGCTCCGCAGCAACCACAGCGCTCCCAACCCTCCTAGGCCAAGGTACAAAACGGCTCCTGACCACCCTGCGCTATGTCCCTCCCAAATAGCTCGGAGCGTGGCCAGCCCGCTTCCCGGAAGGCCAAAGCCCAAGGGAAGGAATTCGGCCAAAGCCAACCCCCCATATTTGGCAAGGAACCTCAGCCCTTCGGATCTTACCACCCGCGGCATCCCATGCCCAACGAGGCTCCACACAAATCCATGGACGAGGAGAAAACCCATGGAGAGAACTACCGCGGGCCACGTAGCCGCCGTCTCCGCCCGGTGTACCAGGACCAGAGGGCTCACCAAAACTAGGGCCATGGCTCCCAACCCTGTGAGGCGGAGGAGGGTTTTCTCCGGAGGCCGCGGGCCAAAACCGCATTCAGCTTCCCCCACCTGAAGCGAGAGAATTCCTTGAAGGAGAATCAGGGCGTCCAAAAAGAGGGAACGGCCGAACCGGGGATCGGGCCAAAGAAGGGAGACCACTAGGGCTCCGGCGTTGAGAATAACGAAGGCGTGATATGGGGTAAGGAGGGCCTCGTGGAAAAGAGGTTCGCGGCTCATGGCAGCTCGATCCAGAAGGCTTCGGCCTCCCGAGGGCCGGTTGGCAGGCGGCGCAACAGCGCTTCTCCCCACGGAAGGTCCAAAGTTTCCCAAAGCCAAGGGGGCGGGGGCACGGGCTCCCCTCCCATGACTCTAGCTTCCTCCGGGACAACCCGGAGGAGCACCCGGGGAATCCCGGGCTGTAGGGGGACCACGGTGGTCCACCCATCTGGGCCGTACTCCCAGCGCAGGTCTAGCCCCCTCCATCCCCTGTGGGGGAGGAGTTCGTGCCACCAGCCGGGCAACGCGATCTCCCCAAGCCGCCAGCTTATCAAACCGCAAATTTCCAAGTAAAACCTTTGCACGCTTTTTGAGCTGATCCTTATTGCAATAGAACTTAGCTGCTCAGCACTCTCACGCGAAAGTGAATAAAACAGCGATAAACCGAGAAAAGCGAGAACCACCGCGCACAAGAGGCCGCTCCTTCCCCGAACCATTCGCCCTAGCCCTGGCCCCAACGCCACCAAGTACAGGATGATCCCTGGGATGAGGATTGACCAGATCGGCGGAACCGGGCGAAGGAGGCTCAGCCTTTGTCGAAAAGGCTCCGCTTGAATGGAGGCCACCCCCGTGGGCCCCAGGGCAGACCTTCCCCCAAGGAATGCTTGCCAAGCGCGAATGACCTCTTTTCCTTCCGGCGCGAGGGGCCCAGAGATCTCCAGCTCCGCAAAAGGCCAAAGAAGAAGAGGGTCTTGCGGAAAATCGGCAGGAGAGATGACGATCCCCGACCAAAACCCTGGCGGGCCAATCTTTCCAGGGAGACGCAGGGCTTCTACCTGCAGAGAAAATTCTTGGGCGAAAACCTCTGTGCCTCTGGAGAAAACGCGTACCTGAATGGTGGTCATTCCCTGATAAATAGACCAAGGGAGCACCCACACCGTTCGGCCCCAGGCCCCCAGGAAAACGGGGATCACCGCTGTGCGCACAGCCTCGCCCCGCCAGGGCGAACCCGCCGTCCCCCGGATGTGCACCTCGCCAGAAAAAGGTTGAGGGGAAGGATTGCTCAGGGTAAGCCAAAGGGGATTAACTACGGAAAGGACAGGTTGCCCGGCCCATCCCACCTCAAGGCCCACCTCCAGGGCCGCACCGCTCACACCCAGGAGGAAGGCCAGGAGGATCATTGGGGAAGGCCGTTCACCGCCTCCAGAGCATCGTAGGAAAGAACGTCAGCATAAACCTGAGTGGTGCGGATGGACGCGTGTCCCAGCTGCTTTTGCACGAGGCGCAGGTTATACCGGGAGGCGCGGTATAGAAGGGAGGCATAGGTGTGGCGGCAGGAGTGGATGGTGAAGCGCTCGGGGAGCCCAGCCATTTTGGCATAGCGCTTGAACATAAGCCAAAGGGCCTGGCGGGTGAGGGGCCCGCCCCGCGGAGAAAGGAAAAGATAGGCCTCCGGATCCGTGGGCTCGCCCACGAGCTTTTTCCACTCCAGAAACTCCAAGAGATGACGCCGGAGGGGCTCGCCGATGTGCACGCTTCGTATCTTTCCCCCTTTTCCGCGCCGGACGATGATCGCCCCTTGGCCGGGCTCAAGAAGGAGATCGCCTACCTTCAGGGCGGCGATCTCCGAGGCGCGGAGGCCGGCGTCCAGAGCGACATGGAGGATGGCCCAATCCCGGACCGGCCCCTTTTTGCCGCGGCGGAGGGCCTCCTCCGCGGCTTTCCTCGCCACGCTTTTGAGGCGGTGCACCTGCTCCGGGGTCATGAAGTCCTCCAGGGTCAGCTGGAGCGGCATCTTACCCCCTTTCTCCCTTAACCAAGGATGCGAAAAACTTTACCAAAGATCGGCCTCCCCGCCAGTCCGCTTCCCTTCTCGCTTCCCGAGAGGGAGAACTTAACAAAAGGTCGCTTTTGTAAAGCGCCTCAGTCCAGGGCATAGCGCTCGATGATCTTCTTCTCCTCGCCCTCCACCTCCGCGGAAAGCTCGATGTAGTCCCGCAAGCCTGAGGTCATGAGCTTTTCCCGAAAGAGGCTGTCCAGTTGAAAGATCCCCGCGGAGTTGGTCATCCGCACATGAATGTGCACGGGCTTATCCTTTCCCTTACGCACCTCAACCTTCTCGATGGCCAGGGCGGAGACGGAGTGGATCGTGGGCCGGCCCACCTGGAAGGGAATGCGGGCCCGGCCCTTCTCCATGTCCAGGGCATCCGCCACCTTCAATACCCCCGCCTCCAAGGTCAGGGGTTTGGCTTCCACCCGGTGGGCATAGATGGCGTGGAGGACATCCGCCAAAACTTGGGTTTTCGCGGGCTCCTCATAGATCCCAGAGAGGAGCTCATCGGCAAGCTGGGCAGCGAGGAGAAGGGAAAGGTCCTCGTGATTCTCCCGGTGGATGGCGTGGCCCACGTCGTGGAGGGCGGCGGCCAACGTGACCACCACCTCCGCATCCTCCGCTTTCAATCCGTGGTCCAACACCCCGGGCCGCACCCCTGCCTCCAAAAGGAGCCGCAGGATCTTGAGGCCAAGGCGCATGACGATGCGCACGTGGACGGGACCGTGGTCGTTAATACCCAGGCGGTTGATGGCCGTGACATTGGAGCAGGCCCAGAGGGCCTTGAGGCGGGCGGAGGCCTCGATGGCTCTCCTCAGCTTGGTCAACTTTTCGTTGGGCATCCCCTAAATATTGAGGTCCCGGAAGCGTTCCCACCAGGGCATCTGTGCCTCTTTGGAAAGAACCCTGGCCTCCAAGAGCCGCACCCGCTCGGAGAGGTCCCGCACCTCTTGGGCCAGGTGCTCGAGGAGCAACCGCCAGCCCCCATCGGCAGCGTTCTCCTCCTTCGCCGGCTTTTTTCCACTTTCGTATGAAACTTCATCGTCCGTTTTGCTTTTTATTTCGGTCTTAAAGCGCAAGATGTTAGCCGCTTCCTTCAAGGTATGCCCGGTTTCGCACAAAACATGGAGCTCGCGGAGGAAGCGGAGGCCCTCCTCGGTGAGGAGGAGCTGGTTGTTGGGCCCGCGGCGAAGGTGGGGAAGGAGGAGGTCGCGGATGGCCTCGATGCGGTTTCGCACCTGGTTTTCCGTGGAAAGGCCCAAAAGGGAAACGAGTTCCCGCACGGTATACACGGTTTCACCCCCTTTTTCCTCGTTTCGCATGAAAGGGTAGAGCGCAAAACCCCAGCGGGCAAGCGGGCGAAGGCTCCTCCTCCCGAAAGGCTTGGGGCGCATTTTGAATCCCTGACGGAACGAGTCCCCTTTGGGACGCGAATCCGCGCGACCAAAAGCGCGCTCCCTTTGGATTGCACCGGAACTTTTTGCGTCTATAGTTTCTTCGCGATGCGGATTAGGCGTCTTCCCGAGGAGGTCATCCAGAAAATCGCCGCCGGAGAGGTGGTGGAACGCCCTGCTTCCGTCCTGAAAGAGCTTTTGGAAAACAGCCTCGATGCCGGAGCCACAAAAATCCGCGTGGAAATCGAACATGGTGGGATAGAACGAATTCTCGTTTCCGACGATGGTTGCGGCATGACCCCGGAAGAGATGCGCCTGGCCATCGAGCGCCACACCACAAGCAAGATCACAAAAGAAGAAGACCTTTGGTACATCCAAACCCTGGGATTTCGCGGGGAGGCCCTGGCGGCCATTTGCGCCGTGGCCAGGGTTCGCATCATCTCTCGGCCAAAAGGCGGGGATCTTGGTTACGAGATCTTCGTAGAAGGCGGAAAAATCCAGGATGAAAGACCTGCACCTCATCCTGTGGGAACCACGGTGGAAGTTTCTGAGCTATTTTTCAACGTACCAGCCCGCCGGAAGTTCCTCTCCTCGCCGGCGGCGGAAGCCCGCGGATGCCTGGAGATTCTGCGGCATTTGGCCCTCGCCCATCCCAGGATTACTTTTTCCGTGAGCTCCGAGGGGCGCAAGGTCTTGGACCTACCCCAGGCTTCGAGCCCCTTAGCCCGGATAGGCCAAATCTACGGTGAAGCCTTGGCCAAAAGGCTCATCCGTGTAGAAATGGAGGAGCCTGGGATGCGTCTTTTGGCGTTTTTTGCGCCGCCGGAGTTCTCCCGGCCCACCCGAACGGACCAGCATCTTTTCCTCTCTGGCCGTCCAGTCAAATTGGGGAGCCTTGCGGTCCCCATCTATCAAGTTTTGGGACAAGCCCTCCCCGCCGGGCAGCATCCCGTTTTCTTCCTCTACCTCGACATTGACCCAAAGCTCGTGGACGTAAACGTGCATCCAAAGAAAGAAGAGGTGCGCTTTCAGAACGAGGAGGCAGTGAAGGACCTTTTCCGGCGGGCGGCGATGCGCGCCTTGGGAACTTTCACCCCCACCTGGGAAGGAAAACCCATGTCCACTTCCCCCCAAAAGACCCTACCCCCTCCGCGCTCTTTCGGATCGCAAGAAGAGATGATCTCCTTTGGATCACCGGAGGAGAAACCCTGGCGCGTTCTTGGACAGGTGCAGAAAACCTTCATTCTCGTGGAAACTTCGGACGGGATTGAAATCGTGGACCAGCATGTGGCCCATGAGCGCATCCTCTTTGAACACTATCGGGATGGCGCAGAGGTGCCCATGCAGCGTTTTCTCATCCCCATACAAATTGAGCTTCCTTTTGACCAAGCGGAGGCCCTGCGGGAGGCGATACCCATGCTCAGGGCTTTAGGGGTGGAACTCGAGCCCTTTGGCCGGCGGGCGTTTCTCGTGCGGGGCTGGCCGGCGGCGCTGGCCGAGCGCCAGGCGCGGCTGGGGTTTTTAGAGCCCCTTTTGTCGGTAGCGGAAAGTTGGCGCACGGGAAACCGCGAGCTTTTGGATCTCTGGCGGGAGGTAGCCTGTTCTGCGGCTATCCGCGCCGGCGAAGAACTTTCCCCAAGCGAACAAGAAGCCCTGATCTCCGCATGGAAAGCAACGAAAGAGCCGGCGCGGTGCCCTCATGGCCGGCCTATTGCCGTAAGGCTCACATTTGAGGAGATCGCCAAAAAGCTAGGCCGTTGAACGCAAAACCCAGCGCGTCCCCTCCGGACCGTCCCGCAGTTCCACGCCAAGTTCGTTCAGTTTCTCCCTAATCCGATCCGCCAAAGTGAAGTTCTTTTCTTTGCGCAAAGCGGTGCGCAACTCCACGAGGAGTCCCAAAAGCTCCTCCGAAAGTTTTCCCAGTTCCGAAGAGGAAATCTCGCCTTGGAAAAGTCCTAAGGGCCGGGAAAGCGTGCGTACCACCTCAGCCGCGGACCGCAGCGCTCCCGGATCGTTGCGCCGATAAGCCTCCCCGATGATCTCTTGAAGCACGGCCAAGGCACCAGGGGTGTTGAAATCGTCGTCAAGCTCCGCGAAGAACTTGGCCTGCTTTTCCGAAAGGAACGAGGAAAAACCGGGGTCCGCGGGCTCAACCCCTTCGGGGATGCGGGAAGCCTCTGAAAGAAAGTTGTAAACCCTCTCCACTGCGGCCTTGGCCTCGGAGAGGGCCTCAAACGAGAAATCCAGGGGCTTTCGCCAGTGCCGCGAAAGATAAAAATAGCGCACAGCTTCTGTACCGAAAAGCTTCACCACATCTCGCGCATAGTAGAAATTCCCCAGGGATTTCGCCATCTTCTCCCCGCGGACGGTGAGCATCCCGTTGTGGAGCCAAAGGCGCACAAAGGTCTTACCTGTAAGGGATTCCGCCTGCGCCCTCTCGTTTTCGTGATGGGGGAAGATGAGGTCATTCCCACCCGCGTGGATATCGAAGGTTTCGCCCAAAAGGTAGAGAGACATGACCACGCACTCGGTGTGCCAGCCGGGCCGACCCTCGCCCCAGGGGGAAGCCCAGTGGGGTTCACCGGGCTTTGCCGCCTTCCAAAGGGCGAAGTCCAGGGGATCGCGCTTCCGCTCGTCCACCTCGACCCTTGCTCCCGCTAGCATTTCTTCGATGGACCTTCCCGAAAGCTCGCCGTATCCTGGGAAGCTACGCACGGAAAAATAAACATCGCCATCCACCACATAGGCATGGCCCTTTTCCACGAGTTTTTCCACAAACTCCACCATTTTGGGGATGAAGGCCGTGGCCGGCGGGGAATAGGTGGGCGGGCGGACGCCAAGGCGCTCCAAATCCGCAAAATACTCCTGGGTGTAACGAAGGGCTACTTCCGCGGGGTCCCGGCCCTCCTCCTGGGCCCGGCGAATGATCTTGTCGTCCACATCCGTCACGTTCTGGACATAGATGACGCGAAAACCCCGCTCCTCCAAATACCGCCGCAAGGCATCGAAAACGATGAAAGGCCGCGCGTTCCCGATGTGGATAAGATCGTATACGGTGGGACCGCACACATACATGCGCACGGTTCCCTCCCGTACGTCCAGCTCCTCGAGCCTCTTGGTGAGGGTGTTATAAAGGCGCATAGGTCCACGCGATGGTACCTAAAAGGGCGCGTTTCACCAAGTAGAATTCGGGCGTGAAAGAGATCCTTTGGGTTTTGGCCGTCTCCGCGGCCCCTTTAAGCGAGCTTCGCGGCGGGATCCCTTTGGCTTTGTCTTTGGGGCTTCCGCCCAGAGAAGCTTTTCTTTGGGCTTTCCTCGGGAATCTCCTTCCCATCCCTTTTCTCTTGGTTTTCCTTCCCCGCATGCTTCTCCTTTTTCGGAGGTTACCGGGCCCTTTGGGCTCGCTCGTCGCAAAATATTTGGCCTGGCAGGAAAGGCATCGAAAACACTTCGCTCGGTTTGGGCCGTGGGCCCTGTTCTTTTTTGTGGCTTTACCTCTTCCGGGAACGGGGGTTTGGACAGGAGCCCTCCTCGCCACACTTTTCCGCATCCCCCCTAAAGCCGCTATTTGCCCCCTTCTTTTGGGACTATCCGTCGCGGGCATCCTCGTTCTTCTCGCGAGTCTTGGCGCATTTCGCCTTTTCGGGCTTTGAGGGCTAAACTAGGCGGTATGCCGGAAAAGCTAGCCGATCGTGTCCACCTTCAGGAGCTTTTGCGCCGACACCCTGCGGACGTGGCAGAGATCCTGTCTACCCTGCGCGAAGAGGAAGCGGTAGAGCTTCTGCGCCGGCTTTATCTCAGGCGGGCCGCGGCGGCGCCTCTAGGGGAAATGGACCCCGAGGAGGCCGCAAGGCTCTTGGCTGAACTCAATCGCGACGAGGCCATCCACATCCTCTCCCACATGGATCCCGACGACGCCGTGGACCTCTTGGCCGAGCTCCCCGAGGAAACGGTGCGGGACATCCTCTCCCGCCTGGAGAGCCGCAAGGCCCAGATGCTCAAAGCCCTCTTGGCCTATCCGCCGGATACCGCGGGCGGCCTCATGTCTCCGGAAGTTTTGGCCTTGCCCGCCCACCTCACCGCTCAGGAGGCCATCGAGGAAATTCGCAGGCGCGCGGAGGAACTGGAGACCGTTTACTACGCGTACGTGGTGGACGAGGAAAACCGGCTTTTGGGGGTTTTGTCCCTGAGGGATCTGGTGTTGGCAAAACCGGAGACTACTTTGGAAAAGATCATGAATCGAGAGGTCATCAGCCTTCCCGCGGAGATGGACGTGGAGGAAGTGGCCCAGATCTTCGACAAGTACAACTTCCTCGCTTTGCCCGTGGTGGACAAAGACGGAAAACTTTTGGGCATTGTCACTGTAGATGACGTGATGGACGTGATGCAGAAGGAAGCCACGGAGGACTTCCTGCGGGTGGGCGGTATCCCCGCGGGAGAGGACCTCCCCTTGGATCCACCCCTTGTGTCCGTACGCAAAAGGCTTCCCTGGCTAATGGGATTAGTCATCCTCAACATGAGCGTGGCGGGGTTGGTGAGCCGCTTTGAGGCCACCATTGCGGAACTGGCCTTTGTGGCCTCCCTCATGCCCCTCATTGCCGATATGAGCGGCAATGCTGCATCTCAGGCGCTCACTGTGGCCATCCGGGGGATGGCCTTGGGGTTGGTGGGCTGGCGGGATCTGCCCAGGGTTCTCTGGAAGGAAATGAGGGTAGGCCTCTTGGCCGGCTTAGGTTTGGGGGTGCAGATCGGGGTTATCGCCACCCTCCTTTGGCGCAAACCCCTCTTTGGAATGGTGGCGGGGATTGCCTTGGCCGGCACCACTGTGGGCGCATGCCTCACCGGCGGGGCCATCCCCTTTCTCTTTAAGCGCCTGGGCTTGGATCCAGCCATGATGTCAGGCCCGGTAGCCACCACCATCGGTGATCTCATTGGTATCGGGCTCTTCCTCTCTCTGTCCGCTGCCTTTCGTTCCCACCTCATGTGAGTGATCCCACGAGCTTTGCGTTATACTCGGGCTAGCGTTCGCGGGAAAGCATAAGTTAAAAGGGGTGATGCCATGACGGCTTTTGCACAGACGACCGGAACGGAAACAAGCCAGCAACTCATATCGCTTGTAGTCATCCTCGTGGTGTTCTTCGCCGTTTTTTATTTCCTCCTCATCCGGCCCCAGCGCCGGCGTGAGCGGGAACACCGCGCGCTCCTCTCCTCCCTTAAGCGAGGCGATCGGGTGATGACTGCAGGGGGTATCATCGGCACAATTGAGGACATCGACGAAAACGAGGTAATTCTCACCGTGGAGGACGGGAAGCTCCGTGTGACCAAATCCAGCATCGTGGAAAAAGTGAAGAAGTGAGGTGGTCATGAAGCGCAGGGATTGGATTTATCTGGGCGTCGTTTTGGCCGTCCTTTTCGCTTCGTTGGGGCTTCTTTATCCGTTTTGGCCCTTCGACCGGGTGATCAAGCTCGGCCTCGATCTCCAGGGCGGCGTGCGGCTGGTCTTGCAGGCCCAGGGCCTCGAGGAAATGCCCGCGGCCCAAAGGAAAGATGTGGTGGATCGACTTGTCACCATCTTCGCTGAGCGCATTGATCAGTATGGCATGGCCAACGCAGAAATCCGCCCTCTGGGCAGTGACCGCGTGGAGGTACGCATCCCCGGGGCGGAGGATCCCGAACAGGCCAGGGAGCTTCTCGGCCGCACGGCCATTTTGGAGTTCCGCAAAGTCCTCGATGAGGCCACAAACCCCGATGACCTTGCGGCCAAGCGCGTAATCCCTCAAGAAATCCTGCCCGGAAAAGAACCAGGGCGGTATTACCTCGTGGAAGGTGATCCCTTGCTCACCGGCGAGGTCTTGGACAACGCGGAAGTCCGGGTATCCACCGACCCCCGCAATCCTGGCCTCTATATCCTCCTCACCTTCAACCGGGCAGGCGCCGAGCGGTTCGTGGAGGTTTTAA